>Ga0156177_1162_pt1 | contig 34822 bp, 29 predicted proteins | sample RifCSPlowO2_12_FD_107830 | JGI IMG/M metagenome (GOLD analysis project Ga0156177, IMG submission 107830) | Betaproteobacteria bacterium RIFCSPLOWO2_12_FULL_64_23
GTCGCCGAGGATGTCGGTGAGCACGGCGAAGCGGTTGCCCTCCTTGATCAGACCCATGGCGATGCCGGCCACGTGCGCCTTCATCGGCACGCCCGCGTCCATCAACGCCAGGCTGCCGCCGCACACCGAAGCCATCGAGCTCGAACCATTGGACTCGGTGATCTCGGACACCACGCGCATGCTGTAGCCGAAGTCCTCCACCGAGGGCAGCGTCGCCAGCAGCGCCCGCTTGGCCAGGCGTCCGTGGCCGATCTCGCGCCGCTTGGGCGAACCGACACGGCCGGTTTCGCCGGTGGCGTACGGGGGAAAATTGTAATGGAGCATGAAGCGCTCCTTGTACTCGCCCATCAGCGCATCGATGATTTGCGAGTCGCGCGCCGTTCCCAGCGTCGCGACCACGATGGCTTGGGTCTCGCCGCGGGTAAACAGCGCCGAGCCGTGGGCGCGCGGCAGCACGCCCAGACGGATGGTGATCGGGCGCACGGTGCGCGTGTCGCGGCCGTCGATGCGCGGCTCGCCGTCGAGTATCTGGTTGCGCACGATTTTCGATTCCAGCGCGAAGCAGATCTCCTTCGCCGCGTTCGCATCCGGGCCGCCTTCGGCGCCCACGCCTATCTCCGCGAACACGCGCTTCCAGATGGCATCGATGGCCGCGGAACGCGCCTGTTTTTCCTGGACCTGGAACGCAGCGCGCAGATCGGCCTCAGCCAGCGAGGCGACGCGCGCGGCGAGGGTTTCATCCTTGGCCGGCGGCTGCCAGTCCCACATCGGCTTGGCGGCGCTGTCGGCGAGTTCGTTGATCGCCCGGATCGCTGCCTGCATCTGCTGGTGACCGAACATCACCGAGCCCAGCATCACCTCCTCCGACAATTCGTGCGCTTCCGATTCCACCATCAGTACCGCGTGCTCGGTGCCGGCCACCACCAGGTTGAGTTTGGAATCTTTCAGCTCGGTGGCAGTCGGATTGAGGATGTACTGGCCGTTGGCGTAACCCACACGTGCGGCGCCGATCGGGCCATTGAACGGAATTCCGGACAGAGTCAACGCCGCCGAAACGCCGATCAGCGCAGCGATGTCGGGATCGACTTCAGGATTGACCGACATGACCGTCGCGACGACCTGGACTTCGTTGTAGAAACCATCGGGGAACAGCGGTCGGATCGGACGGTCGATCAGGCGTGAAGTGAGGATCTCTTTCTCGGACGGCCTGCCCTCGCGTTTGAAAAATCCGCCGGGGATCTTGCCAGCGGCATAGGTCTTTTCGATGTAATCGACCGTGAGCGGAAAAAAGTCCTGCCCGGATTTGGCGTGCTTGGAGCCCACCACGGCGCACAGCACCACGGTATCGTCCATGTTGACCATGACGGCGCCGCCGGCCTGGCGCGCGATTTCGCCGGTTTCCAGAGTGACTTGGTGGGCGCCGTAGGTGAAAGTCTTTTTGATCGGATTCAAGGCATTGTCCTTTGCAAGGGGCGCGCAACGCGCCGACGGTCGGATGAGGGAACGGGCAGCTTCTCGAACAGGGAATGCACCCGCGTAAAAAGCAAAACGCCCGCGGTATTGCCGACGGGCGCCGGGGTTACTTGCGCAGGCCCAGCCGCTCGATCAGGCTGCGGTAGCCATCTGCATTCTTGCGCTTCAGGTAGTCCAGCAGCTTGCGCCGCTGGCTGACCATTCTCAGCAGGCCACGACGGGAATGATGGTCTTTGACGTGGGCCTTGAAATGGCCCGTAAGCTCGTTGATGCGCGTCGTCAGCAGGGCGACCTGCACTTCCGGGGAACCGGTGTCGCCTTTGGCACGCTGGTAATCGTTCATGACTTGCGCTTTGTGCGCAGTGGTAAATGGCATACTGATACTCTCCTGGGTCTGGTCTTCGTCGCTGCAGCAAAGGCGCGGATTTTACACTGAAAACGGGTGGTTTTTCAAGGGTTTTCCCCGATTTTTTGGATCTCGACCGGATAGCGGTGGGCGTGTCTAGGCGTTGACGATCACACGCTTGGGCGAGATTGTCCCGTCGGAGCCCGCCTCACCCACGCCCAGCAGGGTCCCACCGCTGCCGTAGACGCGCACACGCGCCTGCACCGGCCCGTCCCAGGGCACCACCTGTCCCTGCAGGAACCGCGCCTGCTGGGCGGGCGTGAGGCGTACCTCGGGCAGATCCTGCAGCAAGGCATCCACCTGCAGCAAACACGCATCGCGCTCGGCTGCCGGCATCGCCTCCAGCTTTGCCAGACTATGCGCGCACTCCAGGCCGAAGCGACCGACCGCGGTGCGGCGCAGGGCGGCGAGGTGCGCACCGCAACCGAGCATCTCGCCCAGGTCATGAGCGATCGATCGGATATAGGTGCCTTTGCTGCAGGTCACCGACAATGCGAGCCGGTCCCCTTCGAACCATCGCAGGGCGAGCGCGTGGATGGTGACCGGACGCGGCGCGCGCTCGATTTCGATGCCGGCGCGGGCATAGGCATAAAGCGGCTTGCCGGCGTGTTTCAGCGCCGAATAAAGCGGGGGTGTCTGCAGGATGTCACCGCGGAAATTTTGCAGGCCCGCGGCGAGCTGCCCCGGCGTGACGTTTACCGCGCGCGTGGCGATCACCTCACCTTCGGCATCCGCGGTGGCAGTGCTGACACCCAGCCTGATTTCCGCCACGTAGGTTTTGTCGGTTTCCAGCAGATCGGAGGAGAATTTGGTGGCCTCGCCGAACAGTATCGGCAATAGGCCGGTGGCGAGGGGATCCAGGGTGCCCGCGTGCCCCGCCTTGGCCGCCTGAAACAGGCGCTTCGCCTGCTGCAGGGCGGCGTTGGAGCTCGCTCCAGGCGCCTTGTCCAGCATCAGCACGCCGTTCAAGGATCGCTTGATTCGATGCTCTTGCACTAGCCGCGCGGCTCCTTGCTGCTGGCCACCGCCTCGTCGATGAGGCGCGACAATTCGAAGCCGCGCTCGATCGAGATGTCGTACACGAAATGCAGCTGCGGGATGGAATGCAGTTTGATCCGGCGCGCAATCTGACTGCGCAGGAAACCGCCCGCTTGTTTCAAACCCGCTTCAGTCTCGGCGCGCTGCTCGGCGCTGCCCATCAGGGTGTAAAACACCTTGGCGTGGGCATAATCGGCCGTCACTTCGACGCCGGTAAGGGTGATCATGGCGACGCGCGGGTCTTTCAGTTCGGTGCGTATGATTTCGGCCAGTTCGCGCTGGATCTGGTCGGCGACGCGCAGACTGCGGGCAGGACCTTTAGGCATATGCCGACCTCATTCACAGGCAGCGCGGCGGTTTGCGGCCGTGCGTGCATAAGGCGGGAGTGGCTCCCGCGTTACAACGTCCGCGCGACTTCCAGCACCTCGTATGCCTCGAGCTGGTCGCCTTCGTTGATGTCGTTGTAGTTCTTCAGCGACAAACCACACTCGAACCCTGCCTTTACCTCGCGCACGTCATCCTTGAAGCGCTTGAGCGAATCGAGCTCGCCATCGTGGATCACCACGTTGTCGCGCAGCAGACGCACGCGCGCGCCGCGCTTGATCAGGCCTTCGAGCACCATGCAGCCCGCGACCGTGCCGACCTTGGAGATCTTGTAGATCTGGCGAATCTGCACCAGCCCGAGCACGCTTTCCTTTTCTTCCGGCGCGAGCATGCCGGAAAGCGCCGCCTTCACCTCGTCCACCGCGTCGTAGATGATATTGTAGTAGCGGATATCCACGCCCTGCGATTCGGCCAGCCTTCTGGCGGCGACATCGGCGCGGGTGTTGAAGCCGATAATCACCGACTTGGAGGCGAGTGCAAGATTGACATCGGACTCGGTAATCGCGCCGACGCCACTATGCACCACGCTCACTCTGACCTCTTCGTTGGACAGGCGCGACAGCGCATGCGCCAGCGCCTCGCGCGAGCCCTGCACGTCGGCTTTGATCAGCAGGGCCAGGATCTTTACCCCGCCCTCGCCCATCTGTTCGAACATGTTCTCGAGTTTTGCCGCCTGCTGCTTGGCCAGCTTGACCTCGCGGAACTTGCCCTGCCGGAACAAAGCGATCTCGCGCGCCTTGCGCTCGTCGCCGAGCGCCACCGCCTCTTCCCCGGCCAGTGGCACATCGGACAGGCCCTGGATCTCCACCGGAATAGACGGTCCTGCCTGCTCCACCGGCTGACCCGTTTCGTCGAGCATCGCGCGCACGCGGCCGAACACCGAACCTGCCAGCAGCACGTCGCCGCGGCGCAAGGTGCCCGACTGCACCAGAATGGTCGCGACCGGGCCCTTGCCCCTGTCCAGGCGCGCTTCGATCACCAAACCCTTGGCTGGCGCATCCACCGGCGCCTTCAACTCCAGCACCTCGGCCTGCAGCAGCACTTGTTCAAGCAGGTTGTCTATGCCCGTTCCGACCTTGGCCGACACCGGCACGAAAGGCGACTCGCCGCCGTATTCCTCCGGCACCACGCCCTGCGCCACCAATTCCTGCTTGACGCGTTCCAGATTCGCATCCGGTTTGTCTATCTTGTTGATCGCGACTACGAGCGGCACGTTGGCGGCCTTGGCGTGCGCGATCGCCTCTACCGTTTGCGGCATCACGCCGTCATCGGCCGCGACCACCAGAATGACGATGTCGGTGGCTTTCGCCCCCCGGGCGCGCATGGCGGTGAAGGCCTCGTGGCCCGGCGTATCGAGAAAGGTCACCATGCCGCGGGGCGTCTGCACGTGATAGGCGCCTATATGCTGGGTAATGCCCCCCGCTTCGCCCGAGGCGACGCGCGTGCGGCGGATGTAGTCCAGGAGCGAGGTCTTGCCGTGGTCGACGTGGCCCATCACGGTCACTACCGGCGCACGCGCATGCACCTCATGCACGGCCTCGTGTGCTTGCGGCTGCTCCGTAAGAAAGGTGTCGGGTTCGTCCAGCTTGGCCGGCTTGGCGATGTGCCCCATGTCCTCCACCACGATCATGGCGGTTTCCTGGTCCAGCACCTGGTTGATGGTAACCATGCTGCCCAGCTTGATCAGGGTCTTGATGACCGCGGCCGCTTTCACCGACATCTTGTGCGCGAGGTCGGCGACGGTGATGGTTTCCGGCACCATCACTTCACGCACCACAGGCTCCGTCGGCGCGGCGAAGGTCTGCGCCGACTCCACCGGAGAAGCGGGCTTGTGACGCGCCCCTTTGGGCGTATGCCAGCCCGAAGCTCCGCCGACGTCGCCGCGGGTCTTGATCGTGCGCCGCTTTGCGGTTTCGTCCTTCCAGATGGTCGTCGTTTTCTTCTTCGGGCTCTTCTTGTCGCCCTTGGCGGCCTCGTCGACTTTGGGTTTGTGCAGCGTGCCGTCCGTGGGCGCGGGCTGCACCTCGCCGGGTTTGCCGGGCGGGGGCTGGATCCGTTTCTCTTCCGTTTCGCGGACCTGGACGAGCTTTTTCTCGCGCTCCTGTTTCTCGCGCAATTCCTCCGACTGGCGCGCAATGAGTTCGGCCTGGCGCTTTTGCTCCTGCTCGCGCAGCTCGAGTTGCTGCGCGTTCACCGCCGGCGGCCTGACCACCGATGCCTGCTTTTCCTCGTCCGCCGGAACTTCGGGCGCTGTCTCCGCGGCGGCATCGCGTTTGACGAACACGCGTTTTTTCTTGACTTCGACCTGGATGGTGCGCGACTTGCCGGTAGAATCCGACTTCTTGATCTCGGAAGTCTGCTTGCGCGTGAGCGTGATCTTGCTCTTGGCCTCGGTCGCGCCGTGCACCTTGCGCAGGTACTCGAGTAGCCTGGTCTTGTCCTGCTCGCTCAGCGTGTCCTCGGCCTGCTGCTTGTGCACGCCGGCGGCCTTGAGCTGCTCGAGCAGCACGGAGGGCTGGACTTGAAGCTCCCCGGCAAATTGTGTAACGCTGGTTTGCGCCATACCGGTCCCCTACTTCCCTTCCTCTTCCGCGAACCAATGCTCGCGCGCCTTCATGATCAAGGCTTTGGCGTGTTCGGCGTCGATGGCGCAGATCTCGATCAGATCGTCCGTGGCCAGGTCCGCCAGGTCGTCGCGGGTTTTGACGCCGGCTTCGACGAGCTTGGCCGCGATGTGGCTGTCCATGCCTTCCAGGCCGAGCAGCTGCGGATCCACGCCCTCGACTTTTTCCTCGCTCGCGATTTCCTGCACCAGCAGGGCGTTGCGCGCGCGGCTCCTGAGTTCGTTCACCGTGTTTTCGTCAAACGCATCGATTTCCAACATTTCGTTGATCGGCACGTAGGCGACCTCTTCCAGTGAGGAAAAGCCTTCCTGGATCAAGATGTCCGCCACTTCCTCGTCGACGTCGAGTTTTTCTATGAACGTGCTGCGGATGCCGGCGCTCTCTTCCTGGTGTTTCTTCGCCGAGTCCTCTTCGCTCATCAGGTTGATGGTCCAACCGGTAAGTTCCGAGGCCAGGCGCACGTTCTGACCGCTCCTGCCGATGGCGATGGCGAGATTGGCCTCGTCGACCACCACGTCCATGCCGTGTTTCTCTTCGTCGACCAGGATGCTCGACACGTCGGCAGGCGCCAGGGCGCCGATCACAAATTGCGCCGGATCGGCCGACCACAGTACGATGTCGACACGCTCGCCGCCCAGTTCGCCCGTCACTGCCTGCACGCGCGAGCCGCGCATGCCGACGCAGGTACCGATGGGGTCGATGCGCTTGTCGCTGGTGTGCACCGCGATCTTGGCGCGTACGCCGGGGTCGCGCGCCGCAGACTTGATCTCGAGCAGGTTCTCCTCGATTTCAGGAACTTCCAGGCGAAACAGTTCGATGATGAACTCCGGCGCCGTGCGCGACAGCACCAGTTGCGGGCCGCGCACATTGCGATCGATGCGCAGCAGCAAGGCGCGCACCCGGTCGCCCACGCGCAGGTTCTCTTTCGGAATCATCTGGTCGCGCGGCAGGACGGCCTCGATGCGGCCGGACTCGATCACGGCATTGCCGCGTTCGATGCGCTTTACCGTGCCGGTAACCAGCTTTTCGCCGCGGCCAAGGAAATCCTGCAGGATCTGCTCGCGCTCAGCGTCGCGAATCTTCTGCAGAATCACCTGCTTCGCCGCTTGCGCGCCGATGCGGCCGAATTCGATCGGCTCCAGCGGCTCCTCGATGAATTCCTCGAGCTGGATGTCGGCATGCTGCTTGAGCGCCTCAGACAGCGGAATCTGCTGCGGCGCATTCTCCACCGCCTCATCGGCCACGACCTGCCAGCGGCGGAAGGATTCGAAATCCCCGGTTTCGCGGTCGACAGCCACGCGCACGTCCGCGTCGTCGCTGAAGCGCTTCTTGGTAGCCGAGGCGAGCGCCAATTCCAGCGCGACAAAGACCACGTCCTTATTGACGTTCTTCTCGCGCGCCAGGGCGTCCACCAGCAACAAGATCTCACGGCTCATTTACAGCACCTCCAACTTCAGAATTCAATCTTGGGCACCAGGCGCGCCTTGTCGACATTGGCGAGATCGATGCTCACCATCCCGCCCTCGACTTCCAGTTGCAGCTTGCCCAGCGCCACTGCGCGCATCACCCCGGTAAAATTGCGCCGGCCTTCGACCGGCACCCTCAGCGTCAAGCGTGCCTGCTCTCCGGCAAAGCGCGCAAAATCAGCCTCTTTCTTCAACGGCCGGTCCAACCCCGGCGAGGACACTTCCAGCCGGTCGTAATCGATATCCTCGACCTCCAGCACCCGCGCCAACTGGTTGCTGACCCGGGCACAGTCATCCACCGTGATCCCGCCCGCGCCCTGCGGGCCGCCTGCCGTCTTATCTATGAAAATCCGCAGCATCCTGCCGCGATTGGACAGTTCGACGTCAACGAGCTCGTAACCGAGCCCGCCCACCGTCGCCTCCAGCAAGCCTTGCAGTTCCATAGCCACAAATAAAAAATGGGCTGACCGCCCATCCCGCTGACCACATTCCACAGACTTGAAATTGTAGCAGAAAAATGCGCCAGGAACAATCCGTTTTGTCCTTGGCGATGCGCTGCTTAGCCGGCGAACCTTAGAGCCCCTAACAGAATGAAACACGTGATGCGTTGCGGCCAGGACGGGATGGATGCAAGGCGCGGCGCGCCGGCAAGGGTCATTCCCTTTCCAAGCGCCGCAACGCCGCAGACGCCCGTCCTGGCCGCAACCCGAAGGGACGTCGGCGTTTGGGCGCTTCGCTGCGTTGCGTCGGCTTGCTTGGGAACGACCCAAGCTGCGCCGCCGCGCCTTGCGCTGCATCCCAAACGCCTTAGTCGCATACGCGTTTCATTCTGTCAGGGGCTCTTAGATTCGTTCTACGCCAAATCAGCGCCCGGGGCGCTGGCGGCGGGGTTTGGACGGCGCCGGACGCGCCGGGCGCCCGGCGCCGGATTTGGGCGCCGCAGCCTGGGGCTGGAACTCCAGCGCGGCGAGCAGGCGGGCGATCTCGGCCTCGTCCAGCTCGCGCATCTGGCCGCGCTTCAAGTACGAGGGCAAGGCTATCGGACCGAAGCGCACGCGCATCAATCGGCTCACCGTCAGATTCAGGGCTTCGAACAGACGCCGCACTTCGCGATTGCGCCCCTCGCTCAGCACCACGTTGTACCAGTGGTTGCTGCCCTGCCCGCCCGCGTCTTCAATGCTGTCCAGGCGCGCCGGACCGTCCTCCAGCTGCACCCCGGTGCGCAAGGCCTGCATTTGCTCCTCGCTCAATTCCCCCAGCACGCGCACGGCGTACTCGCGCTCGATTCTATGGCGCGGGTGCATCAGGCGATTGGCAAGTTCGCCCGAGGTGGTGAAGATCAATAGACCGCTGGTGTTGAAATCCAGCCGCCCCACCGCAACCCATTTTGCGCCGCGCAGGCGCGGCAATTTGTCGAACGCCTCCGGGCGGCCTTCGGGATCGTCCCGGCTGACAATTTCGCCGGTGGGTTTGTGATAGAGCAGCACGCGCGCCGCGGCGCTGCGCGGCAGCCGCAGCGGCCGGCCGTCGACCAACACCCGGTCGACGGCGCTGATGCGCGTCCCGACCCCGGCCAGCTCGCCATTGACGCTGACCCTGCCGGCGGCTATCCACTGCTCCATTTCACGGCGCGAGCCGAGTCCGGCGCCTGCGAGCACCTTGTGCAGCTTGTCCGTGGTCGCAGGCGCGCTAGTCGGCTGCGGCGGCGGCCGGTGCGGCAGTCTCTGCGGCTGCTGGCGGCTCTTCGCTGGGCTGTGTCTGCGGGGCAAGATCGAGGGTGCTGCTTATCTGTTCAAGCGGTGGCAATTCCTGCAAGGAGCGCAGGCCCAGGTCATCGAGGAAGGTCTTGGTCGTTGCATACAGCGCGGGTCGGCCCGGAACATCGCGATAGCCTACCGTGTCGATCCAGCCGCGCGCCTCCAGGCTCTTGATCACGTTGGTGGACACGGTGACGCCACGGATGCCCTCGATGTCGCCGCGCGTCACCGGCTGGCGATAGGCGATGATGGCAAGCGTCTCCATGACCGCACGCGAATAGCGCGGCGGCTTGTCGTGGGACAGGCGCTCCAGATACTGCTGGAACTCGGGGCGGGTCTGAAAACGCCAACCGCTCGCCAGGTTGACCAGCTCCACGCCCCGGCCCTGCCAGGCTTCGCGCAGTTCGTCGAGCAAGCGCCGCAGCGTGTCGGCGCCAATGTCTTCCTCGAACAAGCGCCTCAGTTCGGCGAGCGTGAGCGGTTCCTGCGCCGCAAGCAGCGCGGTCTCCAGAACGGTCTTGGCTTCACTCGGATTGAGCATGGGCAAGCTTTACGTAGATCGGAGCATAGGGCTCCGATTGGGTCACTTCGATCAGGCTCTCGCGCACCAGTTCCAGCAGCGCGAGAAAACTCACCACTACCACCGCCACCCCTTTGCCCACCTCGAACAGCGAGGTGAAATCGGCAAACTGGCCGCCGTGCAGGCGGCGCAGAATGGCGGACATGAATTCGCGCACCGACAACTCCTCGCGCATCACTTTATGGTGCTGGGTCATGCGTGCGTGCATCAGCAGCGACTGCCATGCGGCGATCAGATCCTCCGTGCGCACCTCCGGCAGGCGTTGCACCGCGGCCTGTTCTATCCACACTTCCAGCGTGAGAAAATCGCGTCCCAGCACGGGAAGCGCATCGAGCTTGTGCGCGGCGAGTTTCATGCTCTCGTATTCCATCAGGCGCCGCGCCAACTCGGCGCGCGGATCGGCTTCCTCCTCGCGCAGGGCACGCGGACGCGGCAGCAGCATTCTCGACTTGATTTCCATCAGCAGCGCCGCCATCAGCAGATATTCGGCGGCAAGCTCCAGGTTGCGCCGGCGCATCAGCTCGACGTACTCCAGATACTGTTCGGTGAGCCGCGCCATCGGGATATCGAGGATGTCGATATTGGCCTTGCGGATGAGATAGAGCAGCAGATCGAGCGGTCCTTCGAAGGTGTCGAGGAACACCTCGAGCGCGTCCGGCGGAATGTACAAGTCCGGCGGCATTTCGAGCAAGGCCTCGCCGCGGATCGTTGCCACCCGCGCACCAGTCGCTGCGCCTGCAAGCAGCGGCAGGTTCGATGGGCCCGCGGCCGGAGCCAGGGGGGCGTCGTTGGCTGCGGCGGTTTCGATCACGAGTAATTCAATCCCATCGCCTCGCGCACTTCGCGCATGGTCTCGGCCGCAAGCGCGCGCGCTTTTTCGCAGCCGTCGGCGATGATGCTTCTTACCAAAGTCGGATCATCCAGGTAACGCTGGGCGCGCTCACGCATCGGCGCCTGTTCGGCCAGAATCGATTGAATCAGCGGCTGCTTGCACTCAAGGCAGCCAAACGCCGCGCTTTTGCAGCCCTGCTGCACCCAAGCGCGGGTCTTATCCTCGGAATATACCAGATGCAGTTGCCACACCGGGCATTTTTCCGGGTCGCCCGGGTCGCTGCGCTTTACCCGGGCCGGATCGGTGGGCATGGTACGCAACTTCTTCGTCACCGCGGCGGCATCCTCGCGCAAGGTGATGGTGTTGTTGTAGGATTTGGACATTTTCTGGCCATCCAAACCGGGCAGCTTGGCCGACTCCGTCAGGAGCGCCTGCGGCTCGGCCAGGATCATGCGCCCGCCTCCCTCAAGGTAGCCGAACAGCCTCTCCCTGTCGCCCATCGACAGATTCTGCTGCCCGTTCAGCAGCGCCCGCGCCGCCTGCAGCGCGCCTTCGTCGCCTTGCTCTTGATAGCGCGTGCGCGACTCGTTATACAGCCTGCCCTTCTTGCTGCCGAGTTTCTTCACCGCCGCTTTGGCCTTGTCCTCGAACCCCGGCTCGCGCCCGAACAGATGGTTGAAGCGGCGCGCCACCTCGCGCGTCAACTCGACATGCGGCACCTGATCCTCGCCCACCGGCACCCAGGCGGCGCGGTACATGAGGATATCGGCGCTTTGCAGCAACGGGTAGCCGAGGAAACCGTAAGTGGCGAGATCGCGGTCGGCAAGTTTCTCCTGCTGGTCCTTGTAGCTGGGAACGCGCTCCAGCCAGCCCAGGGGCGTGATCATCGACAACAGCGTATGCAGTTCGGCGTGCTCCGGCACGCGCGACTGAATGAACAACGTCGCCCGCGCCGGATCGATACCGGCGGCGAGCCAGTCGATCACCATGTCCCATACGGTCTGCTCGATCACCTCGGGAGTATCGTAATGCGTCGTCAGGGCGTGCCAATCGGCGACGAAAAAAAAGCACGGGTATTCGCTTTGCAGCCTGACCCAGTTCTTGAGGGCGCCGTGGAAATGGCCCAAGTGCAGACTCCCGGTGGGACGCATGCCCGAGACGACGCGTTGCTCGTACATGTGATTGGATTCCTAGAGTTGGAAGATGGTTGCGATCACTTGGATCGATGCACTAACCATGGGGTTGAGAATCGCGCCGAGCAGATTGGTAAACAGCAGCAACAGCAGAATCGGGAACCCATACGGCTCCAGCCGCGAAAAGCTGTAAGCCAGGCGATTTGGCAGCAGGCTCACCGCAATGCGGCCGCCGTCGAGCGGCAGAATGGGCAGCAGATTGAGCAGCATTAACACTAGATTTATCTTGATGCCCGCCTCCGCCATCAGGCCAAGCGGCAGGGAAAACGCATTTTGCGGCGTGACCACCGCAAATTTGAGCGCAAGCGCCCACAGCAGGGCCATGAACAGGTTGGCCAACGGACCTGCCGCCGCCACCCACAGCATGTCGCGCTTGGGATGGCGCAGCCCGGAGAAATCCACCGGAACCGGCTTGGCCCAGCCGAACAGAATGCCGCCCGAACCGAACATGCCGCTCGTAACCAGGATCAGCAGGGGCACCAGCACAGTGCCGACAGGATCGATATGCCGCAATGGGTTAAGACTCACGCGCCCGAGCACGTAGGCGGTGTTGTCGCCGAAATGCCTCGCCACGTAGCCATGCGCCGCTTCATGCAAGGTGATCGCGAAGATCACGGGAAGCGCATAGATCGCGATTGTCTGGACCAGATTGAATTCCATTAACCCAACAATGTAAAAACTATAATTTTATCAGACTCAGGGTCCGGGCCTGCGGCTGAACGTTAACCGGCCCTAAAATCCGAAAGGCTCCGAACTCCCCTTGCCCTGGCGCAGCAATTCCGGGGCTGCACCGGTCAGATCGACCATGGTTGTCGGATCGATGCCGCAGGAGCCCGCGTCCAGCACCAGATCGAGCGCATGCTCCAGGCGCGCCCGGATTTCCTCTCCGTCGTTGAGCGGCAGCGGGTCCCCGGGCAGGCTCAGCGTGGCCGACAGCAGCGGCTCGCCCAGCGCCGCCAACAGCGCCTGCGCGACCGCATGCTCGGGCACGCGCATGCCTATGGTCTTGCGCCGCGGGTGCAGCAGTCGCCGCGGCACCTCCCGGCTCGCCCGCAGAATGAAGGTGTAGCTTCCCGGCGTGAGTTTTTTCAGCAGCCGGTATTGCACGTTGTCCACCTGCGCGTAGCTCGCAATCTCCGACAGGTCGCGGCACATCAGCGTCAGGTGGTGCTTGTCGTCAATCTGGCGGATGCTGCGCAGCCGCTGCATCGCTTCTTTGTCGCCGATGTGGCAGCCGATGGCGTAGCAGGAATCGGTCGGATAGGCGATCACCCCGCCCGCGCGAATGATGGCGGCCGCCTGCGCAATCAGGCGCGGCTGCGGATTGGTCGGATGGACGGAAAAATACTGCGACATTCGAAACCTGGGAGGAAGAGACGGCGGAGCAGCGGTGTGAGATTTGGTTCGCGCGTCACCAATCGTGCCAGACCGGCTTGAGAGCGGCAGCCAGATCGGGCAGCCTGCCCAGATCCACCCGGGATTCGCCCGGGCCGTGAAAATCCGACCCGCGCGAAGCGAGCAAGCCGAATTCATTGGCCAGGATCGCATACTCCAGGAATTGCTCGGCGCTGTGGCTGCTGCTGATCACCTCGATGCCGCCGCCGCCGCCGTCCTTGAATTCGCCCAGAAACTTGCGCATCTCGGTGCGCGTAAGCTTGTAGCGCCCCGGGTGCGCGACCACCGCCACGCCCCCGCCCGCCTTGATGTAAGCAAGGCCGTCCTTCAGCGTTGCCCACTGGTGCGGAACGTAGCCGGGTTTGCCGCTCACCAGATAATGCTGGAACGCGCTTTTCACGTCGCTGACGTAGCGCTTTTCCACCAGAAAACGCGCGAAATGCGTGCGACCGATGAGATTGGGATTGTCAACGTAGGCGTAAGCGCCTTCCAGGCTGCCCGGAATGCCGGCGCGCGCGAGGTCCTGCGCCATCTTCTTTGCGCGCTCGGTGCGGCCCTGGCGTATCGCATGCAGGCCTTGCTGCAATTGCGCATTGCCCGGATCGATATTGAGACCGACGATGTGGATGGTGATCCCGCCCCAGCTGACCGATACTTCAACGCCGTCGATAAAACGCAGGCCCAGTTCGACCGCACGTGCGCGCGCTTCGGCCAGGCCGGAGATCTCGTCGTGGTCGGTGAGCGCGAGGGTGTCGACGCCGTTGCCGACCGCACGCTGCACCAGCTCGGCCGGCGCTAGCAAGCCGTCGGAAGCAGTGGAGTGGCAATGCAGATCATAGTTGGGCATCGCTTGCATTCAAAGGTCATTTTAACATGCCACCCGCGGCGCTCCGGCGCGTGGCCTTTTCGGCCGCGCCTACTCCCGGCGCAGAAAGGCCTCGATCAGCGTGGCCAGCCGTTCCGGCTGGTCGTGATGCAGCATGTGCCCGGCTTCGGCGATAGTATGTGCCCTCAAGTTGCGCAAGCAGGCCTTGCGCGCTTCATGGTCTCCGGCATTGATGCGCATACGCTCCATGGTCTTGGATTCGGCGCCGTCTATCCACAATACCGGCGCAGCGACATTGCGCCAGCAGGCCATCGCCTCCTCCAGCTGGTAGGACACCGGATTGATCAGCTTGTGCGCCGGATCGCTATTCAGCTCGACGCGCCCCGCGGCGTTTTGCCTGCCCCAGTGCTGCGCCAGGTATCGAGCGCGCGCCTCGGACAGCCGCGGATTGCTCTTGCGCATGCGCAAAGCCAGTTCGGCGAAATCGGCGTAGTCGCGAAAATCCGGCCTGTCGGCAAGTTGGGCCAGCCACTTGGCATAGCGTTCCGGCGCCTTGGCCGGCTCGGTACGGCTCATGCCGAAACCCTCCAGATTGACCAGGTGCGCCACGCGCTCGGGGCGTACGCCTGCGTACATGCTGGCAATATTGCCGCCCATGCTGTGGCCGATCAGCGTGGCCGGCAGCTCCGGCTCGAAATGCGCCAGCAGCCGGTCCAGATCGCCCATGTAATCGGGAAACCAGTAGCAATCTGCCGGCCCCCAGGCGGACAAGCCGTAGCCGCGCCAGTCCGGCGCGACCACCTGCCACTCAGCCTGCAGGGCATCGACCAGAAACTGGAACGAGGCGGACACATCCATCCAGCCGTGCAGCATGAATAGCTTCGGCCGGCCGGACTCGCCCCAAATGCGGCAGTGATAGCGCAAGCCGCGAATGTCGAGAAAAACGGAGGTGTCGGGTTTCATTTTCGGCCGCCATGATAGCAGGTGGCCCGAGGGCTACATGCGCCGGGCAAGAAACTTCAGGCAGCTGCTGTGGCCGCAGCAGCTCTGACCCGCCGCGGCGTCGACCCGGTTGAATCCTACTTCGGCGCCATGCGAATGGCACCGTCGAGCCTGATGACTTCACCATTCAGCATTTCATTCTCGATGATGTGCCTGGCCAGGGCCGCGTACTCGGCGGGACGCCCCAGGCGGGGGAGGAAACGGCACCATCTTGCCCAGCGCGTCCTGCGTTTCCTTGGGCATGCCCAACAGCATCGGCGTCTCGAAAATGCCCGGTGCAATAGTCATCACGCGGATGCCCGAGCGCGACAGGTCGCGCGCGATCGGCAGGGTCATGCCCACGATGCCGCCCTTGGAGGCCGAATAGGCGGCCTGGCCGATCTGGCCGTCGAACGCCGCCACCGAGGCAGTGTTGATGATCACGCCGCGCTCGCCGCCGGCGTTAGGCTGCCCCTTGCTCATGGCATCGGCCGCCAGGCGGATCATGTTGAAGCTGCCGATCAGGTTGATGGTGACGACGCGGCTGAAGCTGGCGAGCGCATGCGGCCCCTCCTTGCCTACGGTCTTCTCGCCAATGGCGATGCCGGCGCAGTTGATGAGGCCCTGCAAACCGCCGAACTCCTTCAGCGCCAGCGCCACCGCAGCCTTGCCGTCGGCTTCCGCGGTGACATCGGTCTTGATGAATCGCGCCCGGTCCAGTTCTTTGGCCAGTGCATTGCCGGCATCCGCGTTGACATCGGCGATGACGACATTGCCGCCCGCCTGCGCGATGGTGCGCGCCGTTGCCGCGCCCAGGCCGGAAGCGCCGCCAGTGACAATAAACGTGCTGTTCTTGAGTTCCATTTGAGTCTTCCTAAGTGAGGGGGAAATTCGATTGCGGATTCGCGCATTGTCTCTCGGCCAGAACATTCTCTGACTTGGGGGGATTACCTGTCGTGGGTCCGGCGGGAAGCGTCCGACACCTTCCCTGCGCGGCCTTGTTCAGACCAGCCCCTCTAGTGATCTTCGATGCGCGGCGTGAGTTCTTCGGCCAGCTCGCCCGTCTCCGGATCGACCCATTCGGCAATGCCGATCTCGGCCTCCGCCTGCTCCAGGCTCTCGCCCGGCTCGTAGTCCGAGTCGGCGCGGTATTGCATGTCTTCGACGGCGTCGAGCAAAGTCGGGAACGGGCCGAACTCCTTGTCGCTATCCCTGGTTTGCCAATAAAAACCATCGGGGCGTTCGACGATTCTCGCCCGGTCGAACTCGGAAGGCGTTTCCGTTGTCACTTTTTTCATAACAAACCTGAGCAGTTACATTCGCAGTGGTAAGAAAACATAGCTGTGGCCGCCGCGCAACAAGGCCACAAATGAATTATACGTCCTTGCAATCCTGCCGCGTGATCAAAATCAATCATACGCCCGGAGCGAGACCTGCGCCATGCGCTCAGATCGAGTCAGGAACTCAATCGGAGCTGTGCTGATGCTTACGGTCGATCAGGCGGCGACGCGCCCCGCGGGTTGAGCAAACAAGGCTTCCATTTCGCGCCGCAGCTTGTACGCGGGCAGGTTCTCGTCCATCGCCACGTCGGCCCAGCTGAGCGACTGCCCCTTTTTCACCGCGCGCGTGAGCTTGACCTGGTGCGCGAGTCCCAGTGGCAGTCCGCCATAAGCGAGTGATTTGCCGGCCTGAAACAGCTTGCCCCACACGGTGTAGCCACCCTCCCCGTCGAGTATTTCACCCGGCTTGAGGTCGCGCTTGGCGGTCGCGATCACGTCGGCGTTGAAGCAGGTGGCGGCGCCGGTCGGCTCGCCACGCAGGCCGACCGCGGCGACCGAGATGCCCAGTTCCAGCCCGATCAGATGCCAGCGTTTGTACAGGCAGGCATAGCGGCCGCTGGGATCGGTGCGCACCATGTACTCCTTGAAACAATTGCGGATGTATTGAGTCTCTCCCTCGAACACCACGAACACGCCGAAGCGGATGTCGTAGGGAATGACGCGTCCGTCTTTCTCCAGCGAAGAAATCACCTCGACCTGGCCTTTCTGGTGCAGCACGCCGCCTTCGGCGATGGGCCGGCAGACGAAAGCAATATCGTCCACCGAGGCAGGTGGATAGGTGAGGCCGTCGGGCGGAGCTACCAGGCCGGTGGCATTGCACACGGCAGTGCTCTCGATCGACGGCTTGGAGCCGTCGAGGAAGGAATTGAACATCTTCGGATTGAGGCCGCCGGTCTGCGCCTGCTCGGGCGTGAGTCCGTAATGGCCCCAGACGGTCTCCGGGGTGGATTCGGCGAAATGCGGCAACCACTTGTGGCCGCGCCCGGCGGCAACCACCTGGAAACCCGCCGCCCGCGCCCAGTCGACCAGGTCGCAAATCAGCGCCGGCTGATCGCCATAGGCGAGGCTGTAGACCACGCCGGCGGCCTGCGCCCGGCGTGCGAGCAGCGGGCCGCACAGGGCATCGGCCTCCACGGTCACGTTGACTACGTGCTTGCCATGGTCGAATGCAGCCAGGCAATGCTCCACCGCGGCGATCGGATTGCCGGTGCACTCCACGACAATGTCGATTCCGCGATGAGCGACCAATTTCTCCCAGTCATCGCCGAGATGGGTGCTGCCTTTCGCCATCGCATCGTCAAGCGACGTAGCGGCAAACTGCTCCGCTTTCCAGCCCACGCGCTCCAAATTGGTTTTCGCGCCGGCGGGAGCAAGGTCTGCGATGCCGACCAGATGCACGCCCGGGGTTTTGGTTACTTGAGCAAGGTACATGGCGGCGAATTTTCCGGCGCCGATCAAGCCGACGCGCAACGGCTTGCCTTCGGCCTGGCGCTGCTGCAGTTTGCTAAAAAGATTCATCGTCTCTCCACACAAAAAAAGGACGCGTGCTGATCCCCGAAGATCCATGCCCCCGCCTTTTCGCGAAGCGCGCCCCCGTTCGTTTGCTTGAAACGACGGCCCATGCTGCTTCTGCCGTCATGGTGTGCCGAGCAGATGGGCTGCTCCGGCGAGATAATTCTCGGAATAGCCGACGTACACCTGCACGGCGCGCGCGAACTCTGCGCGGTTGCGGTCCGAGAGCACTCTGGCAGCCCGCGCCGGGCGGCCCGACCAGACCTGCCCGGAAGCGACTTCAGTGCCGGGCTCGGTAATGGAGCCTGCCGCGACGCAGGCGCCCGCTCTCACGACGGTTCCCTTGCCGATGATGGCGCCCATGCCGATGATCGCGCCTTCCTCGATCGTACTGGCGAAGATGCGCACGTTGTGTCCTATCACCACCCGCGGGCCGATGCGAACGTCTTCGCCCGGCTTGCCCGCATAAAGCCTGGAGTTGTCTTGGACATTGGTCTGCTCTCCGATCTCGACACGGGCTTCGCCGGCATCGATTTCGACGCCAAACCAGACGCTGGAGCGGGCGGCGAGCACGACATGGCCCGCTATGCTCGCCGTAGGAGCGACATATGCGCCTTCCGCAAAAATGCGCTTTACGCCAAATCCCGCAGCGTGCCGCAGCCTGGGAGCGCGTGCGGCAGCAAAGATATGCGGACCTTCCCTGCCTGAACCGCCACGCATGGCGCGATGCAAGTGCTCGATCAGGGCGCCCGATATGCGTTCCACCGGCCGCGCCGGCGCTCCGGCGTAGAGCCAGCCCCCTTCCAGGGTCTTGCCAGGCGGCACTACGCTTTCAGCGGCGATCACCGAGCCTGCGCCCAAAACAGAGCCGTCCATGACTGCCGCATGCTCGCCAATGACGCAATCGTCGCCCACGGTGCAGGCATGTACCAGGGCAAAACGTCCGACGGTGACGCGCGAGCCGACTATCGCGGGGTACAGTGCGTCGGCGATGTGCACCGTGCTGGCTTCTCCGAACCAGCAATCGACGCCGATGCGTACGTCCTCGCCGTCAGCGCGCAGCAGGGTGAGCTCGCCGAGCGTGCAGCCGGAACCGAGCCGTGTCCGGCCGATGACGGCGGCGGCGGGATGCGCTTCGACCCGCGATCCGATTTGCGGCGAATGCTCCAGATACGGGAGAATGATCATCGGTCGGCCGCGCGCTAGAACACCGGGGTCTCGCGGTACGTGCCCCACAGGGTCTTCAGCTTCTCGACAATCTCGCCCATTGAGGCGCCGGCGCGAACCAATTCAATCGTCACCGGCATGAGATTCTCGTCAGCGTCGCGCGCCGCTTCGAGCAGCCTCTGCATGAGCCGGTCCACCTCGCGCTGGTTGCGCTCGCGGCGCACCCGCTTCAGCCGGTCGATTTGGCGCTGCGCCGTGCTCGGATCGTAGGGATGCGTTTCGATATCCGCTTTCTCGCCCGGTTCGACGAACTTGTTGACCCCGAGCACCACCTTCTCGCCCTTCGCTTTCTTGATCGCGGTGTCGTACGCGAAATCGGCGATACGCCGCTGAAACCAGCCTTCTTCGATGAGCCTGATCGTGCCGCCGCTCCGGTCGACCTCCGCGATCACATCGAAGATGGCGCGCTCCATCTGCGTGGTGAGGTGCTCCACGTAATAGGAGCCACCCAACGGGTCGATTACGTTGGGGGCGTTGATTTCGTCGGCGATCACCTGCTGCGTGCGCAGCGCGAGCTTCATCGCCTGCTCGGTAGGGATGGCGAACGCTTCGTCCATGCCGTTGGTATGCAGGCTTTGCGTGCCGCCGAGCACCGCGGACAGCGCCTGAAACGCGGTGCGAATGATGTTGACCTGATATTGGGGTTTTGTGAGCGTCGCTGCCGCTGTCTGCGTATGGAAGCGCAGCCGCATCGATTCCGGGTTGGTCGCGCCGAAACGCTCTTTCATGATCTTGGCGTAGGCGCGCCGCACGGCGCGGAACTTCGCGATCTCCTCGAAGAAATCCGACTGCGAGACGAAAAAGAAGGCGAGGCGCGGCGCAAACTCATCCACGTGGAGCCCGGTTTTCGTCACCTCTTCGACGTAAGTGATGAGGTTGCATAGCGAGAACGCGACTTCGTCGAGCGGCGACGATCCGGCTTCGGAGATGTGATAGCCCGAAATGTTGATCGGGTTGTAGCGCTTCATGTTCCGGGCGCAGTAAGTGATGCAGTCGCGCACGATGCGCACCGAAGGACGGATGGGGAAGGCCCATTCCTTCTGCGCCATGTACTCCTTGAGAATGTCGGCCTGAATGGTTCCGGAGAGTTTGTTCAGGTCGAGGCCGCGCTTCTCGGCAACGCCGATGTACATGGCGAGCAGTATCCACGCCGAGGGGTTGATGGTCAGCGACACCGAAATGCTCTCCAGGTCGATTCCCTCGAAGAGCAGCTCCATGTCGGCCATGGTGTCGATCGCCACGCCTTCGCGGCCGACTTCCCCTTCGCTCATCGGGTGGTCGGAGTCGTAGCCCATCAATGTCGGCATATCGAAGTCCGTCGACAAGCCGGTCTGTCCCTGTGCGATGAGGTACTTGAACCGCTTGTTGGTATCCTCGGCGGTGCCGAAGCCGGCAATCTGGCGCATGGTCCACAGGCGGCCGCGGTACATGGTGGGATACGCGCCGCGGGTGAACGGATACTGGCCTGGAAGACCGATATCCTCGGCGGGAGTTTGCGCGAGGTCGAGCGGTGTGTAGACGCGCTTGACGGGAAACCCGGTGAGCGTGTTGAACTGCGCCTGCCGCTCGGGCGACTTGCGCAAAAAGCCGGCAAGCTCAAGCTGCTCCCAGGTTTCGAACTGCCTGCGCAATTCTCCGAGTTCCGGCGACAGGGCGACGTTGGCGGGGCGATCGTCCGTGCTCATTCTCTGACCTCCATTCCTATGTGCGCGAGCAACTGCCGCGCGGCAGTCTGCGGCGAGATGCTTGCGTCAGCGAGCGCAGCAAGAAGCCCGGCCATCCGGCCTTCACGATGACGCTCGAATTCCTCGTGCAGCACATGTTCGGCCGCCTTGAGCATCCTCCGTTCCCGGATCGCCTGGCGCCGCGGCTCGTACTCGCCGCTGGAAACGAGATAATCCCGGTGGGCGTCGATTTCTGCGAGAAGCTCGCCGATACCTTCTTCCCTGGGCGAGCAGATTTTCACTACCGGCACCGCGCGGCGCAGCCCAGCCGCCGGGAGTCCCAGTCCAAGCATGGACTTCAGGTCGGACACCGTCTTGTCGGCTTCCGGCTTGTCGCCTTTGCTCACCGCGTGGACGTCCGCGATTTCCAGGATGCCGGCTTTGATCGCCTGAATGTCGTCGCCAAGGCCCGGCGCCGAGACGACGACGGTCGTGTGCGCGGCGCGCACGACGTCGACCTCGTCCTGCCCGACGCCGACCGTTTCGATGAAAATCATGTCGTAGCCAGCCGCGTCCAGAATGTCCACCGCTTCCAGCGTGCCGCGCGCCAGGCCGCCGAGCGCGCCCCGGGTCGCCATGCTGCGCACAAACACCGAAGGATCACCCGACACCTCGCCCATGCGGATGCGATCGCCGAGGATCGATCCGCCCGAGAAGGGGCTCGAGGGATCCACCGCGATGATGCCGATCTTGCGGCCGCTCTTCAGAACCGCGGCAGCCAGCTTCGCCACGAGCGTGGACTTGCCGCTGCCCGGCACGCCGGTGATGCCGACCACGTGGGCGTTGCCGGCGCGGCGATAAATCAGATCAAGCGCCTCACGCGCTTCGTCACTGCCCGCCTCGGCGCGCGAAAGCATGCGCGCGATGGCGCGTCGTTCCCCTGTGCAAACGCGCTCGGCGAGCTGCAGCGACGGAAGCGGCGGGCGCATGGCTAAGGCACCAGCTTTTCGCGCATCTGCCTGAACACCTCGCGATCATCGACCACGCGGCGCGCCTTGAAATCGGTGCGCGGGAAGGTGCCCGGGGGCACAATTTCGATGACAGCGCGCAGGCCGAGTACCTTTTGCAGGCGCTGTCCCGCCTCGCGTTGCATGCCGGCGATGGCGTGCGTGCCGCGCTCGAATACCCCGGGCGCGGCTTCCACGCGCACCAGCAATTCATCCATGGCGAGCTCGCGGGTAATGATGATGCGATGCTCGCCGCCGTAATCGGAAAGCTGGTTGAGCGCGGCGTCGATCTCGCTCGGATATACGTTTTCGCCGCGGATGGTGATCACGTCGTCGATCCGGCCGAAGATGCCGTGCGGCAGGCGCGGGTAGGTTCGCCCGCATGGGTTCGGCTCGTTGACCCATAGCGTGAGGTCGCCGGAAAGAAGCCGGATCATCGGTTGCGAGGTGCGCTCAAGGTGGGTGTACACCGGCGTGCCGCGCTGCCCATAGGGCACCCGCAGAAAAGTCTTCGGGTCGCACACTTCCGTGTAGATGACATCCTGCCAGCAGAGCATGCCCTCATCGCTTTGCTCGCTCCCGGCGACGTTCATGAACGGCGACATTTCGGCCATCGATCCGCAGTCGATGACTCGCGCGTTGTACGCCTCGCGGATCCTGTCGCGCACACCCGCTACCGATGCGCCGGGTTCTCCGGAAAAGAACAGCAGCTTCAGCCCGAAATCGCGCGGCTCGAAGCCCTCGGCGCGCGCCACCTCCGCCAGGTGCAGCGCGAAGGAGGGCGTGCCGTAAAACGCGTCCGGCTTGAAGTTGGCGAGCCACATCGCGGCTCTCGCCGTCATCCCGGGCGCGCCCGCGCCGAAAGGAAACGACTTGCAGTGCAAACGCTCGGATCCTGCCAGCGTGCCCCACGAGCCCATATAGAGACTGAAGATCGCGGCGATGAACACGGTATCGCCTGGACGGATGCCCATGCCCCACATGATGCGTGCGTGCGCATTGGCGATCGAGCGCCAGTCGCCGCGGCCAATGCCAAAGGAGGTCGGGCGGCCGGTGGTGCCGGAGGTCCCGTGGATGTGGTGAATCTCCGATTCCGCTACGCAGAGGTAGTCGCCGAACATCGGCGCGCGCGTCTGGGCGTCGCGCAGATCCGCCTTGGTGATTACCGGAACCTTGCCCTCGAAGTCTTCGAGCGTCTTCAGTTTGTCTGGATGGAAGCCGGCCTCGTCCCACTTGCGCCGGTAGAACGGCGCATTGCGGTAGGCATAGCGCGTGAGTTCCTGCAGCCGCGCGAGTATCGCCTTCTCCCGCTCCGGAGCCGGCATTGTCTCCCGTCGCGGAAACCAATAGCGCGAGGCCGCGTCGGGCAGATACCGGTCATCATAGGCGGGAGGGAAGGACCAGAATTCCATCGCAGGGTCAGGAGCTGCCTATTTCGGACCGCGCTCGGCGACCAGCCGTCGAACAGAGGCTACGATGGCGTCAGGCGGCGAGTCCTGCAACAGGATCTCCTTGACCCCCATCGCCTTCAGGGCAGCCGCTTCCTCGTCCGGCATGACGCCGCCGCCGACGACGAGAATGTCCTCGGCATCGCGTTCCTTCAAAAGCTTGAGGATCTTCGGGAAGATGGTCATGTGGGCGCCGGAAAGGATGCTGATGCCCAGGACATCGACGTCCTCCTCGACCGCCGCGTCGACGACTTCCTCCGGCGTGCGGTGCAGGCCCGTGTAGATCACTTCCATGCCCGCGTCGCGCAGCGTGCGCGCAACGATCTTTACGCCCCGATCGTGCCCGTCCAGGCCGACCTTGGCGATGATCACTCGAATGATGTCGGTCTTTGTCTTCGTTTCCACGACGAATCCTCGGCGGTTCAATGACGGAGTTGCATAAGCTGCGACAGCCGGCTAGCGCTTGGGTGCAGGCTCGGCGGGCGGAATGACCGGCATTTTTTCCATGACATGAAAAAAAATCTCGTCCTGCCTGATCATGCCCAACTCGTAGCGGGCGCGTTCCTCGATCGCGTCATAGCCCTGCTTCAGATCGCGCACCTCGGCGTCGAGCGCGTCATTGCGCACGCGCAGTTTGGCATTGCCGTCCTTTTGCGCCTTGACCTGGCGATCGATCTCCCACACGCGCAACCAGCCGCCCTTGCCCAGCCACAGCGGGTACTGCAGCAGTACGATCAGCGCGGCGAACACAATGGATAAGATGCGCATCGATCGGTTATGGTTCGACCGCCTAGCGCAATTGGTAGAACGCGTCCCTGCCGGGGTAGCCGACCATATCGCCCAGGTCCTCCTCGATCCGCAGCAGTTGATTGTATTTGGCGATGCGGTCCGAGCGACTGAGCGACCCGGTCTTGATCTGCAGCGTATTCGCACCCACCGCGATGTCGGCAATGATGGTGTCTTCGGTTTCGCCGGAGCGGTGCGAGATGACCGCTGTGTAGCCCGCGCGCTTGGCCATTTCTATGGCCGCAAACGTTTCGGTGAGCGTGCCGATCTGGTTGACCTTGATCAGGATGGAATTGGCCACGCCCTCTGCGATGCCTTCGCGCAAGATGCTGGTATTGGTCACAAAAATGTCGTCTCCGACCAGCTGGATTTTCCTGCCCAGGCGCTCGGTGAGGATTTTCCAGCCGTCCCAGTCGTTCTCGGCCATCCCGTCCTCGATACTGATAAGGGGGTACTTGTCGGCCAGGGCCGCGAGATAATCCGTGAACTGGCCCGAGGACAGCTGCAGATTCTCCGACTCGAGCCGGTAGCGGCCGTCCTTATAGAACCCGGAACTGGCGCAATCCAGGGCGAGCAGCACGTCCTGGCCGGGCTGGTAACCGGCCTTGTCGATCGCTTCCATGCACAGCTGCAATGCAGCCTCGTGGCTGGGCAGATCGGGTGCAAAGCCGCCTTCGTCGCCCACCGTGGTGGGCATGCCGCGCTGCTGCAGCAGCGCTTTCAGCGCATGGAACACCTCGGCGCCGCAGCGCAGGGCGTCGCGAAAGCTTTGCGCGCCTATCGGGACGATCATGAACTCCTGCATGTCCAGGCTGTTGTTGGCATGCGCGCCGCCGTTGATGATATTCATCATCGGCACCGGCATTTGCATCGCGCCTGCGCCGCCGAAGTAACGGTACAGGGGCAACCCGCACTCGTCCGCGGCAGCCTTGGCCACGGCCATGGACACGGCCAGCAGCGCGTTGGCGCCCAGGCGCGACTTGTTATCGGTGCCGTCCAGATCGATCAGGGTCTTGTCGATGAAACTCTGCTCGGTGGCATCCAGCCCCATGATGGCCTCGGAAATTTCGGTATTGACGTGCTCTACCGCGTGCAGCACGCCCTTGCCCAGATAGCGCAGTTTGTCGCCGTCGCGCAGTTCGTTGGCCTCGCGCGTGCCGGTCGAGGCGCCCGAGGGCACCGCGGCGCGTCCCATCACGCCCGATTCGAGCAGCACATCGGCTTCCACGGTCGGATTGCCGCGCGAATCCAGTATCTCCCTCGCTACCACATCGACTATTGAGCTCATGTTCTTGTCCTTGTGCCAAGTTCCGTCATTAGATTCTACCGCCAATACCTTCCAATTTTGTCAAAGCGCCTGCTCGGCAAAACCGTGTTGCTTGACCACGTCGTCCAGCGCCTTGAGTGTTTCCAGCAACGCTTTCATCCGCGCCAACGGCCAGGCGTTGGGGCCATCGGATAGTGCATGGTCCGGATCAGGGTGGGTCTCCATGAACAGTCCGGACACGCCGCTCGCCACTGCAGCGCGCGCCAGCACCGGCACGAATTCGCGCTGCCCGCCGCTCACCGTCCCCTGCCCCCCGGGCAACTGCACCGAATGGGTCGCGTCGAACACCACCGGACAGCCGGTCTCGCGCATGATCGCCAGCGAGCGCATGTCCGATACCAGGTTGTTGTAGCCAAAGCTCGTGCCGCGCTCGCACACCAGGATGTTGTCCGCGCACCCGCTGGCCAATGCGGCAGCCCTCGCCTTGGCAACGACGTTCTTCATGTCTGCGGGCGCAAGAAACTGACCCTTCTTGATGTTGACCGGCTTGCCGGCGCTGGCCACGGCATTGATGAAATCGGTCTGGCGGCAGAGGAAGGCCGGGGTCTGCAACACGTCCACCACGGCGGCGGCCGCGTCGATTTGGCTGACATCGTGCACATCGGTCAGTACCGGCACGCCGATGGTCTGCCGCACCTCGGCCAGGATCTTCAGGCCGGCGTCCGCTCCCGGACCGCGAAACGACTTGCCCGAACTGCGGTTAGCTTTGTCGTAGGACGACTTGTAGATGAAAGGCATACCCAGTTCGGCGCAGATCTCCTTGAGCATGCCGGCGGTATCCAGCGCAAGTTGCCTCGATTCGATGACGCAGGGGCCGGCAATCAGGAATATCGGCTGATCGAGGCCGGCCTCGAAGCCGCACAGCTTCATGCCGCCACTACCGCAGCAGCTTGGGGGGCCGGGGCGGCGCCGGCTTTCCTCGCCTGGTGCGCGATCGCGGCTTCGACGAAGGCCTTGAACAGCGGATGTCCGGTACGCGGCGCGGAACTGAACTCGGGGTGGAATTGGCAGCCGATGAACCAGGGGTGCGCATTCGGCCCTTCGGTGGGCAACTCGATCAGCTCGCACAGCGCTTCGACCTTGGTGCGCGCCGCCACTTTCAGGCCGGCGGCTTCGAGCCGGGGCAGATAATAATTGTTGACCTCGTAGCGGTGGCGATGGCGCTCGTTGACCACGTCGCCCTGATAGATCCGCTGCACCTGGGTGCCGGCTATGATATCGGCGGGTTGCGCGCCCAGGCGCATGGTGCCGCCCAGGTCGGAGCTGGCGTCGCGGCGTTCCACCTTGCCTTCCCGGTCCAGCCATTCGGTGATCAGCGCGACCACCGGATGCGGTGTGTCCGCATCAAATTCGGTGCTGTTGGCCTTCTCCAGCCCGGCCTTGTGGCGCGCGTACTCGATCACCGCCAACTGCATGCCCAGGCAGATGCCGAGGTAAGGCACCTTGTTTTCGCGGGCGTACTCGATCGCCTTGATCTTGCCCTCGACGCCGCGCGCGCCGAAACCGCCCGGCACCAGAATGGCGTCCACACCGGCGAGGCAGCCCGTGCCTTCGCGCTCTATCGTTTCCGAATCGACGTACTGGATCTTGACCTTGGAGCGCGTGTGGATGCCGGCGTGCATCAGGGCTTCGTTGAGCGATTTGTAGGAATCGGTGAGATCGACGTACTTGCCCACCATGGCGATGCTGACCTCGTGCAGCGGGTGCTCCAGCGCCTCGATCAGGCGCTTCCACGATTTCAGGTCCGCCGGCCGCGCGAGCAACTGCAGCTTGTGGCACACGATCTCGTCCAGCATCTGCTGGTGCAGCATGTAGGGAATCTTGTAGATCGAGTCCGCATCCCACACCGAAATCACCGCGTCCGCAGTGACGTTGGTGAACAGCGCGATCTTCCTGCGCTCGGCGTCCGGGATCGGGCGGTCCGAGCGGCACAACAGCGCGTCGGCCTGGATGCCGATCTCGCGCAGCTCCTTCACCGAGTGCTGGGTCGGCTTGGTCTTGATCTCGCCGGCCGAGGCGATGTAGGGCACCAGGGTCAGGTGAACGTAGCAGACGTTGTCCCGACCCAATTCCAGGCCCATCTGCCGGATCGCCTCGAGGAATGGCAGGGACTCGATGTCGCCCACCGTGCCGCCGATTTCGACGATCGCGATCTCCGCGCCCTGCGCGCCGCGGGCGATGAACGTCTTGATTTCGTCGGTGATATGCGGGATCACCTGCACCGTGCGGCCCAGATACTCGCCGCGACGCTCCTTCTTGATCACCGAATCGTAGATCTGGCCGGTGGTGAAATTGTTGCTCTTTCTCATCCGCGTCGAACTGAAGCGCTCGTAGTGCCCCAGATCGAGATCGGTTTCGGCGCCGTCCTCGGTGACGAACACCTCGCCGTGCTGAAACGGACTCATCGTCCCCGGATCGACGTTGATGTACGGATCCAGCTTGATGTTGGTGACTTTGATGCCGCGGGATTCGAGGATTGCGGCGAGGGAGGCGGCGGCTATCCCCTTCCCAAGAGAGGAAACTACACCGCCAGTAACGAAGACATATTTGGTCATCTCAGAATCGAGAGCTGGGATGACCGATGTTACAGCAAAAAGGGGGGGCGCTCAACGCAATTCCACCGGCGGCGAGCGCCGCGATTGCGGCCCGCCCGATGCTGCCGTGCTTCCCTGCGCGCGGCGTGGCCGGATGCGCGCTGGTCCGGATCCAATCCCGCATGGCGAGCCGGGTTTGATAGGGGCTATCATAGCATCCGGCCAACCAGATCCCGGCGCATGAATCAGACTGAAACCGAAGCTACGGCGGGCGCCGATGCGCTGATCGCCGTGGTCGAACAGATGGTGCGCGACACGCGCCACGGGCGCGCGCCGCACGCCGCGCTCGACAGTTCATTCGAGCGCGACCTCGGCCTGGACAGCCTGGCGCGGGTGGAGCTCGTGCTCAGGGTCGAGCGCGCCTTCGAGGTGAGCCTGCCGGAGCGCGCACTGTATGCGGCCGAAACGCCGCGTGATCTCCTGCGCCTCGTTCACGCCAGCCAGGGGGTGCGCCGGGCCGGGCCGGAAAAAAGCATCCGCAGCCTGGTGCAGGCCGAATCGGGCGTGGACGCATGCGCGGCGGAAACGCTGCTCGATGCCCTCGACTGGCACGCGGCCAGGCATCCGCAGCGCTTGCAGGTTCACCTCTACAGCGAGAGCGGCGAAGAGGAACTTTCCTACGCCGCCATCCGGCGCGGCGCTGCGGCCTGCGCCAGCCGCCTCGCCGCGCGCGGCTTGCAACCGGGCCAGACCGTGGCCATCATGCTGCCCACCGGCCGCGATTACCTGTTCAGCTTTTTCGGCATTCTCATGGCGGGCGCTATTCCGGTGCCGCTGTATCCGCCCGCGCGGCCGGCGCAGATCGAAGACCATCTGCGGCGCCACGTCGGTATTCTCGGCAACTGCCGTGCCGCAATGCTCATTACGATCCCTGAAGCGAAAACCGTGGCGCTGCTGTTGCGCTCCCAGGTGGAATCGCTGCGGCAGGTGCTGATGCCGGACGACCTGGCTGGCGGCGATGCCGCTTTCACGCCCTTGCCGGCAAACCCCGGCGACATCGCGTTCCTGCAATACACCTCCGGCAGCACCGGCAATCCCAAGGGCGTGGTGCTCACGCACGCGAACCTGGTCGCCAATATCCGCGCCATGGGCGAAGCAGTGCAGGCGAGTCCGAACGACGTGTTCGTGAGCTGGCTGCCCCTGTACCACGACATGGGGCTGATCGGCGCCTGGTTCGCCGCGCTCTACCTTGGTTTTCCCACGGTGCTCATGTCGCCGCTCGCATTCCTGTCCCACCCCAGCCGCTGGCTGTGGGCGATCCACCGCCACCGCGGCACGCTTTCGGGCGGTCCCAATTTTTGCTACGAGCTTTGTCTGAAGCGCATCGAAGACGCCGAACTCGAGGGCCTGGACTTGTCCTGCTGGCGCTACGCTTTCAATGGCGCCGAGCCGGTGAGTCCGGATACGCTCGCTGCATTCGGGCAACGCTTCGCGCGCCATGGCCTGCCGGCGAACGCGCTGCAGCCGGTCTACGGGCTGGCCGAGGCATCGGTCGGCCTCGCCTTCCCCGCGCCCGGCGCGCGCTATCGCATCGATCGGATCGAACGCTCGGCGTTCCAGAACCAGGGCGAAGCGCGGCCGGCAGACGCAGGCGAGGCCAATGCGCTCGAACTGCCCTGCTGTGGCCGCGTCATCCGGGAGCATCACCTGCGCGTGGTCGATGCGGCCGGCGTGGAGCTGGCGGACCGCCAGGAGGGCCGCCTGCAATTCAAAGGGCCGTCCGCGACCAGCGGCTATTTCCGCAACCCCGAACAGACGCGCAAGCTGTTCGCCGGCGCATGGCTGGACACGGGCGATCTCGCCTATCTCACCGACGGCGAACTCTATCTCAGTGGCCGCGCCAAGGACATCATCATCCGCGGCGGGCGCAATCTCTATCCCTACGAACTGGAGCAGGCCGTCGGCGCGCTGCCCGGCATACGCAAAGGCTGCGTCGCGGTGTTTGGCAGTATTGATCCCGCCAGTGGCACCGAGCGTGTGGTCGTGCTCGCGGAAACGCGTGAAACCGGCGCCGCTGCGCTGGACGCGTTGCGGCGGAGCATCAACGATCGCGCTGTCGATCTGATCGGCCTGCCGGCTGACGATATCGTGCTCGCTCCGCCGCACACCGTGCTGAAGACTTCCAGCGGAAAGATCCGGCGCGCGGCCAGCCGCGAGTACTACGAGCGCGGCGGCGGCAGCGCGCGGCCGGCGCCGGTGTGGCTGCAGCTCGCGCGCCTCGCCCGGGCGAGCCTCGCGCCCGAGCTGCGGCGGCAGTTGCGCGCTCTCGCGGGCCTGGCGTATTCGGCATGGGCCTGGCTTGTTTTCCTCACGCTCGCGATCCCGACGCTGGCGGCGGCTGCGCTGCTGCGCAATCCCGCCTGGGGCTGGCGCTTCAGCCGTGTCATGGCGAATGCCTTCCTGTGGCTGTGCCGCCTGCCGCTGGTGGTGCACGGGCAGGAGCACATCCCGGATTCGGGTCCGTTCGTGATGGCAGCCAACCACGCCAGCTATCTCGACGGCCTGATCCTGCTCGCGGTTTTGCGCGAGCGCGGCTACAGCTTCGCCGCCAAGCGCGAGTTGAGCCGATCCCTCCTGCCGCGGTTGTTCCTGCGCTCCATTGGCACCGATTTCGTCGAGCGCACCGACATCAAACAAGGCGTGCAGGATGCCTCGCGCCTGGCCGCGTCGATTCGCGCCGGGCGCTCGGCCATCTTCTTCGTCGAAGGCACCTTTTCCCGGACCGCGGGCCTGCTGCCATTTCGCATGGGCGCCTTCGTGGTCGCGGCGCAGACAGACGTGCCGCTCGTGCCGGTCACCATCCGCGGCGCGCGCTCGGTGCTGCGCGACGGCAGCTGGTTCGCGCGCCGCGGCGCCATCGTCGTCACCATCGGCGCGCCGCTACTGCCGCGGGGCAGCAACTGGAATGCCGCGGTGGCGCTGCGCGATGCGGCGCGCGCCGAGATCCTGCGTCGCTGCGGCGAGCCGGACCTGGCGCCGCGGCAGGCGTAGGCGCTGCCCAAGGCGCTTGACCGCAAGCGGTCGGGCCGGCCTCAAGCGTCTTGCAGAAGCAACGGCCCGATGCGCCTGGATTCGCCGAGGATGAAGCGCGAGAGTTCATTGAGCGATTCCTCGGTGATGGCTTCAGGGGACAGCACGTACTCCAGCGTGCCGAAGTGTTCGACGTTGTGCGTTTTCAGCAGCAATTTGCCGGTGTCGAAATTGCCGACCAGCTGCAAGCTGGCCTTGACCTCGCACGGAATAATGAAGGTCGTGCGTACGACAGCGCCCCGGTCGTTGCGTTCTTGCTGAGTGGTGAACGCGATCTTGGTTCCGAGCAGCAGCTGTTCCAGCTTTTCATCCGCCGAGGCGTCGCGGGTCACACTGAGTTTCTTGTTGGCGGACAAGCTGAAGTTCAGCGTCATCCGTTCGAACACCTTTGTTGTCGGCGAGAGTTCCCGCGTACGGAAATCGATCCGGACCTCCTCCCATTTGAGGTCGTCGAATTTCGGCACGCCGACGATGGCGTATTCCTTCGCATAGGCCGGCTTCGCCAGATTGAGCTGCCCGGCGAACTCCTTCAGGTGGCGATAAGCCCTCTCCACCGCAGCGCTGACACGCGGAATCATTTGCTCTTTCGGGTCCGGCTTCTGTTGCTCGAGCTGCTTCGCCAGCGCAGCCTGCCTGAGTTGCGCCAGGAGGCCGCCGGGCGCGGGTACGAAGGGCGCCTCCGCCTCCGCCTCCGGCTCGGCCGGCGTCGCCGCCGCCGGCGCCGCGGCGACGGCCTCCCCGCCGGGGCGCGCAGACTCCGCGGCATCGAGAATGCTTCCGAGGTCAGCCTTTTGGTCACCGGCCTCAATGCCTAGAACCGTTTTGACCGCCTTGACCAGCACGTCGATCTCGAACGGCTTGGTGATGTAGCCGTTGGCCCCTCCCAGCAATCCCTTGAGCACCGCCTCCCGGGTCGCGGTGCCGGTGACCATGATGACGGGGATCTTCCCGAGCATCGGGTGCTGGCGCACCTTGGCGAGGACGTCGAAGCCGTCGGCATCCGGCAGCGTCACGTCGAGCAGCACCAGATCGGGCAGCGGCGGCTGGCGAAAGGCCGCGACGATCTGTTCGCGGTTCGCCGCAACGCGCGCGACGAAACCGGCGTGGGTGAGCACCATGCACATGTTCTCGGCGAGATTCTGGTCGTCTTCGACGACCATCACCTGGAACTTTTTACCCTGCGCGAGCTTGAGTTCGCCCGGCGGACGGCGCGCGATGCGGACGATGTAGCCATTCTGCTGCAACGTGGATACACCGCGCGCGATCGCACTATCGCTCGGCATTTCCCCCTTCCACTCGCTTGGGGCGCCGGCGCCGAAGAAGTCACCGATATCGAATTGCTGCAGCGCGATGCGCTCGGCGCGCAGAAGCTTGTCGAGCACCTCGATCACCGCGCCGGGCGCGAGATGCCCGGCACTTGCCTGAATTTGACTCACCGTGGCTTTGCCGTCGATCAATACCAGCAACTCCAGTTCCGGGCGGGACAACGACGTCCCCGCCGCAGCGAGCTCGCTCTTGCCAAGATACGTCAGGAAATAGACATCTTCAATATTGATCATCGGTGGTTCTTTGGCGACGATACAGAACTTGCGCCGGCCCCGCCCGCGCGAACGTGCCATATTAGCCTTAGCCCGGCGCGCGAGGCAAGGCGCCTTAGACAATCAGCTCTGCAGCTCCACCCGGTTCGCGTAGTGCACCAGAGCTTCCGGATTGGCCAGCGCCTCGGCGTTTTTCACCGGCTCGCCGTGCACCACGTTGCGCACCGCCAGTTCCACGATCTTGCCGCTTTTGGTGCGCGGGATGTCCGCCACTTGCAACACTTTGGCCGGAACATGGCGCGGCGTGGTGTTGGCGCGGATCCGGTTCCTGATTTTTTCGATCAAGGCATCGTCCAGCGCCAGGCCCTCGCGCAGCTTGACGAACAGCACGACTCTCACGTCCTTGTTCCAGTCCTGGCCGATCACCAGCGACTCCAGCACTTCGTCCAACTGCTCCACCTGGCGGTAGATCTCGGCGGTGCCGATGCGCACGCCTCCGGGATTGAGCACCGCGTCGGAGCGCCCGTAGATAATCATGCCGCCGCGTTCGGTCAACTCGACGTAATCGCCATGGCACCAGAGGTTCGGATACTTGGCGAAATACGCGTCGTGATAGCGTTTTCCTTCAGGATCATTCCAGAAGCCGATCGGCATCGACGGGAAAGGCCGGGTGCAGACGAGTTCCCCCTTCTTTGCGTACACCGGCCTGCCCGCCTCGTCATACACCTCCACCTTCATCCCCAGGCCGCGGCACTGGATCTCGCCGCGATACACCGGCAGCACCGGACTGCCCAGCACGAAACAGGAAATGATGTCGGTGCCGCCTGAAATCGACGACAGACAGACGTCGGCCTTGATATCGCGGTAGACATAGTCGAAGCTCTCCGGCGCCAGTGGCGAGCCGGTGGACAGGATGGCGCGCAGCCGGGCCAGATCGTGGGTCACGCGCGGCCTCAGGTTGATCTTGCAGATGGCGTCGATGAACTTGGCCGAAGTGCCCAGATGGGTCATGCCCTCGGCCTCGGCGAAATCGAACAGGATCGCCCCGCGCCGGATGAAGGGCGAGCCGTCGTACAACAGCAGCGTCGCCCCCGAGGCCAGGCCCGAGGCGAGCCAGTTCCACATCATCCAGCCGCAGGTGGTGAAGTAGAACAGCCGGTCGCCCTGATTGACGTCTGCATGCAGCTGATGTTCCTTCAGGTGCTGCAGCAGCGTGCCGCCGGCGCCATGCACGATGCACTTGGGCACGCCGGTGGTGCCCGAGGAATACAGGATGTACAGCGGGTGGTCGAACGGCAACTGCGCGAACTCGATGTCGCGCGCGGCGTAAGGTGCGATGAAATCGGTCATGCGCTCGGCGTTCGGCACGCCGGACAGGTCTGCGCTGTCGGACAGATAAGGCACCAGCACCACGCGATCGAGCGTCGGCAACCGGCGTGCGATCTCGGTCACTTTGTCAAGCGAGTCGATGGCCTTGCCGTTGTACCAGTAGCCGTCGGCCGCGAACAGCACCCTGGGTTCGATCTGGCCGAAGCGATCGAGCACGCCCTGCACGCCGAAATCGGGGGAACAGGACGACCAGATGGCGCCGATGCTGGCGGCGGCCAGCATCGCCAGCATCGCCTCCGGCAGGTTAGGCAGATAGCCAACCACGCGGTCGCCGGCCTGCACACCGGCAGCGCGCAACGCCTGCGCCAGGCGCGAGACGCGGGCGTAGAGCTGGGCGTGCGACAGGCGCCGCTCGATCTTGTCCTCGCCCCAGAAGACCATCGCGTCCGCCCGGTCGCGCCGCCGCAGCAGGTTTTCGGCGAAATTCAGGCGCGCATCGGGAAACCAACGCGCGCCCGGCATTTGCTCGCCGTGCAGCAGCACGCGCTCGCCGCGAGTGCTTGCCTTTACCGCGGCGTATTGCCACAGCGACTGCCAGAACTGTTCGGGCTGATCGACCGTCCAGCGATAGAACTCCGGATAGGTGTTGAACTTCAGCCCCCATTCGCGGATCGCCGTGCGCGCAAAGGCAGTCACATTGGCGCCGGTGATGCGCGCCTGGCTGGGTTCCCACAACGGTTTTTCCCACGGGGACTTTCCGGTCTCCCGTCTAGCGGGACCGAGGAAGCGGGATCGAGACTTTCGGTCGTCGTCTGACATGATTCAGTGTCCGATAAGCTGGCGGATGCGCTCGGGCAGCGGCGCCGACTTTTCCTTGAGGTAGTCCACCCAGACCACCTTGGCCGCACCCTCGGCGTAGATTTTTCCGGAATCGTAGCTGGGCCGCAGCTCGAGGTAAGTCTGCACGCTGCTGCGCCCGACCTCGCCCACGTAGGTCTTGATCTCAACCTTGCCCGGATACACCAGCTGCTTGATGAAGGTGCAGCTGGCATTGACGATCACCGG
>Ga0156177_1086_pt1 | contig 34470 bp, 28 predicted proteins | sample RifCSPlowO2_12_FD_107830 | JGI IMG/M metagenome (GOLD analysis project Ga0156177, IMG submission 107830) | Betaproteobacteria bacterium RIFCSPLOWO2_12_FULL_64_23
CTTGGAACCCTCAATATGTAGTGGATCTGCTCAACTTGCAGCCGATACAGGAAATTTGATGCTCCGGCCCTGCTTGTCGCCCCCGCCGGGCGCAATTCGCCCGGCGCCACGGGTACAATACCGGGCGGTCGCAGGTCGCGGCCGGCTAAATCGGGATACTCAATGGATTGCGTGGAGGCGGGCTGATGGACAAGCGAAAAGCATGGCGGGAGCAGGAGCAACAGCTGGTTGAACGCTGGAACGCGGCGACGCAGCGTTACCACGAGGCTCAGGCTGAAGTGACGCGCCAGCGCCTGCCACTGGGCGAAGGCGCGCCCACCGAAGAGTGCGTGCGCACGGAGGAAGCGGCCAGAGTCGAACTCGAGGCCATGCGCAAGCAGGTCGCACGCATAAAGGTCGAATTCAGCACCGGCAAGCGATATTAGCCCGGTCGCGGCTTGCTCGCCGCCGGCGGCGCCGGCGTGAGCGCCTGCTGCAGGAACGCAGCGAATTGTCTTGACCCCGGTGCGGCGCTCCTGTATAAGGGCGGTGCAGGAATGTAAGGCAGTGGAATTGCTGGTCCGTCGTAGCCGCTTTGGCGGTACTCCTCAGGTCGTCGTTTTCCTCCTTGAAGTTCTCGCATTCGGGCGCAAGCCTTTTATAATTTTTTACTAGGAACAATAGACATGAGTACAGGTACCGTTAAATGGTTCAACGACGCCAAGGGTTTCGGCTTCATCACCCCCGACGGCGGCGGCAAGGATCTGTTCGCGCACTTCTCGGCAATCCAGGGCAACGGCTTCAAAAGCCTGCAGGAAAACCAGAAAGTGACGTTTGACATCACCGCCGGCCAGAAAGGCGACCAGGCTGTCAATATCAAGCCGGCCGAGTAATCAGCCAGGCTGAATGAAAAAAAGCCCGGGAAACCGGGCTTTTTTTCGCCTTGCCTAAGGGCGCCCCACCCCAGGACGTTGTTGCTTTTATCCATAACCGTGTTTTCCATACGGATGCGCTTTTCATCCGTATGGAAAACACGGTTGGCGCGCGGAGCGCGCAATGGTCGAAAACCGGCATTGCCCGATGCTACGGGATAGATCGAGCTATGGCGCTCGAACTTTTGGAAAAACCCACCCCAAGCCGTTGTTGCGCTTTTCTGTAACGGTGTTTCAGATCACACCTGCCGCACGCAGTCCACGTGATAGTGCCCGTCCTCATCCTTCACCAGTCCGTGAATGTCGGTCTCGAACCCGGGGAAGCGGGTGTTGAAGTCGCGCGCGAACTGCAGGTAGCGCACGATGGTGGCATTGAAGCGCTCCCCCGGAATCAGCAGCGGAATGCCCGGCGGATAGGGCGTGACCAGAACGCTGGTGACGCGCCCTTGCAGATCGTCGATTTCGACCCGGTCGATCTCGTGGTGCGCCATGGCGGCGAAGGCGTCCGAGGGCTTCATTGCCGGCTGCATGTCGGACAAATACATCTCGGTGGTCACGCGCGCCACGTCGTTCGCCTTGTACATGCCGTGGATTTGCTCGCACAGGTCGCGCAGGCCCATTTTTTCGTAGCGCAGGTGCTTCTGGCAGAACTCCGGCAGCACGCGCCAGATCGGCTGGTTCTTGTCGTAATCGTCCTTGAACTGCTGCAGCGCCGTCACCAGCGTGTTCCACCGTCCCTTGGTGATGCCGATGGTGAACATGATGAAGAACGAATACAGGCCCGTCTTCTCCACGATAACCCCGTGTTCGGCGAGATACTTGGTGACGATGGCCGCCGGAATGCCGGTCTTGGCGAACTTGCCCGACACGTCCAGGCCCGGGGTGATGACCGTGGCCTTGATCGGGTCGAGCATGTTGAAACCGGGGGCCAGATCGCCGAAACCGTGCCATTTCTCGTTGGCCTTGAGCACCCAGTCCTCGCGCGAGCCTATGCCTTCGGCGACGATTTTCTCCGGCCCCCACACCTTGAACCACCAGTCCTTGCCCCACTCGGCGCCGACCTTGCGCATGGCGCGGCGGAAGTCGATCGCCTCCAGAATCGATTCCTCCACCAGCGCCGTGCCGCCGGGCGGTTCCATCATCGCCGCCGCGACGTCGCAGGATGCGATGATCGCGTACTGCGGTGAGGTCGAGGTATGCATCAGATACGCCTCGTTGAAGGCGTGCCGGTCGAGTTTCTGCGTCTGCGATTCCTGCACCAGGATCTGCGAGGCCTGCGAAATGCCGGCGAGCAGCTTGTGCGTGGAGTGGGTGGCGAAAATAATCGAATCCTTGGTGCGCGGCCGATCGCGGCCGATGGCGTGCATGTCCTTGTAGAACTCATGGAAGGTCGCATGCGGCAACCAGGCCTCGTCGAAATGCAGCGTGTCGATGGAGGAATTCAGGGTCTGCTTCAGCATCTCGACGTTGTAGACCACGCCGTCGTAGGTGCTCTGGGTGATAGTCAGGATGCGCGGTTTCTTGCGCTTCGCGGCGCGCGCGAACGGGTTGGCCTCGATTTTCTTGTCGATGTTCTGCGGGCTGAACTCCTGCAGCGGGATCGGGCCGATGATGCCCAGGTGGTTGCGCGTCGGCGTGAGGAACACCGGAATCGCGCCGGTCATGGTGATCGCGTGCAGGATCGACACGTGGCAGTTGCGATCGACGACGACGATGTCGTCGGGCGCGACGTTGGCGTGCCAGACCATCTTGTTCGAGGTCGAAGTGCCGTTGGTGACGAAGAAACAGTGATCGGCGCCGAAGATGCGCGCCGCATTCCTCTCCGAGGCGGCGACCGGCCCGGTGTGGTCGAGCAACTGGCCCAGTTCGTCCACCGCGTTGCAGACGTCGGCGCGCAGCATGTTCTCGCCGAAGAACTGGTGGAACATCTGGCCGACCGGGCTTTTCAGGAACGCCACGCCCCCCGAGTGGCCCGGGCAATGCCAGGAGTACGAGCCGTCCTGCGCGTAATTCACCAGGGCGCGGAAGAACGGCGGCGACAGCCCGTCGAGATAGGCGCGCGTCTCGCGGATGATGTGGCGCGCGACGAACTCGGGCGTGTCCTCGAACATGTGGATGAAACCGTGCAGCTCGCGCAGGATGTCGTTCGGCACGTGGCGCGAGGTGCGGGTCTCGCCGTAGAGATAGATCGGGATGTCGGCGTTGCGGAAGCGGATCTCGTTGATGAAGGTGCGCAGGTTCAGCACCGCCGGATCGAGTTCCGGCCCCGGCGTGAACTCCTCGTCGTCGATCGACAGGATGAAGGCCGATGCGCGGCTCTGCTGCTGCGCGAACTGCGACAGGTCGCCGTAGCTGGTCACCCCCAGCACTTCCATGCCTTCCTCTTCCATCGCCTTGGCCAGAGCGCGGATGCCCAGGCCGCTGGTGTTCTCGGAGCGGAAGTCCTCGTCGATGATGACGATGGGAAAGCGGAATTTCATTCGGTTCTCCGAGTTTCGGAATCGGGCGGGGCACGCGCCACAGGCATTGGATCCGGACCGGCTTCAGGCGAGCAAATGCAAGCGGGGGTACGGCGGACGCCGCCAGAGCGCGGGCGCGCGCGCGACGAAGCGTTCGCCTGTGGGCGGGCAGTCTGGAATGCAGGTCATGCTATTCACCGTGGCGTAAGCGTCCCGGGCGATTTCGGCCGGATTATACGCCCGTCTGCCGGGAGTCAAGCGGAATACTTGGTCAGGCAACGCCCCGGATGCGAGCGCCGCGGCGCCGCTTGACCTGCTAACATTGCCCGAGGGGCCCTATGCAACAAATTGAATTTTGCTTGAAGCGCGAGTTTGTCCAATTGAACCAGCTGCTGAAGCTGACCGGTCTGTGCGACAGCGGCGGCGCCGGCAAGGCACTGGTGGCCGGCGGCGGCGTTTCGGTGGACGGAAGCGTGGAGTTACGCAAGACCTGCAAGATCCGGGTCGGGCAAGTGGTCGAACTCGGCGATGTGCGGATCACGATGGTGGCCGGGGGAGACGTTCCACGGGTTTGACCGGCCGCGCTGCCGGATTGCCTCAGATTTTCGGCAGCGTCACGCCTTGTTGCCCCTGATACTTCCCGCCGCGGTCCTTGTACGAGATCTCGCACACCTCGTCGGACTCGAAGAACACCACCTGCGCCACGCCCTCGTTGGCGTAGATCTTGGCCGGCAGCGGCGTGGTGTTGGAAAACTCCAGGGTCACGTAGCCCTCCCACTCGGGCTCGAACGGCGTGACGTTGACGATGACGCCGCAGCGGGCGTAGGTGCTTTTTCCGAGGCAAACCGTGAGCACGTTGCGCGGAATGCGGAAATACTCCACCGTGCGCGCCAGCGCAAAGGAGTTGGGCGGGATGATGCACACATCGCCCTTGAAGTCGACGAACGATTTCTCGTCGAAGTTCTTCGGGTCGACGATGGTCGAGTTGATGTTGGTGAAGATCTTGAAATCGTCCGAGCAGCGGATGTCGTAGCCATAGCTCGAGGTGCCGTAGGACACGATCTTGTGCCCGTTCGCCGTGCGCACCTGTCCGGGCTCGAACGGCTCGATCATCTTGTGTTCCGCCGCCATGCGGCGGATCCATTTGTCGGATTTGATGGTCATAAGGGCGTCGCCAATAATCCTTATATTGTCATTCCGAGGCCGCAGGCCGAAGAATCTGCTTCTTGCTTACCAAGAAAAGCAGATTCTTCGCTTCGCTCAGAATGGCAATTCCCAGGGTTCCACACGCACATTGCGTCGCGGACTACGTGTTCTGGATAACGATATTCGGGAACTTCGATGTCATGTCCTTCGCCTGCTCCGAGATCTTGACCGCGACGCGGCGCGCGATCCGCCTGTAGATCTCGGCGATGCGTCCGTCCGGATCGGCCACCACGCTGGGCTTGCCCGAATCGGTCTGCTCGCGGATGCGGATGTCGAGCGGCAGCGCACCGAGGAATTCGGTGTTGAAGTCCTTGCACATCTTTTCCGCACCGCCAGTGCCGAAAATATGTTCCTCGTGGCCGCAGTTGGAGCAGATGTGGATGCTCATGTTCTCCACGATGCCGATGATGGGAATGCCGACCTTTTCGAACATCTTCAGGCCCTTGCGCGCATCGATCAGGGCGATGTCCTGCGGCGTGGTGACGATCACCGCGCCGGTAACCGGCACTTTCTGCGCCAGCGTCAGTTGAATGTCGCCGGTGCCCGGCGGCAGATCCACCACCAGGTAGTCCACGCCCTGCCAGCGGGTGTCCTTCAGCAACTGCTCCAGCGCCTGGGTCACCATCGGGCCACGCCACACCATCGGCGTATCGACGTCGATCAGAAAACCGATGGAAATCGCCTGCAGCCCGTGCCCGACCATGGGCTCCAGGGTCTTGCCGTCGCGCGATTCGGGCCGTCCGGTGATGCCCAGCATGGTCGGCTGCGAGGGGCCGTAAATGTCGGCATCGAGGACGCCCACGCTGGCCCCCTCGGCGGCGAGGGCGAGGGCCAAGTTCACCGCGGTGGTGGACTTGCCCACGCCGCCCTTGCCCGAGGCCACGGCGATGATGTTCTTCACTTCGGGTATCAGCTTAACCCCGCGCTGCACGCTGTGCGAGACGATCTTGCTCGCGACGTTGACCGTGACCTTGCCGACGCCGGGAATGGCGCCGAGCTTTGCCTGCACCATCTTGCGGATCAGCTCGACCTGGGTCTTGGCCGGATAACCCAGTTCGACATCGAGCGACACATCGCTGCCATTCACCTTGATGTTGCGCGCCGACTTGGTGGCGATGAAATCCTTCTCCGTATTGGGGTCGGTGATTTCCTTGAGGGCGATCTGAATCTGCAATTCCGAAACTGACATTGTCCATGCTCCTTGGCGCTGCGCACCGCGCCGCTGGCGCGGCCCGGGAAAAGACCGCTATTTTAATGGATATTCGAGGGGCTGCGCGATACAATCGCGATCGCCCCCCGGTCCCGCGTTGCAGCGGACGCCGCTAGCGCCGCTGAACGCTTTTTCAAAGCCGGAACAAGGATGCCTCGCAAACTTTTCGTCACCACCGCCCTGCCGTACGCCAACGGCTCGTTTCACATCGGCCATATCATGGAGTACATCCAGGCCGACATCTGGGTGCGGTTCCAGCGCATGCTGGGCAATAGCGTGCATTTCGTCTGTGCCGACGACGCGCACGGCGCGCCCATCATGCTCAAGGCGGAAGCCGAAGGCGTCACGCCGCAGCAGCTGGTCGGGCGCATCGGCGCCGAGCGCAACAAATATCTCGACGGCTTTCACCTCGGCTTCGACAACTGGCACTCGACCGACTCGCCCGAAAACACCGAGTTGTCGCAGGACATCTACCGCAAGCTCAAGGCCGCCGGCCTGATTTACACCAAACCGGTCGAGCAGTTCTACGATCCGGTGAAGGGCATGTTCCTCGCCGATCGCTACATCAAGGGCGAGTGCCCCAAATGCGGCGCCAAGGATCAGTTCGGCGACGCCTGCGAGCACTGCAGCTCGGTCTACACCCCCACCGATCTCGGGAACCCATACTCAACGCTCTCCGGCGCCGCCCCCGAGCTCAAGATCTCGGAGCACTACTTTTTCAGACTGTCCGACGCGAAATGCGTGGACTTCCTGAAACAATGGGTCAACGAGCCCGGCCGGTTGCAGTCCCAGGTCGCGAACAAGGCGAAGGAGTGGCTCGACGGCAAGGAGGACAAGGCACTCGGCGACTGGGACATCTCGCGCGATGCGCCCTACTTCGGCATCCCCATACCGGATGCGCCGGGAAAGTACTTCTACGTCTGGCTGGATGCGCCGGTCGGCTATCTCGCCAGCTTCAAGCATTACTGCGCGAAGAAGGGCATCGACTTCGAGGGCGTTCTCGCCGATCCGCAGACCGAGCAAATCCATTTCATCGGCAAGGACATTATTTACTTCCACACCCTGTTCTGGCCGGCCATGCTGAAGTTCGCCGGCAGGCCGTACAAGGTGCCGGACCACATCTATGTGCACGGCTTCATCACGGTCTCGGGCGAGAAGATGTCCAAGTCGCGCGGCACCGGCATCAGCCCGCTGCGCTATCTCGAGATCGGCATGAACCCGGAGTGGCTGCGCTATTACATCGCGGCCAAACTGAACGCCAACGTCGAGGATCTTGATTTCAATCCGGATGATTTTGTCGCCCGGGTGAACAGCGATCTGATCGGCAAGTACATCAACATCGCCAGCCGGGCTGCAGGGTTCATTTCGAAGCACTTCAATGGCGATCTCGGGTCCTTCGGCAAGAACGAAGGGCAGCGCACGACCGCCGGGCCGGTATTGGCCGTCTGGGGCGAGGAAACCGCGATTCGCGAAGCGTACGAACAGCGCGAATTCGGCAAAGTCATTCGAGACGCAATGCGGCTGGCCGACCGGATCAACGAGTATTTCGACAAATGCAAGCCTTGGGAACTCGCCAAGCATGCGGATAATCCGGAACGCAAGGCAGAACTGCAACTCGTATGCGCAAATTGCATTTGGGGATTTCAAGTGCTGACGGTCTACCTGGCGCCGATCATTCCGTCGGTTGCGCGCGCAGTATTTTCGAAATTTTTCGGCATCGACAAATCGGTTTCCTGGGACGACCATCGCAACTTGGTTGACCGGGTCCTGCCGTATCAACATTTGATGCAACGTGTCGATCCAGGACAGCTCGACGCGCTATTCGACCTGCCGCCGGCAGCGCCGGCCAAGGAGCAGAAAGAAGTGACTGAAACATCCAAGAATGGCTCCCACAGCCGCTCTGCGGCCACCTCATCCCCTTCCACGCCGCATCCCGCCTCCCCCGGACCGGCGGCTCCGGCTGCCGCGGCCGCGGCCATTTCCATCGATGACTTCGCCAAGATCGATCTGCGCATCGCGAAAATCGTGAAAGCCGAGCACGTCGACGGCGCCGACAAACTGCTGAAACTCACGCTCGATATCGGCACCGAGCAGCGCACAGTGTTCGCCGGCATAAAGTCGGCTTACGACCCGGCCACGCTGGAGGGCCGGCTGACGGTGATGGTGGCCAACCTCGCCCCGCGCAAAATGAAATTCGGCCTGTCGCAGGGGATGGTGCTCGCCGCAAGCGGCGAAGCCACCGGCATCTATCTGCTCGCGCCCGATAGTGGCGCCCGGCCGGGGATGAAGGTGAAGTGATCATGTGCGCTGTCGGGGGTGACGCGCTCACCCGCCGCGTTGTCTGAATGCCAATGCAAGCCGTCTCTTCGCCACTGTCGGGCTCGCTCATCGTTGCCGCAGCCTGGGTCGCGATCGCCGCGCTGTCGCTGGCCCCGAGCGGCAATGCGTTCTTCGCCCGAAAATTCGCGTTTCCGTTGGGAACGCTGGCGGGCCTTGCACTGACTGCGTTCGGCCTGCAGGCAATATGGCTGGCGCCGGAGCAGATGACCCTGCCGCTCGGCCTGCCGGATCTGCCCTTCCACCTGCGCCTCGATCCCCTCGCCGGTTACTTCCTCATGCTCCTCGGCGCGGTTTCCGCAGGGGTGTCGATCTACGCCGCGGGCTATTTCCGCGACGAGACCGCCGGGCGCCTTGCGCTGATCGCGCTCGAGTATCACCTGTTCCTGGCGAGCATGGCGTTGGTGATCCTCGCCGATGACGCCTACCTGTTCATGGTCGCGTGGGAAACGATGGCGCTGTCCTCGTACTTTCTCGTCACCACCGACCACAAGCTGCCCGCAATCCGCAGCGCCGGCTTCCTCTACCTGCTGATCGCGCACCTGGGGGCGATCGCGATTCTGCTGTGCTTCGGCGTGATGAGCGGCGGCCGGGGCGATTACACTTTCGACGCATTGCGCGCCGCCGAACTCCAGCCGCGGTGGGCCACGGCGGCGTTCCTGCTCGCGTTCTTCGGCTTCGGCGCCAAGGCCGGGATGATCCCGCTGCATGCCTGGCTGCCCGAGGCCCATCCTGCCGCACCCTCGCCGGTGTCGGCGCTGATGAGCGGCATCATGCTGAAGACCGCCATCTACGGCATGATCCGCGTAATTTACGATTTGATCGGCAACGTCCGCTGGGAATGGGGAATGGTCGTGCTTGCGATCGGCGCCGGGACAACGCTGTTCGGCGTGCTCTACGCGCTGATGCAACACGACCTGAAGCGCCTGCTCGCCTATCACTCGGTGGAGAACATCGGCATCATCCTTCTCGGCTTCGGCATGTCCATGGTGTTCGTCGGCTTCGGCCACCCGGCGGCCGGCGCGCTCGGGCTGATCGCGGCGCTCTATCACACGCTCAATCACGCCGTGTTCAAAGCGCTGCTGTTCCTCGGCGCCGGCTCGATCCTGCACGCCACGGGATTGCGCAACCTCAACAGCATGGGCGGTCTGATACACAAGATGCCGCAGACGGCGTTCTACTTTCTCGTCGGCGCGCTGGCCATTTCGGCGCTGCCTCCGCTGAACGGATTCGTGTCCGAGTGGCTCACGTTCCAGACCGCGCTGCAGGCGCCGATCCTGAAAAACGGAGTGGTGCGAAGCCTGCTGCCGCTGTTCGCCGCGACGCTGGCGCTCGCCGGCGCGCTCACCGCCATGTGTTTTGTCAAAGTCTACGGCATCGCCTTTCTCGGCCGGCCGCGCGCGGCGCCCACGCAGGTGCAAACCGCCCAGGAGATCCACGACGCCGGCCTGATGGAACGATTCGGCATGGCCTGGCTCGCGGCGGGCTGCTTCGTGCTCGGCCTGTTTCCGACCTCGTTCCTGCTGATGCTCAACCGGGTCAGCGTTTCGCTCACGCGGCAGGGCCTGCCCGAAGCGGCCCTGGAATCGAATTGGCTGTGGCTGGTTCCGATCGAGCCCGCGCGCGCGAGCTACAGTCCGATCGTGTTCCTGATCGTAATCGTCTGCGTGACGCTGCTTACATTCATCCTCGTGCACCGCTACTACCACGGCCGCGTGCGTTTTTCCGAGCCCTGGGGCTGCGGCTATTCCGAACAGACGGCACGCACGCAGGACACCGCCGACGCATTCGGCCAGCCGATCCGGCACATATTCGGCCCGCTTTACCTGATGCAGCGCCACATGCCCGCAGCCGACGATGCGGCACCCCGGTTCTCGCTCAAGATCCACGATCGCCACTGGTACTGGCTGTACCTGCCGATCGCGCGATTGACCGAATACGTTTCGTCGAAGATCGCCTTGCTGCAGCAGGGAAAGATCAGCATCTACCTGCTCTACAGTTTTCTCACCCTGATCGCGCTGCTGATCTTCGTCCGCTGACTTTCGCCCACTGGCTTTCGCGCACCGACCCCCGCCCATGACCGACGCCCCCGGAATCGCGTTTCAGATCCTGCAATCGGTGTTCGTGGTGTTCGCCGCCCCGCTGCTCCTGGGATGGGCGAACCAGTGCCGCGCCTGGCTGCAGAACCGCTCGGCGCCGAGCATCCTGCTGCCGTACTACACGCTGGCCAAGCTGTTTCACAAGGACGCGGTGATCGCAAGCAACGCCTCACCCTTGTTTCGCATCACGCCCTACGTGCTGTTCGGCTGCATGTGGCTCGCCGCCGGAATCGTGCCGGTGCTCGCCACCGATCTGCCGTTCGCGCCGGCGGCCGACATCATCGCGCTGGTGGGCGTATTCGCCCTGGCGCGGGTGTTCTCGGCGCTGGCGGCGATGGACATCGGCACCTCTTTCGGCGGCCTGGGCGCGCGGCGCGAGATGCTGATCGGGTTCCTCGCCGAACCGGCCATGCTGATGATCCTGTTCACCGCCGCCTTCATCAGCGGCTCGACCCAGCTCAACACCATCGTCGAGACGCTGGCCCGTCGTGAATTCGCGATCTACCCCAGCCTCGCCTTCGCCGCAGTCGCCTTTCTCATGGTGCTGCTCGCCGAGAACGCCCGCATCCCGATCGACAATCCGACCACGCATCTGGAACTCACCATGGTGCACGAAGCGATGATCCTCGAATATTCGGCGCGCCACCTGGCGCTGATCGAGTGGGCCGTGGCGATCAAACTGTTCGCCTACACGACCATCGGCATCGCGCTGTTCGTGCCCTGGGGAATCGCCGCAGCCGGCGACTGGGGGGCGCTCCCGCTCGCGTTCGCGGCGCTCGCAGCGAAGCTCGCACTTGCCGGAGCCGGGCTTGCATTCCTGGAGACGCTGCTGGCGAAGCTGCGCCTGTTCCTCGCGCCCGAGTTTCTTTCCACCGCGTTTCTGCTCGGCGTGCTGGGGATGCTGACCCATTTCCTGATGCAGGGCTGAGGGCTGCACATGGGCCAATCACTGTCCAGCCAGTTGGTCAATCTGCTCGCCGCGTTCCTGCTGCTGATCGCCTTCGCCATGTTGTCGCAGCGGCGCATCCTGACGCTGATACGCCTGTTTGCGTGGCAGGGCGCGGCGCTCACCGCCTCGACACTGATCGTGGCTTACACGACCGGGCAGGTTCATCTGTATTTCTCCGCCGCGCTCACGCTGCTGCTCAAGGTGCTGCTGATTCCCTGGGTGCTGCATCGCCTGATCGACCGGCTGCAGATACGCTGGGACGTGGAGACCCTGATCAACATCCCGGCGACGATGCTGATCGGCATCGGCCTGGTGATCTTTGCCTTCGCGCTTGCCGCGCCGATCTCGGAGCTGGCAAACACGCTGACGCGGGCGACCCTGGGGATCGCGATGGCAAGCGTGCTGCTGTCGTTCCTGATGATGATCGTGCGGCGCAAGGCGGTGCCGCAGGTAATCGGCTTTCTGGCGATGGAAAACGGGCTGTTTTTTGCCGCGACCTCGGCTACCTACGGCATGCCCCTGGTGGTCGAACTGGGCGTGGCGCTCGACGTGCTGGTGGGCACGTTTATTTTCGGCATTTTCTTCTTCCATATCCGCGAACAGTTCGACAGCCTGGACATCCGGCATATGGAAAAGCTGAAACAGGACTAGCGCAGCATGGAAATCGCCCTGGTCCTCGGTGCCCCCCTCCTAGGCGGCCTGCTGCTCGCGCTGGTCGGCCACAAGCGCTGGGCGCCCGAGCTGAACGCGGCGATGAGCCTGGTGACCTTGGGCGCCGCGGCAATGCTGACCGGCCGCGTCATCGCCGACGGCCCGATGACGGCGATGGAGGAGCAGTTTTTCGTCGATCCGTTCAACGTGTTCCTGGTGGCCCTCACCGCATTCGTCGGCTTCACCACCGCGCTTTTCTCCCGCCCCTACATGCGCATCGAGGAGCACCACGGCCGCCTGAACGCGGCGCGCCTGCGCCTGTACCACAGCATGTACCAGCTGTTTTCATTCACCATGATGCTGTGCCTGCTGTCGAACAATGTCGGCATCCTGTGGGTGGCGCTCGAGGGCGCGACGCTCTCGACCGTGCTGCTGGTGAGCCTGTATCGCACGCCGGCGAGCCTGGAGGCCGCGTGGAAGTACTTCATCCTGTGCTCGGTCGGCATCGCACAGGCGCTGTTCGGTGTCATCCTGTTGTATTTCGCCGCGGAGAAGGTTTTGGGCGCAGGCGGCACCGCGCTCCTGTGGACGCACCTGTACCAAGTGCGCGGCCAGCTTGAGCCGACGGTGCTGTCGCTCGCGTTCGTATTTCTGCTGGTCGGCTTCGGCACGAAAGTCGGGTTGGTGCCGCTGCACAACTGGCTGCCCGACGCGCACGCGGAAGGTCCGACCCCGGTATCCGCGGTACTCTCCGGCCTGCTGCTCAATGTCGCGTTGTACGCGGTGGTGCGAAGCAAGGTTCTGGTCGACGGAGCCCTCGGGCACAATTTCTCCGGCGGCCTGATGATGGGCTTCGGCCTGCTTTCGGTGGTGGTGGCGGCGTTTCTTCTGTCGCGGCAGAAAGACATCAAACGCATGTTCGCCTATTCCTCGATCGAGCACATGGGAATCATGACCTTCGCTTTCGGCATGGGCGGTCCGGTCGCCGCCTTCGCCGGCTTGCTGCACATGACCGTGCACTCGCTCACCAAGAGCGCGATCTTCTTCACTGTCGGCCACGCAACGCAAAAAACCGGCACGCAGAACATGGCGGACATCCGCGGACTGATCGAGCAAAGCCCGGCCATCGGCTGGGGCCTGATACTGGGTAGCCTTGCGATCCTCGGCATGCCGCCGTTCGGCGTGTTCACGAGCGAGTTCATGGTGCTCACCACCGCGATGCATGAGCAGCCCTGGGCGACCCCGGTCCTGCTGGTGGCGCTGGGTGTCGCGTTTGCCGCCATTTTCGGCAAGGTACAGCCGATGGTGTTCGGCGAGACGAACCTGCGCCGGCTGCCCCACCCACCGGCGCTGGTGCCTGTGTTCGTGCACCTGGCGATAGTGCTGATGCTGGGCCTGTACATTCCACCCTACCTGGTCGACTGGTACCGGCAGGCAGCGGCCCTGATCGGTTGATGGAGGAACACCGCGTGACCGAGCTTGCACTTCACACCCAGCCCGTCGCCGGAGCGATGCCTGCATTTCGCGCCACGGTCGGTGCAGCGGAACTGCGCGGCCTGTGCGAGCAAACCCGGGCGCAAAAAGCGCGTCTGGTCGCGCTTTGGGGCAGCGACGAAACGACACGCGGCGGCGGCTATGCGCTGCACCTCGCGCTCGCGCTCGGTTCCGGTCTCCTGTGGCTGACGCTGCCGCTCGCGCGCGAGCATCCGCGCTACCCCAGCATCGCCGACATCTATCCGTGCGCGAATCGCATGCAGCGGGCGACCTACGACCTTCTCGGCATCCACGCGCAGGACAGCCCCGATCAGCGCAAGTGGGTGCGGCACCGCGCCTGGCCCGGCGGCGTATTCCCGCTGCGCAAGGCGTTCCCCATCGGCACGAGCTTCCCGCCGTCGGACGACCGCTATCCCTTCGTCAAAGTCGAAGGCGAAGGCGTGCACGAGATACCGGTAGGCCCGGTGCATGCCGGCACCATCGAGCCGGGGCATTTCCGCTTCTCCATCGTCGGCGAGAAGATCCTGCGGCTGGAGGAGCGCCTGTGCTACACGCACAAGGGTATCGAGAAACTTTTCGAGAACATGACCCTGGCCGAGGGCGCCAGACTCGCCGGGCGCGTCTCGGGTGATTCCACCGTGGCCTACGCCTGGGCCTACGCCATGGCGGTCGAGGGCGCCACCGGCACCGAGCCGCCCAGCCGCGCGCTCGGTCTGCGCGCCATCCTGCTCGAACTGGAACGCATCGCCAACCACTTGGGCGACCTCGGCTACCTCGGCAACGACGTGGCGCTCTCGTTCGGTTTTTTCCAATTCTGGCGGCTGAAGGAAGACCTGCTGCGTTTGCAGGGCGAGCTGTTCGGCCATCGCTACCTCATGGACCAGGTCGTACCCGGCGGCGTCGCGCGCGATCTGCCGCGCGACCAGGCAGAGCGCCTGCTGGCCCGGCTGGAGCAGATCCAATCCGAGGTCGTTGCGCTGAAAGCGATCTATGACGATCACGCGGGCGCGCAGGACCGCTTCGTCATGACCGGACAGGTGCTGCCCGAACTGGCCGAGAAGATGGGACTTGTCGGATTCGCCGGACGCGCGAGCGGCATCAAACACGACCTGCGCGTCGATTACCCGGTGCTGCCCTACCAGCAGGCCGGGGTGCGCATGGCCACGCATACGCGCGGCGACGTCGCTGCGCGCGTCTCGGTACGATTCGACGAGATGTTCGAGTCGATGCGCCTGGTGCGGACGCTCGCCAGCCAGCTTGCACCGGGCGCGATCCGGGCTCCGCTCGCCGATTGCATCCCCGGCAAATGCGGCGTCGGCTGGGTCGAGGGCTGGCGCGGAGAAGTGCTGATCGCGCTCGAGAGCGCCGATGCCAACCGGATCCATCGCGCGCATGCGCACGATCCGTCGTGGCAGAACTGGCCGCTGCTCGAGCGCGCCGTCCTCGGCAATATCGTCCCGGACTTTCCGCTGATCAACAAATCCTTCAATCTTTCCTATAGCGGACAGGACCTCTGACATGTATCGGCTGCTCAAGCAAATCGCGAAAACCGGAATCGTCAGCGAACCGCCGCCGCATCCGGACGAGACCCTGCGCCAGATCGACCAACAACTCGGTGAAGTGATTCTCAGGCACTTCGGGCGCGCGCTCGCCATCCGCCACGTCGATGCGGGCTCATGCAACGGCTGCGAGCTGGAGATCCACAGCATGAACGGCCCCTACTACAATCTGGAGCGGCTTGGCATCAAATTCGTCGCCAGTCCGCGCCACGCCGATCTGCTGCTCGTGACCGGGCCGGTATCGCGCAACATGGAACTGGCGCTGAAACGCACCTACGCTGCGACGCCCGATCCAAAGCTGGTCGTGGCGATCGGCGACTGCGGCTGTACCGGGGGCATATTCGGCGAGAGTTACGCCAGCAGCGGCCGCGTGTCCAATGTCATCCCGGTGGATGTGGCGGTGCCCGGCTGTCCGCCGACACCGATTGCGTTGATGCAGGGCATACTCACCGCGATCAGCTCGGGCGGCCGCGACCGCGCCTGAAGAACGCATGAGCATCCCGACGCTGCCGCTCATCGGCAGCATGCGCAAGGCCAGGGGCTGACGCGGCGCGGCTGGGTCGTCGCCATCGCGGGCGCGCTGCTGGTTGCGCTGCCGCTGAAGCGCGCCATGCGGCGTGACCGTTCTCACCTTGCGCAGCGACGCAGTGCGCCCGCCGCTCGAGCAGACGCAGCCGCGCGAGCGCGGCGTATTGCAGTAATGCGCGCTTTCGGATATAAACGATGCAGTCGCCACAACCTCGGGAAAACAAACACAAGCTTCAGCATGCAAAAAAAATACGCCTCTTTCCCGGGCAGGATGCTGATGATCGGCTTTGGTGCGGTCGGACAGGGCTCGCTGCCGCTGATCCTGCGCCACATCGATATGCGGCCGCAGCAGATCGCCATCGTTACCGCCAACGAATTCGGCAAGAACATCGCCGCCGGGTACGGCGTGCGCTTCCGCGTCGAACCGCTGACGCGCGACAACTACGCCGCCATTCTCGCGCGCGAGCTCGGCCCCGGGGATTTCCTGGTCAACGCCTCGTTCGACGTATCCAGCGTCGCCCTGATCGAGTGGTGCCAGCAGCATGGCGTGCTCTATATCGATGCCTGCATCGAGCCCTGGCCCGGCGGCCATACCGACGCCTCGGTGCCCGCCAGCCGCCGCTCGAACTACGCCTATCGCGAGGCCGCGCTGGCGCTGCGCGCCAAATTCAACTCCGGGCCGACCTGCGTGCTGATGCATGGGGCCAACCCGGGTCTGGTGTCGCATCTGGTAAAGCAGGCGCTGCTCAACCTGGCGGGCGAGCTCGGCGTGGACGCCGGCGCTCCGCGCAGCCGCGAGGCCTGGGGGCGGCTCGCCGCGCAGCTGGAGGTGAAGGTGATCCACGTGTCCGAGCGCGATCACCAGACCAGCCAGGTGCGCAAGTGCAACGGCGAATTCGTAAACACCTGGTCGAGCGAAGCGTTCTGCGGCGAGTCGCTGCAGCCGGCCGAACTCGGCTGGGGCACGCACGAGCGCAACTGGCCGCACGATGGACGCGAATACGGTTTCGGCAGCGGCGCCGCGATCTACCTCGACCGGCCGGGCGTGGCCACCCGCGTGCGCTCCTGGGCGCCGCACGAAGGATCGTTTCACGGCTGGCTGATCTCCCACGGCGAGGCGATCTCCATTCCCGACTATCTCAGCGTGCGCGAGAACGGCAAGGTGATCTACCGGCCGACCTGCCACTACGCCTACCACCCCTGCGACGACGCCGTGCTGTCGCTGCAGGAATTCGCCGGCAACGGCTGGCGCTTTCCGCCGCGCCAGCGCCTGCTGCGCGACGAGATCGATTCGGGCTTCGACGAACTGGGCGTGCTGCTGATGGGACACAAGAAAGGCGCCTACTGGTACGGCTCGCAGCTTGGAATCGAGGAAACGCGCAAGTTGTGCCCGCACAACAACGCCACCAGCCTGCAGGTGAATGCCCCTTACGTAGCGGCCATCGTCTGGGCGCTGCAACATCCCGCAGCCGGCATCGTCGAGCCGGACGAGCTCGACTATCAGGCGCTGCTCGAGATGTCCACGCCCTATCTCGGCAAATTGGTCGGCGTGTACACCGACTGGACCCCGCTCACCGGCCGTGGCAGCCTGTATCCGGATGACATCGATGCTTCCGATCCGTGGCAGTTCCGCAATTTCCGCGTGAGCTGACCGATCGGTTCCCTGCCCGGATGCGTGCGATCTGCATCCGGCGAAAAACGCTCACAACCCAGCGCGGGACGCGCGCTGTCGCAGGCGCATCCCGCCATCCCCGGCGGATTCAGGCGCCGCGGCCATGCCCTATCGCGGTAGGGGTTGATGTAGGTCAAATCCAGCCAACTGCGTTCGTTTAGTATCGCGAGGACGAGAGGGGGTGACGGTCTGACAACGCAGCCGCGATCCTGAAGGATACGAAGCAACAATCACCCGCTTCAGCGAAAGATCGGAAGAAATGAGTTTGTCTTGTGCCTGACAGCACAGGGGCGCGGTTTATTTGACCGGGGAATCGAAGGCCATGCGTGCTTCAAAACTTGCAACGTGGGTGATGACGGGGGTCGTTTGTCTGGCCGGAGCATCCGTCATCTGGCCGGAGCATGCCCGGGCCGCGAACCTCGCCAGCGGCAAGGCAGCGGAAGAAAAGGAAGTTGGAAATCCCGACAACGACACCTGCCTGGCCTGCCATGGAAACAAAGGCTTTGCGATGCCGGCGGCGGACGGGAAAATGCGCGGCCTACATGTGATCAAGGACAGATTCGGAAAAAGCGTGCACGGAAAGCGGGCTTGCCAGGAGTGCCATACCGACATTTCTGAAATTCCGCACAAGCCGGGCGTAACGCACAAGGTCAGTTGCGTCAGCTGCCATGAAGCCCTGTGGGATGCAGTGAAGGCGGAGAAAAAGACCGGGGAAAACGCAAGACTGGGGGTGGTCGTCCAGCAAATCGACAAATACATGCAATCGATCCACGCGCGGCCGAGCCGCGAAGACCAGTCGCGCACCAACGCTACCTGCTACAACTGCCACGATCCCCACTACATCTACACCAACGGCAGTCCGGAACGCCAGCAGTGGCGCCTGAGCATTCCCATCGTCTGCGGCAAGTGCCACGCCAGGGAAAGCGCAGAGTACGCGACCTCGGTGCACGGAAAAGCGGTGCTGAACGACAAGAACACTGGCGCAGCCATCTGCTCCGACTGCCACACCACCCACGATGTGGAAAGACCGGTAAGGGACTCGGCCAAGCTGGCGATTACCAAGAACTGCGGCAACTGCCACCAGAACAGCCTGAAATCCTATACCGGAACCTATCACGGTCAGATCAACAAGCTGGGTTACGCCTACACCGCCAAGTGCTTCGACTGCCACGGCAGCCACACCATCCAGCGCGCAGACGATCCGAAATCGAAGGTGCATTCGGCCAACCGGCTGCAAACCTGCCAGAAATGCCACAAGGAAGCAACCCAGGGCTTCACCACGTTCCAGCCGCATGGCACGGCCGATGATTTTGGTCGCTATCCCTATATCTGGATCGCATCGAAATTCATGATCCAGTTGCTCCTCGGCACGTTCGCCTTCTTCTGGACGCATACCGCGCTGTGGTTCTACCGCGAGTACAAGGATCGCCAGGCGCGCAAATCCCGGCCGCATGTGCGCACCGATGAACTGCTGCTGGGCAAGCACTTCCGGCGCTTCCCGCTGCTGTGGCGCATAGGCCACCTTATCTTTGCCCTGAGCCTGATGATTCTGACCCTGACCGGCATGTCCGTGTTCTACGCTGAAACCGCGTGGGCGCCGGTAGTCATGAATGCCCTGGGCGGGCCACAGGCGGCGGCCTACATACACCGGGTCAGCGCGGTCATCTTCGCGAGCGTATTTGTCGGGCATCTGGTCTATGTCGTTGTGCACCTGCGCGAGAGCTGGAGAAGCTTCCAATGGTTCGGCCCCAACTCCTTCATCCCGCGCTGGCAGGATTTGTGGGATATCGTCGCCATGTTCAAGTGGTTCTTCAACCTTGGGCCGCGTCCCGTGTTCGACCGCTGGACCTACTGGGAGAAGTTCGACTACTGGGCGCCTTTCTGGGGCGTAACCATCATCGGCGTGAGCGGCTTCATGCTCTGGTTCCCGAACACGACCGCCTCGTTCCTGCCCGGCTGGACATTCAACGTGGCCACGATATTCCACGGCGAAGAGGCGCTGCTGGCTGCCCTGTTCCTGTTCACCGTCCACTTCTTCAACAACCACTTCCGCCCGGACAAATTCCCGCTGGACGTGGTCATGTTCACCGGCTCGGTGCCGCTGGAAGAGTTCAAGCACGAGCACACGGTGGAATACAACCGCCTGGTCGAAAGCGGGGAATTGTCGAAATACCTGGTGGACGAACCGTCGCGGCCGATGGCCCTGGGTGCGAAAATATTGGGTTTCACCCTGATTGCATTCGGCTTGATCCTGCTGGTGCTGGTGCTTATCGGAGTCATCGGCAGCCTGATGGGCTGACGCAACGGATGCCAAAGCGCGCGGTGCGAATCAAGCCGGGCGCCGAGGACGCGAGAGAGAGCAGGCTGTATTTTCGGTGGCTAAGGGACTAGAATGGAAACGGGCGCGGATGGCGCCGGACGGATGTTGGCGCGTACGCGCGCGGACATTTGCCGAACTACTAAACTTCGAGATCAGCAATGAAGAAAACGATTTTTGGCGTAATCGCACTGTCGCTGGCGTTGGCCGGTTGCACCGAGAACGCGGGGAGGACAGCCAAGATGCCGGCGGCCGATACCGCTGCAGGCAAAATCATCTCGGAGCGTGATTGTAAGGCGTGTCACGGCCTCGATGGCAAAGGCATCGCGCCGGCGATTCCGAATTTGGCGGCGCAGCGCGAGCGCTATCTGTTCAATTCGCTGAAGGAGTACAAGGACGGCCAGCGCATTCATGCGGCGCTGAAAAACATGACAGCCAACATGAGCGAAGCTGACCTGCGCAATGTGGCCGCATACTTCGCCAGCCTGCCGCCGATCGTCAATACGGCGGCGACCGATGTCAAACACTCGTCCCCGTATGAAACGGGCAAGCTGGCCGCCGCGGCCTGTGCCGGGTGCCATGGCGCGGACGGCAACAGCACCATCCCCGGCACGCCCAGCCTGGCGGGCCAGCAGCCGCATTATCTGGTTGCCGCGATCCAGGAATATCACCAGGGAGACCGCCTGAAGAGCGCAATGAAATCGAATCTGCGCGAATCGGACAAACTCGAGTTGGAAAGCATGGCACTGTATTTCGCGGCACAGACCCCGGTCAATCGCGGCGCGGCGGCGCGCGGTGATCCGGCGGCGGGCCAGCCTTTGAGCGCCATGTGCGGCGGCTGCCATGGGGCGCAAGGCGCGAGCGTCGATGCCGCCACGCCCAGCCTGGCCGGCCAGGACGCCGAATATCTGATGAAGGCAACCAAGGCCTACCGCACGACGCGCAAGAATTGGGGCATGCAGCGTTATATCGCCGGCCTGGGCGACAAGGACATCGAAAACATTGTCGCGTACTACACGGCGCAGACGCCCAGGGCGGCCGACAAGGTGCCGACTTCCACCCAGGAACTGGCGGCCAAATGCGATCGCTGTCACGACCAGGACGCCACCCCGACGATGGCGGCGCCGAAGATGAAAGGGCAGGACAAGGACTATCTGGTAATGGCGCTAAGGGCCTACCGCGACGACAAGCGCGACAGTTCAACCATGCACAGGATGAGCTTCCCCTACAGCAACGCGATCATAGAAAGTCTTGCGTCTTGGTATGCCCACCAGCCGGCGAAATAGGCGCTGGTCCATCACTGACCGGCCTCAGCCGCGGTGCCCCAAAGCAAAACAGCCCGGAGTTTCCGGGCTGTTTGGTTTCTGCTGGTGATTCCGTGGGCGGCTGACAGGCTGCGGTCAACCGATGACCACCTTATCCTGCTCGCCTCTTTGCAGGACGGCGGCGGGGATCTTCCCGATCCACATCTGGTACATCGAGATGAACCACATCATGGCAAAGCTCACGCCCATCAGGGCGCCGGCGGCCATGGTCACCCATGCAAACGGATGATAGATCTTGACCAGGTACCAGGAACTGATATCAATCGCCTCGGCGCCGAGGGGCAAGCCCATGATCAGGTACTTGAACCACAGCGGCCGCACGTAGGCATGGCTGAAGATGGTGCCGACGATGAAGAAAATAAAAGTCATCCCGAACAGGTGTATGTGCGACACGCGCACCAGCGTGAAAAAGCCGGTTCCGGTGTCCTGCTCGGTCACCTTTTTGATGTTGTCGTAGTTGCCAAAGTTCGACAGGTGCGGGTTGCTGCCATCGTGGCAGGACATGCAGCGCTTGTCTATGGTCGGCCGGATGAAGCTCTCGTAGGTCGAGCGGTCCGCGCCCTGTTGCGCCCAGCTCACGAGCGCATTCGCTTCCTCGGCGGGCAGCATGGCCGACATCGGACCGCGCAGGGCCGATTCGATTTTCGAGCCCTTGCCGCTGCCGGCATAGGCAATGACCAGATCCTCGTAAGTCAGATTCGTCGGGTTTCCGTCGCGCCCGGAATAGACGTGAACCAGGTAAAGCATGCCGAACAGGTAACCCATGCCGAGTATGCACAGCGCCCCGGTATACAGGATGCGCATGGAAAACGGCAGCTGGGAATAATGGCTATAGAGCCGGTGCAGCGGGGCGACGCTCATAGTGGTTTCCTTTGACTTTCTTGTGCAACTCGCGGCTACAGCGACATCCTGGCGCCGCGGGTTCCTCCCTGACAGCTCATTGCAAAATGAGGGGATAGCTTCCCTCGTGCTTCCTTAAGTCGGTGGCCGCTGCTTACTTGGGCGGCAGCGCCACGTAGACGACGGACCGCGCCTTCTGCCGCGCGTAATGCGCCGCGAGGCTGTCGACATCCGCCTCGCTCATCCCGTCGAGCATGGCGGTCATGGCCGTGCTCCGGCGCGTGCCCTTTTGATAGGCGCGCATTACCCGCCCCAAGTATTCGTGGCGTTGCGCCGCCAGCGCCGGCGAGCGCGGGTCGGTGCTGTTGCCGCCGACACCATGGCAGCGGTCGCAGCGCAGCGCCATTTCGTCTATGGTCAGGGGCTTGCGCACCTTGGGCGCCTGCGGCGCCTGATTGGCGTAATAGGCAGCCATGTCCTTGATCACGCTATCGTCGAGCGAGGCGGCCGGGGCTTTCATCGAGGCGTCGCTGCGCGATCCATCCTTGTAGCTTTTCATGGCGGCAATGAAATACTGCGCATCCTGGCCGGCAAGGCTGGGCGCGCTGCCCGTGCTTACCCCGCCCTCGCCATGGCAGCCGGCGCAGGCCACGGCGGCGGTTTTTCCCGCCGCCTGATTGCCCGGCGCGGGCGTCTGCGCCTTGGCCGGCTTTTGCAGGGCATAGAAAAGCGCGATGTTCTCGAGGTCCGTATCGCTCAGCGCCGAGACCAGGGTTTTCATCATGTCATGCCTGCGCCCGCCTTTGGTGTAGTCCTTGATCGAGGAGACGATGTATTTCGGGTCCAGTCCGGCCATGTTCGGCATGCCGGGCGCCTTGGTGATCCCGGTCTCGCCGTGACAGCCGGCGCAACCGGCGGTGGCGGCCTTGCCGGCGCTGACCGGATCTGCCCGGGACGCAGCCTTGGCGCTGACGCCCGCCTCAGGTTGCGCCGGGTCGAGGTTGGCGTAGTAGGCCGCCACCTTGACCAGGGCGTCGTCGCTCATGAACTTGACCGCATTGTTCATCGGCGTATTGCCGCGCGCGCCTGTCTGATACACGCGCATTTCGAGGAAGAGGTAGGCCGGGCGCTGGCCGGCGATGTGCGGCGTGTCCCTGTCCTTGGACTTGGAGATGCCGTTTATGCCATGGCAGCTTGCGCACGCGGACTCCGCTACGCGCTTGCCTTCGGCGATATCCTGGGGCGTAGCGAAGACCGGGCGCAGGTCAATGGCGCCGGTGACAGGGCCGGTCGCGCCAGCCGGCAAAACTGCGGCGATCAATATGCCTGTCACCAGCATGTTTGAAGCAAGAAATTGCGCGCTTCGCTTCATCGATGTTCCCTCAAACGTTCGTCCCAATCTGCAATATCCGGTGCCTGCGGGACCAGCCATCGCTAGATTCCGCTACTCAGAAAACGGGGGTGAGCCTAACGGTACGCGCCTCATGCGTGGCAATTCAGCACGCGGCGGAATTTTAACATGATCCTGAAATATTCGCAGCTACCGCAGCCCCGAAAAACGCGCGAGCGCCGCCTCTAGCCGGTCCCTTCGCGCCTGGCGCCGCGCACCGCCAGCATGGCCGCTTCCATGCGGCTGCGCACATTCAGTTTCTCCAGGATATTGGTGATGTAATGCTTGATCGTTTTCTCCGACAGATGCAGGCGCTCGCCGATCTCGCGATTGGTCAGTCCCTGCACCACCAGCTTCAGAATTTCCGACTCACGCTCGGTCAAGCCTTCCAGGGGATCCTGCGGCGCCGGACTGCGGGTGAGCGTGACCAGTATCCCCGCTGCGAGCGACGGCGTGACATAGACCTCGCCCTGGGCCACAGAGCGCACCACGCGCGCCAGTTCGTGCGCGGAAACGCCCTTGAGCACATAGGCGCGGGCGCCGGCCTTGAACGACGCCAGCAATTTATCCTCGTCCTCGACGACCGTCAGCATCACGACCTTGGCCGCGGGGCATGCAGCCCTGATCTTTTCGGCGGTGGCGATGCCGCCCCAGCCGGGCATGGTGACATCGAGCATCACCACGTCCGGAACCAGGTCGCAGGCCATGCGCAGGGCGTCCTCGCCGCAGGCGGCTTGACCGACGATATCGAAATCCGGTTGCGCGGCGAGGGAATGCACCACACCCTCGCGAAACAGCGGATGATCGTCCGCCACCAGGATGCTGATGCTCTCAGCCATCGCTGTGCTCCAGCTGCGTCAGGGGCAGCGACGCGCGCACCACGGCGCCCTGGCCAAGTGCGCTGCGCACCTCGAAGTTACCGCCCAGGAGCTCCACCCGCTCGCGCATCCAGTCGAGCCCGAAATGACCGTCCACCTTCAGCGCGTCGGGGTCGAAACCCGGGCCGTCATCGGCCACTTCGACGCTCACTTCGCCGGCGGAGCCGGTCACCGATACGCGCTGATTGCGGCCGCCGCCGTGGCGAAAGCCGTTGGCCAGCGATTCCTGCAGCACTCTGAACAGCGTGATTCTCACCGGCAAGGGCGCGGCCTCGGGCGCGCTGCTGAGCGTTAGCGGTACGGCGACGCCGGTCTTGCGCCTATGGTCGTCGGCGGCGCGCTGCAAGGTTTCGGCCAGCGACAGCTGCTCGATTTCGGGCAATTGCAGCCCGCGCAGGATTGCGCGCAAGTCGGTGAGCGCGGACTGCAGCGCCAGGTGTACGGTGCGAAACTCCTCGCTCACGTTGCCGCTACGGCCAACCGATTGTTCGCAGTTGCCGCAGGTATCCGCAAGCGACTCGATGCGCATCGACGCCAGCGCCAGCCCCTGGCCCGGTCCGTCGTGCAGATCCGTGGCGATATTGCGCAGAAACTGTTCATTCAGCGCCATGGTGCGCGCGGCGGCGCGGTTCACCTTGTCATGGAGATGCTCATTTTGTGCCAGCAGCGCAGTAAGCTGCGCGACTTTTTCGTTCAGTTCCCGCTGCGTCGCCGTAATGGTGTCGTTTGCCTTCCTCACCAGGGTCGCGAGCAGTACCAGCATCGCCAGGGTTATTGCGCCGTGCACGCCCCAGCTGCGCAGTTGCGCGGTGCGCACGCTCTGCTCCAGGCCCTCGGCGGTATGAAAAAACCCCGCGACCGCCAGCACTGTCTGGCCACCTTCGGCGCGTAGCGGCGTGTAGGTCTCGATCAGGCGTGACCAGCGGCTGTCCTTCAATACGTCTTCCAGTTCGGCCTTTTCCACGATACGCGAGCGCACCTCGCCGGAGAACGCCGAGGCCAGCGCCCGTTCCATGGAATACGCCTTCCCCACCGCAGCCGGATTGGTGCTGTCGTAAACGATCCGGCCGTTGCGACCCCAGATCTTGAGCGCGACGATATGCTCGCCCAGGTGCGTGCCGGAGAGCATGCGGTCGAGCGCGACCCGGTCGGCATCGTCCAGGCGCTCGCCGCCGGCCAGGGACTGCACGCGCGGGGAAATGGCGCCGTCCAGGTACATATTGGTCACGACGCCGGTGCCGCTGATGACGCCGGTCTGGATCTGACTGCCTACCCAGGTGCCGATCAGCGCCATCCCCCCCAGCAATATCAGGAAGCCGATCAGCAGAAACCGGTGGACGAGGCTGAGCCGAATAAGCGCGTTCATGGCGCCATAAGTTTAGCCTAAGAATCCGCTACAGAATTGATTTTGCAACTGGCCGAATGCGCAGGTTGCTGATGGGAGCGAGCGCGATAGCCGCAGCATGGCGCCGCCGGCGACTAAGGTCTCGGACCAAAGTCCATAAGGCCTGGGCGAAATCGCGCACACAGTCCGTTGCCCTGCAGCGTCCGATTACGCATTATTCGCTGCAAACCAAAGAACAAAAGCCATGTCGACGCGATGTTTCGTCTGCTCAACCAAACCCGTTTCCACGATGATGCTGGCCGCAATTTTCGCCTGCTCGCCCGGCGCGATTCGGCTCGCGTTTGCCTCGAGCGCCAAGCCGAGCATCTACGAGGCGATCTTGGAAGAGCAAGGCCGGGCGGCGCCGGAAATATCGACCGAGGAAATGAAGGCGATTTTGTCCAAGGGCAGCGCCGTCGTGTTTGATGCGCGGCCGAAAAACGAATATGCGATCGCGCATATTCCCGGAAGCATCAATCTGGACGAAAGGCGGATGGGGCGTTTCACCCAGACCTATGCGGACCGGACAGCCGCGATGGTGGTGTACTCCAACGGTCCCTTTTGCGACCTGGCCAGGACCGTCGCCGATGATCTCGCGCGCCTGGGCTATTCGAAGGTGAGCCGCTATCAGCTCGGCCTGCCGCTGTGGCGTCTCCTCGGCAATGCCGCGGAAACCAGCCTGCAGGGTTTTCGCGAAATCTTTCGCGCCGGCAACGCCGTGATCGTGGATGCGCGACCCCGCGCCGAATACGCGGCCGGGACCGTACCCACCGCGCAGAGCATCCTTGCGGGCGAGGCACGCAGTGCCATACAGGACCGCCGCCTGCGCTACCTCGACCCGAATACCCGCATAGTCGTGTTCGCGAACAGCGCCCGGGAAGCGCGCGGCGTGGCCGAGGAAATTTCCCGCAGTGCCTACCCCAACAGCAGCTATTTCGGCGGAACTTATCAAGAATTGAAACGCGAGAAATTTTTTTCTGAACGCGCGCCCTCCCCTTATTTTCTCGATGGTCTTACCCGGTGAACTGAAAGGCAACCATGCCCAAGCATATATTTCGATTACTCGCCCTGATTGCGGCTGGCCTTGTGGTCGCGGCAATCGCCAAACCCTTGCTCACGGACTCTTCGTTCTACCGCTACGGTCACTACCGCGCCGACTCGGTTCCCGAGATCGCCGCTCAGGAACCGGTCTATCAGACCCCGAGCTATTGCCAGAGCTGCCACACCGAGCGCCATGCGCAATGGTCGGCCAGCAACCACAAGACGGTGGTGTGTGAAGTCTGCCATGGCGCAGCCAAGGGCCATCCGCAAAACGGCAAGCTGCCCATCCCCAAGGACACGGCGAAACTTTGCACCCTGTGCCACGAGGCCATGCCGGAAAGACCGCGTACCCAACCGCAAATCCAGGTGGCGAAGCACGCGGGCGGCCAGCAGTGCAACGTCTGTCATAACCCGCATGCGCCCAAGATCGCGGCCGCCGCGACGAAGGTGACCGGCAACGAGGCGGCTGGCAAGGAGCGCGCAGCCGCAGCCTGCGCTGGCTGTCACGGCGCCGACGGGATCAGCCCGAACGATACCTGGCCGAGTCTTGCCGGACAGAACGCCGCCTATCTGGTGCGGATACTTGCGGCCTACAAGTCGGGCGACCAGACGGACGCGGCGATGACGCCGCTGGCGCAGGCGTTAAGCGACGGCGACATCCAGGATCTCGCGGCTTATTATGCCGGCCTGAGCTGCAAGGCGACGAGCGGCGGCAAGGTTGTCGGCGATGCCGACCGAGGCAAGCTTCTGGCGAAAAACTGCGCTTCCTGCCACGGTGAAACCGGCATCGGCAGCAATCCGGCCTGGCCGATACTGGCCGGTCAAAAGCCCGGCTATCTGGCTAACGTGCTCAAGGCATTCAAGGCGGGGCTGCGCAAAGACCCGATGATGGCCAGCGTTTCCAGGGGCCTGAGCGAGAACGATATCGCAGATCTCGCCGCCTACTACGCCGCGCAGAGCTGTCAGTCCACTAAACAAGGGAAGGCGAAACCATGACCAAAGACTCCAAGCCTACGCTGGCCGCGCGGCGTGCATTCCTGGCCAAGCTCGGCGGCGCCGCGACCGGCGCTGCGGTGGGTGCCGCGGCTCTGGGCATCCTGCCGGCTGCATCGGCAAGAACAGAAGCTCCCTCCGCGGGCGCCTCCTTTCCCACCAAGGATTACGACTGGACCAAGCACCAATGGGGCTTCGGCGTGGACGCCAACAAGTGCATCGGCTGTCTGCGCTGCGTCGAAGCGTGCAAGAAGGAGAACGACGTTCCCGGCAACGCGCACCAATTCCGCACCTGGGTGGAGCGCTATGTCTATCTCGAAGGCGAGGATCATGTGCGCATCGATAGCCATCAGGATCCGGTCAACATCGCCGCCTCCGGTTCGGAAAAAGAATACCGCTTCGCCAATCGCTACAAGGACGCGAAGGTGGACAAGGGGTTTTTCGTGCCCAAGCTGTGCAATCAGTGCACGCATCCCGCCTGCGTGCAGGTGTGCCCGGTCGGTGCGACCTACAGGACCAAGGACGGCGTGGTGCTGGTCGACCCGACCTATTGCATCGGCTGCCGCTACTGTGTGCAGGCCTGCCCCTACGGCGCGCGCCTCTTCAACGAAGAAAAAGGGGTGGCGGACAAGTGCACCTGGTGTTACCACCGCATCACCAAGGGTTTGCAGCCCGCCTGCGTCGAGGTGTGCCCGGTTGGCGCCCGGGTTTTCGGCGATCAAAAGGACAAAGAGAGTCCGATCAGCCTGTTCATCCGCAATAACCGCGTACAGGTGCTCAGGCCCGAATCCGGCAATGCGCCGAACGTCTTTTATGTAGGCATCGACAAGGAGGTCAACTGATGGAACCCGTCATTCACTTCGCCCCTTACACGGGCTGGGTCTATCCGAACGAGACGGTGTTCGAGTGGTCGGTGCTGATCGCCCTCTACCCCTATCTCACCGGCTTGGTCGCCGGCGCGTTTACCGTGTCGAGCCTGTATCAGGTGTTCGGCTTCGAGCGCCTGAAGCCGGTGGCGCACCTGGCTTTGCTGACCTCGCTTTGTTTCATGGTGTTCGTGCCTTTGCCGCTGCTGTTGCACCTGGGGCATCCGGAACGCGCATTCAATTCCACGCTCACGCCGCACTGGACCTCCGCCATGGCCATGTTCGGCTATTTCGCGAGTTTTTACGTGGCCCTATTGATCGTTGAAGCATGGTTTGCGTACCGGCCGTTTATCGTGCAACAGGCGCAACAAAGGACGGACCTGTTAGGCCGGTTCTACCGGCTGCTGACCCTGGGCTCGAACGATCTGTCGGAGCACGCGATGGGTTACGACAGGAAGTGGATTTTCGCTCTGGCGGTCACGGGCATACCCGCGGCCCACGGGCTGCACGGTTACGTAGGTTTCATGTACGGCTCGCTCAAATCGCGCGAATGGTGGGCTTCCGATCTGATGCCGGTGATATTCCTGTTCTCGGCCATCATTTCCGGCGTCGCATTGCTGGTGGTGCTCTATGTCGCCTCGTGCAAGCTGCGCAAGATACCCATCGATGCGGCATGCGTGAAGGGCCTCGCCTATACCATTTGGGCCTTCATCATGATCGCCATCGTCATGGAAGCCCTGGCATTCGCCAACCTGGTCTACAAAGGCCGGGAGGGCATCGAAATGATCCTGGAGTACGTAACCGGCCCGCTCCTGATTCCCTACTTCCTCCTGCAATTTGCGATAGGCATGATCGCGCCGCTGCTATGGCTGTCGTACATGATCTGGCGCGGCACTACCGGCAAAGCGTTGATAGCCGGCGTGACGGTGTGCGCCTGTCTGGTGCTGTTCTCGGTGTTCATGATGCGCTGGAACGTGGTGATCGGCGGACAGGAGATCTCCAAGACCGGCAAAGGGCTGCTTTCCTATCACATGCCGTTCTTCGGCAAGGAAGGCGCGCTGGTGACGATCATATTGACGCTGGCGCCGATCGCCATGCTGTTCGGATTGACCCGGCTGTTTCCGCCCTGGGCGGACGACGCTACGCATGCCCATTCCTGAAATGCGTAGAATGTTAGACGCCGAAAGATGTCTGCCCGATCGACGGACTCTTGGACGGCAGGCTTGTTCGATTGATTCGAAATGCAATATCAACATGAAAGGAAGACTACATGAAACGAGTGATGATCTTGGCCGGAACAGTTGCGGCACTCATGGTCGGCGGACAAGCTGCGGCCGCCGACGGCAAGGCAGTGTTCGACAAGACGTGCAAGGCTTGCCATATGGCGATGAAGCCGAAAATGGGCGACAAAGCCGCTTGGGCGCCGCTGATCGCGCAGGGCGAAGCCGCGCTGGTAGCTTCCGTCATGAAAGGCAAAAAACCGATGCCGCCCAAGGGCGGAGCCGCTAACGAAGCCGACGTAAAGGCCGCAGTCGAATACATCATCAGCCAGTCGAAATAGCGCGGCGCAAATCCTGATACCTTGGTTCGATCCCCAGCCGCATCGGCCCAGCCTCGCACGGCCGGGGATCCACGATCCGTTTCAGGGCAAGCCGCCTGCGCTCGTTTCCGCTGTATTGTCGCGCACTCGACCCGGCCTCGAGCAACATGGTCAAGCATCTCAATATTTTCGGCCAAGTGCAGGGTGTGGGCTTTCGCTACCGCTTCATGGAGCAGGCGCAGGGCCTGGGCGTTAGCGGCTGGGTGCGCAACCGCCGCGGCGGCAGCGTCGAGGCAATGGTCGCAGGCACGCCCGAAGCCGTGGAGGCGCTGCTCGCCTGGGCACGGCGGGGGCCGGCGGCGGCGCGCGTGGAGCGCATCGACATCAGCGCCGCAGAGGGAACGTTTGCCGGCTTCGAGCTGCGGCCGACCGAATAGCCTATAGCCGCGCCCTCACGGATAGATTACCTGCACGTTCTCCGGACGCAACCATTCCCGCAGCGACTGCATCAGCTCGTCGTCCGGCCTGACGCGCCAGTCCTCGCCCAGGCGCATTTCGCAGCTGGCCGCGCCGTTGTGGTAGCACACGCTCACCGGGCAGTTGCCTTTGCGGTAGGGCGTAAGCAGGTTCCTGAGGTGAGCGGCCGCGGCGGAGCCCGAGCGGCTGGCCTCGCCGTTGATCGACAGGCGTATGGCTTTGGCGAACTGGCTGCGCGCAGCCGCCAGGTCGTAAATCCTGTCGGCGATGATGCGCATAAAGGCGACGTCGCCCTCCTCGCCCGCGGCGGCCCGCCGCACAATTTTCACCTTGGCTTCGATCACCAGCAGCTTGTCCTCCTTGCACAGATCCCGGCACTGGTCGTACACCTCGCTGTAAATGGTGACTTCCTGCGCGGCGTCGCCGTCGCTCAGATTCAGGATCACCATGCGCCCGCTTTGCGTTCTCTGGATGCGCACCGACTCGACCACGCCGGCAATGAGCTGGCTCTTTTGCTGATATTCGCCGTTTGCGCCGGGCTGCAGGCTCCGCAGCGAGCCGCGCACGAAGCGCTGTACCTCCGCGCGGTAGGCGCTGAAAGGATGGCCGGAGAGATAAAAGCCGAGGCTTGCCTTTTCCTCCTTTAGCACGCGCCCGTCGTCCCAGCGCTCGACGCTGATCAGCGCCGGGCGTTCCGCCCCAGCGCCGCCGGCATCGCCGAACAGGTTGACCTGCTGGGCGTGGCGCTCGCGCTGCTCCGCCGCCTCGAGCGCGATGCCGACCGAGGCGAACAGGCGCTCGACCACGCGGCGGTTGACGACACGCTTGTCGATGCGTTCGCAGAAATCGAACAGGTCGCGGAACGGCCCCCCCTCATCGCGCGCGCGCACGATGGCGCCGATCGCGGATTCCCCGGTGCCCTTCACCGCACCGAGGCCGTAGCGGATGCTGTGCTCGTCCACCGGCACGAAGCGGTAGGCGCCGCTGTTGATGTCGGGCGGCAGCACTTTCAGGCCGTTCGCCAGGGCGTCGGCATAAATGCCGTGCGCCTTGTCGGTGTCGTCCATCACCGCCGACAAGTTGGCGGCCATGAATTCGGACGGGAAATGCGCTTTCAGGTAAGCGGTCTGGCAGGCGACCAGCGCATAGGCCGCCGCATGCGACTTGTTGAAACCGTAGCCGGCGAACTTCTCCATCAGGTCGAACAGTTCGCTCGCTTTTTTCCGGTCCACGCCGTTCTTCCCGGCGCCGGCGACGAAGATGTCGCGCTGCTCGGCCATCTCGTCGGCGTTCTTCTTGCCCATCGCGCGGCGCAGCAGGTCGGCGCTGCCCAGGCTGTAGCCGCCGATCACCTGCGCGATCTGCATCACTTGCTCCTGATAGACCATGATGCCGTAGGTCGGGCCGAGGATGGGCTGCAGGCGCGCATCCAGGTATTCGACGCGCTGCTTGCCCTGTTTGCGCTCGATGAACTCCGGAATCAGGTCCATCGGGCCGGGGCGGTACAGCGCCACCAGGGCGATGATGTCCTCGAAGCGGTCGGGCCGCGCCTGCTTCAGCAGGTCGCGCATGCCGCGCGATTCGAACTGGAACACGGCGGTGGTGTTGGCGCCGGCGAAGATCTTGTAGATCGCGGGATCGTCGAGCGGGATCGCCTCCAGCGAAAAATCCGGGCGCGGCTCGCCGTACCGGCGGGCGCGGATATGGCGCATCGACCAGTCGAGGATGGTGAGCGTGGTCAGGCCGAGGAAGTCGAATTTCACCAGACCGACCGCCTCGACATCCTTCATGTCGAACTGCGACACCACGCTCTCCGCGCCCTGCGCCGTGTACAGCGGGCAGAAGTCGGTGAGCTTGCCCGGCGCGATCAGCACGCCGCCCGCGTGCATGCCGACGTTGCGTGTCAGGCCTTCGAGCTGTCCGGCGAGCGCGAGCAACTCGCGCGTTTCCTCCTCGCTTTGCTCGCGCTCCGCCAGGCGCGGTTCCATCTCGCGCGCCATCGCCAGCGTGATCAGCTTGCCCGGGGTGAACGGAATCAGCTTGGCCAGCTCGTCGGTGCGGCCGTAGTTCCATTCCATCACCCGCCCGACGTCGCGCACCACCGCTTTCGCCGCCATGGTGCCGAAAGTCGCAATCTGCGACACCGACTGGGCGCCGTACTTCTTCTTCACATACTCGATCACGCGGTCGCGCCCGTCCTGGCAGAAGTCGATATCGAAATCGGGCATGGATACCCGCTCCGGGTTGAGGAAGCGCTCGAACAGCAGGTCGTAGCGCAGCGGGTCGAGATCGGTGATGCCGAGCGAATAGGCGACCAGCGAACCGGCGCCCGAGCCGCGCCCGGGCCCCACCGGCACAGCGTTCGACTTGGCCCAGTTGATGAAATCGGCGACGATCAGAAAATAGCCGGGGTAGCCCATCTGGGTGATGGTCTTGATCTCGAATTCCAGGCGCGCGCGGTACTCGGGCTCGCGCCGGGCACGCTCTTTCTCGTCGGGGAAGAGCTTTGCCAGGCGCAATGCGAGCCCCTGCCCCGCCTGCTGCGCCAGATAAACTTCCAGGCTCACCCCCGCCGGGGTGGGAAACGGCGGCAGCTTGCTCTTGCCCAGTTCCAGCGTGAGGTTGCACCGGCGCGCGATCTCCACGCTGTTGGCCAGCGCCTCGGGTATGTCGGCGAACAGTTGCGCCATTTCCGCCTGGGTCTTGAAATAACTCTGCGGCGTGAATACGCGCGGCCGGCGCTGGTCGGCGAGCACGTAGCCCTCGGCGATGCACACGCGCGCTTCGTGGGCGAGAAATTCCTCGGGCTTGAGGAACTGCACCGGGTGGGTCGCAACCACCGGCAGTTCTAGCCGGCCGGCGAGCGCGAGCGCGCGGGTGATGTAGTGCTCGGCGGCTGCGGCGCCCGCGCGCTGCAGTTCGATATAGAAGCGCTGCGGAAACAGTTGCGCCCATTCCCGCGCAAGCCGCTCGGCCTGCGCGACGTTGTCCTGCCCGAGCGCGCCGCCTATGTCCCCGGCCTGGGCGCCGGAGAGCGCGAGCAGGCCGTCGGCGCCCTGATCGCGCAACCAATCCTTTCTGATCTCGGCCCGACCGCGCACCTGGTTCTCCAACCAGGCGCGGGTGAGCAGCTCGGACAGCTGAAGAAAACCCTTGCGGTTGCGGCACAGGAGCAGCAGACGCGAGGGCTTGTCGCGCTCGGCTTCATTGCTGATCCAGACGTCGCAGCCGATGACCGGCTTCACCCCTTGCGCGCGCGCCGCCTTGTAGAACTTCACCATGCCGAACAGATTGGCCAGATCGGTGATGGCGAGTGCAGGCATGCCGTCTTCTGCGGCGCGCGCCACCGCCTGGTCGATGCGCACGATGCCGTCGGTGACGGTGAATTCGCTGTGCAGGCGTAAGTGGACGAAGACGGGAGTCATGGCTTGCGCAAAATTCAGTCACGGAAATTTTACCACCGGCGCAGTGCCGTGCAGGACGTTCGAAACAAATCAACAACCTGTAGAAGTTCCCCGGGCCTGCTCTCTTGTACAATTGCGATCCCGCTGCCGGACTAGGCCGGCGCCACGCTGCCATGGAACTCCTCAATATTGCCGCCTACCGATTCGTCGCCCTCAGCGAACTGGCACAGCTGCGCGCCGCGTTGAAGGCGCGCGGCGCGCAGTTGGAGCTCAAAGGCACCATACTCATCGCCGCAGAGGGCATCAACCTGTTTCTTGCCGGCACAGCCGCGAACGTCGAGGCTTTTCTGGAGGCGCTGCGCGCGGACGCACGTTTTGCCCCCATCGAGGTCAAGCGCAGCTGGTCGGCAGCACAGCCGTTCAAGCGCCTGCTGGTAAAAATCAAGCGTGAAATCGTTACCATGCGGCGCCCTGAAATCAGTCCAAGCACGACGCCAGCGCCGCGGCTCGCCCCACAGGAACTAAAGCGGTGGCTGGACGAAGGCCGGGAGATCACGCTGCTGGATACGCGCAACCAGTTCGAGGTGGACCTGGGCTCGTTCGAAAATGCGCTGGCGCTGGGGCTCAAATCCTTCAGCGAGTTTGCCCGCGCGACGCCGGCATTGCCGCAAGCCCTGAAAGACCGGCCCATCGTCACTTTCTGCACCGGCGGCATACGCTGTGAAAAAGCCGCGCCCTGGCTGATCAGCCAGGGGTATCGCGAGGTCTACCAGCTGGACGGCGGCATTCTCAACTACTTCGAACAATGCGGCAGCGCGCATTTTCGCGGCGAGTGTTTCGTATTCGATGAGCGCGTGGCCCTGGACGCAAGTCTGCACGAAACCTGCGCCGCAGTCGGCCGCGACTGTGCGCATGAGCCAGGCTGACTCGCGCAAAACCC
>Ga0156177_1121_pt2 | contig 34324 bp, 31 predicted proteins | sample RifCSPlowO2_12_FD_107830 | JGI IMG/M metagenome (GOLD analysis project Ga0156177, IMG submission 107830) | Betaproteobacteria bacterium RIFCSPLOWO2_12_FULL_64_23
CGTGAAGCCCACCGTGTTCATGATGTCCAATCCGCTCACCACGCCGCCGCCGGAGCAGCGCGAGCGCGGGGTGGCCGCGATCACGGTCGCCGACAACCGCTGGCTGCGCTGCGACATCAAGTCGGTGTCGCTGCTCGCCAACTGTCTGCTGCGCCAGAGCGCCGTCGACGCGGACGCAGCCGAAACGGTGCTGCTGCGCGATGGGCTCCTCACGGAGGGCTCGGCGAGCAATATCTTCGTGGTCAAGAACGGTGTCATCATCACCCCGCCCAAGACCAATTTCATTCTGCCCGGCATCACCTACGACGTGGTGATCGAGCTGGCGCGCGCCAACCGGCTGCCGCTGGAAATCCGTCAGGTGAGCGAAGCCGAGGTGCGCGACGCGGACGAACTCTGGCTCACCTCGTCGACCAAGGAAGTGCTGTCGATCTCGATGCTGGACGGCAAACCGGTCGGTCACGGGGAAAACACCGGCAAACCCGGACCAGCAGCCGCGCGCATGTATCAACTCTACCAGGACTACAAGCGTACGGTTATGCGTGCGCCGGTCGATGTCCCAGCCTGAACCCGAGTCGCTGCTCGCCTTTCCCTGCGACTTCCCGATCAAGGTCATGGGCGAGACCCAGCCCGGGTTTGCGCAGGCGGTGATGGACGTGGTCCTGCGCCACGCGCCGGATTTCGACGCCGCCACCATGGAGATGCGCAAAAGCCGCCTGGGCAAGTACCTGTCGCTGACGGTCACCGTGCGCGCCAATTCGCGCCTGCAGCTGGATGATCTGTATCGCGATCTGTGCGACCACCCGATGGTCAAGATGGTGCTATAGGTGCGAAATGCAAAGTGAAAACCATCAACACTCGGCCGGCGCTGCGCGCGCCATGACGCCCGCGATCGGCCCTGCGACCCGCGGTCCGAACGCTGCGTTGCGCATAAGGCGTCTCGGCCTGGTTGAATTTCTGCCGACCTACGCGGCGATGCGCCAGTTCACCAGCTCGCGCCGGCAGGACACGCCGGACGAGCTCTGGCTGCTGCAGCACCCGCCGGTCTACACCGCGGGCCTTGCCTGCCGCCCCGAGCACCTGCCGCGCGGCTCCGGCATTGCGCTCGAGCGCATCGATCGCGGCGGCCAGATCACTTATCACGGGCCGGGCCAGGTGGTGATGTACACGCTGCTCGATCTGGCCCGGCGCAAGCTGAAAATCCGGGCGTTCGTCGGTCTGCTCGAGCAGGCAGTGATCGATACGCTGGCGCAGTACCGGGTTTCGGCGCAGCGCAAAAACGGCGCGCCGGGGATCTATGTGAACGGCGCAAAAGTCGCGGCGCTGGGGCTGCGGGTCCGAAGCACAGGCTGCTATCACGGCGTCGCGCTCAACGTCGACATGGATCTCGCTCCTTTCCTGGCGATCGACCCCTGCGGCTACCCCGGTCTGGCGGTGACACAGACGCGCGATCTGGGAATCAGCGCCCCGGCTGACGAACTGGGTACGCTGCTCGCCGACGAGCTGACGCGACTTCTGGCACGGCATGAGCACGGGCGCTGAAAAAGGCCGCGCCAAGACGGCGCGCATTCCGCTCAAGATCGTGCCGCAGGCGCCCCTGAGGAAACCCGATTGGATCCGCGTCAAAGCCGGCTCCGGCAGCACGCGCTTCGACGAAATCAAGCAGCGCCTGCGCCAGAACAAGCTGCACACGGTATGCGAGGAAGCCTCCTGCCCGAATATCGGCGAGTGCTTCGGCAAGGGCACCGCGACTTTCATGATCCTGGGGAATTTGTGCACGCGGCGCTGTCCGTTCTGCGACGTGGCGCACGGGCGCCCATCGGCGCCGGACGCGGGCGAGCCGCGGCATCTGGCACAGACGATCGCTGCGCTGGCGCTCGATTACGTGGTCATCACCAGCGTCGACCGCGACGACCTGCGCGACGGCGGCGCGCGTCATTTCGCCGATTGCATCCGCGCGGTGCGGGAGCTGTCGGCGCAAACGCGCATCGAAGTGCTGGTGCCCGATTTCCGCGGCCGGCTGGAAATTGCGCTCGAAATACTGTCCGCCGACCCGCCCGACGTGATGAACCACAACCTCGAGACCGTGCCGCGGCTATACCGCCAGGCCCGCCCCGGGTCGGACTACCCGCATTCGCTAAAGTTGCTGCAGGAATTCAAGGCACGCCGGCCCGGCGTCCCGACCAAGTCGGGCCTGATGCTGGGTCTGGGCGAAACCGACGAGGAGATTCTCGCGGTGATGCGCGACCTGCGCGCGCACGGCGTGGACATGCTCACCATGGGCCAGTACCTGCAGCCGACCGCGCACCACCTGCCGGTGCTGCGCTACGTCCACCCGGACGGGTTTGCCGTGTTCGAACAGGCGGCGCGGGAAATGGGTTTCCTGCACGCCGCGATCGGACCGCTGGTGCGTTCGAGCTATCACGCCGACCGGCAGGCGCACGCGGCAGGGGTATAAGTAGCGGCGGGTGCCTTTGTAACCTAACGTTGCGAATGGCGTCTATCAGGCGGTTCCGGCAGCCTTCGCGCGACACCAGAAAATGTAGTCCATCTCGGGTGAGGGCGCGCCCAACCGCGTCGCTGCCACTGACACCTGGCCGCGGTGGTGCTGGATGTGCAAGAACATGTGCGTGAGCACCTCCGCTACCTGCGTACGAAACGGCTCACCGCGGGTGTTGGTGTAAGCGAGCTCACCCTCGAACACCGCCTCGGACTGGCGTGCGAGCCAGGCCTGCACCGCACGCAGTTCGCCGTGCAGCGCCTGCTTGAGCTCGCCCCAGTCGGTCTGCAGCACTTCGTCGAGCCTGAGGTGCTTGGGGTCGTCATGCCGCAGCCGGCCGAACCAGATGCGTGTGCCGACGAGGATGTGGTTGAGGGTATTGAGCGCGCTGCCGAAGAACAGGCCTTCGTTCGCGGCGAGTTTGCTATGGGGCAGCACATCCAGGGACCTGAACAAAACCTCGTTCGCCCAGTAGTGGTACTCGGCAAGATCGATGAAATGCTGTTTCCAGGAAAGCGTCATTGCCGTCTTCAAAAAAACACCTCGCAGCGGCGCGCCCCGGCGTCGAGTTCGAACATGGCGAAGCGGATGACGTTGGCTGCTTTCTGCAGGCCGCTCTGGGACAAGCGCGTCGGCTGGTCGTAGTCTTCGGGCTCGTTGCAGATCAGACGCAGATCGATCATGGCGACGCGCGCCTCGGCGGCGCGTTTGGTGACGCGATCGTTGAATACCGCCAGCGCGGCGCAGGCGGTGCGCTGGCGCACTGGATCTTTGTGGTTCGGTATGAACATGGTGCACACCATGATCACCAGCCGCGCCGCCTGCGCCACATGGATCAACTGCTTGAGCGTGCGCTCGAACTCGTCGGCGGCGAGCGAGAGCTGCTCCAGCGTCTGCCCGTACGCACCCGGCCGGCTGTGGAGCAGCCCGCTCTGCTCTATCGCGTGATTGCCCTCGATGAAAATGATCGCGTGGGTGGCGTCTGCGGGCAGAACCAGCGACGGTCCGGCGTGCTCGACCTCGGCCGCGGAGACGACGCTGATCTTCCACTGATTGCGCGTCCCGGGAAGAAGGGCATCCTCGAATTGTCCCGGTGTCTTGTCGATACTACTGTAGGCTTCGAGCAGCGCGTCACCGAGCAGCACGACATGCCGGACCGGTCCGCGCCCGGGGGCTGACGCGGCAGACGGCTTCTGGCTGGAGGTTTTGCTCATCGTGCTCGCGCTGCGGTCAATGCGCCTGTTCCCAGTTTGCACCCGCACCCATATCCACGACAAGGGGTACCGCGAGCCGGGCCACGCCGGTCATCAGCCCGGGCAGCTCCGCGCGCACCCGCGACAGCTCCGCCTGCGGCACTTCCAGCACCAGCTCGTCGTGCACTTGCATCACCAGCTTCGCCGACAGCTGTTCCCGGTCCAGCCAGTTCTGCACCGCGATCATGGACAGCTTGATCAGGTCCGCCGCCGTCCCCTGCATCGGCGCGTTGATCGCAGCGCGCTCGGCGCCCTGCCGCCGGCCGCTGTTGGCCGCCCTGATCTCGGCCAGCCACAAGCGGCGGCCGAACACGGTTTCGACATAGCCGCGCTCGCGCGCTTGCTCGCGCGTCTGCTGCATATAGCGCGCGACCCCGGGATAGCGGGTGAAGTAGCTGTCGATATAGGCTTGGGCGGTGGCGCGTTCCAGGCCCAAAGCCTGCGCCACGCCGAAGGCCGACATGCCGTAAATCAGGCCGAAGTTGATCACTTTGGCGTAGCGGCGCTCTTCCGGCGTGACTTCATGCAGGTTTCGGTTGAATATCTCCGCGGCGGTGGCGCGGTGCACGTCCTCGCCCGCGGCGAAAGCGCGCAGCAGATTCTCGTCGCGCGAGATGTGCGCCATGATGCGCAGCTCGATTTGGGAATAGTCGGCCGAGACGATGACGCAGCCGGCGGGCGCAATGAAGGCCTCGCGGATGCGCCGTCCCTCGATGGTGCGCACCGGAATGTTCTGCAGATTGGGATCGTTACTGGCCAGGCGTCCGGTCACCGCCGTCGCCTGGGCGTAGTTGGTATGCACCCGCCCGGTCGCGGCGTTGACCATGCGCGGCAGCTTGTCGGTGTAGGTGGATTTCAACTTGGTGAGCGCGCGGTATTCGAGCAGGGTCTTGGGCAGCGGGTAATCCGCGGCGAGCCTCTCCAGCACCTCCTCGTCGGTGGAGGGCGCGCCGCTCGGGGTTTTCTTCAACACCGGCAGCTGCAGGCGCTCGAAAAAGATTTCGCCGATCTGCTTGGGTGAATTCAGGTTGAAAGGCTGGCCGGCTTCGCCGTAGGCCTTGTGCTCCAGTTCCATCATTTTCTGCCCCAGTTCGCGGCTTTGCGCCTCGAGCAGGACGGCGTCGATGAGCACGCCGGTGCGTTCCATTCTGAACAGCACTTCGCGCACCGGCAGCTCGATTTGCCGGTATACGTATTCCAGCCCGGTCTCGGCCTGCACCTTGGGATACAGGCACTGGTGCAGACGCAGGGTCACGTCGGCATCCTCGGCGGAATACTCGGTGGCGCGCTCCACGTTCACCTGTTCGAAGCCGATGCGCTGCGCGCCCTTGCCGGTGACATCGTCGTAGCTGATGGTGGCCAACTGCAGGTGGCGCTCGGCGAGCGCGCCCAGGTCGTGGCGCAAATGCGACTCGAGCACGTAGGACTCAAGCAGTGTGTCGTGCACCACGCCGCGAAGCCGAACACCGTGATTGGCGAGCACGTGCTGATCGTACTTGAGGTTCTGGCCGAGCTTCGGTCTGGCCGCGTCCTCGAGCCAGGGGCGCACCAGGGCGAGGGCGCGCGCCACGCCCAGCTGCGCTGGCGCGCCGGCGTAGTCGTGCGCGAGCGGCAGATACGCCGCCCGCCCAGGCTCGGCGCAAAAAGACATGCCCACCAGCTGCGCGGTCAGAGGATCGAGGCCGGTGGTTTCGGTGTCGAACGCGACCAAGGCGGCGCCATCGAGCACCTTCAGCCACTCGGCCATCTGGGACTCGTCGAATATGGTGTCGTAGCGCCGCGCTATCGGCCCGGGCCCGTTTTGCGCCTGCGCCGGCACGGGCGCGGATGCCGCGGCGCCCGCCTGAGCCGGATCTTTCAGCCAGCTCTTGAAGCCGAAGCGCTGGAACAGCCCGGTCAGCTCGGCCTCGCCGCGCGGCTGCGGCACCAGATCCTCCGCTTTGACCGGCAGCGGCACATCGCAGTAGACGGTAAGGAGCTTTTTCGCTTGCGGCAGCCAGGGCAGCGCGCGGCGCAAGTTCCCCCCCACGACACCGCCGATTTCCTGCGCGTGGGCGATGACCGCATCGAGCGAGCCATATTGGGAGAGCCACTTGACGGCGGTCTTGGGGCCGACTTTTTCCACGCCGGGGACATTGTCCACGCTGTCGCCCACCAGGGTGAGGTAATCGAGCATCAGGCGCGGCGGCACGCCGAATTTTGCCTCGACCCCGGCTTCGTCCAGGCGCTCGTTGGTCATGGTGTTGATCAAGGTGACACTCGGGTTCACCAGCTGCGTCAGGTCCTTGTCCCCGGTGGAGACGACGCAGCGCATGCCGGCCACGGCGGCCTGCCGCGCGAGCGTGCCGATGACGTCGTCGGCCTCGACGCCGTCGATCATCAGCAGCGGCCAGCCCAGACCGGCCACCGCCTGGTGCAGCGGCTCGATCTGGCGCACGAGGTCCTCGGGCATGGGCGGGCGATGCGCCTTGTACTCGGCATACCAGTCGTCGCGGAAAGTCTTGCCCTTGGCATCGAAAACGCAGGCGAGATAGTCCGGCTTGTAGTCGGCCGCCAGCCGTCGTAGCATGTTGAGCACGCCGTAGATCGCACCCGTGGGCTCGCCGCGCGCGTTGCGCAAGTCGGGCAGCGCGTGAAACGCGCGGTACAGGTAAGACGAGCCATCCACCAACAACAGGGTTTTCATAAAGGGTCGGGTATGAATGGAAAACTTCCGCGGCCGGTCGATGCCGGCGCAGCAGACATGGCACACAACGCGCGCGAGTCCTGGCGGATATTCGGGATTATGTCAGAATTCTTCGAAGCCACGGAACGCCTGGCGCAGATCCGCCCGGCGGTGAGCATATTCGGCAGTGCGCGCGCATCGGCCGACTCGCCCTATTACCTGCTGGCGGAGAAGATCGCGCGGCTGCTCTCCGACGCGGGCTTCTCGGTCGTCTCCGGCGGCGGCCCCGGCATCATGGAAGCGGCGAACAAGGGCGCCTACTTCGGCAAATCGCCTTCGGTCGGCCTCAATATCCAGCTGCCGAACGAGCAGCTCAGCAACCGCTTCCAGGACATCAGCCTCACCTTCCACCATTTTTTCGCGCGCAAAGTCAGCTTCGTCAAGTTCGCCACCGCCTATGTCGTACTGCCCGGGGGGTTTGGCACACTGGACGAGCTGTCCGAGGCGCTTACCCTGGTGCAGACCGGGAAGACGCGCAAAATGCCGATCATCCTGGTGCATTCGCCTTTCTGGCAGGGGTTGCTGGATTGGTTTCGCGACCGCATGCAGACGGAGCACATGATCGATCCGGCAGACCTGGATCTGGTGCAAACCATCGATGATCCGGCAGCGATCGTGGAAGCCATATTTAAGTACTATGAAAAGCGGGGGTTCGCGCCGCTGCCGGCAGAACGGGAGAACCTGTTGAACCTATGAACCATGCCAGAAAGAGGCCCCCGCTTTCGGCGCAGGCTCACTTGGCGCGCAGCGCCAAGTTACGCCGTAGCCACAAGCGGGGGTTCGCGCCGCTGCCGGCAGAACGCGAAAATCTGCTCAATCTCTGAGGCCGGGTCCGAATCTGCTAAAATTCGCACTTAACAATAGCCAACCGGAAGCCCATGATGCGCCGCTTGCTAGGAACAGCACTACTCGGGATTGCGCTTCCGCTCGCCGCGCAACAGCCGCCCAAGCTCGAGCCCTTGCCCGAGCCGCCCCCTCCTCCGCCCGGCCTCGCGCTCGATCCGGCGCTTGAACCGCAGGTGACGATCACCAGGCGCGGCGAAGACAAGGTGGAAGAGTACCGCGTCAACGGCAAGCTCTACGCGATGAAGGTCACGCCGCCGCACGGCGTGCCTTATTTTCTGATAGACGTCACCGGCGACGGCTCGATGATACGCCGGGATTCGCTCGACTCCGGCCTGCGTGTGCCGCAGTGGGTGATCCATTCCTTCTGATCCAGGTAGTGGGCCAAAGGTAGCGAGTGAGGGGTAAGCCCGCGCGCACCCTGTCGCCCCCGGCTCACCGTCCATTGCCCGCATGTCTGTCTTCACACCGGTCACGCCCGAGCAGTTATCCGTCTGGCTCGCGCACTACCGCTTGGGCACACTGGTACGGATGCAAGGCATCGCCACCGGTATCGAGAACACCAACTACTTCGTGACCACCACCGGCGGGAGCTACGTGCTGACGTTGTTCGAAAAGCTCACGCCGATGGAGCTGCCGTTCTATCTTGGACTGATGGCTCACCTGGCACAGCACGGAATACCCAGCCCGGCACCGGCGACCGACCTCGATGGCCGGCTGTTTTCGGAGCTGAACGGCAAGCCGGCGGCGCTGATGTCGCGTCTGCAGGGAGAAACCGTCAGTGCGCCGAAGCCGGCGCACTGCAGCGAACTCGGCAGCACGCTCGCCGAGATGCATCTCGCCGGTCAGTCCTATCAGCGCAGGCTCGGCAATCCGCGCGGTCCGGGCTGGTGGCGCGAGGCCGCCCCCCAGGTGAGCCCTTTCCTCGATGCGGCGCGCGCCGCGCTGTTGCGCTCGGAGCTCGAGTTCCAGGCGCAGCAAAGGCGCGAGGATCTGCCGCGCGGACCGATCCACGCGGACTTGTTCCGCGACAACGTGCTGTTCGTGGGCGCGCGCATCGGCGGCGTGATCGATTTCTACTTCGCCGGCGTCGATTGCCTGCTGTTCGACCTGGCGGTAACACTCAACGACTGGTGCGTGCATGCGGGAGGCGAGATGGACACGCCGCGGGCGCAGGCGCTGCTTGCCGCCTACCATGCGCGGCGGCCGCTTACGGCGCCGGAGCGCGACGCGTGGCCGGCGATGTTGCGCGCCGCGGCGCTGCGGTTTTGGCTGTCGCGGCTGTACGACTTCTACTTGCCGCGAGCGGGTGAATTGGTGCACGCGCACGACCCTGAACACTTCCGCCGCATCCTCGAACTGCGCATCGCCCATGCCGGGGATGTGCCGTGGGTCTGATGTCGCGCACACAGGTACGCCGAACATGAGCACCGTCCCCGCAGGCAACGGCTGGAACTGGGTGCTGACCGGCTTTGCGCTGTTTCGCAAAAGTCCGGCGATGTGGGGCTTCCTGGTGCTGTTCTACATCATGCTGATGCAGCTGCTGGGCATGATCCCGGTATTCGGCTGGTTCGCGGCAACCGTGCTGATTCCCGTTTTCTCGGCAAGCTTCATGATCGCGAGCCGGGAACTCGACCAGGAGCGCAAGCTGCGCTTCGATCTGCTGTTCTCCGGATTCAAATCGAATCTGCCGGCGCTGCTCGGGCAGGGCGGCCTCTACCTCGCGAGCGGGCTCACCATCCTCGGTTTGTCGGCCCTGGTCGACGGCGGCCTGCTGCTGCAGTTGATGGTGTTGGGCGCGAAGCCGCCCGCCGCCGCGTTTGAGGACGGCAGCCTGGCGGGGGCGGCGATGCTGGCCGGGAGCCTATACCTGCCAGTGCTGGCCGCGTTCTGGTTCGCACCTGCGCTATCGGCGTGGCGCAATCTGCCCGCCTTGCAGGCTTTGTTCTACAGTTTTTTTGCCGCCCTGAGCAATTGGCGCGCGTTTTGCGCCTACGGCCTCGCCCTGGTGCTGCTGAGCCTGATCTGCAGCGTCGCGCTGTTCGTGCTCGCCCTTCTGGTGCGGGGGCTGCTCGGCGACAAATCGCAAAATGCGTTTGTGCTGGTGATGCTGCCGGTCATGCTCATTTACGTTCCCACCCTGTTCGCGAGCTTCTACGCCAGCTATCGCGACGTTTTCCCGCAGGACGAAGCCGCGCCTCAAGCCGAGGCCGGCTCGGAGTAATGGCGCAGGCATCGAGATGACTGCCCGGCTGCGCGAAATTCCCTACAACTACACCTCGTTCTCCGACCGCGAGATCGTGTTGCGCCTGCTCGGCGAAGAGGCGTGGGCGATGCTGCGTGAACTGCGCCTGGAACGCATTACCGGCCGCTCGGCGCGCATGCTCTACGAAGTGCTCGGTGACATCTGGGTAGTGTCGCGCAATCCATACCTTCAGGACGATCTGCAGGACAACCCGGACCGGCGCGCGGCGCTGACCGCCTCGATGCGCCACCGCTTGGACGAAATCGAAAAGCGCCGCCTGCAACATCTCGCCGAAGCCGGCGCCGGCGCGGAGACCAGGACGCAACAAACGGCACGCGCGCAGAAGGTTACGTTTCTGCTCGAGCGCGCGCGCGACGCAGTCGAAGCCTTTGCCGCCGGTTTCGCCGCGGCGGCGGCGCTGCGGCGGCTCGCGCTGAAGAAGCTTTGCCGCAGCACGCGCCGCGACAACATCCAGATCGACGGCCTGGCGCGGGTCTCCCACGTCACCGATGCCACCGACTGGCGCGTCGAATATCCGTTCGTCGTCATCCACCCCGACAGCGAAGGCGAAGTCGCCGCGGTGGTGCGCGACTGCATCGAGCTCGGGCTCACCATTATCCCGCGCGGCGGCGGCACCGGCTACACCGGCGGCGCGGTCCCGCTCACGCGCCTCGCGGCGGTGATCAATACCGAGAAGCTCGATGCGCTGGGCGAGATCGAGGAAAGCCGGCTGCCGGGCGTGGCGCGGCCGGTCGCGACCATACGCTGCGGCGCGGGCGTGGTGACCAAGCGCGTGATGGAGGCGGCGGAGGCGGCGGGCCATGTGTTCGCGGTCGATCCGACCTCGGCCGACGCCTCCTGCATCGGCGGCAACGTCGCCATGAACGCCGGCGGCAAGAAGGCGGTGTTGTGGGGTACCGCTCTGGACAATCTTGCCTCCTGGCGCATGGTCGATGCGAACGGCCATTTCCTCGAAGTCACGCGCCTCGCGCACAATCTGGGCAAGATCCACGAAGCGCGGGTGGCGCGCTTCCAGGTGCAGCGCTACCGCCGCGACGGCAGCACCCCACAGGGCGAGTCCGAAATCCTGGAAATCCCGGGCTCGCGCTTTCGCAAGGCGGGCCTGGGCAAGGACGTGACCGACAAGTTCCTTGCCGGGCTCCCCGGCATCCAGAAAGAGGGGTGCGACGGCATCATCACCTCGGCGCGTTTCATCCTGCACAAAATGCCCGCCTCCATCCGCACCGTGTGCCTGGAATTCTTCGGCCAGGTGCGCGACTCGGTGCCGGCCATCGTCGAGATCAAGCACTATTTCGACGGGCGCGCCGACGGGCTTGCGCCAGGCGCGCGTCCGGTGATGCTCGCCGGGCTGGAGCACATGGACGAGCGCTATCTGAAGGCCGTGGGCTATGCGACCAAGGCCAAGCGCCAGGCGGGAGGCGCGGGCCGGCCGAAAATGGTGCTGATCGGCGACATCGTCGGCGATGACGACGCCGCGGTGGCGGCGGCCGCATCGCAGGTGGTGCGCATCGCCAATGCCCGCGGCGGCGAAGGCTTCGTCGCGGTTTCGGCCGAAACACGGCGCACGTTCTGGTTGGACCGCGCGCGCACCGCGGCGATCGCCAAGCACACCAACGCCTTCAAGATCAACGAGGACGTGGTCATTCCGCTCGCGCGCCTGGGCGATTATTCCGACGGCATCGAACGCATCAACATCGAACTGTCGATTGCGAACAAGCTTGCGCTGCTGGATGCGCTGCAGGAGTATTTCCAGGGCGAACTGCCGCTCACCCAGCACGGGGAAACGCTGCCCGCACCCGAGTTCCTGGGTGACCGGCGCGAGGCCGCGCGCGAGCTTTTCGCCAGAACGCGGGCGCGCTGGCAGTATTTGCTCGACAACCTCGACCTGCCGGTGGCGCAGGCACGCGCCGACACGGTGCCCGGCCTCGCCGCCGTTACCCACGCCGGAGGGAGCGTATTCTCCCTGTTGCAGGACCATAGCGTGCGCGTGTCCTGGAAGGACGAAGTGCGCGCCGAACTGCAGCAACTGTTCGACGGCCTGGTATTCCATCCTATCCTCGAGGGCTGCTACGCGATTCACCAGCGCGTGCTCAAGGCGCGCGTGTTCGTGGCGCTGCACATGCACGCCGGCGACGGCAATGTGCACACCAACATCCCGGTCAATTCCGACAATTACGACATGCTGCGCCAGGCCAATGCGGCGGTGGCGCGCATCATGCGCCTGGCGAAATCCCTCGATGGCGTCATTTCGGGCGAGCACGGCATCGGCATCACCAAGCTCGAGTACCTCGACCCGCATGAAATCGAGGCCTTCCGCAGCTACAAAGAGAAGGCCGATCCGCACGGACGCTTCAACGCCGGCAAGCTGCTCGCGGGCGCCGATCTGCGCAACGCCTACACGCCCAGTTTCAGCCTGCTCGGCGCCGAGTCGCTGATCATGGAACAATCGGAAACAGGCAGCATCGCCGATTCGATCAAGGATTGCCTGCGCTGCGGCAAATGCAAACCGGTGTGCGCGACGCACGTGCCGCGCGCCAACCTGCTCTACAGCCCGAGAAACAAGATTCTCGCCACCTCGCTCCTGATCGAAGCGTTTCTCTACGAGGAGCAGACCCGGCGCGGCATATCCCTTAAGCATTTCGACGAATTCGGCGACGTCGCCGATCACTGCACCGTGTGCCACAAGTGCGCCAACCCCTGCCCGGTGGACATCGATTTCGGCGATGTCTCGATCGCGATGAGGAATGTGCTGCGCAAACAGGGCAAGAAGAAATTCAATCCCGGCACCGCGGCCTCGATGCTGTTTCTGAACGCCACCAGCCCCAACACCATCAAAATCGCGCGCACCGTGATGATCGAATGGGGCTACCGGGCGCAGCGGCTCGCCTACCGCGCCGCGAAAATGCTGGGAGTCGCGCAGCGGCAGACGCGGCGGCCGCCGGCGACCGTCGGGCGGCCCGAAGTGCGCGCGCAGGTGGTTCATTTCATCAACAAGCCGATGCCGGGCAAGCTGCCCAAACGCACCGCGCGCGCCCTGCTCGAGCTCGAGGACCGCCACATCGTCCCCATCATCCGCGATCCGGCCAAGGTGACCGAGGACTCCGACGCGGTGTTCTACTTCCCCGGCTGCGGCTCCGAGCGGCTGTTCAGCCAGGTGGGGCTGGCGACCCAGGCAATGCTGTACGCGATCGGCGCGCAGTGCGTGCTGCCACCGGGCTATTTGTGCTGCGGCTACCCGCAAACCGCCGCCGGCGAGGAAGACGCGGGCAAGCGCATCATCACCGACAACCGCGTGCTGTTTCACCGCGTCGCCAACACCCTCAATTACCTCGACATCAAGACCGTGATCGTGTCCTGCGGCACCTGCATGGACCAGCTGCAAAAATACGAATTCGACAAGATCTTTCCCGGCTGCCGCCTGCTCGACATCCACGAGTACCTGTTGGAACAGGGCGTGAAACTCGATGGCGTCTCCAGCGTGCGCTACCTCTACCACGACCCGTGCCATACGCCGATGAAAACCTACCAGCCGCTCAAAGTCGTCAACCAGCTGATGGGCAGCGAGGTCGCGCTTTCCGAACGCTGCTGCGGCGAATCGGGCACGCTTGCCCTGACCCGGCCCGACATCGCCACCCAGGTGCGGTTTCGCAAGGAAGAGGAAATGAGGAAAGGCGCGGCGGCGGTCCGCGCCGATGGCGGGTTTGGCGGCGAAGTCAGGATCCTCACTTCCTGCCCGTCCTGCCTGCAGGGCCTGGCGCGCTACAACGACGATGCCGGCACCGATGCCGACTACATCGTGGTGGAGATTGCCAGGCGCATGCTCGGCCCCGACTGGATGGCCGATTACGTGGCCAAGGCGAATCGGGGCGGGATCGAGCGCGTGCTGCTCTAGGGCCTGTTGACATTCAGCACATGAGCGCGACGGGGGTAATTTGGGATGCAGCGCAAGGCGCGAGGAGTGCCGTTTGGTCATTCCAAACAAGCGACGAGCAACGCCGCGCGGCGTCCCAAATTATCCCCCGTCCCTTCGGGTTGCCTCTAAATGCGGCGCCTGCGGCGTTGCGCTCCTCGCCAAGGGAACCACCCTTGGCTTCGTCCCCCAAGGTGGGAGACCGAAGGTCGGGACCACCCGAAGAGGCGGGGACTTTCCCCTCTCCCGTCAAGCGGGACCGAGGAAGGGGGATCGAGACCTTCGGGGCGTCCCCCAAGGGGACTTCCTTCGGGGCGTCGCGCGCCTTGCAGTCATCCGCATTTGGAGGCAACGCGTCTCATGCGATGAATGTCAACAGGCCCTAAGGCGCGCCGTGCAAAACCTGCTATCCTGACCCCGCGGCAGCCCCGCGCAAGAAGCCGCGGCCGGCGCGTTTGGCTTGGGATGCTGGTCACTCACGCCGCGGCGTGAATAACTTCACATTCAACGCGAAAACCTGTCTCGACGTGAACAAATTGACAGTCACCCCCTGTGAATTATGCGATTCTGCCGCTGGACAGGCACTGTGGCAGGACGAACTGTGCCGGGTGGTGCTGATCGAAGATCGCGACTATCCCGGATTCTGCCGCGTAATCCTCAACCAACATGTGGGCGAAATGACCGACCTCGATGCAGCGACAAGGCAAAGACTGATGCGCGTGGTGTTTGCGGCCGAGCAGGCTTTGCGGCAGCTGATGCAGCCGGCGAAAATCAACCTGGCGAGCTTGGGCAACAGGGTGGCGCACCTGCACTGGCATGTGATCGCGCGCTTTGCCGACGACAAGCACTTCCCCGGTTCCGTCTGGAGCGAGGCACGGCGCGCGGGCGCGCCGCGGCCGGTCGACCGCGGCGCCCTGCAACGGGCTTTGCACAAGTTGCTGCAAGCGGTGGCAGAATGAGCAACATGTCCGAATTCAAGCTGCCCGAAATCTCCGCCGACGCACGCCCTGAATTCACCGACAGCGCCTCCTGCGCCGCGTGGTTGGCCGAGTTGCCTCTGGTCAACGTGGCGCCTTCGCAAATCCGGCTGCTGGACCAGCTGCAGGAGCTGAACCGCTTCAACCTGCCGTCTGCCGAGCGGCTCGAGGTGCTCGAAGCGTTGCGCGGACCGGTCTATTTCGTGCAGACGGAGCAGATCAAGAAGCTGGCGAACAAACCGCTGCCGCTCACCCAGGTGGAACGCGGCATTTTCGGGCAAGTGGTGGCGCTATGGCGGGAACTGCTGATTGGCTACGAGCGCTGCCTCGACGGCGCAGGCGCGGACCAACGCGAAAGCCAGACGGCGCTCATCTGCCAGCGCGGGCTGGATTGTGTGGCGTCGACCATGTTCGATCACTGTCGCGTCCATCACACCTTCCCCGCTGCCTGCTGGTCGGCTCTGCACCAGCTTTACCGCAGGGTCGACGAGTCGGGGGAGGCTGCCACGGCCGTCGGAGATTCAGTGAAAAAGATCGATGTGAGCTGCGCCGAGGTGTATGTGCGCGCGCTGCTGTTCATTGTGGCAGACCCCAACGAGCAGCAGCAGAAGCAGCTGATGCAGATCTGCGGCTGGCTTGAAAACTGGGCCCAGCAGGTCCCCGTGCGGCGCAGCGCACCCGAGGACAAAAGCCTGCCGCCGCTGCTGGTCGATTTTTCCGCCGCCACGGGCGCCTACCGTGAAGCCGACGCCGGCGGGCGCAGCGCCTCGCGCTGGCTCGACATCGGCGAACTTGCGCGCACCCTGAAGAAATGCGTGGTGCTGCTGCGCAAAGGCGAGCCGCCCGCCAGCCTGGGGCTGGGCGAGGATTGCACCATGCCCGGCGTCGAACAGCTGCTGGTGCTGCTGTTCCGCCTGTGGTGCGAGGGCAAGAACGCGCGCGCGCAGGCGCGCCGCAGCGTCAATGCAAAGGCGAAGGTATGCAGCACGCTGGCCTCCATGCATTTCCATATCTCGGGCGGCAAGACGTTCCGCCAACCCGGACGCGCGACCGAGCTGACGCGGCGCGAACGCGACGAGATCGCCACCTTCGGCCACACCAGCATGCGCCTCGAGGATGCATTTGTCGACGGCGGGGGCTATGCCACCGAGGACTGGCTGCTGCAGGAGGAAAGCCTGTCGGGCATGCGCATCGTGCGCCCGGCCGCATCCAGCGGCGGGCGTTATACTCACATTCAACTGATCGGGGTGCGGCCGGCCGACGCCAAGAATTTCCTCGTGGGTGTGGCGCGCTGGATCAGGACCGACGAGAAGGACGATCTCCAGATCGGCGTTCGCATCATCCCGGGGGTGCCGCGAGCCGTGGCCGTCCGTCCCACCGGGATCAATGCCCAGGCGGAAAAATTCGTGCCCGCGCTGTATTGCCCCGCTCTCGCCGCGCTGTCCTCGCCGGCCTGTCTGATTCTGCCCCCCGGCTGGTACCGGCCCAAGCGCGTGCTGGAAGTCTACAGCGACAGCTCCGAGTTGCTGCTGCTTAGCGGCGTGATCGAGCGCGGCAGCGATTTCGATCGCGTCGCGATCGAGCCTGCGCACTAACGCCGGTTCCTGGAAGCGGGCTGTGGTCGACGCGGCAACAGCGCTCGGTCAGACGCGGGATATGGCGCGGCTCGATCCTTGGGCCGCCGTCGGCGAGGCCGAACACCGCGTGCGTGGCATTTTGATTACAGCCGCAACCGTGCCGGCCACGGTATCATGGGCGCCCCAGACCGCGGTGCGCGGCCACCGAACGGAACCCGACACCAGGCGGAAGCTGCGATGAACGGCAAGACACATTTTGGCTACGAACAGATAGACGCGACTGAAAAGGCGCGCAAGGTTGCGGGCGTATTCGACTCGGTCGCGCCCAGCTACGACCTGATGAACGACCTGATGTCGGCCGGGATGCACCGCGCCTGGAAAGCTTTCGCCGTCGCGCTCGCCGGGGTCAGGACAGGCGAGCGCGTGCTCGATGTCGCCTCCGGCAGCGGCGATCTGGCGCGCGTGTTCGCCAGGCGCGCAGGCACCGAAGGCGAAGTCTGGCTCACCGACATCAACCGCGCCATGCTCGCACGCGGGCGCGACCGGCTGCTCGACGAGGGGCGCGCGCAGCCGCTGGCGCAGTGCGATGCCGAACACCTGCCGTTCCGCGCCGATTATTTCGACTGCGTCAGCGTCGCTTTCGGGCTGCGCAACATGACGCACAAGGAAGCGGCGCTGGCCGAGATGCGCCGCGTGCTCAAACCGGGCGGGCGGCTGCTGGTGCTCGAATTCTCCCGCGTGTGGCAGCCTTTGACCCGCGCCTACGACTGGTATTCGTTTAAAGTGCTGCCCTGGCTCGGATCCAAGATTGCGGGTGATGCCGACAGCTACCGCTATCTGGCCGAGTCCATACGCGTTCATCCGGACCAGGAGCAATTGAAGACCCTGATGGAACAAGCGGGCCTCGCGCGGGTCGAATATTTCAACTTGAGCGCCGGCGTGGCTGCGCTGCATCGGGGTTACAAGGTTTGAGGGTATGGGCGCATGATCATTGGTTCACACAGCAAGGAAAAAACATGAAACAACTGTTATCGACATTGTTGGTTGCAGTCCTGGCGCTGGCGTTCACGATCGAGGACGCCGAGGCCAGACGCCTGGGCGGCGGCAGGAGCTTGGGTGCGCAGCGCCAAAGCGTGGCCCCGAGCAAGAACATACAGCAGACCCCGCCGTCGCAAGCGGCGCCTGCCGCTCCCGCCGCGGCAACTAATCCGGCTGTCGCGCCCAAACCGGCGGGCAATCGCTGGCTAGCCCCGATCGCCGGCCTGGCCGCCGGCCTGGGCCTGGGCTGGCTGCTCGGCCAGGGCGGATTTGGCAGCATGTTGGGCACCCTGTTGATCATGGCCCTGGCCGGCTTCGCCGTGGTCTTTGTCATGCGCCTGCTCACCCGGCCCAAGACCGAAGGCAATGTGCAGTACGCCGGCGCAGGCAACGAACCTGTGGCCGTGCCGCCGCCCGCGCTTGCGCCCGGCATCGGCGCCGCGCCGGTTTTCGGCGCGCAGCCGCAACCGAACATCCCCGCCGGATTCGACACCACCGGCTTTCTGCGCCAGGCCAAGCTCAATTTCGTCAAGCTGCAGGCGGTACATGACAGCGGCAAGCTGGACGAATTGCGCGAATTCACCAGCGATGAGATGTTCGAGTCGATCAAGCAGGATCTGCTGCAGCACGGCGGCGTCGGACAACAGACCGACGTGGTGACGCTCAACGCCGAGCTGCTCGAAGCGCTTACCGAAGGCGACACCCATTGGGCGAGCGTGCGCTTCTCCGGCATGATTCGCGAAAACCCCGATGCCCAGCCTGAATCCTTCCAGGAAATCTGGAACCTGGCGAAGCCGGTGTCCGGCGCCACCGGGTGGGTACTCGCGGGCATACAACAAGTACAGTAGCCAGGCTGCGCTCGCTTCAGTGTTGCCGCACCCCGGGATACTCGCTCTCAACCACCTGCTCGACGCGGAGGGTTGGGCGCGCGACAAGCTCAAGCCCTACACCGGGCAGTGCGTGGAATTTCGCTCCCCGCCGCTGCCCGCGCTGCGCCTGGAAATCCTGGACACCGGGCTGCTGCGCGGCTCCGCCGAGGACGCCGCGCCGAATCTGGTCGTCAGCATCGGCCCGGCTGCGTTGCCGGCGTTGCTGCGCGGCGAAGAGGCGCTGCTGCGCGAAATCGGCATCGAGGGCAACGCCGACCTGGCCGGCACGGTGCAGTATCTGTTCCGCCACTTGCGCTGGGACCTCGCGGAAGACCTGTCCAAGGTGTTCGGCGATGTGCTCGCCCAGCGCATGGTGACCGAAGGCAGGCGTTTCGCCGCCTGGAACCGCGAGGCCGCGGAGAAGCTGGCGCAAAACTTCGTCGAATACTGGACCGAGGAGCAGCCGTTGCTGGCCCGTCCGGCCGAAGTGCGCCAATTCCTGGCCGACGTGGACCAGCTGCGCGACGATCTGGCGCGGCTGGAGAAGCGCATCGAAATCCTAAGCCGGAAAGCTTGAACCGGCGAGAGCGCGGAGGACGCCGGGGAACAACAATACGCGCGTCTGCGTCCTCTGCGGTTAAAATCCCCTTTCCCATTCCCCTGAGACGCTAAATTGCAGCGCCTTCTGCGCCTCGCCCGAATCATCATTGTCGGCATCCGCTTCGGCCTGGATGAGTTCGTGCTCGCCCACGCGCGCACGCGCTTCCTGCTCGTGGCGGTGCAGCGCGTGCTGTTCTGGCGCAGGCTCGCCGAGCCGCGCGCAGTGCGCCTGCGCCTCGCGCTGGAAGCCCTGGGACCGCTGTTCGTAAAGTTCGGCCAGGTGCTCTCCACCCGGCGCGACCTGCTGCCCACCGATATAGCGGACGAGTTGGCGCGGCTGCAGGACCAGGTGCCGCCGTTTTCGACCGAACTCGCCTACGCCCAGCTCGCGCGTTCGTTCGGCCGGCCGGTGGCCCAGGTGTTCGAACAGTTCGAGGCGTTGCCGGTGGCGAGCGCCTCCATCGCGCAAGTGCATTTCGCCGTGCTGCCCGGCGGGCGCGAATGCGCGGTCAAGATCCTGCGCCCCAATATGCAGCAGGCGATCCAAAAGGACGTGGCCCTGCTCGACAGCGCGGCCGGCCTGATCGAGGCCCTGTGGATCGACGGCCGGCGCCTGAAACCGCGCGAGGTGGTGGCGGAGTTCGCCAGACACCTCAACGACGAGCTCGACCTGATGCGCGAAGCGGCGAACGCGAGCCAGCTGCGGCGCAACTTCGCCGGCTCGCAGTTGCTCGTCATTCCGGAAATCTATTGGGACTACTGCTCGTCCGCGGTGATGGTGATGCAGCGCATCAGCGGCATTCCGATCAGCCATGTGGAGGAACTGCGCGCGGCCGGCGTGGACATTCCGCGCCTCGCCCGCGCCGGGGTGGAGATCTTTTTCACCCAGGTGTTCCGCGACGGTTTTTTCCATGCCGACATGCACCCGGGGAATATTTTCGTCTCGACCGACACCGACCCGCGCGGCCAGTACGTCGCCGTCGATTTCGGCATCATGGGCACGCTCACCGATGTCGACAAGAACTACCTGGCGCAGAATTTTCTCGCATTTTTCCAGCGCGATTACAAGCGCGTCGCGCAGGCGCACCTGGAAGCGGGCTGGGTGCCGCCCGACACGCGCGTGGACGAGTTCGAGAACGCCATCCGCGCCGTGTGCGAACCGGTGTTCGACCGGCCGCTGAAGGACATTTCCTTCGGCAGAGTGCTGCTGCGCCTGTTCCAGACTTCGCGCCGCTTCCATGTCGAGATCCAGCCGCAGCTGGTGATGCTGCAAAAAACCCTGCTTAATATAGAGGGCCTGGGTCGCGAACTCGACCCGGAACTCGACCTGTGGAAAACCGCCAAACCCTTCCTCGAGCGCTGGATGAGCGAGCAGCTGGGCTGGCGCGGCCTCCTGCGCAACCTGCAGAACGAAGCGCCGCGCTGGGCCAGCATGCTGCCGCAACTGCCGCGCCTCGCGCACCGCGCCCTGGACGCGGACCACGCCGCCGGGATCGAGCAGGCGCTGGAACGTCTGGCCGCCGAACAGAGGCAGCGCCACCGCAGCCTCCTCATGCTCGGCGCGCTGCTCGCGGCCTTGCTCGCCTGGCACATATACCTCGTGCTGTAGACGCGGCGCGCGGTTCCCCGATGCGGGGCCGCGGGAGATGATCGGCGCGGGTTCAGTGGTAACCGTGCTGCCCGGGCAGGGGCCTGCGATGTGCCAACGAGGCTTCGATCGACTGGCCGTGGTTGCGGACGACTGGCGGCGCCAGCGTTCCCAGCACCATGCCGATCATCGACGCGAAGAAACCCGCCAGGTTCGGCGGCACCATCGCCTCGGCGGCCACGTTGCTGGCCACCAGCCAGGTGCCGACGCCGAGCACGATGGAAAGCAACGCCCCTTGCGTATTGGCACGCTTCCAGTAGGCGCCCGCCGCCAGTGGCACGAAGGCGCCCGTCAGCGTCACGTTGTAGGCGTTTTGCACCATCTCGTACATCGTGCTGGTGCTATTGACGGCGAATACCAGGGCCGCAGCGGTGAACGTCACCAGGATGATACGCAGGGTCTGCAGCATTTGACGGTCGCCCATGTGGCGCACGAACGGGCGCAGGACGTTCTCGGTGAACAGCGCCGTTGGAGCCAGCAAGGCGCCGCTGGCGGTGGACAGGATGGCCGACAGCAGCGCGCCGAAGAACATCACCTGCGCCCACAGCGGCATCTTGCCCAGCACCAGGTCCGGCAGGATTCTCTGGATGACGCGGGCATCCTTGTCGGCGAACAGGCTGCCCAGCGACGGGTCGGCCACCAGCGCCGCGTAGGCGACATAGATCGGCACGAAAGCGAAGCAAAAGTAGATCAGCCCCCCGATGATGGTGCCGCGCACCGCCGTCTTCTCGTCTTTGGCGCTGGTCATGCGCTGGAACACATCCTGCTGCGGAATCGAGCCGAAGGCGAAGGCAAAGAAGGCGCCGGCCATCGTCCACCACGCCGCGGCGTCCATGTCGGCCGGGAACATGGCCAGCTTGCCGTCGGCCGCGGCCTGGCGCACGACTTTCTCGACGCCCCCCGCCAGGTCGCCGACGAGCAGCGCCACCAGAGTCAGGCCGATCAGGATGAACACAGTCTGGAACAGGTCGGTGAAGGCCACCGACCACATGCCGCCGAAGATCGTGTAGATGACGACCACGCCGGCGCCGAGGATGATGGCCTGGTCAAGCTCCAGCGCGCCGCCCGATAGCGAGAAGATCACCAGGCCCAGCGCGGTCAGTTGCGCCGAGCTCCAGCCCAGATAGCTCAGCGTGATCGACAGGCTGGTCAGCACCTCCACCGGCTTGCCATAGCGCTGCTTGTAGAAATCGCCGATGGTCAGCAGGTTCATTCGGTAGAACAGCCTGGCGAACAGCAGCGCGGCCAGCACCAGGCACACCGAAGCGCCGAAGGGGTCGCCCGGGATGCCGTGCAGGCCGTCCTTGGCAAAAGTAGCGGACACCGACAGCACCGTCTCGGCGCCGAACCAGGTCGCGAACACGGTGGCGACGTTCATGTACAGCGGCAAGCTGCGACCGGCGATCAGGTAGTCGGTCGAGTTCTTGACGAGGCGCGCGGCGACCAGGCCGATGGTGATGGTCAGCGCCAGGTACAGGACGACGAAGGCGATCAGCATGGCTCCATCTTACACAAGGCCAGGTGCGTGATGCGCCATTGTTCGCAGCGACAGGACAACCATCGCACCATCGTCCGCCTGCGCGGAACCTGTGCGCGCCGCGCAGCGGAGGCAGCGCGTTGCACGGTATGTGAAATCAGGCTTAGGCTTGCTCGGGTCCCTGCGCCCCGAGTTCTGGCAGGATGTCGAGGTAGCTTATTGGTCATTTACGGCGCAATCTACGCCTGCGGCGCCAAGATGGCAACGTCCAGGCTGATGATGACCGGGTAATGAGCGCGCGTGCTTATCGGCTGCCTTCCAGAAAATGCTCGACAGTCCGATTGTGGCGCCGAGAGCGGTTTAGTCCTGCGCCGGCGGGCAGAAGACGGAGCGCGTCGACTGGTTTGCGCGGCGATAAGGGCGCCGCGCTTGTATCAGCGCGCCGAGTCCGGCCTGCATCCTCCCGGCACGGTAGAATCCACGCATGCACGCCAAGCTGATCGCGATCGAAGTTGACATCACGACCCTGGAGGTGAATGCCATTGTCAACGCCGCCAACAACTCGCTTCTGGGCGGCGGCGGCGTGGACGGCGCGATCCACCGCGCTGCCGGACCTGAGCTGCTCGCCGAGTGCCGCACGCTCGGCGGGTGCGCCACCGGGCAGGCCAAGATTACGCGCGGCTACCGCCTCCCGGCCAAGTTCGTGATTCACACCGTCGGACCGATATGGCAGGGCGGCGCGCAGGGCGAGCCCGAACTGCTCGCCTCCTGCTACCGCGAGAGCCTGGCGCTGGCGCTCGCGCACGGCGCGGGCCGCATCGCCTTCCCCGCGATCAGCTGCGGCGTCTACGGCTACCCGTTGCAGCAGGCGACGCGCATTGCAGTGCGCGAATGCGCGCAATTCGCCGCAGCCGAGCCGAAAATCGCGCAGGTCGTGTTCGCCTGTTTCAGCACCCAGATGCTGGCGCTGTTCCGGGCGGAACTCGTGCGGCCGTAGCATGGCGCGCAGCGTGCCCGTCATCGATGCCAGGCCCTCGCCGCTGGCGCGCTACCTGCTGCTCGCTTATGTGCTGCTGGTCGTTTACGCCAGCCTGCACCCCTTCGCCGGCTGGCGCGATCAGGGCGTGGGCGCATTCGCTTTTCTCGCCGCCGGCTTGCCGCGCTACATCACCGCCTTCGACCTCGTGACCAATTTCGCCGCCTATCTGCCGCTGGGGTTTTTCGCGCTGCTGGCGCTGCACCCGCGCGTGCGCGGCGCGCTCGCGCTCACCGCAGCTGGCCTCGCAAGCTGCTTCTTGAGCCTCGCGCTGGAAGCGCTGCAAACCTACCTCCCGAGCCGCATTCCGTCCAACCTCGATCTCGCCACCAATGGCCTGGGCGCCTTCGCCGGCGCCGGCCTGGCGCTCGGCTTCGGCGTCGGCCTGCTCGGCAGCGGCAGAATCTACGCGCTGCGCCATCGCTGGTTTGTCTCCGGCGCGCAGTACGACTTCGGACTGGTGCTGCTCGCGCTGTGGCTGTTCACCCAGCTCAACCCGGTGACCCTGCTGTTCGGCAACGGCGATCTGCGCGGGCTGCTCGAGCCTCCGCCGGCGGCCCTGCATCCGGCCGTAGTGTTCATCCAGGCGGAAGCGGTGGTCGCGGCCTGCAATCTCGTCGCGGTCGGCCTGTTGCTGTCGTGTCTGACGCAAGACGAGCGGCCGCTGCGGCGGCTCGCGCTGGCGCTGCTCGCGGGTGCGCTGGCGCTGAAGACGGTCGCAGTAGGTGTGCTGCTCAAGGCACAGGACGTGTTCGCTTGGCTCACGCCCGGTGCGTTGCTCGGCCTGGTTGGCGGCGCCCTGGTACTGGTGCTGGCGGTGGCGCTGCCGCGCGCCGCCCGCCGCGCGCTGGCGGGCTTGCTGCTGATGGCCGCAACCGTGCTGGTCAACCAGGCGCCGGAGAATCCCTATTTCGCCAACGCGCTGCAGCAATGGCCACAGGGCTACTATCTCAACTTCAACGGCGTGACGCACCTGGTGTCGCTCGCCTGGCCGTTCGTCGCGCTGTTTTATCTGATGCTGCTCGCACCGCGCCCGGCCGGGGAAGGTCGGACAGGCCGCGACACGCTATAATTTGCTTTCGTTGGAGGGAACATGCCGGTGAGCGGCGTCCCCCCAACGACGTTTCTTTCGAGCCAATCCCCGATGAGTTATTACGCCCATCACGTTTTTTTCTGCTGCAACCAGCGCGACGGCGAACGGGTTTGCTGCAATGACAAGGGCGCAAGCAAGCTGCGCGATTATGCCAAGCAGCGCGTGAAGGAACTCGAGCTCGCCGGCAAAGGCCGGGTGCGCGTCAACCAGGCGGGTTGCCTCGACCGCTGCGAGGAAGGCCCCTGCATCGTGGTCTACCCGGAAGAAACCTGGTACACCTATGTCGACGAGCATGACATCGACGAGATCGTCGAGGAGCACTTGCGGCATGGGCGCGTGGTCGAGCGCCTGAAGATATGACGCGAGCGATGATCGAGCGCGTGCTGCTCGACGGCACGGCGGGCAAGATCGAATGCGTGATCAACCTGCCCGCGGGCGGTGAACACCGCGACAGGCTTCACGACGCCCCTCGGGGCAGGGTTCACGACGCCGCTCGCGACAGGCTCGACGACGCCCCTCGGGGCGTGGCCCTGATCGCGCACCCGCACCCGCTGTTCGGCGGCAGCCTCGACAACAAGGTGGCGCAGACCCTGGCCAAAACCTTCATCGAGCTCGGCTACATCGCATTGCGGCCGAATTTCCGCGGCGTCGGGGCGAGTGCGGGCGAACACGACGAGGGGCGCGGCGAAGCCGACGACCTGCTGGCGATCCTGGATTACGCGCGCACGCGCTTTCACGCGCAATCGCCGGTGCTGGCGGGCTTCTCCTTCGGCGCCTATGTGCAGACCCTGGTGGCGCGCCGCGCCGCGCCCGAACGCATGGCGCTGGTGGGCGTGGCAGCGGGTTTGGTCAGCGGCGGGCGCAGCTACACCGCGGAAGCTGTGCCCGCGGACAGTATCGTCATCCACGGTGAACTGGATGAGACCGTGCCGCTTGCCAACGTGCTCGCCTGGGCGCGGCCGCAGGAACTGCCGGTGATCGTGGTGCCCGGCGCGGATCATTTTTTTCACCGGCGGCTGAATCTGATCAAGAGCATCATCAAGGGCGCCTGGCAGCGCTGAGGATCCGGTCACCATGCCCATCACCGCGCAATCCATCCGTGCCGCCGCGACCCAACTCGCGGACCAGGTGATCGACACGCCCTGCCTGTACTCGCGCACGCTGTCCGGGATCACCGGCGCCGAAGTCTATCTCAAGTTCGAGAACCTGCAGTTCACCGCTTCGTTCAAGGAACGCGGCGCGCTGGTCAAGCTGCTTGCGCTCGCGCCCGAGGAGCGCGCGGCAGGCGTGCTCGCGGTGTCCGCCGGCAACCACGCGCAGGGCGTGGCCTATCACGCGCGGCGCCTCGGCATCCGCGCCGTCATCGTCATGCCGCGCCACACGCCGCATGTGAAAGTGGAGCACACGCGCGCTTTCGGCGCCGAGGTGATCCTCGCCGGCGACAATTTCGACGAGGCCAAGGCGCACGGCCTCGCGCTCGCCGCCGAGCGCAAGCTGAGCCTGGTCCATCCCTATGACGACGAGCATGTAATCAGCGGCCAGGGCACGGTGGCGCTGGAGATGCTTGCACGCGAACCGCGCCTGGAGGTCCTGCTGGTGCCCGTGGGCGGAGGCGGCCTGATCGCCGGCATGGCGGTCGCGGCCAGGTCGGTCAAGCCCGGCATCGAGCTCTACGGCGTGCAGAGCGAGAACTATCCTTCGATGTATTGCGCGCTGCGCGCAGAGACGGCCCGGTTCGCCGCCAACACCATTGCCGAGGGCATCGCAGTAAAGCAGCCGGGCGCGCTCACGCTGCCCATCGTGCGCGAACTCACGCGCGGCGTGCTGCTGGTCGGCGAGGGCGAGATCGAGCACGCCATCGTGCTGCTGCTGGAAATCGAGAAGACAGTGGTCGAGGGCGCGGGCGCGGCCGGCCTGGCCGCCCTGCTCGCCCAGCCGGAGCACTTTCGCGGCAGGCGCGTGGGCATCGTGCTCTCCGGCGGCAACATCGACCCGCTGATGCTCTCGGTCATCATCGAGCGCGGCATGGTGCGCGCCGGCCGGCTCACCCGGCTCACGGTCGAGCTGCGCGATCTGCCCGGGGCGCTCGCCACGGTCACCGCCTGCCTCGCCCAGGCCAATGCCAATATCGAGGAAGTGCACCATCAGCGCGCCTTCACCAATCTGCCGCTGCAGACGGCCGAGGTCGAGTTCGTGCTGCAGACCCGCAGCCGCGAGCACGTAGAGGAGATCATCCGCGCGCTGCGCGCCGTCGGCTTTGCCGCCCGCATTCATGGCGCGTGAGCGCGCCACCCAGAATCGACGCCTTACACGGAGCCCGTCCATGAAACCAGCCCTGATTATCATCGACATCCAGAACGACTACTTCCCCGGCGGCAAGATGGAGCTGGAGGGCAGCTCCGAGGCCAGCCTGCAGGCGGCGAAACTGCTCGAGGCATTTCGCGCCAAGGGCCTGCCGCTGGTGCACATCCAGCACGTTTCCAACCGGCCCGGCGCGAGCTTCTTCCTGCCCGATACCGAGGGCGTGAACGTCCATGCCAACGTCGCGCCGCGCACCGCAGAAACCGTGCTGCAGAAACATTTTCCCAACAGCTTCCGCGGAACAAAGCTGTTGGAACATCTGCACGCTCTGGGCGCCGACCATCTGGTGATCGCCGGCATGATGACCCATATGTGCGTGGACGCGACCACGCGCGCCGCGTTCGATCTGGGTTTTTCCTGCAGCCTGGCGCACGATGCCTGCGCCACGCGCGCGCTCGCCTTCGGCGACGAACGCGTACCGGCGGCGCAGGTGCACGCGGCTTTCGTGGCGGCGCTCGCCGGCCTCTACGCCAAGGTGCAAAACGCCGCGGCGATCGCCGCGGAGCTTGCAATCTAGGTGTTCCTGCGCCCCTCGCGCCAAGGCGCGGGCTTTTCCAACACCAGCAACTGCCCCGGCAGCGCCTGCGCGCCATGTTTGCGTATGGCCACATCGCGGCAGCTGCGCTCGCTGAGCCCGCGCTCGTGCGCGAGCTTCCTGACGTAGGCGAGCGACTGCGCATAGCGGCCGCTTTGTTCCAGGCGGTAGCTGTCGCAGGCCTGGCTCGGCTGCTCGATCGAGAATGCAAACCAAGCGCCTGGGCGCAGCACGCGCGCTACCTCGCGCATGAGCTGGCCGATGTCGCCGATGTAGATCAACACGTCGGCCGCCACCACGAGATCGAAGCTCGAGCGCGCCTGCGAGGGCAGGTACTGTCCGATCTCGGCCTGGGCAAGTTCCTGGTAGCAGCCGCGGCCGCGCGCCAGCTCGAGCATCTTCGGCGCCAGGTCCACGCCCACCATGCGCCGCGCCAGGTCGCGCAGGCAGGCACCGCATAGTCCGGTGCCGCAGCCCAGGTCGAGAATATCCATTTGCGCCGGCGGCGACAGTTCACGCACGGCGCTGCTGAGCATTTCCGGGATGTGGTAATCGAGCGTGTCGACCAGGTGCCGGTCGAACTGCTGCGCGAAACTGTCGAAGGTCGCGCGCACATAGGCCGGCGGCGCCTGCGCCGTGCCTGCGCCCTGCGCCGCATCGAGCAGATGCTGGAACACCCCCGGATCCAGACCCTGGGCCAGCGCCTGTGCATAGCAGGCTTCGGCTTCGCCGGTTTTGCCCAGTTCCTGCAGCAAGCGGCCAAGGTTGAGATACGGCTGGGACAGTCCGGGCTTCGCCGCGATGGCGCGGCGGTAACTCGCCTGCGCCGCGTCCGCGCGCTGCATCAGCTGCAGCGTCGCGCCCAGATTGTTGTGCGCCTCGGCGTGGCGCGGGTCCAGCGCCAGCGCGGCGAGATAATGCCGCTCCGCTTCAGCCAGCTTGCCCCGCTCCTTGCACGCGTTGGCGAGCTTGTAACGCGTTTCGGCGTGGCCTGGGCGCAACGCGAGCGCGCTCCGCAGCGCGCGCTCCGCGCCGGCGAAGTCGCCCGCATCGAGCAGTTGCACGCCGGCGGCGAAACGCGCCGCCGCGGCATCAGCTTCCGTCACCGGCTCAAACCCGGGGCGCTACCGGCGCCGCCGGCGATGTTACGCATTTGCCCACCTGGTTTTATGTTACTTTTATGTTCGGCCTTCGATTGATCATCCCCGATTTCCCATGAGCCCGCAAGCCAACACAAAGCTGTTCGCATCCTGCCCGCGCGGCCTGGAAAATCCGCTCGCGGCCGAGCTCGCCGGATTCGGCGCGAGCGCAGCGCAGGCCGTCGCCGGCGGCGTCGCCTTCGAGGGCGACACTCGGGTCATCTACCGCGCCAACCTGGGGAGCCGCATCGCCACGCGCGTGCTGCTGCGCCTGTTCACCCTGCCTTATCGCAGCGAAGAGGACATTTACCGCGCAGCCTACGAGGTCGACTGGCCGCAACAGTTCGACGTCGGGCGCAGCATACGCGTTTACCTCACCGCACAGCGCTGCCCGCTCAAGAGTCTCGACTTCCTCACGCTGCGCATCAAGGACGCGGTGTGCGACCGCTTCCGCAGCGCCGTCGGCAGCCGCCCCAACGTCGACACGCGCGCGCCCGAGGCGCGCATCCACGCCTTCCTCGACGCGACCCAGTTCACGCTCTACCTCGATACCTCGGGCGAACCGCTGTTCAAGCGCGGCGCCCGCGCCGCCGCGGGCGCGGCTCCGCTCAAGGAAAATCTCGCCGCCGGCATACTCAGGCTCGCCGGATGGCAGCCGGGAACGGCGCTGCTCGATCCGATGTGCGGCGGCGGCACTTTTCTGGTCGAAGCGGCGCAAATCGCGCTCGATATCGCGCCGGGGAGCGCGCGCAGCTTCGGTTTCGAAAAACTGAAAAGTTTCGACGCAGCGCTTTGGCAGGAGCTGCGCGCCGAAGCCGAGGCGCGGCGCAAGCCGCTCGAGCAACTGCCGATCTACGGCAGCGACCTCTACGGCGACACGCTCAAGCTCGCGCAGGCGAACCTGCGTGCGGCCGGGTTGGAGCAGGCGGTGCAGCTGAAGCAGGCGAATGCGCTGGAGATTTCCGCGCCGGCGGAATCCGGCGTGCTGGTCACCAATCCGCCCTACGGCGAGCGCATGGGCGAGCAGCAGGAACTGGCGGAGTTCTACCCCAAATTCGGCGATGCGCTGAAACAGAAATTCGCCGGTTGGAACTGCTACATTCTCAGCGCCGACATGAATCTGCCGAAGCTGATCAGGCTGCAGGTGTCCAGGCGCACGCCGCTCTACAACGGCGCGCTGGAGTGCCGCCTGTTCGAGTACAGGATCGTGGCGGGCAGCATGCGCGGCACCAAGCCCGGCTGACGCTGATACGCCGCGCGGCGCGCCCGAACCGATTTCTAGGCGAGCGCGCCCGGCTGCGCCGCGGCCGAACCCTTCAGCACAAACGCCTGTGAAGTATCGGTGGTCTGCAACTGCAGGCGATGCCTGGCGCAAAACTCCTCGAACGCCGTTCTCGCACCCGGCCAGTTGTAGTCGTCGGTGATGATCGCCCCGCCATCGGCAAGCCGCGGAAAAAAGTAATCCAGGCTGTCCAGTGTCGGCTGGTACAAATCGACGTCCAGATGCACGAAACGGAAGCTGCGCCCGGACACCGCGGAAAACGCGCTTGGGATCCAGCCCGGATGCAGCTCGACGCGCGGGAAACGGCGATGAATATTGTCCCTGACCAGATCGAACGCGACGGCGAAATTGCCGGGCAGCATATTGCGCACGATTTGCACCGCGTCCGCGTCCGACGCGTCGAATGCGAGGTCTTTTTCGCTCGGCTCGCTCAGTCCCTCAAACGAATCGAACACATGGAAACCCTCTCCGCTCCAATCGGGATGGTGCTTGCTGAAGCTCAAGCACAGTTCCATGAACGAAAGGCCGCGCGCACAGCCGCACTCGACGACGTCGCCGGCAACTTGCGCGCAAACCCGGCGAAACAGGCGGACCAGGTTCTGATGACGGAAAATCCGCCGCAGCGGAAACGGCGAGGTTCCTGTCGCCGCAGCCGCCTGCGCGTAGACAGCGGCAAATTCGGGTTCCACGGTCCGGCGCGCGCGCTCGAGCGCTGCGTTCACCACCATTGCCGTGATCCGGGTTCCCGTTTCGAAATCGCGCTTCACCCAGAAGGCGTGGCAGATCCGCCCCAAGGCCAGGCGGACAGTTTCGACTGCGCCGTCCATGCCGCTGGTCTCGAACTGATCCCATCCTTGGAACAGAACGTCGATCGCGCCGCGCGCATCACCGGCCGCGAAGTAGGCGTCAGCGTCGGACAGCACTTCCTGTAAGGTGAAATCTTCCGCCACGCTGTTCCCTCGTCGCCGAATCCTGTGCTAGCGGCCGGGAGGACTGCGTAGCGCAGGAATCTATCGGGCGGCGATGAAACAATTCCGGCCGCCGCGCCCGGAACGGCGCGCCCTAGCCGGCCGCGCTCTTGCGTGCCTTGACCGTCTTCGCCGCGGACTTGGCCGCTGTCTTGGTTCCGGTCTTGGCGGCGGTCTTGACCCCGGCTCTGGTCGCGGACTTGATGACGCCGGCCTTGGCCTCGGCGGGCTTGGCCCCGGCCTTGACCGGCTTGGCCGCTCGCGGCGCGAACTCAAAGCCGACCTTGCCGTCCGCACCGCGCACCAGAAAGGCCGAGAACGGCCGGCCCTTCTTGGAAATAAAGCGGTGCAGCAGGTCGGTCCTGCCGCTGGCAAGGAGCTTTTGCATCTGCTCGCGCTCGATCGGCCGCTGCAGGATGATGCGGCCGGAACGGAAGTCGCAGCTCTTTTCCGGACCCAGGCTTTTCTCGCACACATAGGCCATGGGCTGTTCGAACACCCGCGCCGCGCACTTGGGGCAGGGGCCGAGCGGCTCCAGGCCGGAGAAATCCGGTGTTTCGTCGGAGCCGTTGCCTGACTGCCCGAAATCGAATTCCGCCTTGAATTCGGGCGACAGCCGCACCACCGCGGCGAACGGCTTGCCCATGCGGCTGCGGAAACCCTGCAGCGGGCCGATGTTGCGCTTGGCGATCAGTTCCTCGATTTCCTCGGGCGCGAACTCGCGGCTGGAGACCACTTTCCAGATGGAGAAATCGCACGCCTGGCACTGGAACTTGCGATAGTTCTCCTGCACCGTGCCGCCGCATTTCGGGCAGGGCGAATCGAGCGTGAGAAACGCGGTATCGGGAATATCGCCGTTCTTGATCGCGGAAACCAGCTCGCGCGTGACCTCTACGATATGGTCCATGAACTCGGCGCGACCGAGCTCGCCGTGCTCCATTTGCTTCAGCTTGAATTCCCAGTTGCCGGTGAGCTCGGGCGAAGTGAGCTCGGAGATGCCGAAGTGGCCGAGCGCAAACATGAGCGAGAACGCCTTGGGCGTGGGCACGAGCTCGCGCCCGTTGCGGTGCACATAGTCCTCGAAAATAAGGCCCTCGATGACGGCGGCGCGGGTCGCCGGCGTGCCCAGGCCCTTCGCGCTCATCGCCGCGCGCAATTCCTCGTCCTCGACCAGCTTACCCGCGCCCTCCATGGCCGAGAGCAGCGTCGCCTCGGAGAAGCGCGCCGGCGGCCTGGTCTGATTGGCCTTGACCTCGAGCGCAGTCGTCTCGACGTTCTCGCCCTCCTCGATCGCGACCATCAGGGCGTCGTCTTTTTCCGTGTCGCGGCCGTAGATCGCGAGCCAGCCCGGCTTCACCATTACCCGGCCCTCGCTCCTGAACGGCTCGCCCTCGACGCGGGTGATGCGCGTGGTGACGAGGAACTCGGCCGCAGGGAAGAACACCGCGAGAAAACGCTTTACCACCATGTCGTAGAGCTTGGCCTCGGCGTCGGACAGATGACCCGGCGCCTGCATCGTCGGGATGATGGCGAAGTGGTCGGAAATCTTGGCATTGTCGAAAATGCGCTTGCTCGGCTTCACCCAGCCTTCGTTCAACACCTGGCGCGCGAACGGCGCATAAGCGGCTACGCCCTCGCTCTTGTCCTTGCCCCTGGCCTTGCCGGCCAGCATGTCCATGGTCGATTTGACGGTCGGCAGATAATCCTCCGGCAGCGCGCGCGCATCGGTACGCGGGTAGGTCAGCACCTTGTGCTTTTCATATAGCGCCTGCGCCAACGACAAGGTCGCGCGGGCGGAGAAACCGAAGCGTCCGTTGGCTTCGCGCTGCAGGCTGGTCAGATCGAACAGCAGCGGCGAAATCTGGGTGGTGGGCTTGGTTTCCTCGGTGGCGATGCCGCGCTTACCCTCGCATTTCTTGCGCAGGGTTTCGGCGCGCGCCGCATCCCACAGCCGCTCGGGCTTGGCTTCGGCGTCCTCGTCCTTCGCCGCCTTGGCGAACTTCTCGTCGAACCAGCGCCCGCCGTATGCGCCGGCGGCGGCGGCGAAGCTGGCGTGCACTTCCCAGTAGTCGCGCGACACGAACTTGCGGATGCGGTCTTCGCGCTCGACCAGGATCGCCAGCGTCGGCGTCTGCACCCGGCCCACGGTGGTCTTGTAGAAGCCGCCCTCTTTGGAATTAAACGCAGTCATCGCGCGCGTGCCGTTGATGCCCACCAGCCAGTCGGACTCGGAGCGGCACACGGCGGCATCGGCCAGCGGCAGCATGGACTTGTCGCTGCGCAGGCCTGCAAAACCGTCGCGGATCGCGCCCTGGGTCATCGATTGCAGCCACAGGCGCTGAATCGGTTTTTTGTTGCCGGCGTGTTGCATGATGTAGCGGAAGATCAGCTCGCCCTCGCGCCCGGCGTCACAGGCGTTGATCACGCTGGTGACGTCCTTGCGCTTGATGAGCTTCAGCAGCAGCTTGAGCCGGTCTTCGGTGCGCTCGATCGGCTTCAAGTCGAAGTGCGGCGGGATCACCGGCAGGTTCGCGAACGACCACTTGCCGCGTCTTACCTCCACGCCCTCCGGCGCGATGAGTTCGAGCAAATGGCCGATGGCCGACGACAGTACATGCTCCTCGCTCTCGAAATAGTCGCCATGGCGGGTGAAGCCGCCCAATGCGCGCGCAATGTCGTTGGCGACGGAAGGCTTCTCGGCAATGATGAGTTTCTTGGCCATAAGGTTCCGTCAGCGCGCGGGCGCGCGCTCGTGAATTGGGCCGCGTGCCGTCTCGTTCGCGGTGGTGCGTTTTCTGGCGATGATCAATCCCTTGGTCATGGTGTGTTCGAGCTCGCGTGCGCAGACCCAATATCCGTGTGTTGGCCGCAGCAAGCCGCAGCATGATAAGTGCAAACCGGAGGGAGAAGCAAGGAGACGCGGCAATGCGCCGCGACAAAGTTCAGCGAAACAGCGACTTAATTGCCGCCAACGGTCTTAATGCAGGAGCGATTGCGCGCGATCGGAGAGCAGCTCTTCCAGGATGAGCGAATCGATCGAATGTTGCTGGCTCCACAGAACCATCAGCACGATCACTTTCAATTTCTCGATGCTGACGTTGTCCTCGGACAGCGCCATGGCGCGCTCGATGATGATCTCGCGCAGCAGCGGCGTGAGCACTTTCGCGCCTTCCAGAAAAGCGAGGAAGCCACGCCCTTCGACACCCAGCTTGAGCGCCTCCACGTCGGCATAGCCGCGAAACGCCGTGCTTTGTGCAAGAGAATCGGGAAGCGTGCTGGCCTCGGTGGCGGAAAGCCCTTGCAGCCAGACGAGCGCGTCGCTGATGTCGTCGTGCTCGAAGCCGGCGGCGCTAAGCTTGCGCGCCAGCGCATCTTGATCGGGATAGAGGTCGGTCTGGTAGTAGTTTTCGAACAGGTAGACGAGTATGTCGAACATTCTTTTGGGCGGCCTCTTAAGAGGTTCTCTGGTATTGCCCGCCGGGCAGGCTCGCGACCTTGCCGTCGAGCTCGAGTTGCAACAGCATGGCCGATACCACGTCCGCAGTCAAGCCGCTTCTTGCGCACAACGTGTCTATGTCACACGGGTCGTAACCCAGTTGCGCAAGCAGGCCGGCGGCGGCCGGAGCGGCGGCCGCAGGCGGGGCGGCCAGCACATCGACGCCCAGTTCCTGCAGCAGGTCCTGCGCGCTTTCCACCAGCTTCGCGCCTTGCTTGATGAGTGCGTGGCAACCCTTGGAATGCGGTGAATGGATCGATCCCGGTATGGCAAACACCTCGCGCCCCTGCTCGGCGGCGCAGCGCGCGGTGATGAGCGAGCCTGAGGCGAGCGCCGCTTCCACCACCAGGCAGCCGCGCGCCAGACCCGAGATGACACGGTTGCGCCGCGGGAAATTGCTGCCATGCGGCGGCGTGCCCAGCGGGAATTCGCTGACAATCAGTCCCTCGCGCGCGATGCGCTCCCCCAGCGCGCGGTTGTGTTGCGGATAGAGGATGTCGGCACCGGTGCCGAGCACCGCAATGGTCGAGCCCGCCCCGTCCAAACCGCCGCGGTGCGCCGCCGCGTCTATGCCCAGTGCCAGGCCGCTGACGATGGTGAGGCCGGCGGAACTGAAAGCGCGCGCAAACTGTTCCGCGTTGCTTACCCCTTGATGCGTGGCGTTGCGACTGCCAACCATGGCAAGGGCGGGGAGCGCGAGCAATTCGCGCCGGCCGCGCAAATACAGGAGCGCC
>Ga0156177_1046_pt1 | contig 33641 bp, 37 predicted proteins | sample RifCSPlowO2_12_FD_107830 | JGI IMG/M metagenome (GOLD analysis project Ga0156177, IMG submission 107830) | Betaproteobacteria bacterium RIFCSPLOWO2_12_FULL_64_23
CGGCCCCGTGGATAACCCTGCGGCGTAACCACATGCACACCCATCCCTCACCACCCTCGTTCAGGCTCATACCTGAATTGGAATTGACTGTACATGCCGCAAGCCACCAGCCGCCGGGACCACATCGCCATGCGCATGGTCATGAGTATTTCGAGCACGCCGATCAAATGATTTAGACATAGTGGTCCAGCAGCAGCGCCGTGAATAGCACGGCCAGGTAGACGACCGAATAGCGGAAAGTCTGCTGCGCCAGCCGGTCGCTGTAGGCGGTATAGATTCTCACTGCGTAGTACAGGAAAATGCCGTCGAGGACGAGTGCGGCGACCAGATAAATCCAGCCGCTCATGCCGTAGGCAAAGGGCAACAGCGTGCTCGCGATCAAAATCAGGGTGTAGAGCAACACGTGCAGCCGGGTGAATTTCTGCCCGTGGGTGACCGGCAGCATGGGCAAGCCGGCGCGGGTGAAATCCTCGGTGCGGTACAGCGCCAGCGCCCAGAAATGCGGCGGCGTCCAGGCGTAGATGATCAGCACCAGCAGCAGCGCCTCGGGCGCCACTTCCCCTGTCACCGCAGTCCAGCCCAGCAGCGGCGGCATCGCCCCGGATAGCCCGCCGATGACGATGTTCTGCGGCGTCGCGGGCTTCAACAAGATGGTGTAGATAACCGCGTAGCCGACGAAGGTGCCGAACGTGAGCCACATGGTGAGTGCATTGACGTAACGGTGGAGCAGGAACATGCCGATGCCGCCGATCACGCCGGCAAAGACGACAGTTTGCAAGGACGTCAGCTCACCGCGCGGCAGCGGGCGCGCGCGGGTGCGCGCCATCTTGGCGTCGATCTCTTGCTCGATCAGGCAGTTGATGGCGAAAGCCGCGCCCGCCAACAGGGCGATCCCGGCCGTTCCGGCGAACAGCACGCGCCAGTGCACCATGCCCGGTGTGGCGAGGAACATGCCGATCACGGCGCAGAATACCGCGAGCAAGGTCACGCGCGGTTTGGTCAGGGCGTAGAACTGGCGCATGCGCCGCGCGGTGTCGTGCAAGGTAAGCTGCAAAGCCATGAACTTAGCGCGGAAAAATGACGGTGAAGTCTATCACGACGGGTGCAGGCAACTGCGCCTAGCCTATGCGCGAAGCCCGCAGCAGCCGCGCCAGATCCTTGTGCATCTTGCGCGGATCGGCATCCTTGGGAAAGCGCAGCATCAGGTTGCCATGGGGATCGATCAGATAGATGTGATCGTGCGCACCTCGAGCCGGCGAAAAATCGGCTACCAGCGGACTGCCGGCCGCGCGCAGCATGCGCGTGCCGTCATATTCGCGCATCAGCTGCGTCTCCAGCGGTGCCTCATCCAGAATCAGCCAGACGCGCTCGACGCGCTCCATCTCGCGCCCCTGGGCGAGGCGCACCTGGCGCATGTTGTAAAGTTTGGCGCGGCAGGCTGTGTCACATCCGCCATGGTCCAGCTGCAGCAGAATCCACTTGCCCCTGAGGGCGGACAGCTTGAACGCGCGCTGATCCAGGCGGCGCAGCGGCGGATCGATCAGCTGGCGCGCCGGAATGAGCTCGCCATAGTTCATGCCGCCCTGCGGCTGCCAGTAGAAGTACGCGATCAGGGCGGCGGCGAAAGGCGCGAGGCACAAGGCCGCGATCGCGAGCGCCGTCCTGCGCCCGGGGCGCGGATCAGGCTGGACGTCTGAAGCTGAACGCGACATAGAAAGCGAAGATTGCGGTTGCGAGCGCATACCACTGGAAGGCGTAGCCGCGGTGCGTGTCCGCGCCGGTGTCCGGCCGCGCCCAGGCGCGCACCAGGCCGTCGGCGGCCTCGCTGCTCTGTTGCAGCACGACCGGCTGCAGATCGAGCCCCGACCATTTCGCATAGCGCGCGAGCACCAGGTTCTGCCACACGACGCCTTCCTCGGTCTTTGCGTCCAGTTCGAAGATATGGCTGCCGGGCACGATGGCGATCCCCTCCACGGTCCCGATCCCGGCGGGCGTCTGGATCTGCGGCAGGCTGTCGCGCCGCAGGCCCGCCGCCACCCAGCCGCGGTTCACCAGCACATACATGTCGCCGCCGGCAATTTTCAACGGCGTCAGCACCTGGTAGCCGGCGCTGCCGCGCAGCACCTTGTTGTCGAGCAGGATGGTGTGTTTGACCGAATACTCCCCGCGCGCGCTGATGCTTCTGAATTCGAAGTCACGCGCGTCGACCGGGCGCGGTGGCAGGGCCAGCACCGCCTGGCGCGCAGCGTTATCCAGTTCGCGCCCGAGCGCGAGCTTCTCCTCGGCGCGGCGCGACTGCCAGTTGCCGAGGGACAGGGTAAGCGCGATCGCAGCCAGCGCCGCCACGCCGGGCAGGAAAGCGGGACGAAAGCGCCGGTTTCCTAGCATGCAAGGACGGCTGTTCTCGTAACGCCGGTTTGACTGGGATACACTGACAAGAATCCGTTTGCGCCTGCAATGAAAATCGTCGTCATCCTGTTCATCATACTAATCCTCGCCAGCCTGGGCTCGGCGCTGTTTTTCCTGGTCACCGACCGCGGCCAGTCCAAACGCACCGTCACCGCCCTGGCCCTGCGCGTCGGCCTGTCGCTGATCCTGTTCCTGTTGCTGATGGCGGGCTATTACTTCGGCCTGATCCCGGGAAAGATTTCCTAGGGGCCGTTTCAGCGATTCCGAGACAAGTCCCTTAAACCGCTAAAGAAAGAGCGCCGCACTGTGTGCGGCGCTTCCGAGACCCTCTGCCGAGCCTCTCCTCCTGGTGTTTCACCCCTGGACCGTGTGCAGCCGGTTCGTCGGCCCTATACCCAGTAGACAAAGACAAACAGCAGCAGCCACACGACGTCGACGAAGTGCCAGTACCAGGCCACCGCTTCGAAGGCGAAGTGTTGCTTGGGCTTGAAGTGACCGGCGATCGAGCGCAGCAGCATGGTGGTGAGCATGATCACGCCTATGGTCACGTGAAAGCCATGAAAACCCGTAAGCATGAAGAAGGTCGTGCCGTAGATCCCGGTGCTCAGCTTGAGGTTGAGCTCGGAATAGGCGTGCGAATATTCGTAGATCTGGAAGCCGAGGAAGGTGACACCCAGGGCAATGGTCAGGAACAGCCACAGCTTCAGCTTGGTGCGTTTGCCCTCGATCATGCCGAAGTGGGCGATGGTGAGCGTCACACCCGAGGTGAGCAGCAGCAGGGTGTTGAGCGCGGGAACGCCCCAGGCCGCCATGGGCGTGAACGGGTCCTTGAACCCCGGACCGGCGCTGGGCCAGTGCGCGCTGAAATCGGGCCACAGCAATTCCCTGCTCGCCAGGCTGCCCAGATCGGGAACGGCCAGCACGCGGGCGTAGAACAGCGCGCCGAAGAACGCGGCAAAGAACATCACTTCCGAGAAAATGAACCAGCTCATGCCCCAGCGAAAGGAGACGTCCTCCCATTTGCCGTATTTGCCGCCTTCGGATTCGCGCACCACGTCGCCGAACCAGCGGAACATCATGAATGCGAGCAGGGCAAAACCGACCAGCACGCCATAGCGGCCGAGGTCTGCGCCGTTGAACCACATCGCCGCGCCGCCCGCCATGAACAGCAGCGCGAAGGAGCCGACGATCATCCAGTGGGACGGCGGCGGCACGAAATAATGCTGAGCACGGTCGCTCATGTTCTCTCTCCTCGATTTATGCCAGCCTGCCGATGACCAAACGCACCAGCAGTATCAAACCCAAAACAAGAAACGCCGCCCCGATCAGCCCGGCAACGATCACCTGCTGCGGTTTCAGCTGCACGCTGTCCGTCTCGTAATCGCGGCGCTTGCGTATGCCGAGGAAAGACCAGAACACCGCCTTCGCCACTTGCAGCGGCGACGCCCTTTTTCGTCCCTCCGCCACTGTCATCCCTTACCTGCCTTCACGTTCGCACCATCCACCCTAAAGAAGGTATAGGAAAGCGTGATGGTGTTGACGTCCTTGGGCAAACTCGGATCGATCACGAATACCACCGGCATCTGCCGCACCTCGCCCGCGGCCAGCGTCTGCTGGGTGAAGCAGAAACACTCCAGTTTCCTGAAATACTGCGCGGCCAGCCTCGGTCCGTAGCTGGGCACGGCCTGCCCCGTGACCGGCTCGGCCAGCGTATTCCTCACCTCGTACACCATCTGGATCAGCTCGCCCGGATGGATTTCCACGCTCGAGGCCATGGGCTTGAACGTCCAGGGCAGCATGCGGATGTTGGAGTCGAATTCGACCGTCACCGTGCGCGTCAAGTCCACCTGGGTATTCGCCGCGCCGGCCTCGGCCTGGCCCGGCTGCCATACATTGCGCAGGCCCGCGATCTCGCACACCTTTTCGTAAAACGGGACCAGGGCGAAACCGAAACCGAACATGCCCAGCGCCACCACCAGCAGCTTCTTCAGCATGCGCCGGTTGGACGCGGAAGCAGCGGCGGGCGCGCTCATTTCGACAACCAATACTTGAGCATGATCGCGACAAAGAATGCGAGCGCCACCGCAGCCAGCGCCAACGCTGTCCTTCTGTTGCCTGTGTTTGCGCCGCTCATGCCGGTTCCTTGCATCACTTCACTTCCGGCTGCTCATGGAAGCTGTGATAAGGCGCCGGGCTCGGCAGGTGCGTCCATTCCAGGGTATCGGCGCCCTCCCACGGCCTGGCCGGGGTCTTCTCACCCCTGGCGAACACGCTGGCTTTGAGCACGATGTACAGGAACAGCAACTGGCTCAGGCCGAAGCCGAATGCGCCGACGGTGGCGATCTGGTTGAACTCGGTGAACTGGCTGGCGTAATCCGGGATGCGCCGCGGCATGCCCGCAAGACCGAGAAAGTGCATCGGGAAGAAAGTGATGTTGAAGAACACCAGCGACAGCCAGAAGTGCCACTTGCCCAGGGTCTCGTCGTACATGCGCCCGGTCCACTTGGGGATCCAGAAATAGGTGCCGGCGAAAATCGCGTACAGCGACCCGGCCACCAGCACATAGTGGAAGTGCGCCACCACATAGTAGGTGTCCTGCAACTGCACGTCCACCGGCATGATCGCCAGCATGAGCCCGGTGAAGCCGCCCATGGTGAACACGAAAATGAAACCGACCGCGAACAGCATCGGTGTCTCGAAGGTCATCGAGCCTTTCCACATGGTGGCAAGCCAGTTGAACACCTTCACCCCGGTGGGCACGGCGATCAGCATGGTGGCGTACATGAAGAACAGCAGTGCGGCGGTGGGCATCCCCACGGTGAACATATGGTGCGCCCAGACGATGAACGACAGGATCGCGATGGATGAGGTCGCGTATACCATCGAGGCGTAGCCGAACAGCGGCTTCCTCGCGAACGCCGGGATCACCTGGCTGATGATGCCGAACGCCGGCAGGATCATGATGTACACCTCGGGGTGGCCGAAAAACCAGAAGATGTGCTGGAACATCACCGGGTCGCCGCCGCCGGCGGCGTTGAAGAACGAGGTGCCGAAGTGGCGGTCGGCGAGCACCATGGTGATGGCGCCGGCGAGCACCGGCATCACCGCGATCAGCAGGTAGGCGGTGATCAGCCAGGTCCACACGAACATCGGCATTTTCATCAGCGTCATCCCCGGGGCGCGCATATTGAGGATGGTGGTGACGATGTTGATCGAACCCATGATGCTGGAGGCGCCCATGATGTGCAGGGCGAAAATGCCGAGGTCCATGCCCGGGCCCATCTGGGTCGAGAGCGGCGCGTAGATGGTCCAGCCGGCCGCAGGCGCGCCGCCGGGGACGAAAAACGAAATCACCAGCAGCGACGCCGCCACCGGCAGCAGCCAGAAGCTCCAGTTGTTCATGCGCGCGAACGCCATGTCGGGCGCGCCTATCATCATCGGTATCTGCCAGTTGGCGAAGCCGACGAAGGCCGGCATGATCGCGCCGAACACCATGATCAGGCCGTGCATGGTGGTGAGCTGGTTGAAGAATTCCGGATTGACTATCTGGATGCCGGGCTGGAACAGTTCGGCGCGCAGGGTCAGCGCGAGTACGCCGCCGACGAACAGCATGATCAAGGAGAACCACAGGTACATCGTGCCGATGTCCTTGTGGTTGGTCGTGGTCACCCAGCGCATCAGCCCCGAGGGCTGATAGCCGTGGCCCTCGTGATCTGCGTGACCGTGAGTATCGATAACTGCGCTCATGCGTTTCTCCTGGAAATCGAATCTTTACTTGCGCGCCGCTTTGACTTCGGCCGGCTGCACCGCGTCGCCCGTCTTGTTGCCCCAGGCGTTGCGCTCATAGGTAACGACGGCGGCGATGTCGGTGTCGGAGAGCTGTTTCGCGAACGCCGCCATGGCAGTGCCGGCCTTGCCGTTGAGCACCATGTCGATGTGCGCCTTCTTGCCGCCGGTCGCAATCTTGGAGCCGTCGAGCGCCGCGAACGCCGGCGGCAGGCCCTTGCCCGTCGCCTGGTGGCACGCGGCGCAGTTGGCGGCGTACACCTTCTCGCCCTTCGCCTGCAGCTCTGCCAGGGTCCACTGCTTGTTCGGATCCTCGGCGGCGGCGGCCACTTTCGCTTTCTGCGCGCCGACCCACTCGGTGTATTTTTCCGGCGACACTACCTCGACCACGATAGGCATGAAGCCATGGTCCTTGCCGCACAGTTCGGCGCACTGGCCGCGGTAGGTGCCTTCCTTGTCGGCCTTGAACCAGGTATCACGCACGAAACCCGGAATGGCGTCCTGCTTGATGCCGAACGCCGGCACCCAGAAGGAATGAATCACGTCATTGGCGGTGGTGAGTATGCGCACCTTCTTGCCCACCGGCACCACCAGCGGGTTGTCCACCTCCAACAGGTAATTCTCGCCTTTGGGTTTCTGGTTGTGGATCTGATCCTGCGGCGTGGCGAGGGCGGACAGGAACGCCACGCCCTCGCCTTCGCCCTTGAGGTAGTCGTAGCCCCATTTCCACTGGTAGCCGGTGGCCTTGATCGTGATGTCCGGGTTGGACGTGTCCTTGAACGCGATCAGGGTCTTGGTCGCGGGCCAGGCCATGCCGACGAGAATTACGAACGGGATTACGGTCCAGATGATTTCCACCGTGGTGTTCTCGTGGAACTGCTCGGCCTTGTGGCCGACGGACTTGCGGTGGGCGTAAATGGAGTAGAACATCACGCCGAAGACGACGCAAAAAATCACCAGAATGATGTACATCATCAGCATGTGCAGATCGTAGATTTCGCTCGCGACCCGCGTTACCGGTGCCTGAAAATTGAGTTGGTAGGCGGCGGACGCGAGCCCCGCGTAGAGCGCCAGCAGCAGGCCGCCGCTCAGTCGTCCCAGCTTGTTATTCATCGTTCCCTCGTCACTGGCAGATAGCCTAGGCCAGTAGTCTGGACCAAGCCAAAAAAAAGTCCGGTACCGTAGCACAGCCATCAGGCTTAATCAAGCTTTTCCGGGATTGCCGCAGGCGATTGGAACAATAACAAACCGAGTCAAGTCCGCTTGGCGCGCGACGGTTCGAGCCTGACGATGGCGCGCCCGTCCCCGCTCAGGCGCTGCTGCGGTTTCCAGGCATGGCCGTAGACGATCTCGAAGCTGGCCGGCAGCCTGCCGTCGCGGCGCAGGTTCGCGTAGGCCGCGCGCATGGCGCCGAACACGCCCGTGCCGGTGAGTCCGCGCCTGCGCCCGGCGAGCGTATTCACCTGTCCGGTCGCGCGCAGATCGGCGCAGAGCGCGTCGACATCGGCATAGGTAAGGGTGATGAGCTCCATGTCCATTACTGGCGCGGCATAGCCGCAGGCCGAGAGCATGTCGCCCAGATCGTGCATGTCGATGAAGCTGTGCACGTGAGCTTCCCTGTCGAACGCGGCAAACGCACTCTTGAGTTCCTTCAGCGTATCGGGTCCGTAGCAGCTGAACATAAACAGACCCCCCACCTTCAGCACCCGCCGCAGTTCCTTCAGCGCCGGCAGCGGATCTTCTGCGCAATGCAGCGCCAGATTGGACCAGGCGAGATCCACGCTCGCCGCCGGCAACGGCACGGCGGCCAAATCGCCGCATACGTAATCCACACGCTCGCGCCGAAGGACTCGCCGCAGCCAGGCGCCGTGACTGCGCGCGGCCTGCAGCATCGGCGGCGCGAAATCCAGTCCGAGCACGCGCGCACCCGGATAGAACTCGGCCAGGCGTCTGGCGCCATGGCCGTCGCCACAGCCCGCGTCCAGGACGCGCTGCGGCGAAAGTTTGATGTACTGCAGGCGCTCCAGCATGCGCGCCTCCACCTCGCGCGCGAGCACCGCCGCCGCGCCATAGCCGGCGGCCGCTCGTGCGAAGGCGCGGCGCGCGGCGCGACGGTCGATCGAAGCTGCGCTCAGTGCAAACCCCCGAGCTGCGGCGCCGCGCTCAAGCCGCGCTCAAGCCTCACGAGGGCAGCGCCGGCAAGGTGTTGCGCCCCCGGCGCCGGCGGCGCCGGATTTGACCGCCATCCGCTTCATCGTTACTCTCTTCTCGCGTGAGCGACCAGCGCATCTTCAGGGAAGCATTTCCACTTGTCAATTTCGTTGCGCCCGTTTCTGAATATAGGCAAGAAAATCGGGCAAAACCTCCTGGCCCAGGACTGCCTGCTGTGTCAGACGGCGAGCGGCGGGCAGCTGTTGTGCGAGGCGTGCACGCGCGAACTTCCATCAGCCGCGTCGGCCTGCCCGCGCTGCGCCTTGGCCGGCCCGAACAACGCCGAGTGCGGCGCTTGCATCGCCGAAGCGCCGCATTACGACGCCAGTTGCGCGGCGTTCGCCTATGCCTACCCGGTGGATGCGCTGATACAAGCCCTCAAGTATGGCGGACAACTGGCGCTGGCCGAGCTGTTCGCGCACGCGTTGCAGCGGCGCATCGGCCGCGCGGACGGTGTCGATCTGATCGTGCCCCTGCCGCTGCATCCGGCGCGCCTGGCCGAGCGCGGCTTCAATCAGGCGGTCGAGATCGCGAAGGTGTTGTCGCGCCAGAGCGGCATCGCCATGGATGCGCAGCTCGCGCGGCGCGTGCGCAACACCGCGCCGCAGACCGAGCTGCCCTGGCGCGAGCGCGCAACCAACATGCGCCAGGCCTTCGCCTGCGGCCGCGACCTTGCCGGCTTGCGCATTGCCGTGGTGGACGACGTCATGACCACCGGCGCGACGCTGGACGAGTTCGCGCGTACGCTCAAGCGCAGCGGCGCCGCGCGGGTCGAGAACTGGGTGGTCGCACGGACGGCGCGCGGTGTTTGACATCGTTCTCTACCAGCCGGAGATTCCCCCCAATACCGGCAACATCATCCGTCTTGCCGCCAACACCGGTGCCACTTTGCACCTGATCGAGCCGCTGGGATTTCGCCTTGAGGACCGCGAATTGAAGCGCGCCGGCCTCGATTATCATGAGTATGCCGGCCTGATCGTGCACCGGGATTGGCCCGCGGCTTGCGCATATCTTCGGGGCAGGCGCATGTTCGCTTTTTCCACGCATGCGCTGCGCCGTCACACCGAGCCCGAATACCGCGAAGGCGACGCGCTCCTGTTCGGGCCGGAGACCCGCGGCCTGCCGCCGGAAATACTCCACAGCGTACCGGAGGAGCGGCGCCTGCGCCTGCCGCTGCGGCCCGGCAACCGCAGCCTCAATCTGTCCAACGCGGTCGCCGTGGCGGTGTACGAAGCCTGGCGGCAGCTGGGCTTTGCCGGCTGCGCCTAAGTTTCCCCCTTAGGGTCGCGCGCCAACAACTGCTCCACCGCCTCGCGCGGCGAAACGCCGCCGAACAGAACGGCGCACACCGACTGCGTGATAGGCATATCGATGCCGAGCTGCAGGGCGCGCTTCTCGACCGCGGCGGCGGTATACACGCCCTCGGCCACATGCCCCAGTTCGCGCAAGATGTCATCCAGTTTCTTGCCTTGCGCCAGGCCCAGGCCGACGCGCCGGTTGCGCGACAGCTCGCCGGTACAGGTCAGGATCAGATCGCCGGCGCCGGTGAGCCCGGTGAAAGTCTCCGGACGGCCGCCGAGCTTCACCCCGAGGCGCGTGATTTCGGCCAGTCCGCGGGTGATCAGGGCCGCGCGCGCGTTGGCGCCCAAACCCAGTCCGTCGGCGATGCCGGTGGCGATGGCCATGACGTTTTTTACCGCGGCGCCGATCTCCACTCCGACTATATCGCTGCTGAAGTAGACGCGCAGACGCGAACCGTGCAGGGCGCGTGCCGTGGCCTGGCTAAACCCGGCATCGGCAGAGGCGAGCGTGAGTGCCGTCGGCATTTCGCGCGCGACTTCGAGCGCGAAGCTGGGGCCGGAGAGCACGCCATAGACGCTGCCGGGCGCCAGCACTTCCGCCGCGATCTGATGCGGCAGCGCGGCGCTTTCGGGCTCGAACCCCTTGCACAGCCACACCACCGGCTTTCGCAGGGGCGCGAGCCAGGCCAGAATGCCGCGCAGCGCCGCGGTCGGGGTCGCCACCAGCACCAGTTCAGCGGCGGAGACGGCGGCGGCAAACCCTGCCTCGATTGCGAGCTGCGGCGGCAGGGCGATTTCAGGCAGGTAGCGCTGATTACGCCGGGCGCTGACGATTTCGCGGCATTGCGCGGGGTCGCGCCCCCATAACACCGTGTCGTGTCTGGCACTGAGGCTGACGGCGATCGCCGTGCCCCAGGCGCCGGCGCCAAGTACGGTGATTCTCATGATTGCTTGGCTTGCGCGGGAGCGCTAAACCGCTACAGTCCCCAGACCTGGTTCGCGCGCACGAATCCGGTCTGGCCGTCGCGGTGGCGCACCTTGACCCAGGGGCCCACGCCGAGTTCGACGATTTCCAGCGCGACCCCCCGCTGCGCCTGAAACACCAGCGGCGCGCCGTCTTCAGCCTTCTGGCGCACATCTGCGAGCGCCGCCGTAACCACTACGGTGCGTGTGTCGGACAGGTTTTTTTTCTCCACCCAGGCGAGATCGCCGGCGACATCGCGCACTTTGGTCCAGGCGTCGAGCTGGACGATGACTTCCACCGGATAGAACCTGCTCGCGACGAACAGCGCGTTCGCCTTGACCGAGGGCGCATCGTACATCGGCGCGGCATTGTCGCCGATGGAGCGGAACTCCCCCGCCATGGCCGCCGGCGCGGCAATCAGCAGAAACAGAAAACAGAGACAGCGCATTCTTTTCTTAATGTGCGATCTCGATCTTCGGCGCAGCCTGCTCCTGCGCCTGTTGCAGCCGTTGCAGGTAAATTGCCTCGAAATTCACCGGCGCCAGATACACTGGCGGGAAACCGGCGCGGGCAATGACGTCGGACACCGCCTCGCGCACATAGGGGAAAAGTATGTTGGGGCAGGCGGTGGCGAGCAGCGGCTCGAGGTCGGATTCGGGCACGTTGCGGATCTGGAAAATGCCGGCCTGCGCCGCCTCCACCAGGAACAGGGTCTTGTCGCCCGCCTTTGCCGTCACGGTAACCGTCAGCACCACCTGGTACAGGCCATCGCTTATGGCCGTGCCCTCGTTATGCAACTGCACATCCACTTGCGGCTGCTCGCCGGACAGGAATACCTCCGGCGCATGCGGAATCTCCAACGACAGGTCCTTGACGTAAATCTTCTCGATGCCGAATATCGGCTGCTGCTGCGGTTCGTTCATTTTGGTTCCAGTGATTGAAGGGAAGGGCTGCCGCCGTCAGGCCTGGCCGCGCAGCAGCGGATCGAGCTTGCCGGCGCGATCGAGCGCCGCCAGATCGTCGAAACCGCCGACGTGAACCTCGCCGATGTAGATCTGCGGCACGGTGCGCTGGCCGGTCTTTTCCATCATCTCGTTGCGCCGCGCGGGGTCGAGGTCGATGCGGATTTTCTCGATTTCGGCCACGCCCTTCGACTTGAGCAGCATCTCGGCGCGCTGGCAGAACGGGCAGACGGCAGTGCTGTACATGCGGATTTTGGACATGAATGCGCCTATTTCTGTACCGGCAGCCCGGCCTGCTGCCAGGCCACGAAACCGCCGCTCAGATTGACCACGTTGGAAAAACCGCGCTTTCTCAGCACTGCCGCAGCCGCGCTCGAACGATTGCCGGTGGCGCAATACACGATCACCGGCTTGTCCTTGAACTTCTCGATATCGCCGGCGCGCGCCTCGAGCTGCGACAGGGGCAGCCCGCGCGAATTGAGGATGTGCGACTGCGCATAGTCGGCCTGCTCGCGCACATCCAGCACCAGCGCATCCTGCCGGTTGATCATCTGCGTCGCTTCCAGAGTGGTCACCGACGGGCCGCCGGCGCCGCGCCGCACCAGCGGCCACACCAGCATCGCGCCGCTGACGAATGCGACTGCAATGAGGAACACATTGTCCAATACAAATTTCACGCCCGCTCCTAATGTTTGGCCGCAATGGCGCAGGGCATTTCGCCCATCCCACTGATAGGCGTCATGGTGCGCGCAGCACGCTAAACGAGCCCCTGTTCATCGGCCAGATCGAAAATATCTGGCGCCGAGGCAGCCCGCCCACGGTTTCTGATTCCGGAATATTATAAAATATTCGCGGGCTTACCGTACGGCAAAAAAGGATCTTTATGAAAAAAGTCATTCTGCTCAGGCACGGCGAGTCCGTCTGGAACAAGGAAAACCGGTTCACCGGCTGGACCGACGTCGATCTGACCGACAAGGGCGTGGAAGAGGCGGGAAAGGCGGGCGAGCTGATGCAGGACGCAGGCTTTGTGTTCGACCTGGCGCATACTTCCGTGCTCAGGCGCGCGATCAAGACCCTGTGGCTGGCGTTGGAGCGCATGGATCTGATGTGGATACCGGTGCTGCACTCCTGGCGCCTGAACGAACGCCACTACGGCGCCCTGCAGGGCCTGAACAAGGCCGAAACAGCGGCCAAGTTCGGCGACGCGCAAGTGCTCGCCTGGCGCCGCAGCTATGATGTCCCGCCGCCTGCTCTCGGCGCAGACGATCCGCGCTGCCCCGGCAACGACCCGCGCTACCGCGGGCTCGCGCCTAACCAGATGCCGCTCACCGAATGCCTGAAGGACACGGTGGCGCGCGTGCTGCCCTACTGGAACCAGGCCATCGCCCCGGACATAAGGGCGGGCAAACGCGTCCTCGTCGCCGCGCACGGCAATTCGCTGCGCGCGCTGGTAAAGTACCTGGACAAGGTGAGCGACAAGGACATCGTCGGCCTCAATATCCCCACCGGCGTGCCGCTGGTATACGAACTGGACGACGACCTCAAGCCCATCCGCCACTACTATCTGGGCGATGCGTCCGAAGTCGAAAAAGCGATGCAGGCGGTCGCGAACCAGGGCAGGACGAAGACTTGAATCCGGCGCAGGGGACGCGCCGAGCGCGCGGAGGCGACTTGAGTTTCCTCCGCGTCCCGCGCGTCCTTTGCGGCGAAGTGCTTTTTCTGGCTTTGACGCTGCTCGGCGCACATCCGGCATACGCCGCCGACGAGGCCAAACTGGACGCGCTGCGCGGCCGCATCGAAACGCTGAAAAAAGATCTGACCGGCGCCGAGGAAAATCGATCGGAGGCGAGCGACGAACTGCGCGCATCGGAACGCGGCGTATCCGAGGCCAATCGCATACTGCGCAATATCGGCGCGCAACAGGGGGCGGCGCGCGCCGACCTCGCCCGCGTGGGAGAGCAATCGCGCAAGCTGGAGGCAGCCATCGCCGCGCAACAGCGCGAACTCGGGCAGCTGTTGGCGATGCGCCATGCCTCGGGTCAGCAGGACTATCTGCGGCTGTTGCTGTCCGGCCGCGACCCGAATCAGACCGCGCGCGAGCTCTACTATTACAGCTACCTCTCGCGCGCTCAGGCCGATTTCATCCGTGCGCTGCGCACTAACCTCGTCGGGCTGGCGCAACTCGCGCGCGAAGCGCGCGACAAGAGCGCCGAACTGGCGGAGCTGGAGGCGCGACAACGCGAAGGCCGCAAGGAGCTGCTCGCGCAGCAGGCGGAACGGCGCCGGGTGCTCTCCAGGCTGGCAACGCAGATCCGTTCGCAACGGCGCGAAATAAAGTCACTGCAGCGCGACGAAGCGCGTCTGTCGCGCCTGGTCGAGGAGCTGGGAAAGATCGTTTCCCCTCGCACAAGCGGGCGGCGCAACGAGAAACTGCCCGAATCGGGCGGCGAGGGCGGAGCGTTCGCCTCGCTCAAAGGCAAGCTCAGGCTGCCGGCCCGCGGGGAACTAATCAACCGCTTCGGCGGTCCACGCAGTGAAGGCAGGCTTAGCTGGAAGGGTCTGTTCATCCGCGGCGCCAGCGGCGAGGAGGTGCGCGCGGTCGCCGCCGGCCGGGTGGTGTTTGCCGAGTGGATGCGCGGCTTCGGCAATCTGATGATCGTCGACCACGGCCAGAGCTACCTCACCATCTACGGCAACAACGAGGCGCTGCTCAAACAAGTGGGCGATACGGTCGCGACCGGCGATGCGGTAGCGACGGTCGGCAATAGCGGCGGCAACCCGGATTCAGGTTTATACTTCGAGATTCGCTATCAGGGCAAAGCCTTCGATCCGTTGCGCTGGGTGTCTTTGAAGTAGAAGGGTGGTGCTTGTCATGAAACTCAAGTTACAGAAAGTAGGCCTGGTTCTGCTGGGGGCGCTGGCGGGGGTGCTGCTGTCGCTCAATTTCTCCGCCATCGCCCAGAAGGAAGGGGCGCGCTCGCCGCTGCCCGTGGAGGAACTGCGCTCGTTCGCCGAGGTGTTTGGCGCGATCAAGAGCAATTATGTCGAGCCGGTCGAGGACAAGAAGCTTATCTCCGAAGCCATCAACGGCATGCTCACCGGCCTCGATCCGCACTCCGCCTACCTCGACCACGACGCCTACCGCGAGCTGCAGGTAGGCACGCAAGGCGAGTTCGGCGGCCTGGGCATCGAGGTCGGCATGGAGGACGGGTTCGTCAAGGTGATTTCCCCGATCGAAGACACCCCGGCCTTTCGCGCCGGCATCAAAACCGGCGATTTGATCATAAAACTGGACGAAACACCGGTGAAAGGCATGAGCCTGAACGACGCGGTCAAGCGCATGCGCGGCAAGCCCAAGACCTCGATCAAGCTCACCGTGCTGCGCAAGGGCGAATCCAAGCCGCTGGAGATCACTCTGGTGCGCGATGTAATCAAGGTGCAAAGCGTCAGGTCCAAGTTGATCGAGCCGGGCTACGGCTATCTGCGCGTAGTGCAGTTCCAGGAACATTCCGGCGAAAACGTGGTGCGGCACCTCAATACCCTTTACAAGGATGGCCAGCTGAAAGGTCTGGTGCTGGATCTGCGCAATGACCCGGGCGGACTGCTCAATGGGGCTGTCGGCATCTCCGCCGCGTTCCTGCCGCCCAAGTCCATCGTAGTCACGACCGACGGCCGTACCGAGGACGCCAAGCGCAAGTACCTCGCCAGCACCGAGGACTATCTGCGCGGCAGCAGCGATGACTACCTGAAGAGCCTGCCGGCGGCGATCAAGACCGTGCCCATGGTGGTGCTGGTGAACGGTGGCTCGGCCTCCGCCTCTGAAATCGTGGCGGGCGCGCTGCAGGACCACAAGCGCGCCTTGATCATGGGCACCCAGACTTTCGGCAAAGGCTCGGTACAGACCATCATGCCCCTGGGCAACAACACCGCAATCAAACTGACCACCGCGCGTTACTACACGCCCAGCGGCCGTTCGATCCAGGCCAAGGGCATCACGCCGGACATCGTCATCGAAGAACCCGGCACCGATGCCCGCGCGTACCTGCGCGAAGCGGACCTCAACAAGCACCTGTCCAATGACAAGGATACGGCGGCAGGCTCTGGCAAGCCGGCGGCGCGCGCCAACGACAAGCCCAAGAGCGAGAACGGCGAGGAACCGGCCAAGCCCATAGAGTTCGGCTCGGATAAGGATTTTCAGTTGACTCAGGCCATCAACATGCTGAAGGGCCTGCAGATCATTCAGAAGAACTAGCGTTCAGCGTGAGCCGTGCGAGGCAACCGCCGCGGTTCACGCCAGACGCTTTGCTCCGCTCTCATGAATGACGACCAACTGCTGCGCTACAGCAGACATGTTCTGCTGCCCGAGATCGGCATCGAAGGCCAGGAAAAACTGCTCGCCGCGCATGCGCTGGTCATCGGCGCCGGCGGCCTGGGCTCCCCCGCCGCCATGTATCTCGCCTCGGCCGGCGTCGGCCGCATTACCCTCGCCGACGGCGATTCGGTCGATCTCACCAATCTGCAGCGCCAGATCCTGCATACCACGGCGGCGGTCGGGCGGGCAAAAGCCTATTCCGGCAAGGACACTCTTGCGCAGCTGAACCCGGAGGTCGACGTCGCCGCGATCCCGGAGCGCCTGGAGGGCGAACGCCTGGCCCAGCTGGTCGCGAGCGCCGATGTCGTGCTCGATTGCTGCGACAATTTTGCCACCCGCCATGCGGTCAACCGCGCCTGCGTGAAATACCGCAAAGCGCTGGTCTCGGGAGCCGGCGTGCGCTTTGACGGGCAGGTCAGCGTATTCGACCTGCGCCAGCCCGAGGCTCCGTGCTACAACTGCCTGTTTCCGGAAGACACCGAAGCCGAGGAAACCCGTTGCGCCGTGATGGGAGTGTTCGCGCCGCTTACCGGGATCATCGGCACGGTGCAGGCGGCCGAGGCGCTGAAGCTGCTCTGCGGCGCGGGTGACACGCTCAATGGTCGCTTGCTGCTGCTCGATTGCCTCAGAATGGAGTGGCGCTCGGTCAGGTTGTCCAAGGACGCGGCGTGCAAGGTCTGCGCCTCTTCAGCCTAGCAGCATCGGTCCCTGTCAAAATAGGGGACAGACCACGTTTTTCGAGCGAAAGCAGAATAGAGCAAAGTGCAGCAGGAAAAACGTGGTCTGTCCCCAGTTTGCTAACCTAGCAGCATCGGTCCCTGTTGCTGCCACAGTTCGGTCGGCAGACGTTTGAAGCCGCTTTTGGCGTATTGGTGCCAGCGGCCGATGATGTAGGCGAGCATCAGGTTCGCCTGGGCGGAAGCATCGGTGCCCTTGTCGATCTCACCTTGCGTCAACGCCAGCCGCAGCGATTGTTTGAGCGTCGCCTCCAGCCGGTCGTGCAGCTGGTTGATGCGCGCCTGCAGGCGCTGGTCTTCGTTCACCAGCGCGTCGCCGATCAGCACGCGCGTCATGCCGGGATTTTTTTCGGCAAAGGACAGCAGCATGGCGGCGATGGCGTGGGTCTGTTTCAGTCCGCTTTCCTGCTCCGCGCTGATCTTGTTGATCAGGCCGAACACCGCTTCCTCGACGAAGCCGATCAGGCCTTCGTACATCTGCGCCTTGCTGGCGAAGTGGCGGTAGAGCGCGGCTTCCGATACCTCGAGCCGGGCGGCGAGCGCGGCGGTGGTGATTTTCTCGCTCTTCGGCGCCTGCAGCATCTCGGCCAACACTTGCAGGATCTGGTTCTTGCGTTCGCCAGAGCGGGTCGCCATGATCATCCCCTTGGATCGGTCGATGTACGCCGATTCTAGCCCATACGGTTGGTGAGTGCTAACCTTTTCATAGTTCCAGGCGCCCCAGCAGGCGCGGCAAAGCGAGCACCGACGCGGTCTTGACGTCGACGTAGGCCGGGGTGCGCGCCTCGCGCGTGACCCACACGGTCTTCATGCCCAGGCGCTTCGCCGGGCGCAGGTTTTCACGGCTGTCCTCCACCATGACGCAGCGCGCGGCGATGAGGCCGTGCGCGCGCAGCAGACTGTGAAAGGCGGCGAGTGAGGGCTTGGGCCGGTAGCCGGTGGACTCGATGCAGTGCACGGCGTCGAAATAGCCGTCGATGCCCATCATCTGCAGCACGGCTCTGGCGTAGTGTCGCGGCGCGTTGGACAGGACCAGCTTGCGGCCGGGCAGGCGGCGCAGCATGGCGGCGAGTCCGCGCTCATACACCACCATGTTGGACAAGTCGGGAAAAGCGTGCGTTTCGCGCAGAAAATGCGCGGGATCGGTGCCGTGATGGCGCATCATGCCCAGCAGCGTCGCGCCGTAGCTGCGCCAGTAATGCGCGCGCAGCTTGCCGGCGTCCTCCTCGGTCAGCCGCAAATGCCGCTGCAGATAAGCGGTCATGCTACGACTGATATGCGGGAAGATATGCGGCGAGGCGTTGTGCAGGGTGTTGTCCAGGTCGAACACCCAGCTTAGCTTTGTTGGCACTGTTGCCGGTCCAAGTCGGGACTCGCGCCCGGCAAACTCACTTGCCGCGTATCAGCGTGCCCACACCCTGGTCGGTGAGGATTTCCAGCAGCAGCGCATGCTCGACGCGGCCATCGATGATATGCACGCTTTTCACCCCGCTCCTGGCCGCATCCAGGGCCGAACTGATCTTGGGCAGCATGCCGCCGGAGAGCGTGCCGGCGGCGAACAAGGCGTCGATGTGCTTTGCCGTCAGGCCGGTGAGGAGCTTGCCGTCCTTGTCCAGAACGCCCGGGGTATTGGTGAGCAGCACCAGTTTCTCCGCCTTGAGGATTTCGGCGAGTTTGCCCGCGACCAGGTCGGCGTTGATGTTGAAGGATTCGCCGTTGGCGCCCACCCCGATCGGGGCCACTACGGGAATGAAGCCGCCGGCTTCCAGTACCGAAATCACCTGCGGATCGATCGAGTCGATTTCACCCACCTGACCGATGTCCAGCATCTGCTTCGGTTTGTCCCTGTCGGGCAGCATCAGCTTTCTTGCGCGGATGAACCCGCCGTCCTGGCCGGTAAGGCCCACGGCCCTGCCGCCGGCCTGGTTGATCAGCGTGACGATGTCCTTGTTGACCGCCCCGCCGAGCACCATCTCGACCACGTCCATGGTTTCGGCGTCGGTGACGCGCATGCCCTGCACGAACTCGCCCGTCTTGCCGATGCGCTTGAGCAGCGCCTCGATCTGCGGGCCGCCGCCGTGCACCACCACCGGATTCATGCCCACCAGCTTCAACAGCACCACATCGTGGGCGAAGCTCTTCTGCAGAACCGGATCGGTCATGGCACTGCCGCCGTACTTGACGACAATGGTCTTGCCGTGAAAGCGCTTGATGTAAGGCAGCGCTTCGGCCAGGGTCTGGGCCTTGAGTGCGGGTAGGGCAGGCTTGGACATGGAACTGCCACGGTTAGAGTAATGAGCGCATTTTACCGCCCCTGAGACGAAAAAAGGCGGCCTGGAGCCGCCTTTTCCCGACACCTGACGCGCCCGGCAGGAAATCCTGATATTGGCCCAAGACGGCATGGATTTGGTAGAGTATTGCCAGGTCCGTTGTGATTATGTCAGCCTGGCCGCCTTCCCCCGCAGCGCTTCGGCGTACGAACACAAGGCATTCCGGGACGGTCAATTCGGGCGCAGCGAACCAGGTAAGCAGAACTTCAACCAAGTGGAGACAACGCATATGAAAACCAACAGAACCAAGCTGGCACTCGCCATTCTCGCTGCCGGCAGCGCGTTAGCCATCGCCACACCCGCGCAGGCGGGCAAGACGCTCGATGCCGTCAAGGCGCGCGGCGAACTCGTTTGCGGCGTCAATACCGGCCTGGCTGGCTTCTCCGCAGCCGACAGTCAGGGCAAGTGGTCCGGGCTGGATGTGGATGTGTGCCGCGCCATTGCAGCGGCGGTGCTGGGAGACGGCAATAAAGTGAAGTTCGTGCCGCTCACCGCGCAACAGCGTTTCACTGCGCTGCAGTCCGGCGAGATCGACATTCTTTCACGCAATACGACCTGGACTCTCACGCGCGATGCTTCGCTGGGCCTGCATTTTGCGGGCGTCACGTACTACGACGGCCAGGGATTCATGGTGCCGGTGAAAAACAAGATCAAGAGCGCCAAGCAGTTGAAGGGTGCCACGGTGTGCGTGCAGTCGGGCACGACCACGGAAAAGAACCTGACCGATTACTCCCGCGCCAACAACCTCAACGTGAAGCCGATCGTGTTCGAGAAGCAGGAAGCCGCGACCGGCGCCTATTTCTCCGGCCGCTGTGTGGCCTTCACCACTGATGCGTCGGGTCTGGCCTCGATCCGCAACAAGGATGCGAAGGACCCCAAGGAACACACCATTCTGCCTGAGCTGATTTCCAAGGAGCCGCTCGGGCCGGTAGTGCGCCGCGGTGACGATGAGTGGTTTGCCATTGCCAAGTGGGTGCTCAACGGGCTGATCGAGTCCGAGGAATATGGCATTAGCCAGGACAATGTCGATAAGCTCAAGGCGGAAAGCAAGGACCCGGTGGTGATGCGCATCCTCGGCACCTCTGAAGACACCGGAAAGCTGCTTGGCCTGGACAAGGACTGGATGGTGCGCGCTCTGAAGACCGTCGGTAATTATGGCGAGATGTTCGAGCGCAACGTTGGTCCGAAGACATCATTGGCTCTGCCGCGGGGCGCCAACGCCCTGTGGAACAAGGGCGGCTTGATGTACGCTCCGCCGATTCGCTGACACCGGCCGATGTGGCGCGGTCGCAAGGCCGCGCCACGCTCATTTCCGTTACTGCTCTGGCTTGCCGACTTGGCGCCGCGGTCTTGGCGCGCTTGCTGCGTCGGTGTACCTATGTGGCCGGTAACGCGATATGAAGGAGTCGCACCATGGCTGAACGAGCACCGCCCAGGAAGCGCGCATGGTCCTGGCGCAGTCAGGCGTTTCGCGGTCTCATTTACCAGATCGTCGCCGTGGCGCTCATCGCCTTTGGCGTCTGGTATCTCGTCAATTCGACGCTGGCCAACATGGCCGCGCGCGGCATTCAGTCGGGCTTTGGCTTTCTGCTGCAGCCCGCCGGTTTCGACATCGGCGAATCGCTGATTCCCTACGATGCGCTCGACCCGTACTGGAAAGCCTATGCGGTAGGCGTGCTCAATACCTTGCGTGTCGCTGCAGTCGGCATCATTTTTGCCACCCTGCTGGGGACGGTCCTGGGCATCGGCCGGTTTTCCGGCAACGCCATCGTGCGCGGGCTTTGCTACGCCTATGTTGAGCTGTTCCGCAATGTGCCGGTGCTGTTGCAGCTCCTGATGTGGTACCTGTTGTTTGCAGACATGCTGCCGCCGATTACCGAAGCGCTTTCCCTGGGGGGAGTACTCTTTCTGTCCAAGAACGGGCTTTCATTTCCCGTGCCGGTGTGGGGGCCGGGTGTCGGGCTGGCGTTGCTGGGCGCGCTGGCAGGCATGGTGGCGGCTTGGCTGTACCGGCGCTGGGCAATCGCCAGGTTTGAGGCTACCGGGCAGATAAGAAGCCTGTTCTGGGTACCCATGGTGATCGTCATTGCCGGAGCGTTGCTGGGCTGGATCGCAGGCGGTGCGCCTTCAACATGGAATGTGCCCAGACCCGATGGCTTCATCATGCACGGTGGGGCGTCCGCAACCCCCGAATTTCTCGCTGTGCTGTTGGGTCTGGTGCTCTATACCGCGGCGTTTATTGCCGAGGTCGTCCGTTCTGGAATCGCTTCCGTGGTGCGTGGCCAGGTCGAGGCCGCCAGCAGCCTGGGGCTGTCGAAAGACCAGGCCATGCGTCTGGTCATTTTGCCTCAGGCGTTGCGCGTCATTATCCCGCCCGTCACCAGCCAGTATCTCAATCTCACCAAGAACTCCTCGCTCGCGGTGGCCGTGGGATACCCCGATGTGGTTTCCATCGCCAATACTTCGCTGAATCAGACTGGACGGGCGGTGGAGTGCATTGCATTGATCATGGCCGTCTACCTCACCACCTCGCTGGCCACATCTGCGTTCATGAACTGGTACAACCGGCGTGCCGCGATCAAGGAGCGCTGATATGGCGGGAAGCATTTTTCAGCCCATCCCGGCGCGTCCCTCCCCGGTGAAAACCGAAGGGCTGCTGCCGTGGTTGCGCGCCAACCTGTTCGGCAATTGGGTCAACTCGATGGTGACTGTGCTGATCGCCGTCGCGCTGGGGTACGCGGCTTCCGGATTCCTCACTTGGGGGCTGGTCAATGCGGTGTTTGCGCCCAATGCCGATCAATGCCAGGCCGCGCGCGGGAGCGGCGCGTGCTGGGGCGTGATCGCGGAGAAGTTTCGCGTCATCATTTTCGGCCGCTATCCCTACGAGGAGCATTGGCGTCCTGAAATCGGCACCATTCTGCTGTTGGGCTTGCTGATCCTGAGTTGCATCCGCCGTTTCTGGAAACCCTGGCTCGTTCCGGCGTGGATTGGCGTGCTGTTTGCCTTCTTTACGCTCATGGCGGGTGGCAAGCTGGGTCTTTCCGAGGTGCCCAGCGACCAATGGGGCGGGTTGCCGCTCACCATCATGCTGGCAACACTGAGCATCGTCTTCGCCTACCCGCTTGCCATTCTGGTCGCATTGGGACGGCAGTCCGCGTTGCCGGCCATTCGTTCGCTGTGCGTCATCTATGTCGAGCTGATACGCGGCGTGCCCCTGATTTCAGTGCTGTTCATGGCGAGTTTCATGTTTCCGCTGTTCCTTCCGGTAGGAAAGTCGCCTGACGTGCTGTTGCGTGTGCTGGTCGGCATCACGCTGTTTTCAGCCGCGTATCTCGCGGAGGTGGTGCGCGGTGGTCTGCAGGCCATTCCAAATGGGCAGGTTGAATCAGCGCAATCGCTGGGGCTCACGTACTGGCAGACACAGCGCAAGATCGTGCTGCCGCAAGCACTTGCGATGGTGGTGCCGGGCATCGTGAACAGCTTTATCGCCATCTTCAAGGACACCTCGCTGGTCACCATCGTCTCGCTCTATGAGCTGACCGGCGCGCTCGGCCTCGCGCTGAATTCCGAGGCGGACTGGCGCCCGTTCAAGATCGAGGGCTATCTCTTCATCACGCTCATTTACTTCGTGTTCTGTTTTGCCATGTCCCGCTACAGCCTGTGGATCGAGCACCAGGTGAGCCGCAGCAAGACCCGATAGGAAACCATCATGGCCGAGCCCATCATTAGCTTCAACAAAGTCAACAAGTGGTACGGCGACAACTTTCACGTCCTGCGTGACATCGACCTTCAGGTGGCTGCGGGGGAGCGCATCGTGGTGTGCGGTCCTTCCGGTTCCGGAAAATCGACCTTGATCCGCTGCATCAATCGTCTCGAGGACCACCAGGAAGGCCGCATCGTCGTCGCCGGAATCGAACTGTCCGATGATGTGAAAGCCGTTGAGCAGGTTCGCCGCCAGGTGGGCATGGTGTTCCAGCAGTTCAACCTCTTTCCCCATCTCACGGTGCTGGAGAATCTGACGCTGGCCCCCATGTGGGTGGGCAGGACGCCGCGCAAGCTGGCGGAGGAAAGCGCCATGCAGCAACTGGAGCGCGTGCAAATCGCCGAACAGGCGCACAAGTATCCGTTGCAGCTCTCCGGCGGCCAGCAGCAGCGCGTCGCCATCGCACGCGCGCTCTGCCTGACGCCCAAGATCATGCTGTTTGACGAACCGACCTCCGCTTTGGACCCGGAGATGATCAAGGAAGTGCTGGATGTGATGATCGAGCTGGCAAACCAGGGCATCACCATGATCTGCGTCACCCACGAAATGGGTTTTGCCAAGGCCGTTGCCGACCGCGTAATCTTCATGGACCAGGGGCAGATCGTGGAGCAGAACACGCCGCACGAGTTCTTCGATCACCCGCAGAGCGAGCGCACCAAGGACTTCCTGTCCAAGATACTGGGTGGCTAGGGCCGTGCTATTTATTCGTGCTGGCGCCGAGCTCGCGCACCTGCGCCTGAATCTCTATGGTCTTGAACGTCTTGTCCTTGGCCTCGAAGCGCAATTTGATCGGCACCGCCGCGCCTTTTTTCAGCGGCTGTTTCAAGTCCATCAGCATGACGTGGTAGCCCCCTCCCGGCTTCAGCTCGACCGCCTTGCCCGCCGGCAGGTCCAACCTGGAGATCGGGCGCATGTGCATGACGTCGTTCTCCATTTTCATTTCGTGAATCTGCACCGAGCCTGCGACCGGGCTCTCCACCGCCACCAGGGTGGCCGCTTCGCTGGCGGTGAGCTGCATGAAAGCGCCGGTCGCCTTCTGTCCGCGCACGGTGCCGCGCACCCAGGGTTCCTTGATGGTCACTTCCTGCGCGTGGACCACGCTGGTGGGCAGCCCGCCGCCCAGCGCGAGGCCGATAGAACCGAACAGCACGGCTCGTGTGGAATGTTTCATTTGCTTCTCCATAAGAATTACAGTACGTAGCGGGCCAGGTCTTCGGATAGCGCCAATTCCTTCAGTCGCGCATCGACATAGGCGGCGTCGATGGTAATGCTCTGGTCATTGCGCTTGCCCGCATCGAAGGAAATTTCCTCCAGCAACTTTTCCATCACGGTATACAGGCGCCGCGCGCCGATGTTCTCGGTCTTCTCGTTGACGGCGTAGGCGATCTCGGCCAGGCGCTTGATGCCATCGGGCTGGAACGCAAGCTTCACGCCCTCGGTTTCGAGCAGCGCCTGATACTGGCGCGTGAGGCAGGCGTCGGTCTGGGTGAGGATGTTCTCGAAATCGGCGGCCGACAGCGAATCGAGCTCTACCCGTATCGGCAGCCGCCCCTGCAGCTCGGGGATCAGGTCGGAGGGCTTGGCCATGTGGAACGCGCCGCTGGCAATGAACAGGATGTGGTCGGTCTTGACCATGCCGTACTTGGTCGAGACCGTGGTGCCCTCGACCAGGGGCAGCAAGTCGCGCTGCACCCCCTGGCGCGACACGTCGGCGCCGGACATCTCGGAACGGCTGGCAATCTTGTCGATCTCGTCGATGAAAACGATGCCGTTCTGCTCGGCGTTGGCCAGCGCATGGGTCTTGAGGTCCTCGTCGCTGATCATCCGCGCCGCCTCTTCTTCGGCGGCCAGCTTCAACGCCTCGCGGATTTTCAGCTTGCGCGTTTTCCTGCGGCTGCCGGACAGATTCTGGAACATGCCCTGGATCTGCGAAGTCAGCTCTTCCATCCCGGGCGGGGCGAAGATTTCCATTTGCGCCGCCGCCGCGGCCACTTCGATTTCGATCTCCTTGTCGTCGAGTTCCCCCTCGCGCAGCTTTTTCCTGAATTTCTGCCGCGTCGCCGACGCCTCCGCGGTTTCCGGGGCGGCGGCGGTGCCCGCTTCCGCTGCATCGAACGCGCCCGACCGGCGCGCCCGCGGAAGAAGCGCGTCGAGGATGCGTTCCTCGGCCGCATCCTCGGCTCTGACTTTGACCTTGCGCATGGCGTGCTCGCGCGTCTGCTTGACGCTGATTTCGACCAGATCGCGCACGATGGTGTCGACGTCTCGGCCGACGTAGCCTACCTCGGTGAATTTGGTCGCCTCGACCTTGATGAAGGGTGCGTCCGCTAGTTTTGCCAGGCGCCGCGCGATCTCGGTCTTGCCCACGCCGGTCGGCCCGATCATGAGGATGTTCTTCGGCGTGATTTCGTGGCGCAGCGGCTCGGCCACCTGCTGCCGGCGCCAGCGGTTCCGGAGGGCGATGGCGACCGCGCGCTTGGCGCGGTCCTGGCCGATGATGTGCTTGTCCAGTTCGTGGACGATTTCCTGCGGGGTCATTTTCGACATGGTTTGTTGCGTAAGATAATTGGACAACACCGGTCTCGCGCCCGTTCCCTCACTCAAGGGTTTCGATCACGAGCTGCTGGTTGGTATAGATGCAAATGTCGGCGGCGATGCCGAGCGACCTGGTGACGATTTCCTTGGGCCCAAGCGTGGTGTTTTCAAGCAGCGCCCGCGCCGCCGATTGCGCGTAGGGGCCGCCCGAGCCGATGGCGAGCAGGCCGAGTTCCGGCTCGAGCACGTCGCCTATGCCGGTGATAATGAGCGACGTCTCGCGATCCGCTACCGCCAGCATCGCCTCCAGGCGCCGCAAAACGCGGTCGGTGCGCCAGTCTTTGGCGAGTTCCACCGCCGAACGCAGCAGGTTGCCCTGGTGTTTCTCCAGCTTGGCCTCGAAGCGCTCGAACAGGGTGAAGGCATCGGCCGTGCCGCCGGCAAAACCGGCCAGGATGCGGTCATGATACAAGCGCCGCACTTTGCGTGCGCCGGATTTGATCACGATACTGCCCAGGGTGACCTGGCCGTCGCCGCCCAGCGCGACGCTCTGGCCGCGCCGCGCGGACAGGATGGTGGTGCCACTGAATTGTTCCATAGGGGGGTCCGGCGCAGGTAATTTCTCCACGTTGGGGCGGTTTTGCGGGAATCAAGCCAATTATTGGTCAAGCTGCGGGCGGCGGATGACGCGGTGGCCGCGGCGCTGCCAGGGCGCGCGCCTTGATCGAGATGCACCGACAGGGCGCAATTCTAGTACAACACGGCAAGTTGTGCCTGGCTAACGAGGCACTGCTTCAGGCCCTGAATGAACAGATCTTCTGGCAATTTCCTGCCGATGAACACCATCACGCTCGCGCGCTTCTCCTGCGGCCCCCAGGGCTTGCCGACGTCCCCGCCCATGAGCATGTGCACGCCCTGGAACACCACGCGGTTGTCGTTCTCGGCCAGCCACAGCACCCCCTTGTAGCGCAAGAGGTCCGGGCCGTATACATGGATCATGCCGGAGAGGAACTCCTCCAGCTTCACACCATCGAAAGGCTCGTCCGCGCGGAACACGAAGGAATGCACCGCGTCGTCGTGCTCATGGTCCTCCTCCTCGAGAAAGCCGGGTTCGATCTCCAGAATGGCGTTGAGGTTGAAGCCGCGGATGTCGAGAATGTCCGCCAGCGGCGTATCGCCGAAATGCACCTGCTTGATCGGCGCGCGCGGATTGATCTTGACCAGACGCGCTCTGAGTTGCTCCTGCTCCCCCGCGCTGATGAGATCGGTCTTCGACAGCAGGATGCGGTCGGCGAAGCCCACCTGCTCCTGCGCTTCGCGGAAATCATCCAGCTGCTTGTCCGCGTGCTTGGCATCGACCAGGGTGACGATGGAATCGAGCAGGTAGTAGTTGCCGATGTCCTCGTCCATGAAAAAGGTTTGCGCCACCGGGCCGGGGTCGGCCATGCCCGTGGTCTCGATGATGATGCGCTCGAAATCGAGCTGCTTCGCCTCGCGCTTCGCCTGCAGTTCGCCCAGGATCCGCACCAGGTCGCCGCGCACGGTGCAGCAAATGCAGCCGTTGTTCATCTCGACGATCTGCTCGCCCCTGTCCTGCACCAGCAGCGCGTTGTCGATGCCGACCTCGCCGAACTCGTTTTCGATCACGGCGATGCGCTGGCCGTGCTGCTCCTTGAGGATGCGGTTCAGCAGCGTGGTCTTGCCGCTGCCCAAAAAGCCGGTGAGTATGGTCACGGGCACCATTTCCTGTGGTTTCATTTCTGGCCCTGGGTCAATTTGCTGCATGGTTCGAATAGGCGATTATCGCCTAGCCGCGCCGGAGCAATAGCCCCTTCAAGTAGTCCCCCTCGGGGAAGGACAGCAGCACCGGATGGTCGGCTGCGGCGGCAAAATGGCCGACGATGGAGGCGTCCACTCCGGCGTCCAGCGCCGCCCCGGCGAGGATCTTCTGGAACAGCTCGGCCGAGACTCCGCCGGAACAGGAGAAACTCGCGAGCAGTCCGCCGGGCCGCAGCAGTTTCAGCGCCAGCAGGTTGATGTCCTTGTAGCCGCGCGCGGCTTTTTCCGCGAACGCCGCGGTCGGCGCGAACTTGGGCGGATCGAGCACGACGAGATCGAAGCTGCGCCCCTGGTCGCGCAGAGCGCGCAGATATTTGAACACGTCGGCGTCCTGCCATTCTGCACGCGCCGCATCCAGTTCGTTGCGGCACAGATTTTCCTGCGCCTGCGCCAGCGCATCGGCCGAACTGTCCACCGACAGCACCGACTTCGCCCCGCCCGCAAGCGCATTGAGCGTGAAGCCCCCGGTGTAACAAAAGCAATTGAGCACCTCGCGCCCGCGAGCGAGCGCGCCGATGCGCTTGCGGTTGTCGCGCTGATCGAGATAAAAACCGGTCTTGTGCCCTGCGGCCACATCCACGCCGTAGGCGAGGCCGTGTTCGCGCAGCTGCACGCCGGCCGCGGGCAGAGCGCCGTGGAGCACACCGCTCTTCGCGGGCAGTCCTTCGAGCGCGCGCACGTCGGCATCGGAGCGCTCGAACACGCAGGCGCAGCCGGTCAGTTCGCGCACCGCGTCGGCGAGCTCGCTGCGCCAGCGCTCCGCCCCCGCTGAAAGCAGTTGCAGCACCACCACGTCGCCATAGCGATCCGCGATGACCCCGGGCAGGCCATCGGATTCGCCATGCGCGAGGCGCAGCGCGTCGCTGTCGTCCGCGGATAGCAGCCGCTCGCGCGCACCCAGGGCCCGTCGCAGGCGCGCGCGCAGAAAATCGCCGTCGATACGCTCCTTTTCTTCCCAGCTCCAGACGCGCGCGCGGATCTGCGACGCCGGGCTATAGGCGGCCCAGGCGAGGAATTCGCCGCCCGCCGCGCGCAGTGCCACGCTATCGCCCGCTTCGGGATCGCCCTGCACACGCGCCACCGCGCCGGAGAATACCCAGGGATGGCGCCGCAGCAGCGATTTCTCGCGCCCCGGTTTGAGGATCAATTGCTTCATCGGCCGGCATGATAAGCCGTTTTCAGAGCGAAAAGGGTCTGGCGGCCGAAAACGATCCGCTGCGCGCCGCCAAGCCAGGTGTTTTTCGGGTATCCGTATTGCGTCACCTCTCCGGGTCCCCTCTCCCGTCAAGCGGGACCGAGGAAGGGGGAACGCGACCATCTGTTCCTCGGTGAATCGGCTTTGTTTCATTGGCTCCCTCCATGGTTGCGGGAGTTATTCCCTCAACTTTCAAACGGTCCTGAAAACCCGGGCAGGTCAAGCGGTACTACGCAAGCGGGAGCGCCAAGTTCAGGTAGTGCCCCGTTTCGCCGCCGTCGGGCACCTGGCGGTTGCTATAATGGACTTTTCGTGCGCGCTAACCGGTGCGACATCCGCGCGCCGATCCCATTCCGCCCGCCGCCATGAGCATACTGAAAACCGACCTCAACGCGCGCTCAGCCGAGTTTCGCGCCAATGCCGGGGCGATGTCCGCACTGGTCGCCGACCTGCGCGCCAAGATCGACCAGGTAGCGGCAGGCGGCGGCGAGGCCGCGCGCGCCAAGCACGTCGCCCGCGGCAAGCTGCTGCCGCGCGAGCGCGTGCGCACCCTGCTCGACGCCGGCTCGCCGTTTCTCGAGCTGTCGCAACTGGCTGCGCTCGACATGTACGACAACGAGGCGCCCTGCGCCGGCATCATCACCGGCATCGGCCGCATCTTGGGCCAGGAATGCATGATCGTGGTGAACGACGCCACGGTGAAGGGCGGCACCTACTTCCCGATGACGGTGAAAAAGCATTTGCGCGCGCAGGAAATCGCGGCGCAGAACAACCTGCCCTGCATTTACCTGGTGGATTCGGGTGGCGCCAATCTGCCCACCTGGGAGGAGGTGTTTCCGGACCGCGAGCACTTCGGCCGCATTTTCTACAATCAGGCCAATATGTCCGCAGCCGGGATACCCCAGATCGCGGTAGTGATGGGCTCGTGCACCGCCGGCGGCGCCTATGTGCCGGCGATGTCGGACGAAGCGGTGATCGTCAAGGAGCAGGGCACGATTTTTCTCGGCGGACCGCCGCTGGTGAAAGCCGCCACAGGCGAAATCGTCACGCCGGAGGAACTGGGCGGCGCCGACGTGCACACGCGCCAGTCGGGAGTGGCCGACCACTATGCGCTGAACGATGCGCACGCCCTGTCGATCGCGCGCACCATCGTCGGCAACCTGAACCGGGTGAAACGGGTGAGCACGGTGCTGCGCGAGCCGCGTGAACCCCTGTATCCGACCGAGGAATTGCGCGGCGTCATCCCCGCCGACACGCGCAAGCCTTACGACGTGCGCGAGGTGATTGCGCGCTTTGTAGACGCAAGCGAGCTGGACGAATTCAAGCAGAACTACGGCACCACGCTGGTGACCGGCTTCGCCCATATCCACGGCTATCCGATCGGCATTGTCGCCAACAACGGCATCCTGTTTTCCGAATCCGCGCTGAAGGCCGCGCATTTCATCGAACTGTGCGCGCAGCGCGGCATACCGCTGTTGTTCCTGCAGAACATCACCGGCTTCATGGTAGGCAAGAAATACGAAACCAGCGGCATCGCCCGTGACGGCGCCAAGATGGTCACCGCGGTGTCCTGCGCGCGCGTGCCCAAGTTCACCGTCATCATCGGCGGCAGCTACGGCGCCGGCAACTATGGCATGTGCGGCCGCGCCTACTCGCCCCGGTTCCTGTGGATGTGGCCGAACGCGCGCGTGTCGGTGATGGGTGGAGAGCAGGCCGCTTCCGTGCTCGCCACGGTCAAACGCGACGGCATCGAGGCCAAGGGCGGCCGCTGGAGCAAGGAAGACGAAGAGGCGTTCAAGCAGCCCATCCTGGAGCAGTACGACCGCAACGGCCACCCTTACTACGCCAGCGCACGGCTGTGGGACGACGGCGTGATCGCGCCCGAAGACACGCGCAGAGTGCTCGGCCTGGCGCTTTCGGCCGCGCTCAACGCGCCGATCGAAGCGACACGCTTCGGCGTGTTCCGCATGTGATGGCCGGGTTTCCCGACACCGCGGGCAAGCGCAGCGCCGGCTGAACCGAGGACTAAGCGATGAATTACGAAACCCTGGAAATCACCGGTCGAGACGGCGTCGGCGTGATCCGGATGAACCGGCCGGAGGTGCGCAACGCCTTCAATGAAATCATGATCGCGGAACTGACGCAGGCGTTCCGCGCCGCGGACGCGGACCAGAACCTGCGTGCGGTGGTGCTGGCGGGGCACGGGCCGGCTTTCTGCGCCGGCGCCGATCTGAACTGGATGAAAAAAATGTCCGGCTACAGCGTCGAGGAGAACCGCGCCGACGCGATGGGCCTGGCCGCAATGCTGAACACGATTTACATGATGAAGAAACCGACCATCGCGCGCGTGCACGGCCCGGCCTTTGCCGGAGGCATGGGCCTGGTCGCGGCCTGCGACATCGCGGTAGCGGCCGAGGCGGCCGAGTTCTGCCTGTCCGAAGTCAAGCTCGGGCTGACCGCAGCCACCATCGGCCCCTATGTGGTCGCCGCCATGGGCGAGCGCCATGCGCGGCGCTACTTTCTTACCGCCGAACGCTTTGGCGCCGCCGAAGCGTTGCGCATCGGCCTGGTCCACAACATCGTCCCCATGGCGGAGCTCGACGCCTGTGTCGACGCCCTGCTCAGCCACCTGCTTGCTGCCAGCCCGGCGGCAATCGCGGCAAGCAAGGAACTGATACGCAGCGTGGCGCGCGGCGCCATCGACCAGGACATGATCGCCGGCACCGCCGCGCGCATCGCTGCCGCGCGCGCCTCCGCCGACGGCAAGGAAGGCGTGCGCTCCTTCCTGGAGAAGCGCAAACCTGCCTGGGCCGAAATCAAGACGCAGGACACAAAGGCACCCAAGGCAAAGAAGACCAAAGCGAGCAAGCGTTGATGCTGGATTTCTCTTACGTGCGACAACTTGAATTGCGCCGCTGTTGTTGCGAAGTGACCATGTTGCGCGGACGAAAAACTGTCCGCGCGGATCACCGATTGCGCACGGATGAAAATCCATCCGCGTGCAATCGGCGATCTTGTATGAAACCCCGCACTGTTCTTGTTTTTATTCATAACCGTGTTTTCTGGACGGATGCTCTTTATCCGTCCAGAAAACACGGTTGGCGCGCGCAGCGCGCAACAGCGCTCGCGATCCACGTGGTGAAAGAATGTTCAAGAAGATCCTGATTGCGAACCGCGGCGAAATCGCCTGCCGCGTGATCCAGACCGCGCAGCGCCTGGGCGTGAAAACGGTGGCCGTGTACTCCGAGGCCGACGCCGGCGCACGCCATGTCGATCTTGCCGACGAGGCGTATTGCATCGGGCCGGCGGCAGCCAAAGACAGCTACCTGCGCGGCGACAAGATCCTGGAGGCGGCCAAGAAATCCGGCGCCGAGGCCATCCACCCGGGTTATGGCTTCCTGTCGGAGAACGCGGACTTCGCCGAGGCATGCAAGAAATCGGGCCTGGTGTTCGTCGGACCGCCGCCCGCCGCGATCCGCGCCATGGGCAGCAAGAGCGCGGCCAAGGACATCATGGGCAAGGCCGGCGTGCCGCTGGTGCCCGGCTATCACGGTGCCGCTCAGGAAGCGGCCCTGCTGCAAAAAGAGGCGGACCGAATCGGCTATCCGGTGCTGATCAAGGCCTCGGCCGGCGGCGGCGGCAAGGGCATGCGCATCGTCGACAAGCCCGCGGATTTCGCCGGCGCGCTCGGCTCCTGTCAGCGCGAATCCAAAGCGAGCTTCGGCGACGAGCGCGTGCTGTTGGAAAAATACCTGACGCGCCCGCGCCACATCGAGATCCAGGTGTTCGCCGATACGCAGGGCGACGCGCTGTACTTGTTCGAGCGCGACTGCTCGGTGCAGCGGCGCCACCAGAAAGTACTGGAAGAGGCACCGGCGCCGGGCATGAGCCAGGCGCGGCGCAACAGCATGGGCGCGGCTGCGGTGGCGGCGGCCAAGGCGATCGGCTACGTCGGCGCCGGCACGGTGGAGTTCATCGCCGAGCCGGGTGCAGGGAAGAGCGCCGGCACCTTCTATTTCATGGAAATGAATACCCGGCTGCAGGTCGAGCATCCGGTGACCGAAATGATCACCGGGCTGGACCTGGTCGAATGGCAGTTGCGCGTGGCCAGCGGCGAGCCGCTGCCGCTGGCCCAGGACGAGCTCGCCATCAGCGGCCACGCGCTGGAAGCGCGCATCTATGCCGAGGACCCGGCGAAGAACTTCCTGCCGTCGACCGGGCGCATCACGCATCTCGCCACGCCGGTTGCATCGCGCCATGTGCGCATCGACACCGGCGTGCGCGCGGGCGACGCGATCACGCCGTTTTACGACCCGATGATCGCCAAGCTGATCGTCTGGGATACGGACCGGTCCGCGGCGCTGGCGCGCATGCGCGGTGCGCTGGAGCAATTCCAGGTCGTCGGCGTGACCACCAATACCGAATTTCTCGGGCGGCTGGTCGCCTGCGAAGCCTTCGCCACGGCCGATCTGGATACCGGTCTGATCGAGCGCAATCGCGCAGAACTCATGCCCGCGCCGCCGCTCGCGGGCGACGAGGTGCTTGCGCTCGCCGCACTGGCGGAGTTGCTGGCGATCGAGCAGCGCGCAAAAGAGCGCGCCGCCGGTTCGGGCGACCCCTCGTCGCCCTGGGGCGCGTGCGACGGCTGGCGCCTGAACCAGGACAACCATCACATCCTGGTATTCCGGCAGGGGAAACACGAGCAGGCGGTCACGGCGCATTACCTCCCGGGCCGCTTTGAGCTGGAACTTCCCGGCGGCAGGCAAACCCTCACCGGCGCGTGGCAGCCCGATGGCAGCCTGACGGCCTGGCTCGAAGACGTCGTGCTGCGCGCAAACGTGGTGCAGTCGGGACCGGTGCTGGACGTGTTCTTCCGCGGCACCCGCTACCGGCTGGAACTGCGCGATCTCGCCCTGCATGAGATCGAAACCGACGCGCGCGGCGGCAGCCTCGCCGCGCCGATGCCGGGCAAGATCATTGCGGTGCTGACCGCGGCTGGGGCCAAAGTCGGGAAAGGCACGCCGCTGGTCATCCTGGAAGCGATGAAAATGGAACACACCATCATTGCGCCGGGGCGGGGCAGGGTAACCGAAATCCATTACAAAGTGGGCGAGCAGGTCGCCGAAGGCGCCGAGTTGCTCGGGTTCGAGTTGGACAATGATTAGTCTTACTGCGTCAATAAAGATATGTTCATGAATTGGTTCTCCCGCAGCAAGGGCAATGAGGCAGGCGCACGG
>Ga0156177_1089_pt1 | contig 29963 bp, 22 predicted proteins | sample RifCSPlowO2_12_FD_107830 | JGI IMG/M metagenome (GOLD analysis project Ga0156177, IMG submission 107830) | Betaproteobacteria bacterium RIFCSPLOWO2_12_FULL_64_23
AACGCCTGCGTTCATCACCCCTTACGGATGCTTCGGCCTACGCGCGTGATCTGGAGAGCGCATATCGGGACATCTGGCGCGATTGGTGCGGCGTCCATGATTGACCAGTCGATCGAGCTCATGCGCTCCGGGCGAATCGCCGAAGCCGAGCAGTGCCTTCGCCTGTGCCTCGCGCGTTCGCCCGATAGCGTGGACGCGCTGCATTACCTCGGTCTGCTGTGCCATCAGAGCGGACGCATCGAAGAGGCCGTTGCTCTTATCGGCAAGGCGGTGGAGCGATCGCCCGACACGGCTTTCCTGCACGCGAACTTCGCCGAAGCGTTGCGGCTGTGGGGAGACATGGATGCGGCCTTGCGTCATGCGCGCGATGCGGTGCGCCTTGAGCCGTCACATCCGAATTTTCAGTTCAATCTGGCCAAGGTGCTGGAAGGAAGCGGCCGCTTCGGCGATGCACTGGATGCGGCACAGCGCGCGTTGGCACTGCGGCCGGATTGGGTCGAGGCGCTTTCCCTTGGCGCGAGTCTGTGCTTCGCGTTGGATCGGTTGGACCAGGCGCTCGATTTCGTCAAGCGCGCCTGCGCGCTGCGTCCCGACGATCATTTGCTGTTCATTACGCTGATGCGCTATCGCGCGTGGGTGTGCGACTGGTGCGGTCGCAATCAGGACGCGGCGCGCGTGGAGGCAATGCTTGAACACTGGGTGGCGCACCCGGACGATGAGGCATTCGCTGGTATCAATCCTTTCGTCGCCCACGAATATGGGCTTCCACGGCAGATTCGCAACGACGTTACGCAAGCTTATTGCGAGCGCGTGCTGAAGGCCGCGGGAGCACCGCTGGAGCCGCGACGGGCTCCACCGCGCGCCGCGCGAGCGCGCCTGCGCCTCGGCTATGTCTCGGCGGATTTTCACGGCCATCCGACGATGCATCTGATGCGCAGTTTTTTCGCGCTGCACGACCGCGCCCGATTCGAAGTGTTCGCATATTCGATCGGCGCGGACGACGGCAGCGAGTACCGTCGCGAGGCGGTCCGCTCGGTCGATCGCTTCATCGACGTCCGCGCCGAACCGGCGCCTGTCAGCGCCGGGCGCATTCGCCGCGACGGCATCGACATCCTGATCGATCTGAAAGGCTTCACCCATGAAGCGCGCCCTGAGATCTTCGCGTTGCGGCCGGCGCCGCTGCAGGTGGCGTGGCTTGGATATCCGGGCTCGACCGGCCGCGGCCTGAATGACTATGCCATAGTCGATCGGGTCGTCGCGCCGCCGGAACTGGCCGGCGATTACGGCGAGAAACTGGTATGGATGCCCAATAGCTATCAGGTCAACGACTATCGCCAGCCGGTTGCGGAGGAACGCCCCGGGCGCGCGGCCCTCGGCCTTCCGGCAACGGGTTTCGTTTACGCCTGCTTCAATAAGGTGTACAAGATCGAGCCGCCCGTGTTCGGTGCCTGGATGCGCATTCTGGCGCGGGTGCCGGGCAGCGTGTTGTGGTTGTATGCAGGCAAGTCCGGTGCGCGCACGAATCTCGCGCGCGCAGCCGCCGCGGCCGGCATCGATCCGGCGAGGCTGGTGTTCGGCGAGACACTGCCGAAACCGCAGCACTTGGCGCGCCTCGCGCGGGCGGACCTGTTTCTCGACACTTTCACGGTCAATGCCCACACCAGCGCGGCCGATGCGCTCTGGGCTGGGGTGCCGGTGCTTACCTGCCCGGGCGACACGTTCGCCGCCCGCGTCGGCGCAAGCCTGGTCGCAGCAGCCGGCCTGCCGCAACTGGCTTGCCCGAGCATGGCAGATTACGAGAATGCCGCGGTGCGGCTTGCGCATGATCCGGCCGAACTGCGCGCCATGCGCCGGACGCTGGCGGCGCGCGAACGGCTGCCGCTATTCGACACGCCGCGCTTCGTGCGCGACCTCGAGAGCGCATTCGACACGATGTGGCAGCGCTACCTCGCCGGCGAGCCGCCGACGGAATTTGCCGTCGGCGTTGAGCCGCATTCCTGATGCCTGGCGCGTGGCGCAAGTGGTACGCTCTGGCGATGGCGCGGACCACGGCATGCTGAAGGGACTGCTGACAGGTTTGCTGCGCCGGGGCGCAGCGCGCGTCGCCGGCGACGCCTCGGCGCCGCAGGTCGGGCAGGCGGTCAGACTGCTGCAGTTGCACGACCCCGCGGGTGCGGCGCGGATATGCGAGCGGGTGATCGAGCGCGACCCCGGGATGGTCATGGCGTGGGAGCTGTTCGGCGTCGCTGCGCTCAACCTGGGCGACTACCCGCTCGCGTGCGAGCGTTTCGAGCACGTGCTCACGCTGGCGGGCGATGATGCGCAGGCGCTCGCCAATGCGGCCGAGGCGAATCGCCGGGCGGACCGGTGCGATCGTGCGCTCGAACTCATCGGTCGCGCGCTTGCGCGCAAGCCCGGCTTTGCGCCGTTCCTGCATATTCATGTGCTTGCCCTGGAATCCTCCTGGCGCAGCGACGAGGCGTTTGCGGCCTGTCGCGAGGCGCTCCGGCTGCATCCGGATTTCGCCAGCCTGCACACCAGCTATATGACCTTGCTCAATCGTGTCGGCGCCGATTCCGCGCTCATCCTGGAGGCGCATCGGCGCTGGGCCGGGCGCTTCGCCGCACCGCAACCGACCGATCGGCAGCACCGCAATTCGCCGCAACCCGAGCGCCGCCTGCGCATCGGCTACGTCTCGGCCGATTTCCGCCAGCATGCGATAAGCCGTTTTGTGTTGCCGCTGCTCGAGCATCACGATCCGGCCTTGTTCGAAGTGTATTGCTATTCCAATACCCCGAAAACCGACGACATCACCCGGCGCTGCGAGGCCCTGGCGTCGCATTGGCGCGATATTGTCGCGTTGTCGGACGCGGCCGCGGCGGACTTGGTCCGAAGTGACGGCATTGATATCCTGATCGATCTGTCCGGGCATACGTCCGGCAACAGGCTGGGGCTGTTTGCGTGCAAGCCCGCGCCGATACAAGTCACTTATCTTGGTTATCCTGCCACCACCGGGCTGTCGCAGATGGACTACCGGCTCACCGACGCGCGCGTCGATCCACCTGGTGCGAGCGAGGCGCGTTACCATGAGCGCTTGCTGCGATTGCCGCACAGCCTGTGGTGTTTTGCGCCGCCGCCGCAGATGCCCGAGGTCGGCCCGTTGCCTGCGTCCGGCACGGGACATATCACCTTCGGCTCGCTCAACTCCATGCTGAAGCTCACGCCGCAACTGCTGGCCCTGTGGTCGCGGCTGCTGGTCGCGCTGCCCGGATCGAAGCTGGTGCTGGCCACCGTTCCCGAGGGAGGGCCGCGCGCGAGAATCTCGCGCGAGTTCGAGTCGAGCGGCGTCGATCCGGCGCGACTGGAATTCCACGGTTTCCTGCCCTGGGACCAATTCTGGGCCTTGCACGGCCGCATCGACATCGCCCTCGATTCCTTTCCCTGCAATGGCGGCGCCACGACTTGCGAAACCTTGTGGCTGGGCGTTCCGCTGGTCAGCCTGGCGGGCGAAGCGTTCCTCGCGCGCGCCGGCCTGAGCATACTCAGCACCATAGGCCTGCCGGAATTGGTCGCGCACAGCGCCGACGAATACCTGCGTATCGCGCTCGATCTGGCGCGGGATCAGGCGCGCCTGGCGCAGCTGCGCTCGCGCATGCGCGAGCGCATGGGCGCTTCGCCGCTGCTCGCTGCGGCGGCGTTCACGCGCGATCTGGAGGGCTGCTACCGCACGGTCTGGCGGCAATGGTGCACGCCTCAAATCGCTGCGCCAGGCGCGGCATGTTGAAGAAGCTGGTACAGGCCGTGCTGCGCCGCGGCGCCGGGCCGGATCGCCTGCTTCTTTGCATCACCCGGGCGGCGGGGCACGCGGCGGCAGGCGAGCATGCCGCTGCGGTCGAGCTCTACCGGGAGAGCCTGGAGCTGCAGCCGCAGAATGCCAGGCTCTGGTGCAACCTCGGCGCGGAGCTCGATGCAATCGGGCAGGCCGGGGAGGCCGAACTCGCGTACCGGCGCGCGCTCGAACTCGATCCCGGGCTGGCGCAGGCCTGGTACAACCTGGGGCGACTGCAGCAGGAGCGCGGCAGGGAGAGCGAAGCCGAAACCTGCTACCGCTCGGCCCTGACCCTGCTCGACGCCGAGCGCGATCGGGAATCGTGGCAACTCGCGTACAGCAACCTGGGATTGCTGCTGCACAAGCAGGGAAGGCCGCGGGACGCGGTGAGTCTGTACCGCCAAGCCCTGGCGACGGATCCGGCAGACCCCGGCCTGCGCAGCAATCTGCTGTTCGTGCTGACGACGATGCCGGACATCGATGCCGATGAAGTGCTGCGGGAACACCGCGCCTGGGGCAGGCTGCATGCGCGCGCGCACGCGCCCCACGCCAACCCGCCGGATGCGGAACGGCGCATCCGGCTGGGCTATGTGTCCGCGGATTTTTACGGCCACCCGCTGGCGTTTCATGTTCTCCCGCTGCTCGCCCATCGCGATCGCGCGCGCACCGAGGTGGTCTGCTATTACAACGGCGCGAGGCAGGACCGGATGACGGCGCGGCTGCGGCAATCGGCCGACCGCTGGCGTGACATCGGCCGCCTGAACGACGCCGAGGCGGATGCCCTTGTTCGTGAAGACGGCATCGACATCCTGGTGGACTTGTCCGGGCACACCGCGGGCAATCGGCTGCCGCTGTTCGGGCGCAAGCCGGCGCCGATACAGGTCACCTTTCTCGGCTATGCCAACACCACCGGGCTGGACTGCATGGATTACCGCATCACCGACGCTTACGCCGATCCGCCCGGCACGGAGGCGCGCTACGTCGAAGAGATATTGCGCATGCCGCACAGCCTGTGGTGTTATGAACCCCAGCGCGCGGTCGCGCCGGAGAATCCGGCGCCCGTGCTCGAAAATGGCTATGTTACTTTTGCCTCGTTCAACGCCGCGTACAAACTCAATCAAGCCTTGATCGAAGTCTGGGCGCGCATACTGCACGCCGTGCCCGATTCGCGGCTGCTGCTGGTCAACCTGCCCGCGGGCGCGGCGCGCGAGCGCGTGCTCGCCTGGCTGGGGGGCGAAGGCATAGGCAGCGACAGGCTTGAAATGCATGCGCACCTTCCCACCCATGAGTTCTGGGCGGCGCACCGGCGCGCCGATATCGCCTTGGATCCCTTCCCCTGCAACGGCGGAGCGACGACCTGCGAGTCGCTGTGGCTGGGCGTTCCGGTGGTCACGCTCGCCGGCCGGTCCTTCGTCGGGCGCGCCGGCGTGAGCCTGCTCAGCAACTGCGGGTTGGCGCAGCTGATCGCGGCTAGCACAGAGGAGTATGTGGCTGTGGCAGCGGGACTCGGGCGGGACCCCGGGCGTCTCGCGCGGGTGCGCCTGATGCTGCGGGAAACCCTGCCGACCTCGCCCCTGCTCGATGGTCCGGCCTATACGCAGGCGCTGGAGACGCATTATCGCCAGATATGGCGGCGCTGGTGCAGCTCGCAAGGGCAGCCTCGTGCTTAAGCGGCTGATCAGGCACCTGATGGGGTCCGGCGAGCCCGCGCCCGGCGTGGCGCCTGAGCCGGAGCCCTCGCTGCCGCAGGCGCTGGCGCTGATGCGCTCGCGCGATTACGCCGGAGCCGAGCAGGTGTGCGAAGGCGTGATCGCGCGCGACGCGGCCGCACCCGGGCCGTGGGAGCTGCTCGGTGCCATCGCGTTCGAGCGCGGCGAGAAAGAGCTCGCGCGTGAGCGCTTCGAGACCGCGCTCGGCCTCTCGGGGGACCGGCTGCAGGCGCTATGCAATGCCGCCGAGGCCAATCGCCAGGCCGGATGCCATGCGCGCGCGCTGGAGCTCAGCGCCCGGGCGCTCGCGCTCGATCCCGGGCACGGCCCGGCAATGCACATCCAGGGGCTGGCACTGCAGTCCTGCTGGCGCATGGACGAAGCGCTGGCCGTCTATCGCCGCCTGGTGCAGCAGCAGCCCGATGTCTCGCGAGCCTATGCCAGCTACCTGTTCTTGCTGGTGCTGCTGGGAGAGGATCCGCTCGCGGTGCGCGCGGCGCATTGCCGCTGGGCCGAGGTCAACGCCGAGCCTTTGCGCGAGCGCGGCGCAGCTTGCGCCAATACGCCCGATCCGCTGCGGCGCCTGCGCATCGGCTATGTGTCGGCCGATTTCCGCGAGCATGCCGCCAGCAGCTTCATCGAGCCCATCCTCGCCGCTCACGATCCCGCCGGCTTCGAAACCTACTGCTATTCCAGCACCGAAAGCATCGATGCCACCACGGCGCAGCTGCGCGCTTTGGCGACATGCTGGCGCGACGTGCGTTGGCAAGACGACGAGGCCGTTGCGGGCATGGTCCGCAGCGACGCCATCGACATCCTGATCGATCTGTCCGGGCATACGAGCGGCAACCGGCTCGGCGTGTTTGCGCGCAAGAGCGCGCCGGTGCAGCTGACTTATCTTGGTTATCCTGCAACCACCGGCATGAGCGCCATGGACTATCGCGTCAGCGATGCGCTGCTCGATCCCCCCGGCGCCGCCGATGGCTATTACACCGAGACGCTGTTGCGCCTGCCGCACAGCCTGTGGTGTTTCCGGCCGTCTGCTTCCATGCCCGAACCCGGGCCGCTGCCGGCACTGCGCTCGGGGCAGGTCACTTTCGGCTCGCTCAACTCGATGCTGAAGCTCACGCCGCAGATGATCGCCCTGTGGTCGCGGCTGCTGCTGTCGATTCCTCAGACGCGCTTGGTCGTTGCGACGGTCGCCGCAGGCGAGGCGCGCGAACGCATCGCGGCCGAGTTCGCGCGCCACGGCGTGCCGGCCGAGGCACTGTCGATCCGCGCGCCGCTCGCGCGCGAGCAGTTCTGGTCGCTGTACCGGGAAATCGATATCGCCCTCGATACCTATCCCTGCAACGGCGGCGCCACGACCTGCGAGGCGCTGTGGTCGGGCGTGCCGGTGCTCAGTCTGGCGGGCGCGCTGTTCCAGTCGCGCGCCGGATTGAGCCTGCTCTCGGTGATCGGCTTGCCGCAGCTGGTCGCGCATTCGGAAGAGGATTACCTGCGGATCGCGCGCGAGCTCGCGTCGGACCTCGAGCAACTGTCGCAGTTGCGCCAGGGAATGCGTGAACGAATGCGCCCCTCCCCGCTGATGGATGCGCAGCGCTTCACGCGTGATCTCGAGGCGCTGTATCGGCAGGCATGGCGCAATTGGTGCGGGCAGGTACGGCATGCTTAGGCGGCTGCTCCGGCAGTTGCTGGGGGCGCGCGCGGCAGGCAGCGCCGAGCTGATCGCGCGCGGCCGGGCTGAGCGCGAGCGCGGCGAGCCCGCTGCTGCGCTCGCCACGCTGGAAGCGGCGCTCAGGCAGGATGCCGGGGACGCCGCTGTGCTGGCCGAACTCGGGTTGACGCATCGCGCGCTGGGCCGCGGCGACGCGGCGCGCGCGCTGCTCGAGCGCGCCGCGGCGAGCGCGCCGGGCTCGGTGCTGCCGCTGCTGTACCTCGGCAATTTGGCGCACGAGAGCGCACGGCTGGACGACGCGCTCGCGGCGTACCGGGCGGCGCTTGCCATCGACGGGCGCAATGCCGCGCTGCATTACAACCTCGCCCTGACCCTGATGTCCTGCGGCGAGGCGGCCGACGCGGTGGAGGCGTTCCGCGCCTGCCTGGCCGAGGCACCCGATTACGCCGACGCGCGCTCGAGCCTGCTGTTCGCGCTGAATCTATCCGATCGCGCCGGTACCGAGGACACGGTCGCCGAGCATTTCGAATGGGGCCGGCGCATTGCCGATCCGCTGTGGCGGGAACGCGGATTTTCCAATGCGCCGGAGCCGCAGCGCGGCTTGCGCGTCGGTTATGTGTCGGCCGATTTCTTCGGGCATGCGGCGGCGGACTTCATCCACTCCTTCCTGCCGCAGCACGAACGCGGGCGCTATGAAATCACCTGCTATTGCAATGCGCACCTACCCGAGGCGAGCTACCACCTGTACGGCCATACCTGGCGCGACATCAGCGCGCTTGACGATGCGCAGGCGGCAAGCCTCATCGAGCAGGATGCGATCGACATCCTGGTCGACCTGTCCGGCCACACCCGCGGCAACCGCCTGCTCGTGTTTGCGCGCAAACCGGCCCCGCTGCAACTGACGTTCCTCGGCTATCCGAATACCACCGGCATGCGCGCCATGGATTACCGCCTGACCGACGCGTATGCCGATCCGCCGGGCGCAAGCGAACGGCGTTACCGGGAACGGCTGCTGCGGCTGCCGCACGGCCTGTGGTGCTATCGCCCGCCTGCGGAGGGCATGCCCGAAGCAGGCGCCCTGCCGGCCTTGAGCAAGGGCCATGTAACTTTTGGCTCGATGAACAACGTGGCCAAGCTCAATGCCGGGCTCGTCGGCTTGTGGGCCGACCTGTTGCTGCGGGTAGGCGATGCACACCTGCTGCTGGCCACGATTCCCCCCGGAAGCACGCGCGAGCGCTTGCTGCGCATATTCGTTGCCAAAGGAATCGACATCCGGCGCATCGAGTTCAGCGATCGCCTGCCAAAGAGCGGGTTCCAGGCATTGCACAAGCAAGTGGACATCGCGCTGGACGCGTATCCCTGTAACGGCGGTGCGACCACGTGCGAGACGCTGTGGCTGGGCGTGCCGGTAGTCAGCCTGGCGGGCGAGGCATTCCGCTCGCGGGCCGGCGTGAGCCTGCTTGGCGCAGCGGGATTGCCGCAACTGGTGGCACATAGCGGGGCGGAGTATCTCGATATCGCGGCGTCCCTGGCGCGGGACCGCGAGCGCCTGGGACAGCTGCGTGCCGGCTTGCGCGAGAGCCTGCGCGCCTCGCCACTGATGGATGCGGCCGCGTTTGCACGCGCGCTCGAAGCGCAGTACCGCGGCGCCTGGCGCGAGTGGTGCGCCGGGCGCAGCTGATGCAAGCAGCTCTCAGATGCGGTCGAGGAAAGGGATATACCAGTCGGCGAAGCGCGCAGCGCGCGCCGTTGCGCCCAGCGGCAGCCACATTGCGAGGCGCTGCGGCTGCCAACGGATTGTGTTCTGCGTCGCGAAAAAGCGTTCCGCTGCGCTGTCGCGCTGCAGGTTGAGATACAGCGTGGCGTAAACCGCGGCGAGCGTCGACCACAGCGCCGGAAATTCGCGGGGCTCGCCCAGCATCTCGTATAAATAGCCGTGATCGTTCCTGCGTCCGACCAGCGCGTACGCAGACTCGCCGCGCAGCAGCTCCAGCTGTTCGGCGGGCGGCGGAAGCGAGGCGTAGCTGGTCTCGGTGCGCGCCGCACGCTCGGTTGCGCCGCGCCGCCGCAGCGTTTCGATGAAAGCAACCGCCGCCGCATCCGGCGCCGCGGCCGTTTGTGTTGCTGCGGGCGCCGCTGTTTGCGCGACGCCCAGCACGCCGCAATCGGCACCGATCCATCCCAGCCTGGCGTAGAAATCCGGTTGCGCGGTCCAGAGCACGGCGAAATCGTAACTTTCCTGCCGCATCCGCTGTTGCGCCGCCTGCAGTAGCACGCTGGCCATGCCGCGGCCGCGCCATTCCGGTCGGGTATAGACCATGCCTACCATGGCCGCGCGCCAGCTGCGCTCGGGGGTGATCCAGTCGAACGCCTTGATTGCCAGCGCGGAGACGATGAGGTTCTGCGCCTTCGCCAGCAGAATGGCCTGCGGCCTCTGCCGGTTCAGCACTGCGGGGAAGCGCTGCTGCAGCGAAAGCCGCCGGCCCTTGCCGAAGATGAATTCCAGGTCGAGCAGGGCCAGCAGCGCGTCGTATTCCCCGCTGCTGCACGGCGCGATGCTTGGCGCCGGCTCTACCATCCGGTGCGGATGCAGGCGACGACGCGCTCGCGCTCCTCGGGCGCGAGCCACCAGCCGCAGGGGATGGACAGGTTCTCGCGATCGAACAGGTCCACGCTGGTCAGCGCGTCGTCGCGGCGTACATCGGCAAAGCAGGAATAACGGTCGTTGCGAACATGCAGTCGCTGGCAGCCGATGCCGTTCTGCTGCAGTTTGCGCGCCAGGTCCGCGCGCCGCTCGGCGCGCAGCGAGTAGGTCCAGTAGCCCGACACCGCGTCCGCACGCCGCGCGAGCAGCGTGAGTCCGGCGACGCCGGCGAGCGCGCTGTCGTAATGGCGGCCGTTGGCGCGCTGGCGTAGAACGATGTCCTCCACCTGGGGAAACTGTGCGAGGCCCAAGGTCGCGGCGATGTTGTTCATGCAGAAATTGAAGCCGGGAACCGCAACATCGCTGTCGGGGTTGAGGTCTCCCGAGGGCAGGCGGAAGCTCGGCTGATGCATGCCGTAGCGGCGCAGCCGGCGCGCTTGTTCGTGATCGCCCGGACTGGCGCAGAACAGGGCAGCGCCTTCGCCGGCGGTGATCTGGCGCACCGCCGAGAAAGAGTAGATGCAGAAATCGCTGCCGTGGTCGCCGAGCTTGCGGCCGCGATACTCGGCACCGAAAGCTTCGGAGGCGTCTTCGATCAGCTTCAGGCCGTGCGCCTGCGCCGCGGCCTGCAACGCCTCCAGGTCGGCTACGTCCCCCGACCAGTGATAGGCGAGGATGGCGCGCGTGCGCGCTGTCACCAGTTCGGCGATGCGGCCCGGATCGAGCATGCCGGTGGCAGGGTCCACATCGCACCAGAGCGGACGCGCGAACAGGTTGGCGATGGGCATGCTGGTGGCAAGGCAGACCATCGGCGACACGATAACCTCGTCCTCCGGGCGCACGCCGGCCATGAACAAGGCCAGGGTCAGGGCCCCCGAAACGTCGCTCATCGCGCACACGCGCGGATTGCCGGTGTAGGCGGCGAGCTCGCGTTCGAACTCCTCGACCCTGGCGCCGTACGCGAGGTGGCCGCTCGCGAGCGTGGTCTCGAGCGCCGCGCCCGCGCCCGCCGGCATGTGCACCTTGAATAGCGGAATCTGGATATTCACGTGTCGCTACCAGCCCTGGCGCAGCGCGTCGGCGATGTACTCGCGCTCGGCATCGCCCACCCACCAGCCGCAGGGGATGTGCAGCATCGCGTCGTAGAACCGGTCGAGGCCGGGCAATTCGCAGCGGCTCGCGGCGAATACGCTGTGGCGGTCATTGCGCTTGTGCACGAGCGAATTGCCGATACCCAATTTGGTCAGCCGGCGCGCGAGCTCGTCGCGGCGCTCGGCGAGCACGGTGTAGAACCAGTAGGAGGGCTCGGCCGCCGCATCCCAGGCGCACAGCTCGATCCCGGGAATGCCGCGCAGCGCGGCATCGTAGTACTTGCCGTTGGCGACATGGCGCGCGATCACCGGCCGGATGTATTCCAGCTGCACCAGCCCGATGGTGGCATTGACGTTGTTCATGTGGTACTTGTAACCCGCTTCGGCCACGTCCACCTCGGTGCGCGGTGCGGCGCGGTCCATGCCGAACCAGCGCAGGCGCCGGCCGCGCGGCAGGTCGTCCGGGTTGCGGCAGGCAAGCATGCCCCCGTCCACCGTGGTGAGATGCTTGATCGCCTGCAGCGAATACATCGTGTATTCCGACTGGCTGCCGATCGGCAGCCCGGCATAACGCGCGCCCAGGGCATGCGCCGCGTCCTCGATCAGCGCCACGCCGTGGCGTTCGGCGACGGCGCGGATCGCGGCCATGGAGGCCGGGATGCCGCCGTAATGCACCACCATGATGGCGCGCGTGCGCGGTGTGATTTTTTCGGCGATTGCGGCAGCCGCCAGATTGCCGTTGCGCGGATCGACGTCGGCCCAGACGACGCGCGCGCCGGCATGCACAATGGCCAGATTGGTCGGCTCGGCGGTCATCGCCGTGGAGATGACTTCGTCCCCGGGCCCGGCGCGCGCAAGCAGCAGCGCGGTATGCAGCGCCGCGGTTCCGGAATAAAACGACAGCATATGGGGCTGGCCGACGAATGCGCCGAAGCGCTGCTCGAATTCGGTCACCGGCGGGCCCTCGGAAATTTGACCGCTGTAGAGCACCTCGCGCAGGCGGGGCAGCAACGCCGCCTCCGGCGCCATGAAGACTTTGAATAGCGGTATCTGCCGAGGACTGTTACTCATGCGCGCGGGCGACCCTTGTTCTCTCGCGGGGGAGAGACGGGTGACACGCCCGGAACCCGGCGGACCCGCCGCGCGCGCTGCCCGGCAGTTTGGATTCGCGCCCGGCGTGCTCGTCTAGCCCGTCGAGGGGTCTTTTCGGCGCAAGGACTGGCGGACATGAGCGAGTGGCCAGGAAGGATGACGACGGGATTCTAGCGGACATTCGATAGCCGAACCAGTTACTTTGTCACATTGGGAGCGGGACGGACGTTGCTATAATCAAGCACATGGTTTTGCGGTGCACCGCCCCCGATGGATCAGGAGAATAGCGAGCAAAAGCTGGAACGGGCGATCCGCTTGCATAACGAGGGCAAGTTGGACGACGCCGAGGCCTTGTACCGGGAGGTGCTGCACGATGCGCCGGGCCACCAGACGGCTCTGCACCTCTGCGGCCTGATCGCGCATCAGCGCGGCCGCTACCGCGAGGCCGTGACCTTGATCGAAATGGCGCTTGCCGGCGGCGCCACGACCGCCGCAATCCACACCAACTGCGGCGTTGCCTACCGTGCCCTGGGCGAGCTCGACAAGGCGGCGCGGCATATCGCCCAGGCAATTGCGCTCGACCCGGAATTTGCCAACGCGCACCAAAACTACGCGTTGGTGCTGTGGGACCAGGGATTGCCGCAGCAGGCCGCGGTTCACTTCGAGATCGTGCTGGCGCTGCGCGCGGACTCGCCCGAGCCGAATTTCTATCTCGGGCGGATCCGGCTGGACGAGGACAAGCCCGCGCTTGCCGCCGAGCATCTGCGCGCCGCGCTGCTGCTGCGGCCCGAGCATGCCGAGGCGCATTACCTCCTGGCGCGGGCGCTGCTGGCCCAGGGCGACACCCGCGCCGCGCTGCAAAGCCTTGCCGCGGCAGTGAAATCGCAGCCGGAGCACGGCCCTGCCGCCCATCTTGCCGCCAAGGCGAGTTTCGAGCTCTGCCACGAGGGCGCGGCGCTGGCTCACCTCGATCGGGCGCTGCGAAACCCGGCGGCGCCGGGCATGCGTGCCGCCCGTGCGCGGCTGGGTCAGATCGACCTGTGGTGCGCGGCCGGGGGCGGGCGCTATACCAGGATGGCGCGGCCGCAATGGCTGCGCCTGCCGCAGCCCAAGGCGCTGCCCGAACAGGAGTCGCGCTATTTCGCCCTGCCCAAGCCGTTTGCGCTGGAGATCTTTCTTGCGCGCCTGACCCGGGCGCGGGTGCTGCCGAAAGACTTGCTGCTGCTGTCCCCCGACGGCCAGTTGTTCCTGGATGGTTGCGTGCCCTCTGCGGGGCAGTACGCGCTGCGCGAGGGCGGGGCGATCCGCCACTGCGCCGACGACGGCCGTCTGCTGCTGGCGCTGCCCAGGCGTTGCCTTGCAATAGACGCGCCCTGTGTCTGGCTCGGCGCCGGCAGCGGCCACTTCCAATGGATATTCGAATCGCTGGCGCGGCTGTGGGCAATCGCGCAGCAGCCGGAACTGCAGGATCTGCCGTTGCTCGTGCAGGATTCCCTCAGCCACTGGCAGGACGAAATGCTGCAATTGCTGGGCTATGACGCGAAGCGGCGCATCGAAGTTCCTGCCGACGCCATGCTTGAATGCCGGGAACTTCACGCCGCTTCCTTGGTGACGGCCGGCTACTTCATCGCGCCCGTGGCAATTCAGCATCTGCGCCGGGAGCTGGCGCGCCGCATGGCGCCCGCAGCGGATGCGCCGCGGCGCATCTACCTGTCCCGGCAAGGCGCAGCGACGCGCAAACTGGCCAACGAGGCTGAACTGTTGCCGCTGCTCAAGGAGCACGGCTTCGTCGTGGTGCACCCGGAAAGCCTGAGCGCAACCGAGCAGCTGGCGCTGTTCCAGTCCGCGGAATTCATCCTCGGGGTGGAAGGAGCGGCGCTGGTCAATTTGCTGATCGCGCCGGCACATGCCAGGGTCGGAGTCATCGTCGCGCACGGCCTGTATCAACCATGGCACCACTATATTTCAGCGCCGGTCGGGCACGATTTCACCTATCTTTGCGCGGAGCCGGATTATGCTTCGCATGCGGTGCTGGCCGAATGCGACGTCACGCTCGCACGCGAGGTGCTGCAAGCTTTTCTGGCAGAGCGCTGAGCTACTCGTAGCGCAGCGCTTCGATCGGCAACAGCCTGGAGGCTTTGCGCGCCGGATAGAAACCGAAAAATATCCCGATTGCCGCGGCGAAGCCCACCGCCAGCACCACCGATGCGGCCGACAGGCTGGTGCGCCAGCCCGCGAACTGCCCGATGGCGAGCGAGCCGCCGAGGCCGAGCGCAATGCCGAGCAGGCCGCCGATCAGGGACAGCGTGACCGCTTCGACCAGGAACTGCTTGAGGATGTCGCCGGCGCGCGCGCCCACCGCCATCCTGAGGCCGATCTCGCGCGTGCGCTCGGTCACCGACACCAGCATGATGTTCATAATGCCGATGCCGCCGACCAGCAGCGACACCGAGGCCACGGCCGCGAGCAGCAGCGTCAGCACTTTGCTCGAGGCTTCCTGCGCCTGCAGGATTTCGGTGAGATTGCGGATGGTGAAGTCGTCCTCGGCGCCCTGCTGCAGCTTGTGGCGCTGGCGCATCAGTTCCCGGATCCTGTCCTCGGCGTCCTTCATCTTCTGGCCGTCGCGCACCTTGACCGAGATCACGCCGACGCGCCGCAGCTTGCCCTGCGGGCTGCCGAACAGGCGGTTCCTCGCGGTCGTCAGCGGCACCAGGATGACGTCGTCCTGGTCCGTTCCCATCATGCTCTGGCCCTTCTTGTCGAGGACGCCGACGATGGTGAACGGGACTTTGCGCACGCGCACCTGCTGGTCCACCGGATCGATATCGCCGAAGAGTTGTTTCGCCACGCTCTGTCCAATTAACGCGACCTTGCCCGCGCCGGTCATTTCCTGGGGCTCGAAGCCGCGGCCGGAGACGATGGGCCAGTCGCGCACTTCCAGGTATTCCGGCGTCACGCCGTAGATCACCGTGGACCAGTTGCTGTTCCCGGCCACGATCTGGCCGCTGCCGCGGCTGGACGGCGCCGATGACTGCACCTCGTGCACCTCGCGCGTGATCGCCCAGGCGTCGTCCTCGGTCAGCGTCTGCGCCGAGCTGCCGCCCAGGCGCACGCCGCCCGAAGTGGTCGAGCCGGGGATGATGATCATCAGGTTGGAGCCCAGGCTCTTGATCTGCTCCTCGACGCGCGCCTGCGCGCCGCCGCCGACTGCGATCATGGTGATCACGGCGCCGACGCCGATGATAATGCCGAGCATGGTGAGGATGGAGCGCAGCTTGTTTACCCTGAGCGCGCGCAGGGCGATGCGAAGGGTAGCGAGCAGGTCCATTCAAGCCGCCATCACCGGCGTCGCCGCATGGGCGAGCATCGCCTCGGCGTCATTGATCTTTTGCACCGGGTGATCCTCGAGCACCAGACCGTCGCGGAAATGAATGTTGCGCCGGGCGAAGGCGGCGATGTCGTGCTCGTGGGTGACGATCACCACCGTCATGCCGTCGCGATTGAGCTGTTGCAACAAGCCCATCACTTCCAGGCTGGTGCGCGAATCGAGCGCCCCGGTCGGTTCGTCGGCGAGGATCAGCACCGGGTCGTTCACCAGCGCCCGCGCGATCGCCACGCGCTGCTGCTGGCCGCCCGAGAGTTGCGCCGGGTGATGGCGCATGCGATCGGCGAGCCCGACTTCGACCAGCCGCTTTTTCGCGCGCTGATGGCGCTCGGCGGCGGGCACGCCGGCGTAGAGCAAGGGCAACTCGACATTGTCCAGCGCGTTGGTGCGCGGCAGCAGGTTGAACTGCTGGAACACGAAGCCGATGCGCTTGTTGCGGATCGCCGCCAGCGCGTCGCCCGAGAGCGCCGAGATCCTTTCGCCGGCGAGCATGTAGTCGCCGCGGGTCGGACTGTCGAGGCAGCCGATCAGGTTCATGAACGTCGATTTGCCCGAGCCCGACGGTCCCATGACGGCGACGAACTCGCCATTTTGGATGGACACCGATACGCCGCGCAGCGCGGCGACGGTCTGTTCCCCGACCAGGTATTCCTTGACCAGACCTGCGGTCTCAATCAGCGCTTCAGGCATGTTGGTCCGCACGCGCGTGGCGTCCTGATTCGGGCTCATGCGGGAAAGAGGTTCGCATCGATAGCCCGTCTTGCTCAGAACGGCAAACGCGGACCGCTCGGGGCCGGCGCGTTGCCGCTGGATTGTGCCGTGCCGACGATGACCTGGTCGCCTTCCTTGAGCTCGCCGGCGACCATCTCCGTCATGCTGCCATCGGACAGGCCGGTGCGCACGCTGACCAATTTGGGCGGGCCGCTCGCATCGGGCACGAACACGCGCCCGCGCCCCGTGCTCGCGCCGGCTGCGCGGCCGGCGGATTCGGCGACGATCTCTTCGTATTTCTGTTTCTGTTCGGGCTTTAGAATCTCCGTGATCCTGGTGCGCATCTCGGTGCGCGCTCGCTCGCCCGCCTTGGCCCGTTCCGCTTCCGGCAGCTCGCGCAGCGCCCCCAGCTTCTGCCGCAGGTCGGCGAGAATCGGATCCAGCCGTGCCTGCTGGTCGGTGTCGAGGTTGAGCGCGCTCACCAGGCGCTGGCGCAGCTGTTGTCCGCCGCCTGGAGTGGCCGCCGGAGCCGCCGCGGTCCCGCCGGCAGCGCCTGACGCGCCGGCTTCGCTGAAACCCGCCGGCCGGAAGCGCAGGGCCGCATTGGGCAGCTTGAGGACACTGTCACGCTGGTCGGTAGTGATGCGCACGTTCGCGGTCATGCCCGGTAGTAATTGCAGATCCGGGTTCGCCGCCGAAATCACCACAACGTAGGTGACCACGTTCTGCACCACCAGCGCCGCTTTGCGCACCTGCATCACCTTGCCGCTGAAGGTGCGGCCGGGGAAGGAATCGACCGTGAACGTGGCGTTCTGGTCAAGCTTGACGCGGCCGACGTCGGCTTCGTCGATCGAGGCGTCCACCTGCATGTCGCGCAGATTCTGCGCGATCTGGAACAGTTCGGGCGCCTGCAGGCTCGCTGCCACCGTCTGGCCGGCTTCGATGCTGCGCTTGATCACCACGCCGTCGACCGGTGCGCGGATGATGGTGCGATCGAGGTCGACCTTGGCCTGGGCCAGCTGCGCTTCACGCTGCTTGACTACTGCTGCGGCGTTTTTCGCCTGTGCCTCGGCCACGGCCAGTTGCGCGCGTGTCGTCTTCAGCTGCTCCTGCGCGGCGTTGTACACCGCCTGGGCTTTGTCGCGGTCGGCCGTGGAAACGAAACCCTTTTCGACCAGCGTCTGCTTGCGCTCGTAGTCGCGCTTGACGTCGGCCAGATTGACCTCGCTGCGCGACACCTCGGCGCGCTGCGCGCCTACGCCCGCCATCTGCGTCAGCACCGTCGCCCTGGTCGCCTCGAGGTCGGCCATCGCCTGCCGCACCTTGAGTTCGAACGACTCCGGGTCGATGCGCGCGATCACCTGGTCTTTCCTGACCACGGAGTTGAAATCGACGAGCAGTTCCTTGATCTGCCCCGAGACCTGCGAGCCCACCAGCACCGACACCACCGGGTTGAGCGTGCCGGTGGCAGCCACTGCCGCCATGATCGGGCCTCGCTCGACCTTGCCCAAGCGGTACGCGGTCTCATCGCCTTTGTTCGAAGCGTAGCGATAAACGCCGAAAGCGGCACCCGCGAGGATGGCGGCGGCAATGATCAGCAGCGGGGTTTTTTTCATCGATTTAGCAGGCTAAGCGCGGAAAGCAGTAGGCGGCAAGCTTACCATGCAGGTTCGCGGCAGCGCTGTCACCAGATGTTTCGACCGCTGCCCCGGTGTGTCGCCGTGTTTCTGCCGCCGCAGGCCCCGATTCGGCCGGTGCCGGAGGCACCCGCATGCTCTGCGGATCGGCGCCGCGATCTGCAGCAATCCCGTAACAAATTGTTGCAATTGGAAAAACTTTATGAGTCTCGGCTATAATCCAACGCAAGAAAAACATCCTCAACCGCGATATTGGTTCATAGTGAGGCATACATGCGTCGACCCATGATGTTGATTGCGGCAATTCTGGCGGGCTTGCTCGTGACAGCTTGCGGCAGCAGCGGACATCCGGCTGATCCTCCGGCCAGTGTGGCCGCGGTCGCCGGCGATGGGATCGTCACCGTATCCTGGCCGACCACATCCGGCGTGGAGTATTGGTTGTTCTATGCCAACTCTCCCAGCATTTCGACATCGAACTGGACCGCGATACCCGGTTCAAGATCGATCCTGAACGCGGTTTCGCCTTACGTGGTGACGGGGCTGACGAACGGCGCCGTTTATTCGTTTACGGTCAACGGACGAACCAATGGCGGTCCCGGCGGGGAGGGCAGTCCGTCGGTGTCTGCGATTCCCCGGCTCGCGGGGACGGCCACGGCAAGTTTGCCTGCTCCATGGACTGCAGGGACTGCGCTCGGCGCCGACACGATGCGCGGCCTGATGCTGGGCACTCAGTTTGTCGCAGTCGGCGCCAACGGCGCCATGTATTCGAGCACTGACGCGACCAACTGGGTCGCGTTGAACTCCGGGGTGGCCGCCAATCTCAATGCCGCGGTCCACTCCGGCGTGTATATGGCGGCTGGCGACGGCGGCGCGATGCTCCACTCGACCGATGCAATAAGCTGGACGCCGCGAAATACGGGAACCGCGAACAACCTGTATGCAATTGCAGCAAATTCCGCGCGGATCGTGGCGGTGGGCGCCAAGGGGACAATTGTAACCAGCAGCGATGGAATCACCTGGGCCGCCGCGGCCGAATCGGCCACGGCGAACGACTTGTACGCAGTAACCGCCTTTGGCAGCCTGTGGATTGCCGTTGGCGCCAATGGCACCATGGTCACCAGCAGCGACGGCAGCACGTGGAAGTCTGTTGCCTCGAATGCTGCGCTCGACCTGAAGGGGATCGCCCATGGCACGAGCAGCGCCACCGGCGCATTGATCTTTGTAGCGGTGGGCGCAAGCGGAGCGCTGGTCACCAGCCCCGATGCGGCGACCTGGACTGCGCAGCCCGCAATTGGCGCGAACACGCTCTCCGCGGTAACTTATGGAACACAGTTCATCGCAGTCGGCGCCAACGGGAGTATTTTCACGAGTACGGACGGCACGACCTGGGTGGGCCAGCCGTCGACGACCAACAGCGATCTCAATGCAATCGTTCATGCTCCGTATGGTTATTCGGTGGTCGGCGCAGCCGGCGTGAATTTGCTGGCGAAATAGAAACCTGTCTCACAATGAGGGGATGCCTCCTTTCATATTGCGCTCGATAGGCAGGTTGCAAAATTCATTTTGCACGGAGGCAAATACGGCGTCTCGAATGCCCTCGCATGCGACGAGCGGCGTTGCGCGCTGCGCGCGCCAACCGTGTTTCTGGTACGGATAAGAACCATCCGTACCAGAAACACGGTTATTGTTAACACCAAATACGGCGCGGGGGTTTAATCCAAGATCGTCGATTGTGCACGGATGGGTTTTCATCCGTGCGCAATCGGCGATCCGCGCGGACGGTTTTTCGTCCGCGCAAAATCGCAGGTTTGCAAGAACGGTGAGCGCGACTTAGGTCTCGACATGTAGGTAATGCCCCGACTTGCCGCCTTTTTTTTCCAGCAGTAATACGCTCTCGATGCGCATGCCGCGATCGACCGCCTTGCACATGTCGTAGATGGTGAGCAGGCCTACGCTGACTGCCGTCAGGGCTTCCATTTCAACCCCGGTGCGGCCCAGGGTTTCGACCGTGACGGTGAGCGTGACGCCGCAGCGCACGGTGTCGGCTTCGAATTCGGCGCCGACCCGGGTCAGCGCCAGCGGGTGCGCCAGCGGAATCAGCTCCGCGGTGCGCTTTGCCGCCTGGATCGCGGCCAGGCGCGCCACGCCCAGTACATCGCCTTTTTTTGCCGTGCCCTCGAGGATCAGGCGCAAGGTTGCCGGCTGCATGCGTATCGAGCCGCAGGCGCGGGCGCTGCGGCGCGTCTCGGCTTTGGCGCCGACATCGACCATGTGAGCCTGGCCGAGCGTGTCGAAATGGGTGAGCTTTTTCGCCTTTCCAGGGGAACTTCGTTTCATAGCGGAGTATCATATCATCATGCGTATCAGCAGCTTGCTCGCGTTGTTTCTGGCGTGTGCGTCGCCCACCCTGGCCGACGGCCTGCCCGATCTGGGCGACACGGCGCAACTCGCGCTCACGCCGCAAATGGAGCGCCGCGTGGGCGAGTCGATCATGCGCGACATCCGTCTGCACGATCCTGCCTTCGACGACGATCCGGAGGCCACCGAGTATCTCAATGTCGTTGGCAACCTCCTGGTGTCCAACAGCCAGGATGCGCGCCAGGACTTCGAGTTTTTCCTGGTCAAAGATCCCACGCTGAACGCGTTCGCGCTGCCGGGCGGCTACATCGGCGTGCATACCGGGACGATCGTGACCGCCCAGAGCGAATCGGAACTGGCAGCGGTGCTGGCGCACGAGATTGCGCACGTGACTCAGCACCACATGGCGCGTATGGTCAGCAAGGAAGGACAGCTGTCGACGGCAATGCTGGCGGCAATGGTGCTGGCGATCATCGCCCGCAACTCCCAGGCGGGATCGGCTGTGGCGGCAATCGGGCAGGCGGGTGTAATCACTGCGCAGATCGGCTTTACGCGCGAGTTCGAGCGCGAAGCCGACCGCATCGGCTTTTCGACCCTGGAGAAATCCGGCTTCGACGTACGCGCCATGCCGTCGTTTTTCCTGCGTTTGCAAAAGGCGGGGCGCTTGTACGAAAACAATGCCCCGGCTTATTTGCGCACTCACCCGGTTACCACGGAGCGCATTGCCGACGCGCAAAACCGGATTCAGGGGCTGCCCTACAAGCAGACGTCCGACAGCTTCGATTTCCAACTGGTGCGCGCCAAGCTGCGCGCCGGCCAGGGCACGTCGCGCGATGCGCTGGCGCAGCTCGAAGGCGATCTGCGCGACAAGAAGTTCAGCAACGAAACTGCGGCGCGCTATGGTCTTGCCGCGGCCTTGTTGCGCGCGCAGGAACCGGTTCGCGCCGCGGCCGAACTCGCGCCGCTGTTGAAGACCACCGAGCATCCCATGCTCGCGGGGCTGGCTGCGCGCATCAAACAGGCCAATGGCGACGAGCAGGGCGCGCTCGGCGTGCTGAAGCAGGCGCTCGTCCGCTATCCCAACAACCGCGCACTCAACTATGCCTACATCGAGGCGCTGCAGCAGCGCGGGCAAAATCGCGACGCGGCGTCGCTTCTGGACGAGCAGCTCAAGAATCATCCGCGCGATGCGCGGCTGTACGCGCTGCAGGCAAAAGGCTATGCCTTCCTCGGCAAGCGGCTGCTGCAGCACCAGGCACAGGCCGAGGCCTATGTACTGCAGGGCAGCCTGCCGGCGGCGATCGAGCAGTTGCAGCTGGCGCAAAAAAGCAGCGACGGCGACTTCTACCAGCTCTCCAGCGTCGAGGCGCGCCTGCGCGATCTGCGAGCGCAGCTGGCGCAGGAGATGAAAGAGAAGAAAGAGAAAAAGTGAACGCGTAGCCGCCGGCGTGAAGCGCCAGCGGCCGGCTCAGCCCGCTTTGCCGGGTGCTTCGAAATAGGCCTCGTACAGCAGGTCGAAAGTCATCTCGGTTTCGGCGAGCAGTTGGTCCTCGTTTTCGCTGCGGCGGACGGCGCCCTGCAGCAGCGTCTGCACCCCCGCGGCTTCGGCCACCCGGGTCTCGCTCGCATTGAGGGCATGAATGAGCGCGCCGATGCGCACAAGAGCGGCGTCCTTGTCCAGCTTGAAGCTGGCGAGGATCTCCTCGAACGTGACCCTGTCCCGGCTGTTGCAAAACGCTGCGCCGGCGTAGCCGTAGCCGATTGCGCCCGCCGGGCATTCCTGGTTCTTGTCCAGCCACAACAGCTTCGCTTCCGGGTCGATGAAGCGCCGGATCAGCCAGGCCGAAGCCAGCTCGTCGGCCCAGAGGGGTTTGCGCGTCGCCCACACGCGCTGAAAATAGTGCTTGCCCGTGGTATCCAGCGTGCCGCTTTTCTTCTGCGCATTGGGGAACATCAGCGCGTGCACCGCCTGCTCCGCCTCGGCCAGGGCGCGCGCCGCGCGCTGCCTCGATTCCGAAGGGAAAAAATCGAGCGTGCTGATGATTTCAAATTCGCGCTTGTGCTTGCTCAGCAGGCGCATGAGGGACTCCGGATCGGAGACGCCGAAGGCGGTCCTGAGGCTTTCCACGGTCTTGATCAGCTCGCTGTACTTGTGCGTGCGGTCGAATAGACCGAAGAACTGCTGCGCTTGCGCCTCATCCAGACTGTTCACCGAGAGCAAGTGGGCCGTGCCGTTGATGCGTGCAATGTGCTCGCCCAGGCTGGCCAGGCCCTGACGCGCGGCCGGCGTGTCGGGCAGCAGGAATACTCCGTCGCGTATCACGGCGCAGCCCAGCGATTCAAGCGTGCGCAGGATGCGCATGCGCGCCGCCGGGTCTTCGGTGGGCAGGATGGTGACGAAGGCGAGCCAGCGCGCGGCGGCTCCGGCTCTTGCGCTTTCGCCAGCCACAGCTATCGGCCCGATCCGGTCCGGCCAGCGGCGCCTTGCGCCGCGGCGTACGGGCGCCGCGCGAAATCAACAAGACTTGTGCCGGCCGCATAGTCCATGTGTTTCCCCTCCCAGTACGCGATAGTATCAAATTTGGAAGGGCCGCTTCCAGCCATAATCCCTCTAAACTGGACAAGCCGGAATCAAGCAAAGTGCCTCCGGCGAGGGAAAAGCCCTTATCCCACGAACAAGAGGGTGCCCCCCTTGTCCCGCGAGGGGACTTTCCCCTCTAGGGCCTGTTGACATTCAGCACATGAGCGCGACGGGGGTAATTTGGGATGCAGCGCAAGGCGCGAGGAGTGCCGTTTGGTCATTCCAAACAAGCGACGAGCAACGCCACGCGGCGTCCCAAATTATCCCCCGTCCCTTCGGGTTGCCTCTAAATGCGGCGCCTGCGGCGTTGCGCTCCTCGCCAAGGGAACCACCCTTGGCTTCGTCGCGCGCCTTGCAGTCATCCGCATTTGGAGGCAACGCGTCTCATGCGATGAATGTCAACAGGCCCTAGGGGGATCGAGACTTTCGGGGCGTTAATCCCCCCGCGGATGCATGCTCGCCATTTATCGAAGTCTTCGCCATTTCTGTCAACTCTTGATTGATAAGAGACAAATCAGCGCGCCTTATCAGCAAATCAAAATCTCTGGCTTGTGAGCCCGCCCGCCACTGCGCACAATGAGCGAAATCTGGCTGTCGCATGCCTGCGTGTCCGGACCACGGCGAGGCCAGCGAGCCCATACCACTACCTGTACGACTAAAGAGGCAGAATCATGTCCAAGCTGGTCCATCCTCACGGCGGAGAATCGCTCAAGCCGTTGCTGCTCGCCGGCGCTGCGCTGAAGGCGGAACTGGCGCGGGCGCGCACGCTGCCCCGCCTGCGCGTCTCCTCGCGCGAAAAAGGCGATCTCATCATGCTCGGCATCGGCGGTTTCAGCCCGCTCGAAGGCTTCATGACTCGCGCCGACTGGGAGGGCGTGTGCGACGGCTACCGCATGGCGAGCGGCCTGTTCTGGCCGATTCCGATCACGCTTTCCGCCGACACGGCGGCTGCGGCGGGCATCAAGACCGGCAGCGAGCTCGCGCTGGTCGATCCCGATTCGGACGAGATCCTCGCGACCATCAAAGTAAGCGAAAAATACGAGATCGACAAGGCGCACGAATGCATGTCCGTGTTCCGCACCGCGGACGCCGAGCATCCGGGCGTGAAAATGGTCCTGGCGCAGGGCGAAGTCAACCTCGCCGGCCCGGTCAAAGTGCTCTCCGACGGCGGCTTCAAGGCAAAATACGGCGCGCTGTTCATGACGCCGGCAGAGACCCGCGCCGAGTTCGAGCGTCTCGGCTGGTCCAAAGTGGCCGCGTTCCAGACGCGCAATCCGATGCACCGCTCGCACGAGTACCTGGCCAAAGTCGCGATTGAAACCTGCGACGGCGTGCTGGTGCATTCGTTGCTGGGCGCGCTCAAGCCGGGCGACATTCCGGCCGACGTGCGCACCAAGGCCATCTCGGTGCTGATTGACAGATATTTCCTGAAAAACACCGTGGTGCAGGCGGGTTACCCGCTCGACATGCGCTACGCCGGCCCGCGCGAAGCGCTGTTGCACGCGCTGTTCCGCCAGAACTACGGCTGCTCGCACCAGATCGTCGGGCGCGACCACGCGGGCGTGGGCAGCTATTACGGCCCGTTCGATGCGCACCATATTTTCGATGAGATCCCGAAAGGGTCGCTGGAGACCCAGCCGCTGAAGATCGACTGGACCTTCTGGTGCTTCCAGTGCGGCGGCATGGCATCGGCGCGCACCTGCCCGCACGACGACAAGGACCGGCTGAACGTGTCGGGGACCAAACTGCGCAAGTGGCTGTCCGAAGGCAGCCCGGTGCCGGCCGAATTCAGCCGGCCGGAGGTGCTCGCGATCCTGCGCGACTATTACGCCACGCTGGAAGCGCACGAAAAAGTGGAAGTGAAGCTCGCGGGGCATTCCGCGCGCTAGTGATAAGGTTTGCTTTATTGAATTTGTTTTTTTCCGAGGAGGTAGTAACGATGCCGACATACGTCCGTACCGAAAAATGCGACGGCTGCAAGGGGCAGGACAAGACCGCGTGTATGTATATCTGCCCGCATGACCTGATGCATCTGGACCGGGACGGTTCCGTCACCGGCCATGCGATGAAGGCCTACAACGTGGAGCCGGAGCAGTGCTGGGAGTGCTATTCCTGCGTCAAGATCTGTCCGCAGAACGCGATCGAGTGTCGCCACTACGCCGACATCGTGCCACTGGGCGCCTCGGTGCAGCCGCTGCGCGGAACCGATTCCATCATGTGGACCATCAAGTTCAGGAACGGCACCATGAAGCGCTTCAAGTTCCCGATCCGCACCACGCCGGAAGGCTCGGCCGATCCCTACGGCGGCAAGCCGAAGGCGAACATGGCGGACATCGCGAACGACGAGGTGCTGTTCACCAAAGCTTTGCATGCGGGCGACCGCAGCCAGTTCGTCAAAGCGTGAAGAACCAATCGTGAAGCGTACGGAGCGAGTCGTGGCGAGGTCTGCATTCGCCGCCCGCGCTCCGGATTTTGACTTTTTTTCGGCAGAGGGCTACTGGGTTTAGTCCAAGCCGCATTGAGAAAGGAAATCTGCAATGGCTGAATACATTTTTGGCAATCCGGAAGTGATCGAGGAAGAAGTCGATCTGCTCATCATCGGCGGCGGCATGGCCGCCTGCGGTTCGGCATTCGAAATCCCGCGCTGGGCGGAGGGCACCGGCCTCAAGGTCAAGCTGGTGGACAAGGCGGCGTTGTCGCGCTCGGGCGCCGTGGCGCAGGGCTTGTCGGCGATCAACACCTACCTCGGCGAGAACGACCCCGCGGACTACGTGCGCTATGTGCGCAACGACCTGATGGGCATCGTGCGCGAAGACCTGATCTACGACGTCGGCCGCCATGTCGACGACTCGGTGCACAATTTCGAGGACTGGGGCCTGCCGATCTGGAAGGCGCAGGGCGACGAGGAAAAATCGCTGCGCTCAGGCGGCAAGCCGGTGCGCTCGGGCAAGTGGCAGATCATGATCAACGGCGAATCCTACAAGTGGATCGTGGCCGAGGCGGCCAAAAAAGCGCTGGGCATGGATAATATTCAGGAGCGCATTTTCATCGTGCGCCTGATCAACGACAAGAACGACCCGACCCGGATCGCGGGCGCGGCGGGCTTTTCGGTGCGCGAGCACAAGCTCTATATCTACAAGTTCAAGGCCTGCATGCTCGCCGCCGGCGGCGCGGTAAACGTGTTCCGCCCGCGTTCCATCGGCGAGGGCGGCGGGCGCGCCTGGTTCCCGGTGTGGAACGCCGGCTCGACCTACTCCATGGCGGCCGAAGCCGGCGCTGAAATGACCATGATGGAGAACCGTTTCGTGCCGGCCCGCTTCAAGGACGGCTACGGTCCGGTGGGCGCCTGGTTCCTGCTGTTCAAGGCCAAGCTGATGAACGGCGCGGGCGAGGATTTCGGCACCCTGCGCGGCGACATCATCAAGGACGAAAAGCGTTTCGGCAAGTACGGCATGGGCGTGCCGGGCACCTGCCTGCGGAACCACATCATGCTGGAGGAGATGATCGCCGGCCGCGGCCCGATTTTCATGGACACGCCGACCGCGCTCGCCAAGCTCGCCGAGAAAATGACGCCGAAGGAAATCAAGCACCTCGAGGCCGAGGCCTGGGAGGACTTCCTCGACATGACCATCAGCCAGTGCGGCATCTGGGCCGGCGAGAACATCGAACCGGAGAAAACGCCTTCGGAAATCATGCCGACCGAGCCCTACCTGCTCGGTTCGCACTCCGGTTGCGCCGGCATCTGGGTGTCCGGGCCGACCGACCTGCCCGGCGTGCCCAAGGAATGGTCCTGGGGCTATCGCAGCATGACCACGGTGAAGGGCCTGTTCTCGGCCGGCGACGGCGTCGGCGCCTCCGGTCACAAGTTCTCCTCCGGTTCGTTCGCCGAAGGGCGCATCGCCGGCAAGGCGATGGTCAAGTACGCGCTCGACAACAAAGACTGGAAGCCCGAGTTGGAGCGCACCAAGGACGAACTGGTGGAAGAGATCTATCGTCCGGTGCGCAACTTCCTCGAGCACAAGGACTACACTACGGCGATCGACATCAATCCGCACTACATCACGCCCAAGATGCTGCAGTACCGGCTGCAGAAAATCATGGACGAGTACGTGGCCGGCGTGGCGACCTACTACCGCACCAACAAGAAGATGCTGGAGGTGGCGGAATTCAAGCTCGAGATGCTGAAGGAGGACTCGCTCAAGATGCGCGCCAAGGACCTGCACGAGTTGCTGCGCGCCTGGGAGAACTACCACCGCATCATGTCGGCCGAGGCGCACATGAAGCACATCCAGTTCCGTGAGGAAACCCGCTATCCGGGCTTCTATTACCGCATGGACTACAACTACATCGATGACGTGAACTGGAAATGCTTCAGCAACTCCACCTATGACAAGAAGACGAAGAAGTGGGCGCTGAAGAAGGTGCCGTACGTGCAGATAATCAAGTAGCCGCTGCGCGTATCAGCCTCTGGTTCGGCACGGGGTCTGGGTATGAACTACCCGGACCTTTTTCTTTGTGGCGTGCCCGACACTATCGTCTGCAGTTCTTCCCGCAAGGATGTCCGGAGAAGCGCGCCAGTATTGGTTCTCCGGCGGCAAGATGAATAGCGGAGACCGATACAAATTCTACCCCTCTTGGTTCCTTTGAATTCCTGCGGATTTCACCAAAAGCAACGCCCATGCTAGCATTCGCCCTATGAAACCATCCGAAGCATTCCAGGTACACCGGGCCGCAATACGCCGTATCGTCGAGCACCATCGTGCCCGCAATGTTCGCGTGTTCGGCTCTGTTTTGCATGGTGACGATGTCGATGGTGGGGATCTGGATCTTCTCGTCGATCCACTGCCACAAACGACGCTCATGGATATCGCTGCCATTCAGGTTGAACTCGAACGAATCCTTGGGGTACCTGTAGATGTACTCACACCTAAGGCGTTGCCGGAAAAGTTTCGGGGCGCAGTACTGGCAGAAGCGGAACCAGTTTGAAAAAGCATGCGCGCCGTGTCCAGGATTATCTCGGGCACATTTTGGAGGCTATCAGCCGCATCGGACGTTATACGGAAGACCTCACCGAATCAGCGTTTCTTGAAGATGAGATGGTGCAGGACGCCGTTATCCGGAATTTTGAAATAATCGGCGAGGCAGCACGCAACGTAGAGCGCGATTCCCCGGATTTCGCCGCCAGGCATTCCGATATCCCGTGGACGCTGATTTACACCATGCGCAATCGTGCGGCGCATGGTTACTTCAGTGTCGATCTGGAGATCGTCTGGAAAACCATTCATCAGGATCTGCCTGAACTCGCAATGAAGATTGGCACGCTTCTGGACGACGCCCGAAAAATCTGAAAGGCGCGTAATGCGGGTTGGGTATGGTAAAAGGGTATTTCGCGGCAAAGCTCTCGATATAAGCTAAGGGCTGCTGCTCCCTTCACTTGCGCAAGAAAGTCGACGATATGAGCAACGAATTCAGCGATCCCAGTCCGGTCACGCCGGTCCAGCCGGTGCAGCTCACCCAGGACGACAGTTTCCAGTTCCGCTGCCACAAGGGCATCGCCTGCTTCAACAAATGCTGCCAGAACATCGACATCATGCTCGCGCCCTACGATGTGCTGCGGCTGAAAAAGCGCCTCAAACTTTCGGCGCGCGACTTTCTCGACAACTTTACCCGCGACTTCGCCATGGACGGCCACGGCATGCCGGGGCTGAAGCTCGCCATCAAGGACGAATCGCCGGCCTGCGTGTTCCTCACGCCCGAGGGCTGCGGCGTCTACGCCGACCGGCCCTCGGCCTGCCGTTACTACGCGCTCGGCCTCCTGTCCATGCGCAAAAAGGACTCGCCCACCGACGAGGATTCGTATTTCGTGGTGAAAGAAGACCACTGCCTCGGCCATCAGGAGGCGAAGACGCAGACGGTGGGCGACTACCGCAAGGAACAGGGGCTGGAGGACTACGACGCGATCAATCGCGAGTGGCGCCAGATCGTGCTGAAGAAGCGCTCCGGCGGCCCGGCCGTGGGCAAGCCCTCGGAGCGCAGCATGGAGCTGTTTTTTCTGGCGAGCTACGACCTCGACGGCTTTCGCGAGTTTATCTCCACGCCCGGCTTCACCGATCTGTTCGAACTCGATCCAGCCGAGAAGCAGGCGCTGGTCGAAAACGACGAGGCACTGTTACGCTTCGCCTTCCGCTTCCTCAAGCAGGCGCTGTTCGGGGAGATCACCATCCCGGTGCGCGCCGACGCGGCGGAGAAGCGGCGCGAACGCTATCGCCGCAGAGTGGAGCAGGCCGAGCGCGACGCCGCCCAACGCAAGTCGATCGATCAAGACCAGCAGTACGAGAGCCTGAAAGACGAATGAACGGTCCGCACGACGCCCGGCGCCTGGACGCCGATCTCGACCGCATCGAAACCGAGCCCTACTACGAGCCGGTGGGCGCTGAGGTGGCGCTGTTCGAGGCGGCCTGGGCAAGCAGGGTGCCGGTGCTGCTCAAAGGGCCTACCGGCTGCGGCAAGACGCGTTTCGTCGAACACATGGCCTGGCGCCTGGTGCGGCCGCTGGTGACCGTGTCCTGCCACGACGATCTCACCGCCTCCGACCTGGTGGGGCGCTACCTGATCGTGGACAACCAAACCATATGGGTGGACGGGCCGCTCGCGCGCGCGGTGCGCTCCGGCAGCCTGTGCTACCTCGACGAGATCGTGGAAGCGCGCAAGGACACCACCGTGGTGATCCACCCGCTCGCCGACAGCCGCCGCATCCTGCCGATGGAAAAGCGCGGCGAACTGCTGCGCGCCCCCGCGGAGTTCATGCTGGTCCTGTCCTACAATCCGGGCTACCAGAGCGTGCTGAAGGAATTGAAGCATTCGACGCGGCAGCGCTTTGTCGCCATCGAGTTCGGCTACCCGCGCGCCGACCTGGAGGCGAGGATCGTCGTCACCGAGTCCGGCATCGACGCGTCCACCGCGGAGCGCCTGGTGAAATTCGCCGCGATGACGCGCAACCTGAAGGGCAGCGGCCTGGACGAGGGCGCGAGCACGCGCCTGCTGGTGCACGCGGCGCAGTTGATGCAGCGCGGCGTGGCGCCCCGCGCCGCCTGCGCGGCGGCGATCTCGCTCGCACTTAGCGACGACCCGGAAATGCTCGCCGCGATCGACGAACTCGCGTCGGCGGTATTTTGAGACGCGTGCGCCATGTGCAGGATCTCTGAAATCTAGACGTTTCCGCGTACAATCAATTCTTGCATCGTGGCG
>Ga0156177_1187_pt1 | contig 28333 bp, 28 predicted proteins | sample RifCSPlowO2_12_FD_107830 | JGI IMG/M metagenome (GOLD analysis project Ga0156177, IMG submission 107830) | Betaproteobacteria bacterium RIFCSPLOWO2_12_FULL_64_23
CGATGCTGCCGTCTTTCTTCACGCCAGTCTTGATTTCCAGGATCAGCGGCTGGGCGTGGCGGAAGGCGGAGAAGATCTCCTCGCGGCTCGCGGTGATCTGCACCGGCCGGCCGGTGATCATGGAAAGTCGCGATGCACAGTATTCGTGCGAATACAGGTCGATCTTGCCGCCGAAAGTGCCGCCGACGTAGGTCTTGTGGATGCGCACCGACGAGTAAGGCAGGTCGAGCACCTTTGCCAGTTTGGCACGCTTGATGAACGCGCCCATCGAGGAGGTCCACACGTTCAGCTTGTCGCTTTCCCAATGCGCGAGGGTGACGTGCGGCTCCAGATAGCCATGCGTGCGCAGCTGGCATTCGAAGCGATCCTCGCGCACATAGTCCGATTCGGCGAAGCCTTTCTCCACGTCGCCCCATTCGGTTTCGGTGCTGCCGCCGATGTTCAAATGGCTGCCGGGAGCTTTCGGATGGCGGGGATGGATTTCCGGCGCACCCGGCTTCATCGCCTCCTCGGGGTCGAACACCGCCGGCAGGATCTCCCACTCGATGTCGATCAGCCCCAGGGCCTGGTGTGCAGTGATCTGGTCGATGGCGGCTACTGCTGCGATCTCCTCGCCCACATGCACCACTTTGCCCCGCGCGAGCACTTCCTGGTCGGGTGGATAGCGCGGCGTTTCGACGAAGCCGTGCTTGATTCCCTTGGTATCGTCCACCGTGATTACCGCCTTCACGCCGGGCAGCGCCTTGGCACGGGAAGTGTCGATGCGCACGATGCGCGCATGCGCGTGGGGGCTGCGCAGGACGCGGCCGATCAGGGTGTTGGGAAGCTTGACGTCCTGCGTATAGACGGCCTTGCCGGTGACCTTGTCCGGGCCATCCTTGCGCCTCATGCTCTTGCCGATGTAATTCAATTCGCTCATTCAGCTGCTCCTCGACGCTCCCAGTCCTTGAATCCGGTGGCTGGGACAGTCTATTTCATCACCGCTTTAACGCCGCCCTGTGCGGAAGCCTGCAGCACGGCATCGACGATGGAGTTGTATCCGGTGCAGCGGCACAGATTGCCTTCGAGCGCCTTATTGATGTCCTGGCGGCTAGGCTTGGGATTGCGCCGCAACAGCGCGGTGGCCGACATCAGCATGCCCGAGGTGCAGAAGCCGCACTGCACCGCGCCCTGGTCCAGGAACGCCTCCTGGATGCCGCTCAGCTTCTCGCCATCGGCCAGGCCTTCCACCGTCTGCACCTGCTTGCCCTCGCATTCCACCGCCAGGGTAATGCAGCCTAGCACCGGCCGGTCCTCGACCAGCACGGTGCAGGCGCCGCAGATGCCCGACTCGCAGCTTGCCTTGGTGCCGGTCAGCCCGATCGCATCGCGGATCACATCGACCAGCATGTCCCGCGGCTTGACGGCCACCTCGTGCCACTCGCCGTTGACACACAGCGAGATCAATCGCGTCCGGGATTTTGTCTTGGCGGCAACGCCGCCCTTGGCGAGGTCAGACAGGGCAATTCCCATTGCTTGGGTTCCTTTCAGGCTTAACGTTCTGGACTGCGGGCGCGCCCGATCGCCTGCGCCATGGTCCGCCGCAGATACACCCTGATGTTGTCCATCAGGTGGCGCTTGGTGAAACCATGGTGCGGCAGCGGGTTGGCTTCCCTGCTCGCTTCGGCGGCCACCTGCGCCAGCCGTTTCTCGTCGAGCACTACCCCTTTGAGCGAGCGCTCCGCGGCCGCCAGCCGCACCGGTGCCTCGCGCACCGCGCCGATGACGATGCGGGCGTCGGCGCAGGTCATTCCGTCCTCGGCGATCTGCAGCGCGACCGCGATCACGGCCATGCCGAATTCCAGCCCGCCGCGCACCGTCGATTTGTGGAAACCCCAGGTGTATCCCCGCGGCCTTTGCGGGATGAACACTGCCCGCAGGAGTTCCGCCTGGCCAAGCTTGAGCGGCTTGAGCCCGTTGCCGGTGAACAGCTCCTCGACGTGAATGCGCCGGCGTCCCGCTTCGCCGAGGATCTCGACCTCGGCATCCAACGCGATGAGGGCGGGCGCAATATCGGACATGTAGACCGACCAGCAGATATCGCGTTTGTTTCGCGGAAAGGGATAACAGCAGTCGCCGCCGCGCTTGAAGCACGGCGCGACAAACTGGTAGTCGTGCTTCTGGTCGAGCTGCATGCAGCGCGTTTCCTGGCACAGATTGCCGCCAAGCGTGCCCATCTGCCGGATCTGGTTGCTGCCCACGACGTGGGCGCTCTCGGCGAGCATCGGGACTTTGTCCCTGAGCAAGCTCGAGTTCTCCAGGCTGGCGAGGCGCGACAGCGCGTCGATGCGGATGGAGCCGTCCGCGAGCATCTCCGGCTCGTTCGGCTCGATCGCGCCCAGGCTCACCAGCAGTCGCGGCTTGATATTTTCCATGCGCATGCTGGGCAGCAAGTCGGTGCCCCCCGCCAGCGCGCGTGCTTCGCCCTGCAGGCGGGCGAGAATCGCCACGGCGTCCTCCAGCGTGGCCGCGCGCTCGTAGTCGAAATCAAACAAGATCATGCTCGATTCTCCGTCCGGCCGGGATGCATGGCGCATCCCGCTAGCGTCGTACCCGCGAAAGCCGGAAAAGGCTTCGCTTTGCCGCCGTCCCGGGCCTTTCCGCGCAACATCGGTAGGGCTAAATTATAGTTTGCAGATAAAACCATAATTCCTACAGGGACTATAGACCCCGGTACTGCAGGTGTCAACGCGGACCACGCCCGTCTCTGCCGCAGCCGTCCCGCCGTCACCGCTCAGCGATCGAACGCGCGCGAAATCCGGTTCAGCAAGTCGAGCAGACACTCGCGCTCGCCCGGCTTGAGCGCAGCATCCATGGTCCGCTCCTGGCGCTCGATACGCCGGGTCACGGACTGAAGCAACGCACGTCCTTCGCCTGTGAGTTCCAACGCATAGTAGCGGCGGTCCTGCGCACTGCGCGTGCTGGCGATCAGCCCGCACTTCGCCAGGCCCTTGATCGACAGGGAAAGCGTCGCCTTGTCGAGTTGGTAGATCCGGGTAAGGGTGATCGAATTGATGCCCGGATTGGCCTTGAGCATGGTCAGCAGGCTGAACTCGCCGGGTGTGACTCCGGTCTCCCTGAGGGTACGCGAGAGATCGCGGAACACGGCCGATTGCGCCTGACGCAGCTGGTAGCCAATGTAACCGGGCAGCCTGCCGAAATCGACCTCGGCCAGCTCCTGTCCCGCCTTTTGCCCCGTCGCGTTCTTCGTCTTCGCATTCTTCCCGGCTGCGCCCACCTGGGGGGGCCGCTTACCCGGCATTGCGCAGCCTCAACAGCTGGCTGACGATGCCGACCGCGATTTCGGCCGGGGTGTTGTTGCCGATCTTGTCGCCAAGCGGGCACACGATACTGTCGATAAATTCGCGCGGCAGGCCGTCCGCGGCGAGTTGTCTGCGGACGATGCCTGACTTGGCTTCGCTGCCGATTACGCCCAGGTGCGCAATCGACATTCTTCTGTTCTCGATCGCCTTGAGGATGGGCATGTCGGAGCTGTGGCCCGTGGTCATCAGGATGACGTCTGCGCCCGGGGCAATCCGGTCGACGCCGTCGCAATAATTGCCGACGCGGCAAGCTTCCAGTTTGTCGTTGCGCGGCAGCCGCTCCAGCCATTCAGCGCGCGTGTCCACGCACACCACGCGGCAGTCGAGTTCGACCAGGAACCGGCACAGCGTCTGCGCAACGTGGCCGGCGCCGAAGATCACGATGTTCCAGGTGAGTTTCTGCCGGTACACCTCGAAAAACAGCGCCAGTTCCCCGCCGCAGGTCATGCCGAGGTCCTGTTGCAGGTTGTAGCGCTCGAATTCGGTGCGCGCGGCCTTGTCGCCCTCGAGAAGCTCCGCCGCCTTTTTCTGGCACGTCGCTTCGAGGGTGCCGCCGCCCACGGTCCCGTGCGCCAGGCCCTCGCGGGTAAAGATTGCCCGCGCACCGATGATCTGCGGGATACTGCCGCGCGCATCGACGATGGTGGCGACGCAAAAAGGAATCCCCTCGCGCTGCAGGCTTTCAATCTGCCGGATGAAGCTGCGGTCGAGCATCTGCGGTCTCTTTGCTTGTCTGCCGCCAGGCGGGCAAACGTATATAGTTTGAGATTCAAACTATATGGGGGCCGGCCAAGGGTGTCAATGGCTCCACACCACGGCTCCACACCATATGGGCAAGATCACAAAATCCCTGTTCTGTTCGGGGAGCCTCTCCGGCACGATTCCCATCCACCCTTCTCTTGCGCTAACTCGCTTATCTAAGCGTTTCCCGATTCTTGTCCGACGATGCCAGCTCTTGAACTCCTCCGGCACCGAATTTCTTTATCTTTATTCCTCCTGCAACCTTGGGGAAATCCGAGACGATGAGCAGTTCATCCGGCAGTTTATGCTTGGCCACCTTGTCCTGACAGAACTCACGGATCTCCTTTAACGATATCTTGGCGTCGTCTTTAGGTATGACACACGCGCAGATGCTTTCCCCCAAGACGGGATTTGGTGTCCCCACGACACAGACCTGCGATACGCGCGGGTGCTGCAGAATCAGGGATTCAATCTCCGTGGGATATATCTTTGATCCGCCCCGGTTTATCAAATCCTTGTTTCTTCCGTATACCGTGACGAAGCCGTTCTCGTCTATAGATACCAAGTCGCCTGTATGCAGCCATCCATTTTCTTCCAGCTGTTTACTCGTTTCTGCCGGGTTTTGCCAATAACCTTTCAAGACGTGTGGCCCGCGAATCATCATTTCTCCAATTTCGCCTGTGCCAACCTGATTGCCTGTATCGAGGTTGATAGCTTTCACCCGAGTCCCTGGAAGCGCTTTACCGACACTTTTTTTCCGAACATCGAGCGGTGTGCCAAAAGGAGACATGGTCCCTGCCCCGGGCCCGCTTTCCGAACTTCCCCAGAAAGGCGTCAAATATATGTTCCTATCCTCCCCCCACTGAATTACCTGTTCCGGACATATCTGGCCCGCAAGATAACCGGCCCTCAAGCTGGAAAGGTCATACCGGTTAATGTTCGGATGATTCATTTCAAGGATGTAATGCGTGGGAGCCCCGTGCTGAATCGTAGCTTTCTCCGATTCGATGAGTCTAAATGCGTCTTCAGCGTTGAATGCTTCAAGCAAGCTAACGGATGCCTGGATCAGGACCGGTTGAACGAGTCCGGATCCGCACCCGTAGGAATGGGTCAGGGGGAGTATCCCCGCGAAAACGTCATCCGCCGTTGCCCTGACGCCATCAACGTAGGAATATGCGCCTCTGATAACCTGGAAATGCGTGATCATCGAGCCCTTCGGGACTCCGGTTGTCCCGGAGGTATAGAGCAACATGGAAAGATCCTGCTGGATGTTGATCGAAGGTTTCGCGAATTTCTTCTTTCCCCCCCTGGAGAGCATATCTTCAAAGGAAAAGACACCTTCCCCGTCGCCGCCTCCTATCGAGATAACATAGGAGAGGTGTGCGGTACCGCCCCTTAGCTCCTGGACGAGCCCGAAGTTGTCAGAGCCAGCTTCCCCCTTCTGGACGAAAACCGCTCTGGCTTGAGAGTTATTCAGAATGAAGGTCAATTCATTGATCTTGTACGCTGAATTGACCCACGCTATTACTGCACCGATCTTCTGCAGGGCGAAAAAAGCGATATACAACTCAAGGCAATTGGACAGGTATAGCGCGACCCTTTCCCCTTTTCTGATCCCGATCTCCTGAAGACTCGCCGCAACAGCAGTCGATTGTTCATCGAGTCTTTCATAGGTAATACGATCCTGCTTAAAGGAAACACAGACCTTGCCGGGTACGATGTTTGCGCTTCTTTCCAGGGATTCCCCGACCGCCAGGTACTCTAGATCCTTATAGGTCGTGGTAACACCAAGCTTGCCCATGATGTCCCCGGTTCTTGCTGAAATATTCAGACGCCCAGGTAGCGGTGCTGGACATCCTGGTTCGCCGTCAGATCGGCGGAACTGCCGTTCCAGACCACGCGGCCTTTCTCCAGCACGTAGTGCCGGTCGGCGATGCGCGCGAGCGCCTTGACGTCCTTGTCGATCACCAGGATCGACAGGCCTTCGCTCTTCAGGCGCTCCAGGCAACGGTAGATATCGGTGCGAATCATCGGCGCGAGCCCTTCGGTCGCTTCATCCAGGATCAGCAGCTTCGGATTGGTCATCAGCGCGCGGCCGATCGCGAGCATCTGCTGCTCGCCGCCTGAGAGTTGGTTGCCGTAGTTGTGCCGCCGCGCCGCGAGGTCGGGGAATAAGTCGAACACCCGGTCCAGCGTCCACGGCATGACGGCCCCGCTGCGGTTCGCGGCGGTGGCGATGAGGTTCTCGTGAACGGTGAGATTGGGGAAGATCTGGCGGCCTTCGGGTACCAGACCGAGGCCGGCCTGCGCGACCCGGAACGAAGGCAGGCCGTGCAGCGGTTTGCCCTCGAACGCGATGGTTCCACTGCGCGCTCGCACCACGCCCATGACCGAGAGCACGGTCGTGGTCTTGCCCATGCCATTGCGACCGAGCAACGTGACCACCTGTCCCGATTCGACGGCGAAGGACACGCCGAATAGAACCTGCGAAACGCCGTAGGCCGTCTCGAGCCTTTCGACGCTCAGCATGTGCCCGCCCTCATTCGGCGTCCTCGCCCAGATAAGCGCGCCGCACGTCGGCGTTGGCGCGGATTTCCTGCGGCGTGCCGGTGGCGATGATGCGTCCGTAGACCAGCACCGAGATGCGGTCGGCGAGCGAGAACACGGCGTCCATATCGTGCTCGACGAGGATGATCGACTGGCGCCCCTTCAATCGTGTAAGGAACTCCACCATGCGCTGGGACTCGTCGCTGCCCATGCCGGCGACGGGTTCGTCGAGCAGCAGCAGCCGCGGCTCCGTGGCGAGCGCCATCGCCACCTCGAGCTGGCGCTGTTCGCCATGCGCGAGCTTGGCCGCGGGCACGTCGGCGCGCGCACCCAGTCCGACTTCCTCCAGCATGCGCCGCGCCGGGTCGCGCAGCGCACTTTCCTCCCGCGCCGGGCGCCAGAAGCGGAAGCTGTGCCCGGCGTGCGCCTGCACCGCGAACGCAACGTTGTCGAGCGCGGTGAAATCGCGGTAGATGCTGGTGATCTGGAACGAGCGTGCAAATCCCGTGCGGGCACGCGCGGGCGAGCGCAGCGACGTCACGTCCTCGCCGGCGAAGCGGATCGCGCCTGCGTCCGGACGCAGGTCGCCCGAGAGCAGGCTGATGAAGGTGGTTTTGCCGGCGCCGTTCGGCCCGATCACCGCATGCGTCTCGCCCTCCAGCAGTTCAAAGTCGATGCTGTCGCTTGCGCGCAGCGCGCCGAAGGACTTGCACAGTCCGTACGCCTGCAGGAGCGCATCAGCCATCGCGCGCTCCGGGCAGCACGCCGGCGAGACCGCGGCGGAAGAAGATTACGGACAGAATCAGCAGCGGCCCGAGGATCGCCTGCCAGTGCTCGGTCCAGCCGGCGAGCAGGCTCTCGACCACCAGCAGCACCGCCGCGCCGAGCAGCGGACCCGCGCCGGTCGCGATACCGCCGAGGATCACCATGAACATGATTTCGCCCGAGCGTGTCCAATGCATGAAATCGGGCGTGATATATGCGGTGTGATTGGCGAGCAGCGCGCCAGCCAGCCCGCACAGCGCGCCGGCGATCACGAACGCGGCCAGACGGTACAGGTAGGGAGAAAACCCAATGGCACGCGAACGCGCCTCGTTCGACTTGGCGGCACGCAGCACCATGCCGAAGCGCGAGTTCACCAGACGGTGCACCAGATACATCGATGCAAGCATCAGTACCAGCACGACGTAGTAGAACGCGACCGGGTCGGAGAGGTCGACCAGGCCGGAGAACTGGCTGCGTGTCTTGATGCGCATGCCGTCATCGCCGCCGAACATCTCGAGCGAAACGCCGAGGAAGTAGAGCATTTGCGTGAAGGCGAGCGTGATCATGATGAAATAGATGCCGCTGGTGCGGATCGACACCGCGCCTATGGCCAGCGCCACCAGCGCCGAGGCGCCCATGGCGAGCGGCCATTGCAGCCAGCCGCTGTAGACGCCGTAGAAAGCGAGGATGCCGACCGCGTATCCGCCGATGCCCAAATAGGCGGCGTGGCCGAAGGACACCAGACCGCCGTAGCCGAGGATCAGGTTCAGGCTGATCGCCGCGATGGCAAAGATCATCACGCGGCGCATCAGATCGAGGTAGAACGGCTCCTTCAGCGCGGCCACGACCGGCGGCAGCAGCGCCAGCAGCACGATTGCCGCCGACCAGAACACGACACGCGCGCGCGAGCCCATCAGCTTCCCCGCGAGGAGAACAAGCCCTCGGGCCGCACTGCAAGCACCACTGCCATCAGCAGATAGATCAGCATCGAGGCGAGCGCCGGACCGGCGGCTTCGGCCGCGGGGGGCGAGATCACGCTGCCCAGCAGCGGCTTGAGGAACGCGCGGCCAAGTGTGTCGACGATGCCGACGACGAGGGCGCCGACCAATGCGCCGCGGATCGAGCCGATTCCGCCGATTACGATCACCACAAACACCTGGATCAGGATCAATTCGCCCATGCCCGGCTGCACCGCGTAGATCGGTCCGGCCATCAGTCCCGCCAGCCCCGCGAGCGCGGCGCCGAACCCGAACACCACCGTGTAGAGTAGCCGGATATTCACGCCCAGCGCGGCCACCATGGTCCGGTTCGACGCGCCAGCGCGGACCAGCATGCCGATACGCGTGCGGGTGACGACGTACCAGAGCGCGACGGCGACCAGCAGCCCGACCACGATCACCAGTCCCCGGTATACCGGATAGCGCGAACCGGTGAACAGCTCGACGTGTCCCTGCAGCCAGGCCGGCAGCGAGGTGTACAGCGCGGCGCGTCCCCAGACGATGGCCACCAACTCGTTGAAGAACAGGATCAGGCCGAAGGTCGCGAGCACCTGGTCGAGATGATCCCGCTCGTAGAGCGTGCGCAACGCCACCACTTCGACGACCATGCCTACGAGCAGCGCTCCGGCGAGGCCCAGCGCCGCGCCGAGCGCGAAATTGCCGGTCCAAGCGGTCGCCGCGACCGCCAGGTAGGCGCCGACCATATAGAGCGATCCGTGCGCCAGGTTGACCAAATTCATGATGCCGAACACCAGCGTCAACCCTGCCGCCATCAGAAACAGCATCACGCCGAATTGGACGCCGTTTAGAAGTTGCTCGAATACAAGACCGAAGGTCATGGCGGCGGTGGAACAGGCGGGTGATAAAGAAAAAGGGGGCGCGTTTGCTGCCGCGCCCCCGTCGCTACTCGCTAGCGGGACTCACCACTTCATCTTGCAGTCCTGGAAGTACGAGTCCTTGTGGTTCTCAAAGATCGTCTTCTGGATCTGCATCTCGACTTCGCCGCTCGAGCCTTTGACCCCCTTGAGCAGGTAGAAATTCTGGATCGGGAGGTTGTTCACGTTGTAGCTGTACTTGCCGCGGATCGAGTTGAAGTCCGCCTTCCTCATCGCCGCGATCATGCCCTTGGTATCCTTGACGTTACCCTTGACCGCCCGCACCGCCGCGTCGATCAGCATGATGCCGTCGTAGCTCTGCGCCCCGTAATAGGAGGGCGTGTAGCCGAACTTCTTGCGGAAGTCGGCGACGTACTTCTGGCTCGCCGGGATCTTGAGATCGGGGCTCCAGAAGCGCGCTTCCCACTGGCCGATCGCGTCGTCCTTGAGAGCCGGGAGCGTGGTCTCGTCCACGGTGAACACCGTGTACAGCGGGATCTGGCTCCTCAAGCCGGCCTGGTTGTACTGCTTGACGAACTGCACGCCCATGCCGCCCGGGTAGAAGGCGAAGATCGCCTTCGGGTTCTTGGCGCGCAACTGGGTTATTTCCGCCTGGTAATCCTGCTGTCCGAGCTTGGTGTAAATCTCCTCGACGATGCGGCCCTTGTAATAGCGCTTGAATCCGGCAACCATGTCCTTGCCGGCCTGGTAGTTCGGCGCGAGCACGTATACGTCGTTGATGTTCTGGTCTTGCATGAACTTGCCCATCGCTTCGGGCGACTGGTCGTTGCTCCAGGAGGTCGAGACAAAAAGCGCGTTGCACTGGCTCCCGGCCAACGGGCTTGGGCCCGCGTTGGTCCCTAGCATGATCCGGCCGGTGGCGGTCACCGCCGGCACGACCGCCATCATTACGTTCGACCAGATGATGCCCGACACGAGATCGACCTGGTCCTTCTTCATCATTTCCTCGGCGACCTGCAGGCCGACATCGGGCTTGAACTGGTCGTCGCCGTAGATCATCTCGGTCTCGAGACCGCCGACCTTGCGGCCGAGATGATCGAGCGCCAGTTCGACCGAGTCCTTCATGTGCTTGCCGATGACGCCCACCGGCCCGGAGAACGTGGTAATGAAGCCGATCTTGAGCTTCTGCTGGGCAGTTACAGGGGAACTCGCGATGAGCGCCGCGATGGCTCCAGCAACGAGAATCTTTGCGGAATTGTGGAACATGGCTTACTCCTCCTTGGTATTGAACGTGGTTCTGCCTCTATATTGTAAATTCAGTCTATCACGGAGCGTCTGCGGGTGTCGAGACTGAAGCCAGTCAGCGTGCTGGTGGCCCCAAACAAAGGCCGACTTGCGCCGGCCTTTCGCTCCGCATGAACAGCACGCGGTATTCAGGTCAGCCCATCTTGCAACCGCGCGCCGGGTCGGCGAGCGCCTTGTGCGCCACGCCCATCACCGTGTTCTTCTTGCCCACCACCTTGCGCAGGTAGATGTCCTGGATCGGATTGTGCGCCTTGGACATGGTCCAGGCGCCGCGCGGGCTGTCGATCTTGGCATTTTCCAACGCCGCGATCAGCTCTTTCCTCTTGCTCATGTCCCCCTTGACCGCCTTCAGGCCGGCCGCAAGCAGCAGGCCCGCGTCATAGCCCTGCACCGCGTGTACGTCCGGCTGCACCTTGTACGCCTTGGCGTAATTGAGGCGGAAGGTCTTGTTCTTGGGCGTTTCGATGCCGTCGCCGTAATGCAGCGTGGTCTCTAAACCCTCGGCCTCAACTCCCAATGCATCGAGTATGCCGTCGGTGAGAAAGCCCGAACCGTACAGCCCAATCTTGCCCTTCAGGCCGGCCGCCTGCCAGTCCTTGATCAGTTTGATTGCGCCGCCGCCGGCAAAGTACACGAACACGGCATCTGGTTTGATCGACGCAATCTCGGTCAGCAGCGGCTGGAATTCGACGCTCGGGTACGGCAGGAACAGTTCCTTTACTGCCCTGCCGCCGGCTTTGGTGAAGCCTTCCTTGAAGCCTTCGATGGCCTCTTCGCCCGTGCCGTATTTCCAGGTGAGGGTGACGACCTTCCTGATGCCGCGATCGGCAAGCACCTTGCCCATCGGATAGGACGCCTGCCAGTTGGTGAACGAGGTGCGGAAAATATTCGGCGCGCACAATTCCCCGGTGGCCGCGCCCACCCCCGCATGGGGGATGATGAGCAGCGTGCCTGTCTGGCGCGCGATTCTCGCCATGTCCATCACCACACCGGAGTGCACCGTGCCCACGAGCACATCGACCTGGTCGCGAATTACCAGCTTGTTGGTGTTGTCGGTCGCCTTGGACGGATCGGATTCGTCGTCCACAGTGAAATACTCCAGCTCGCGCCCTCCCAGCTTTCCGCCCGACTGCGCCACCGCCAGCTTGAAACCGTTGGTAATTGCCACACCCAACTTCGCATAAGTGCCGGTGTAAGGCAGCATCAGGCCGATCTTGATATTCGCGCCCTGCGCGAAGGCGAAACTCGGCAGGTTGGCGACGCCGGCCGCGGCCGCAGCGATCTTGAGGAATTTCCGCCGGCCGAAAGCTTCATTCCTGATCATATGATTGTCCTCGCTGGAAGGCGGATCGCTTATTGGTATTTAGCCACTAGGTTCCCTGCGACTTGGCGCGCAGCTTGAAACGCTGGATTTTCCCGGTTGCGGTCTTTGGCAGCTCGCTGGCGAACTCCACCCAGCGCGGATACTTGTACGGCGCGAGCTTGGATTTCACGTGCTGCTGCAACTTTTCCGCCAATGCCGCATCACCCGTGACGCCGGCCTTGGTGACGATATACGCCTTCGGCTTGATCAACTGGTCCGCGTCGGCCTGGCCGATCACCGCCGCCTCGAGCACGTCCGGATGACTCAGCAGCGCGCCTTCGACCTCGAACGGCGAAACGTAAATGCCGCCCACCTTGAGCATGTCATCGGTGCGCCCCGAATAGGTATGGTACCCCGCCTCGTCCACGGTGTACTTGTCGCCGCTGCGCGTCCAGTCGCCCATGAAGGTGGCGCGGCTCTTGGCACGGTTGTTCCAGTAGCAGGAGGCGCTGGTGGGGCCGTTGATCTGCAGTTCGCCGATCTCGCCCGGTGCCACGGGATCGCCGGCGTCGTCGACCACGCGCAAGGCGTAGCCGGGCACGGCCTTGCCGGTGGAACCGTAGCGCACCTCGCCCGGCCGGTTCGACAAAAAAATGTGCAGCATCTCGGTCGAGCCCAGCCCGTCCAGGATTTCCACGCCGAAGTGTTTGGTCCAGCGCTCGCCGATATCGGCCGGCAGCGCTTCGCCCGCCGAGGTGCACACGCGCAGATTGAGCGCTTCGCGCTTGGGCAGGTCGGGGCTGGCGAGCAGTGCCGCGTACAGGGTCGGCACGCCGTAGAAAATCGTCGGCCGCTGCTGTTGCAGGCGCTGGAACACGGCGGCCGGTGTCGGCCGCTCGGCCATCAGTATGGCGGTGGCCCCGACCGACATCGGAAACGTCAGCGAATTGCCCAGGCCATAGGCAAAGAACAGTTTCGCCGCCGAGAACACGAGGTCGTCCTCGCGTATGCCCAGCACCGGCCGGGCGTAGAGCTCGGCCGTCAGGATCAAGTGCGAGTGCATATGCACCGTGCCCTTGGGCAATCCGGTCGAGCCGGAGGAATAGAGCCAGAAGCATACGTCGTCGCAGGTGGTCGGCGCCGGCTCGCACGCCGCGCCGGCCTTGTCCATCAGAGCGGCAAGCGACAGGTGCGCGTGCGCATTCTTGCCCGACACGATCACATGCTTCAAAAATGGCAGTTTCGCGGAAGCCTCGCCCAGCAGCGGCGCAAAGGTGGGCAGCAATTGCTCGGACACCAGCAGTGCCTTGGCGCGGCTGTCGTTGAGCATGAAATGAAAATCCGCCGTAGTCAGCATTGTATTGCCCGCGATGGGTACGATGCCGGCCTTGATCGCGCCCAGGAACACACTGGGGAAATCGACGGTGTCCAGCTGCGCCAGCATAATGCGGTCTTCCTGCCCCAGGCCGAGGCCCTTCAGCGCATTGGCGGCGCGGTTGGCGCGCTCGGACAGCTGGCCGTAGGTAATGCTGCCGGCATCGTCGATGAATGCGGTCTTGCCCGAGCGCCCGGCGCGAAGATTGCGCTCGATCAGGTCGTATGCGGCATTGAACTCGCGCGGAATCGTTACTTTCGGCGGGCTGACGCTATGGTCGGCGGACGATAGTCCGGGCATATTGTTCTCCTCGCTATCTTGCTATTGCTGAGTCCATTCGATCTTGCCCTCGGGCAGCAGGTACAGGATCAGCGCGCGGCCGCCGCTCACCGTGGGACGGTGCCCGGAGTTTGGAGGATACACCAGCCAGCCCGCGCCAATATCGTCGAACCTCGCCTCCGGCGTGACCGGCATGATCATGTCGATTTCGCCGGTGGGATGGCGGTGATGATTGCCGACGAGGTCGGTGATATCGACCACGTCCACGCTGAATCCATGCGTCGCCTCGCCCGGCTCGAAAATCCGGCCGAAGCGCCGCTTCGCGTCACCCTGCGCACACAGCCAGCCCGCGGCGATGCCGGCGTGGCAGGCCTCGCGGATGCGCTGAAACACTTCGCCCTGCGGCGGAAATTCCAGATTGAGATCGCCCTGCAGCGCCGCGTCCAATGCGCGTCCCTGCGCAAAGCGCGCGACCGGCGCGATCAGCTGCTGGAATTGCATCGGCGTTGTCATGGCGCTCCTCCTCGGCTCTGCCGCTCAGGCCGCGAGCGCGCGGCCTGCTTTGACGCTTTCCATCCAGCCTACTGCCCAGTCGGCCGCCAGCTCTTCCGGCATGGTGCCGGCGCTGGCGTCATGGCGGAATACCTGGCCCAGGCGGCGCGCGCCCAATTCGGTCAGCAGTTCGTCGAAACGCTTGCCGCCGAAGCAGAAGGTTTCGGCATAGGTGCGATCGCCCAGCGCGATCACGCCGTATTCCACACCGGCGAGATCGGGACGCGCGCTTTGCAAGGATGCATACAAGGCCTTGGCATTGTCCGGCACGTCGCCCTGACCATAGGTCGAGGTGCAGATCAGGTACAGTCCGCCGCCGGCGAACACGCCCGCATCCAGGCCGTCCATCGCCTTGATGGCTATGCGCACGTCGTCGTCTTCCGCGGCGAGCTGCACCGCCTGCGCCACCAGCTCGGCCGTGCTGGTCATGGTGCCGACCAGTATGGTCAGGTCCACCGCCATCGTTTAGCGGAGTACCTTCCACGTGCCGTTTTCGATGTGCACCATCACCACCGCGCGGCTGTCCAGGCCTTTGTGATCGCTGGCCGAATAGCTGAACACGCCATGGTTTGCCGGCATTTCCTTCACGTTTTCCAGCGCGTCGCGCAAGGCGGCGCGAAATTCATGCGTCCCGGGCTTGGCTTTTTTCAAGGCCTCGGGAATGGCCTGCTGCAGCAGCAGCCCTGCGTCCCAGGCATGCGCGCCGAAGGAATTGCGGCTGTCGGCACCGTAGGCGGCCTCATATAGCTTGATGTAGTTCAGCGCCACTTTCTTGCTCGCGTTGCTGTCGGGCAATTGCTCGGCAACGAGGATGGGCCCGATCGGCAGCACTGTGCCCTCGAGGTTCTTGCCGCCTACGCGCAGGAAGTCCTTGTTGGCCACGCCATGGGTCTGATAGATACGGCCCTTGTAGCCGCGTTCGACCAGGGTGACCTGCGGCAGCGCCGCCGGCGTGCCCGAGCCCACCACCAGCACCGCATCCGGATTGGTGCTCAGGATCTTCAGAATCTGGCCGGTGACGCTGGTGTCGGTGCGATTGAAGCGCTCGGTCGCGACCATCGTTATGCCTTTCGCGCCGGTGATGCCGTTCATGACCCGCAGCCACAGTTCGCCGTAGCCGTCGCTGTAGCCGATGAAAGCCACGGTCTTCACGCCATTGGCCACCATGTGCCCGACGATGGCGCCGGCCATGATGCTGAAATCCTGCGGCGTCTGGAACACCCATGCGGCCTTGTCGGCCGCGGGGGCAAACGGCGCCATGGCAATCTGCGGCGTCTTGGTTTCCGCTGCCACTTCGAGGACCGCAGTCGAAGTCGGCGTGGTGGTCGCGCCGATAATGACATCAACCTTGTCTTCGGACACCAGCTTGCGCGCGTTCTTTGACGCCGCGGTCGGATCGGTGGCGTCATCCAGCACGATGTAATTCACTTTCTGTCCGCCGATGGTCGTCGGCATCAGTGTTACGGTGTTCTTTTCCGGAATGCCGAGCGATGCGGCCGGGCCGGTAGCGGACAAGATCACGCCGACGGTGATGTCGGCCAAGGCGGATGTGGCTGCAGCGGCCAGGAACAGCGCCAGCAGGCTACGCGACAATTTGCTCATGAAGGTTTCTCCTCTCGTTTGTTAATCGTTGATTTTACTCTGGGATACTTGCTATTTCGCGAATCTGCATTATAATGCCACAGAATCATTTTGCAAGCATTATATTGCAGATCTTACCCTGACTTCGATGGGCGCACGCGAAACTCCACAGAAAACCCGATTGACCGCGACGGCGGACGAGGCGTTCCTGCGCGCCCTGGGCGAGCGCGTGCGCGACGCGCGCGCGCGGCGCGGCATGACGCGCAAGATCCTGGCGCACGACTCGGGCGTGTCCGAGCGCTACCTCGCCCAGCTCGAATCCGGGCAGGGCAATGCATCGGTGCTGCTATTGCAGCGAATCGCCGCTGCGCTGAATCTGTCCCTGACCGAGTTCCTGCAGCAGGACTCCGGACAGCCGCTGGAACTCGCGCTGATCGGGCAGTTCCTGCAGCGCCTGCCGCCGCAAAAACTGCCGCTGGTGCGCGCGCAGCTGCTGCGCGATTACGGCGCCGCGCATATCGAGCGCATGAAGCGCATCGCGCTCATCGGGCTGCGCGGCGCGGGCAAATCCACCCTGGGCAGCCGGCTGGCGAAGAAGCTGGAGGTCCCCTTCATCGAACTCGACCGCGAAGTCGAGCGCGAGGCCGGGACCAGCCTGTCGGAAATTTTCCTGCTCTACGGCCAGGCCGGTTATCGCCGCTACGAGCGGCGTTGCCTGGAGAACGTGGTGAAGCAAAACGAGCGCGCGGTCATCGCCACCGGCGGCTCCATCGTGTCCGAGCCCGGCACCTACGACCTGCTGCTCTCGGCCTGCCGCACGGTGTGGCTCAAGGCCCGGCCCGAGGAGCACATGGCGCGCGTGGTGGCCCAGGGCGACACCCGGCCCATGAGCGGCAACCGCGAAGCCATGGAGGACCTGCACCGCATCCTGCGCGGCCGTAGCGCGCTCTACGGCCGCGCCGACGTGACCGTCGATACCGCGCACAAGAGCATCGAACAAAGCCTGCAGCAGTTACGCAAGGCTGTTGCAACTTAGAATCCGTAGCAACATTCATTTTGCTCCGGTCCGACTTAGGGGAGCCCGAGGGGAAGCATCCCCTCGCAGTGTCACAGGCTCTTGAATCAGGAGAAACCATGCAAGCATCCATGACCAAAGCGGCGCACGCGGAACGCATCAGCTTCGATACCCACCCGGAGCGCTACGCCCACTGGCGCATGAGCGTGGACGGCGCCATCGCCACGCTGTCGATGAACGTGAACGAGGGCAAAGGGCTCAGGCCCGGTTATAAACTCAAGCTAAATTCCTACGACCTCGGCGTGGACATCGAGCTCTACGACGCCCTGAACCGCATCCGCTTCGAGCACCCCGGGGTGCGCTGCGTGGTGCTTACCTCGGCGCGCGAGCGCATGTTCTGCTCCGGCGCCAACATCTATATGCTGGGTCAGTCCAGCCACGGCTGGAAAGTGAATTTCTGCAAATTCACCAACGAGACACGCAACGGCATGGAGGACTCCAGCCGCAACGACGGGCTCAAGTTCCTCGCCGCGGTGAACGGCACCTGCGCCGGCGGCGGCTACGAAATCGCGCTCGCCTGCGACGAAATCCTGATGATCGACGACCGTTCCTCCACCGTGAGCCTGCCCGAGGTGCCGCTCTTGGGCGTGCTGCCGGGCACCGGCGGCCTCACCCGCATCACCGACAAGCGAAAGGTGCGGCGCGACCTGGCCGATTTTTTCTGTACCACCACCGAGGGCGTGCGCGCCGACCGCGCCAAGGACTGGGGTCTGGTCGATCACAGCGCGAAGCCGCAGGCGTTCGCGCAGGCGGTGCGGGATCACGCTGAGCGCCTGGCCGCGGCAAGCGACCGACCGCGCGAGGCCGCGGGCATAACCCTCACCCCGCTCAAGTGCACGATCGACGCCGCCGGCTACCATTACGAATATGTGGATGCCGTCATCGACCGCGCCGCGCGCAGCGCCACGCTTACCGTTTCCGGACCGAAGCAGGCCGAGCCCGATGCGATCGAAGGCATCATCAAGGCCGGCGTCGCCTGGTGGCCGCTGCAGATGGCGCGCGAGCTGGACGACGCGATTCTCATGCTGCGCACGAATGAGCTTGAAATCGGCACCTGGCAACTGAAGACCCGCGGCGACATCGACCGCGTGCTCGCTGTGGACGCCGCCCTGGCCAGGCACCGCGCCCACTGGTTCGTGCGCGAGACCCTGGGCCTCATGCGGCGCACGCTGGCGCGACTGGACGTCTCCTCGCGCACCTTGTTCGCCATCATCGACCAGGACTCCTGCTTTGCCGGAACGCTCGCCGAACTGGCGCTCGCCGCCGACCGCGGCTACATGCTGCAACTGCCCGATGATCCGGAAAGGGCGCCGCGCGTGGTCCTGTCCGAACTCAACTTCGGCAGCTATCCGATGGTGAACCACCTCACGCGCCTGGCAACGCGCTATTGCGGCCGGCAGGAACCGGTCGAGGAAGCGCGCCAGGTCATCGGCGAGAGACTCGACGCGCACGATGCGTCCAAGCTCGGCCTCGTGACCTTCACCCCGGACGACCTGGACTGGGACGAGGAAGTGCGCATAGCGCTGGAGGAGCGCGCCAGCCTTTCGCCCGATGCGCTCACCGGCATGGAGGCGAGCTTGAGATTCACCGGCGCCGAAACTATGGAGACGCGCATTTTCGCGCGGCTGTCGGCCTGGCAAAACTGGATATTCAACCGCCCCAACGCGGTCGGCGAGCAAGGCGCACTGAAGGTGTTCGGCAGCGGGTCGAAGGCCAAGTTCAACTGGGAAAGAATTTAGGAGGCAGAACACATGTCAATCGATTACAGCGAAAAGATACCCAACAACGTCGATCTTTCCGGCAACAAGACGCTGCAGCGCGCGCTCGAACACTGGCAGCCGCACTTTCTCGACTGGTGGCGCGAGATGGGGCCGAACGACTTCGCTTCCTCAGACGTTTATCTGCGCACCGCCGTCGGCGTGGACGCGCAGGGCTGGGCCAGCTACGGCGCGGTGAAAATGCCGGACTATCGCTGGGGCATCTTTCTGGCCGACGCGATCCCCGACCGGCGCATCGGCTTTGGCGACAGCGTCGGTGAGCCGGTATGGCAACAAGTGCCGGGCGAGTTCCGCTCCCAGTTCCGCCGCCTGATCGTGACCCAGGGCGACACCGAGCCCGCCTCGGTCGAACAGCAGCACCTGCTCGGCCACACCTGCCCTTCGCTCTACGACCTGCGCAACCTGTTCCAGGTGAACGTGGAGGAAGGCCGCCACCTGTGGGCCATGGTGTATCTGCTGCACGCGCATTTCGGCCGCGACGGGCGCGAGGAAGCGGAAGAGCTGCTCGCGCGCCACTCGGGCGACGCGGACAAGCCGCGCATTCTCGGCACCTTCAACGAGCCGATCTCGGACTGGCTGTCGTTTTTCTGCTTCACCTATTTCACCGACCGCGACGGCAAGTTCCAGCTGAAGAGTCTGGCCGAATCGAGCTTCGATCCGCTGGCGCGTACCTGCCGCTTCATGCTCACGGAGGAAGCGCACCACATGTTCGTCGGCGAAACCGGCATCAGCCGCGTGGTCAAACGCACCCTCGAGGTGATGAAACAACTCGGCACCGACGAGGTGCAGGCGCTGCGGGGACAAGGCGTGGTCGATCTGCCGCTGCTGCAGCGCTATCTCAATTTCTGGTTCAGCTCGTCCCTGGATCTGTTCGGCTCGGAAGTATCGTCGAATGCCGCGAGTTCTTTCGCCAACGGCATCAAAGGCCGGCCGGACGAAACCACGCAGTACCAGGACCACGTCTGTGCCGACGCCACCTATGAACTCACGACCCCCGACGGCAAGGGCGGGCTGAAACAGGAAACGGTAAACCTGCGCAATGCGATGAACGAAGTGCTGCGCGAGGCCTATGTGCGCGACTGCGAAATCGGGTTGAAGCGCTGGAACATGCAGATACAGAAGGCCGGCTGCGATTTCCGCCTCAAACTGCCTGCGACGCGCTTTCGCCGCAGCATCGGCGTCTGGGCAGATGTCCCAACCGACCCCGAAGGCCGCATCATTGCACGCGAGGAACACGCGCGCAGATTGCCCGAGTGGCTGCCGACGCCCGCAGACCGGGCCTACGTGATGAGCCTGATGCAGCGCGTCACCGCGCCGGGCAAGATGGCCGGCTGGCTCGCGCCGCCCGACCGTGGCATCAACAACCTGGGGCTGGATTACGAGTACGTGCGCCTGGGTTGAGTCCCCGGCCGGCGTGCCCGTCCGGTGCAGCCGCTCGCCGCCGCCCGCCTGCAACCATGCATGATTTTGCCTGTCCAATCTGTCGATACTGGCTACGCCATTTGCGGAGGAACGAAAACCCGATGACTGCGAAAATTACCAAACCCGATGCCGAGTGGCGCAAGCAGCTGAGCGACGAGCAGTTCCGGATCACGCGCCGCAAAGACACCGAGCGACCCTTCAGCGGCAAGTACAACGACTGCAAGGATGCCGGCACCTACAACTGCGTCTGCTGCGGCGCGCCCTTGTTCAGTTCCTCGCACAAATTCGATTCCGGCTCGGGCTGGCCCAGTTATTGGCAACCCGTCTCGCCCGATGCGGTGAAGGCGGCAGAAGACTACAGCCATCTCATGCTGCGCACCGAGGCGGCGTGCGCGAATTGCGATGCGCACCTCGGGCATGTGTTCGATGACGGGCCCGCGCCCAGCGGGTTGCGCTACTGCATCAATTCCGCGGCGCTCAAGCTTGAGAAATAGTCCGCGCGGTCAATGGGTTGTGGAATTGACCGGGCACCTGCGAAATGGCGGCGCGGGCACTGTCGCCGGACAGCCTGCGCCGTCGGGCGAAGACGGCGCGGACACTCAAGCCTGCTATAATCCACGCCCATGAAATTTCTGTTCGATCTGTTTCCGGTCATCCTGTTCTTCATCGCCTTCAAGCTGCAGGGGATCTATGTCGCCACTGCGGTCGCGATCGCCGCCAGCTTTGCCCAGATCGGCTGGCTGTGGCTGCGCGGGCGCAAGATCGACATGATGCTGTGGGTGAGCCTCGCCATCATTGTCGTGTTCGGCAGCGCCACCCTGCTGTTGCACGACGAGATGTTCATCAAGTGGAAGCCGACGGTGCTGTACTGGCTGTTCGCGTCCGTGCTGGGCGGCAGCGCGTTGTTTTTCCGCAAAAACCTGATGCGCAGCATGCTCGCCGAGCAGATCCAGTTGCCGGATCCGGCCTGGACCAAGCTCAACTTCAGCTGGGCCGGATTTTTCGCCTGCATGGGTGTTCTCAACCTCTACGTGGCCTTCAACTTTCCCACCGACACCTGGGTCAATTTCAAGCTGTTCGGCGGCATGGGCCTGATGCTGGCATTCGTGATCGGGCAGGGGCTATTTCTTGCCAAGTACGTGGAACCGAAAGAATCCAAGTGAGACGCGCATGAATGTCACCCTGGTCATCGAGCAAAAGCTGGCCACGCTGCAGCCCAGCCGGCTGGAACTCACCGACGACAGCGCCCTGCATGCCGGACACGAAGGCGCCAAAGGCGGTGGCGGCCATTACTCGCTCACTATCGTTTCGCCGCAGTTCTCGGGCAAGAACACGGTGGCGCGCCACCGGCTGATCTATGCCGCGCTCGGCCCCATGATGCAGCAACAAATCCACGCTCTCGCCATCCGCGCGTACGCGCCGGAGGAGTCGAAAGATTTTTCACAACCGTAGCAAACCAAGAGGAACAACCATGCAGCCCACACTCTCCCGCCTGACTCTGGCTCTAGTCGTCGCGCTATCGCTACCAGGCCTCGCGCTGGCACAGGCCGGCGCGGCAAGCGCCAAAGTAGCGACGGTCAACGGCATTGCCATTCCCAAGAACAGGCTGGATGCCATCGTGCACGCCCAGGAGGCGCAGGGGCAGAAGGACACGCCGGAGCTGCGCGCGGCGATTCGCGATCGCCTGATCGTACTGGAAGTCCTTGCGCAGGAAGCCGATCGCAAGGGCCTGGCCAAAACCACCGATACCACGGCCCAGATCGCCCTCGCGCGCACCAACATCCTGGCGCAAGCCTTGCGCACCGATTATCTCAAGCGTAATCCGGTAAGTGATGCTGCCCTGAAGGCCGAGTTCGAAAAAATCAAGACCCAGATGGGCGACAAGGAATACAAGACGCGTCACATCCTGGTGGAAAAAGAGACCGAGGCAAAAGAGATCATCGAAAAACTGAAGAAAGGCGAGAAATTCTCGGATCTGGCAAAAACCTCCAAGGATCCCGGCTCCAAGGACCGCGGCGGCGATCTGGAGTGGAATCTGCCCGGCGGTTTCGTCAAGCCCTTCTCCGACGCCATGGTGAAGCTGGAAAAAGGCAAATACACCGACACGCCGGTGCAGTCCCAGTTCGGCTGGCATGTGATCCAGCTCGAGGACATACGCCCGGCCAAATTCCCCGATTACGACCAGATCAAGCCCAATCTGGAGAAGCGCATGCAGGAAACGATGTTCGACAAGCTGGTGTCCGACCTGCGCGCCAAGGCCAAGGTCGAGTAATCCGGCTGCGAATCGACGCGGTTCCAGACCAACGGGGGCGCGAGCCCCCGTTGCCGTTTTGTATACAGCGGCTTGAATGCTGTCGCATGCCGCCAGCGGACTTGCGCGCTACGCGCGCCAACCACGTTTTCTGTACGGATGAAAAGCATCCGTACAGAAAACGTGGTTACGGTTAACAACAACGACGGTTTGTTTTTCTTACAAATTGGCGACAGAAGTGACTCCATGGCCCTCAAGGCAACCATTTTCAAAGCCGAGCTGCAAATCGCCGACATGGATCGCAATTATTACCATGATCATGCGCTCACCATTGCCCGCCATCCTTCGGAGACGGACGAGCGCATGATGCTGCGCCTGCTCGCCTACGCCCTGCACGCCGGCGAGGCCTTGTCCTTCGGCAAGGGATTGAGCACCGATGACGAGCCTGATCTTTGGCAGAAGGATCTGACCGGCGCGATCGAACTCTGGATCGATGTCGGCCAGCCAGACGAAAAACGCATACGCAGGGCCTGCGGCCGCGCGCGCCAGGTATTTGTCTACAGCTACGGCGGCCAAAGCGCCGCCATCTGGTGGGATCAGGTCGGCGGCAAACTCGAGCGCACCAGGAACCTGACCGTGATCTCGGTGCCGGCGGCCGCGAGCCAGGCGCTGGCAAAGCTCGCGCGGCGCAATATGCGCTTGAATTGCACCATTCAGGACGAACAGGTCTGGCTGGGCGACGCCGCAGAAAGAGTGCAGGTGGAACTGAGCCTGAGCCGGGGTTCGGTTACTTCTTCGCGCTGACCTCGCCGTCCAGAGCTTTTTTCAACAGTTCGGCCACCACCTCGTTCAAGCCGGTCTGACGTGTCTGCGCCAGCGCCTGAATCTGTTTCACCAGATCGCCGTTGAGCTTGACCGCGAACGGCACCAGACCGAGCGATTGATCGAGTTTGCGCTGCTCGCGCCGCTGCATCGGGACGCCGGCATCCTTGCCGAAACGGCCGGGAGTTCCGAACCGGTTCGCGCCGCTGTTGATCTTCAGACCCTTGTTTTTTTCCAGGTCGGTTTTTTTCATGTCTGCATGCCCCAGTTGTAACTACGCGCGGGATTTTACGCAATCTCGAGGCATTGCGCTCGGACAATTGCGTCCCGCTCCTTCCGGCCCCGGGCGCTGCGGCGGCCGGCGTGTGCCGAACGTTGCAAACCTGTCCCCTGCTGTTTGACCCAGATCAAGGCCCATCCGGCGCATGAGTTCTACAGTATCCACTCTATGCGGCCCAAAAACCCTTTGACGACGCGTTAGCGCGGGCTCCATCATGTCCATTCCAGAATTGGTCTGCCCGGCCGGCAACCTGCCTTCGCTCAAGACGGCCGTGGACAACGGCGCCGACTGGGTCTACATGGGTCTAAAGGACGAAACCAACGCGCGCAATTTCGCCGGCCTCAATTTCGATGCCGCGGGCGCGAGGGAGGGTCTGCGCTACGCCCACGCGGCCGGCGCGAAAATGCTGCTCGCCATTAATACTTTTCCGCAAGGGCACGCCGCGCCGCGCTGGCAGCGCGCCATCGACGGCGCCGCCGACCTGGGCATAGACGCGGTGATCCTCGCCGACGCCGGCCTGATGCGCTATGCGGCCGAGCGCCATCCGCAACTGCGGCTGCATCTGTCGGTACAGACCTCGGCCACCAATTACGAGGCGATCAATTTCTACCACGAGCGCTTCGGCATTTCGCGCGCAGTGCTGCCGCGCGTGCTCTCGCTCGCCCAGGTCGCCGACGTGGTGAAAAACACGCCGGTGCCGATCGAAGTGTTCGGTTTCGGCAGCCTGTGCGTGATGGTCGAGGGACGCTGCGCCTTGTCCTCCTACGTTACCGGCGAATCGCCCAATACCCGCGGCGTATGCTCGCCGGCCAAGGCGGTGCGCTGGGAGAAGCACGGCGACACGCTCGACGCCAGGCTGAACGGCATCCTGATCGACCGCTTCGCAGCGGGGGAAAATGCCGGCTACCCGACTCTGTGCAAAGGCCGCTTCGAGGTCGAGGACGAAACCTATTACGCCATCGAAGAACCCTCCAGCCTGAATGCCATGGAGCTGCTGCCGGAATTGGCGCAGATAGGCATCGCGGCGATCAAGATCGAAGGCCGCCAGCGCAGCCCGGCCTATGTCGCCGCGGTGACCCGCATCTGGCGTGCCGCGATCGATGCCTATGCGCAGAACCCGGCGCGGTTCTCGGTGCAGGCCGACTGGGGCAACGGCCTCGCCCGCGTGGCCGAAGGCCAGCAGCACACGCTCGGCGCCTATCACCGCAAATGGAAATAGCATGAAACTCAGCCTGGGCCCGGTGCTGTATTACTGGACGCGCGAGGCGTTGCTCGAGTTTTACGCCAAAGTCGCCGGCTCCGGCGTCGATATCGTCTATCTCGGCGAAGTGGTGTGCTCGCGCCGGCACAATCTGCGCCTGGACGATTGGCTGGACCTCGCGCGCGACCTCGGCGCAAGCGGCAAGCAGGTAGTGCTGTCCTCGCAGGCGCTGATCGAATCCGAATCGGACCTGAAGGCCCTGCGCCGCATTGCCGCGAACGGAGAATTCACGGTCGAAGCCAACGAAATGGGGGCGGTACGCCTGCTCGCCGGCCGCGTGCCTTTCGTGGCCGGGCCGCACCTGAACATCTACAACAACGAAACACTCGCCTGGTTCGCCGAACTCGGCGCAACGCGCTTCGTGCTGCCGCTGGAACTCTCGCGCGACGTCCTGCGCGAATTGCAATCGGCGCGCCCGGCCGGCGTCGAGACCGAGGTGTTCGCCTACGGCCGCATGCCGCTTGCGTTCTCCGCGCGCTGCTTCACCGCGCGCCACCACGACCTGCCCAAGGACGATTGCCAGTTCCGCTGCCTCGACGATCCGGACGGCCTTGCGCTGCAGACGCGCGACAAGGCCGCGTTCCTGACGCTGAACGGCCTGCAGACGCAATCGGCGCTGGTGTACGACCTGTCCGACGCGATCGCGGAGTTGCGTGATCTCAAGGTCGACGTGTTGCGTCTATCGCCGCAGTCGCGCGACACCATCGCAATCATCGAAAGCTTCCACGAGCGCTGCGCCGGCCGTCCGGGCGCGTCGCTGGAAGGCCTGCGCGTCGCGCCGCCCTGCAACGGCTATTGGTACGGCGTGCCAGGCATGGAATACCGGGTACCGGCATGACTGCGGCGCCCCCGCTGCTGCCCGCCCGCCTCGCCGGGCTGGTCGGCCGCCTGCCGCAATGGCCGCCCTCGGCCGTGCTGTGCGCCGGGCTGAATCTATTGTTCCTGCCGACTCTGGACAAGGACACGAAGCAGCACCTGATGGGTCGCATCGTTTCTATCCAGGTGAGCGACGCCGGACTGGATGGCCGCATCAGCCTGACCTCGATTGGATTTCTTCCGGCGCTGCGCGGCGCGCCGGAAGTCACGATCCGCGCCTGCGCCTGGGATTACTACCGGCTCGCGCGCCGCCTGGAGGACCCCGACACCCTGTTCTTCTCGCGCCGCCTCACGATCGAAGGCGACACCGAACTCGGGTTGCTGGTCAAGAACCTGCTGGACGCGATCGATTGGACGCGCCTGCCCGGGCCGCTCGGGCCGGTGATCGAGCGCCTGCGCCGCCTGGCCGAGGGCCGTGGCACCCGGCCTGAACGCTCGCGCTAGGCCCGCCACTTAAGCAACCGCCCCTCGTGAGGGAGGCAGGCAGCGGCAATCCTGTGCGGCCGCTGACGCTACACGCGTTCAAAAATCCCTGCCGCCCCCATGCCCGTGCCAACGCACATGGTCACCATGCCGTACTTCAAGTTCTTGCGCCGCAGGGCGTGGATGACGGTGGCGGAACGGATCGCCCCGGTCGCGCCCAGCGGATGGCCCAGGGCGATCGCGCCGCCCAGCGGGTTCACTTTGGCCGGATCGAGGCCGAGATCCTGCATCACGGCGAGCGACTGCGCAGCGAACGCTTCGTTCAACTCGTACCAATCGATCTCGCCCTGGCCGATGCCGGCCGCCTTGCACGCCACGGGGATCGCTTCTTTCGGGCCGATGCCCATGATTTCGGGCGGCACGCCCCGCACCGCGAACGAGACGAAACGCGCGAGCGGGGTCAAATTGAATTGCTTCAGGATTTTTTCGCTGACCAGGATCAGCGCGCCGGCGCCGTCGGAAGTCTGCGAGCTGTTGCCGGCGGTGACCGAGCCCTTGGGCGCGAACACCGGCCGCAGTTTCGCCAGCGCAGCCAGGTTGGTGTCGGCGCGCGCGCCTTCGTCCTGGCTGACGCTGCGGGTGCTGATGTCGATTTTCCCGGTGGCGAGGTTGGGGAAGCGCTCGACGATATCGACCGCTGTCGTCTCGTCCCTGAATTCGCCCGCCAGCTGCGCCGCGATCGCCTTTTGATGCGACTTGAGCGAAAACTCGTCCTGCGCCTCGCGCGAAATCTTCCACTGCTTGGCCACGTTCTCGGCGGTCAGGCCCATGCCGTAGGCCATGCCGATGTTCTCGTCCTTGAAAATGCCCATGTTCATCGACGGGTGGTAACCCATCATCGGCACCATCGACATCGACTCCGCCCCGGCGGCGATCATCACCTCGGCCTGGCCGACGCGGATGCGATCGGCCGCCATCGCCACCGCGGTGATGCCGGAGGCGCAGTAGCGATTGATGGTCACGCCGCCCACCGTTTTCGGCAGTCCGGCCAGCAGCACCGCCATACGCGCGAAGTTGAGGCCCTGCTCGGCTTCCGGGAACGCGCAGCCGACGATGGCGTCTTCGATCAGATTCGGGTCGAGCCCCGGCACCTGGGCTACGGCGGATTGGATCGCGCGCACCAGGAGATCGTCCGGCCGCACGTTCTTGAACATGCCGCGCGGCGCCTTGCCGATCGGCGTGCGCGTTGCGGCGACGATATATGCGTCTTGCAATTGTCTGGTCATGTCCGTTCTCCTTGGGGGGCGCGTCAGTTGCGCACCGGTTTTCCGGTCTGCATCATGCCCATGATGCGTTCCTGGGTCTTGGGATGGTTGAGCAGTTCCATGAACGCCTTGCGCTCCAGGTCGAGCAGCCACTGTTCACTTACGAGACTGCCGCTCTCGACTTCGCCGCCGCAGACGATCTCGGCGATCATCGCGCCCAGCTTGTAGTCGTGCGCCGAAATGAAACCGCCGTCGCGCATGTTCACCAGCTGCGCCATGATCGTCGCCATGCCATGGCGCCCGGCCACCGGTACCCGTGCTCTCAGCGGCGGCCTGTAGCCGGCATCGAACAGTGCGCGCGCCTCGACCTTCGCCACATGCAGCAATTCGTAGGCATTGAACACGATGACGTCGTCTGCGCCGAAATAGCCCATCTTCTTGGCTTCGAGAGCGGATTTGGAAACGTTCGCGGTGGCGGCGTTCATGAAATAGTTCTTCAGGAATTGCAGCAGGTCGTTGCCTTTGGCATCCGCGGCCGCGCGCACCGCCGCCTCCTTCAGGCCTCCGCCCGCCGGAATCAGGCCGACACCGACTTCGACCAGGCCGACATAGGACTCGATCGACGCTACGCGCCTGGCCGCATGCATCATCAGCTCGCAGCCGCCGCCCAGCGCCAGACCGGCAACCGCGGCCACCACCGGCACGCCGGCGTATTTCAGCCCCAGATGCGCCTGCTGCAGCTTGGCCACTTCAGGCTCGATCGCCTTGACCCCGCCCGACATGAACAGCGGCAACATCGATTGCAGGTCGGCCCCGGCGGAAAACGCGCCGCCGGCCGCTGCATCCGTGTTCCAGATCACCAGGCCCTTGTAGTTCTGCTCGGCTTCGGCGAGCGCCTTGGCCAGACCGGCGATGACGCCGGGACCGATGACGTGCATCTTGGTTTTCAAGGACAGGATCAGCACCTCGTCGCCCTGATGCCAGATGCGCACCGAGTCGTCCTCAAACACGGTGGTACCCGCGGTGCTGCCATCGGCGGCAGCGGCGCCCGTGACCGGGGCGCGGAACAGCTGGCGCTGATACACCGGCAGCGTGGAGCGCGGCACATTGGTGTTGCGCGCGGCGGAGTAGGAACCGTCGGGCGCGTGCACGCCGTCGCGGCCGTCCGACACCCACGCCGGCAGCGGCGCCTGGCACAGCGCCTTGCCGGCGGCTATGTCTTCCTTGATCCAAGCG
>Ga0156177_1052_pt1 | contig 27669 bp, 24 predicted proteins | sample RifCSPlowO2_12_FD_107830 | JGI IMG/M metagenome (GOLD analysis project Ga0156177, IMG submission 107830) | Betaproteobacteria bacterium RIFCSPLOWO2_12_FULL_64_23
ATAGAGCACTTGGCTTCGAACCAAGGGGTAGGGAGTTCGAATCTCTCCGGGCGCGCCAGTCAGTCACAATTGTTGATGGCTAATGCGTCGTGTACAGGATTGGACTAGAATTCGTCCATGCCTAAAAAACGGTCGAGCAAGACCCAAGACATAAATCAGATTGCTGCGGAAATCCTTGAGGAAGCCGTAGGCGAGCCCGCTCCCATTACCCCGGCTGGCAAGAAAAACCCCGCTGCCGCGGATTCAGGGCGTGCAGGCGACCTCAAGGGAGGCGCGGCCAGGGCCAAGACCAAGGTTAAGGGTCTCTCCCTCAAGAAACGGAAGGCATGAAAGAGAGCAAATTAGATATCGATCGCGCGAAGAGTCTGGTGGCGGAGATATCGGCGAATCTTGCCGCATTACCACAGGACAGCGCGAAATACGCGCAGTTGCGGGCGGAGGTGGAAGACCTGAAGGATATGCTCGGCCGCACCGATGCTCCGCTCCCGTTGATCGAGGACAGGATGAAATCCGTGCACGGCTTATTTGACCGGGCGGCCGTGGAGCTTCGTGCGGACGGGATTCGGGCAGGTATTTTTCTGAGCGAAATAGGCCGTATGCTTGGGCTAGACTGAAACTCCCCTTGTCGCGGGAAGCCCGGCGCGCACGCAAATCCAGGGCTGCCCCTGGTGCTCGACGCCAGCGGCGCTGGCGTCTCAGTCGTCGAGGCCGCTCATTCCCTTGCGGTGCCGCAGGACCTTCGCCCCCGCGATCCGGAACAGGACCATGCCCGGCCAGGCAAGCCGTCCATCCTGTTTGCGGCTGAACAGAATGCCGTCGGAGCGGGCGATGATCTGCTTTCGCGCCTTCGGACCGCGCGGGTCCGCAGGATCGATCACCTCGCACACCGGCGTGCCCTTGCGCACCCTGGATCCCTTCGCCAGGTGATAGACCAGTATCCCGGTCCCCGGGGAATAGCCCACGTCCATGCCGCCGATCGGTGTCGCCTCCGCCTTGAGCCGCGGCAGCTTGCCGGCGCGGCCGGAAATGATCCGTCGGCGCACCAGATAGCGGTAGAGATTGCGCGCGTCGGCGTCGCCGAGTTGGTGATTGACGTCGTGCTGGCCGCGATATTCGACCGTGGCGGAAAGGCAAGCCTGCGGAATGGCCGCGGCCGGGAACCGTTCGGCCAGCCGCGCCCACAGGGCGCCGTTGACGCCCGAGAAGGTAAGCGCCGCGGGATAGGGATCGTTGTACAGCGTCGCCTCGGCGCCAAGGTCGGCGCTAAGCGCGCGCGCCGGCCCCGGCCAATCCTTGCGCGAAATGAACAGATGCAGCAGCGCGTGCATGTCGCAATGCAGATCGAGGACGATATCGGCGTCGATCGACAGCTTCATCACTTCGACGCGCAGCGTGTGCAACTCATTGGCCGGTTTCATCGCGGCGAGCAGCGCCAGAGCCGCCTTGCGGATCAAGGCGACGTTGTCGCTTGCTTTCGGCCCGATCCGGTTGCCGACGCGCTCGGCCACCGCGCCGGACAGGTCGTGCCAGTTGCGGTTGAAGTTGTCGCGGCCGAGAAAGTCGTAGCGGCCCAGATGGTTGTTGCCGACTAGTTGTGACAGCCCGATCGGATTGACGGTCGGCACCAGCACGATCTCGCCCTTGATCAGGCCGCGCCGGTCGGCCTCGGCCAGCATCGGCATGAGATGGTGCAGTGCCATGGCGCCCGGCAATTCGTTGGCGTGTACGGCGGCCTGCAGATAGGCCTTCGGCCGCGCACCCGCTTTGCCGAAGCGGTGCACGGCGACACTGCGGCTGCTGCCCGGCGTCATCGACGGGAGCAGGATGTTTCTTCTCGAATGGGGCATGATTACCTCGCTTGGTGAAGTGGTGCCATTGTCCGCTTGCGCGAGCCGATGTACAGGCCCCGGTCCGGTCGCGCCCGCCCTGGGGTTCGGGGGGATGCTTTCTGCGGCAAAACGCGGATAATACCCCCGTGCTCGAAACGGCCGGCGTTCCCGCCCTGGCGGGAACATTCGAAAGACCGATAGTAGCCTTGATGTGCCACAGGGAGGATTTCCGATGAATGAGCGACAGCTGCGCAGTATGATCAACGAAGTCAAGACGGGCAAGGTGTCCCGGCGTGATTTCATCCGCACCATGGCCGGCTTCGGCCTGGCGGCGCCGTTTGCGTCACAACTGCTTACCTGGTCGGGCGTCGCGCAGGCGCAGACGAAATCCGGCTACAAACCGACCAAGCGCGGGGGCGGCGGTGCGCTCAAGGTATTGTGGTGGCAGGGCGCGACCCTGTTGAATCCGCATTTCGCCGTGGGCACCAAGGACCAGGAAGGCTCGCGCATTTTCTACGAGCCGCTCGCCGCGTGGGATGCGGACGGCGATCTGGTGCCGATACTCGCCGCCGAGATCCCGAGCACCCAGAACGGCGGCCTCGCCGCCGACGGCAAGTCGGTGACCTGGAAGCTGAAGAAAAGCGTGCAGTGGCACGACGGCAAGCCGTTCACCGCGGACGACGTGGTGTTCACCTGGGAATACGCTTCCGACCCGGCCAGCGCCACGGTGAGCATCGGCAGCTACAAGGATGTCAGGGTCGAGAAACTCGACAGCCATACCGTACGCGTGCATCTTCCGAAGCCGACGCCGTTCTGGGCCGATGCGTTCGTCAGCACGCGCGGAATGATCATCCCGAAGCACCTGTTCGAGGCCTACAAGGGCGGCAAGTCGCGCGACGCGCCGACCAATCTGAAGCCGGTGGGCACCGGCCCGTACAAATTCGTCGATTTCAAGCCGGGCGACATGGTGCGGGGTCAAATCAACACCGCCTATCACGAACCGAACCGGCCTTACTTCGATTCGATCGAGATGAAGGGCGGCGGCGACGCGGTATCGGCTGCTCGCGCGGTGATGCAGACCGGCGAGTTCGACTACGCCTGGAACATGCAGGTCGAGGACGAAATCCTGCTGCGCCTGGAAAAGGACGGCAAAGGCCGCGCCGACATCGTGGCCGGCGGCAATGTCGAGTTCATCCAGCTCAACCCGACCGACCCCTGGACCGAGGTCGACGGCGAGCGTTCGAGCGCGAAGTCGAAGCACCCGCTGTTCTCCGACCCCGCGGTGCGCGATGCGCTCAACATGCTGGTCGATCGCCAGTCCGTGCAGGACCACATCTACGGCCGCACCGGCGTCGCGACGCGCAACTTCCTCAACAACCCGCAGCGCTTCCGCTCGAAGAACACGAAATGGGAGTTCGATGTCGACAAGGCGAACCGGGTGCTCGAGGCGGCCGGCTGGAAGCGAGGGTCGGATGGGATCCGCGCGAAGGACGGAAAGAAGCTCAAATTCGTGTTCCAGACCTCGATCAACGCACCGCGCCAGAAGACCCAGGCCATCATCAAGCAGGCGTGCCAGAAGGCCGGCATCGACCTGGAAATCAAGGCGATCACGGCCTCGGTGTTCTTCTCCTCCGACGTGGGCAATCCCGACACCTATTCGAAGTTCTACTGCGACATGCAGATGTACACCACCACCATGACGCAGCCCGACCCCGAGGTGTTCATGGACCAGTACGTCTCGTGGCAGGTCTCCGCCAAGGAGAACAAGTGGCAGGGCCGCAACATCGCGCGCTGGCGCAGCGAAGATTACGACAAGGCCTACCGGGAGGCTGCGGGCGAACTCGACCCGGTCAAGCGCGCGGCCCTGTTCATGCGCATGAACGACCTCGTCATCGAGGCGAGAGTGGTCATTCCGGTGGTGTTCCGGCCGCGCGTGTCTGCCGTCGCCAACAAGCTGCACGCGCCGCTCTCCGGCTGGGACAACGATTTCTGGTTGCTCAAAGACTGGTATCGCGAGGCGTAAGGGGGTCAGGCGGTGGGCAGGTACTTCCTCAGGCGCCTGCTGATCGCGATTCCGAGCCTGCTCGGAATCAGCCTGGTGTTGTTCGCGGTGCTCGCGCTCGCGCCGGGCGACCCGTTCGAGGAACTGGCCACCAACCCGAACGTCCCGGCCGAGGTGCGCGCCAACCTGCGCGCCCAGTTCGGGCTGGACGACCCGGTCGCGATCCGCTACGTGCGCTGGTTCACCGCGATGACCAAGGGGGACTGGGGATTTTCGTTCGTCAGCCGCGTCGACGTCGATCAGTTGATCCTGCAGCGCCTGCCGACGACGCTGCTGGTGATCGGTTCGTCGCAGCTTCTCGCGCTGCTGATCGCGCTGCCGATCGGGGTCTACGCGGCGACGCGCCCTTATTCGCTGTTCGATCAGATCGCCAACACCTTCGCCTTCATCGGCTTCTCGTTGCCGACTTTCTTCACCGGCATCCTGTTCATCCTGATTTTCAGCATCACCCTGGACTGGCTGCCCTTCATTTATCGCGCGGACATCAGCGCGACCGGATGGCACTGGTACTGGGAGCATTTCAAGCAGGCCCTGATGCCCGTCGCCGTGCTCGGCCTGTTCCAGGGAGCCTCCTGGACCCGCTATGTGCGCTCGGCGGTGCTCGATGTCATCCGGCTCGATTACGTCACCACCGCCCGCTCGAAAGGACTCGGTGAGATCACGGTCGTGGTGAAGCACGTGGTGCGCAATGCGCTGATCCCGGTGGTGACGCTGGTCGCGCTGCAGATGCCGGCGATTTTCGGCGGCGCGATCGTGACCGAGCAGATCTTCCGCGTGCCGGGGATCGGTTCGCTGCTGATCAGTTCGATCCTCGCCAACGACACGCCCGTGATCATGGCGGTCACCTTCGTCTTCTCCTGCCTGGTGATCCTGTTCAACCTGCTCGCAGACGTGCTCTATGGCTGGCTCGACCCTCGCATCTCCTACAGGTAGCATCGGGTCGCGCGCCGCCAACCGCGTCTCCCCCGGCGCGGAAGCCTGGCGGCGTTTTCGCCGCCACCGGCTCGCGCTGGCCGGAGCGCTGATACTCGTGGTAATCGTGCTGGCGGTCGTCCTGGGTCCGTTGCTGTGGGCGGTTCCGATCAACGAGATCGATTTCTCCGCAAAACTCCAGGGCATGTCCTGGAGCCACCCGCTCGGCACCGACGACCTGGGCCAGGACCTGCTGGCGCGGATGCTCTACGGCGGGCGGATTTCGCTCGCGGTCGGGTTCGCGGCGATGCTGATCGCGATCGTGGTCGGCACGCTCGTGGGGGCGATCGCCGGGATTTCGCGCGGCAGCATCGACGCTGCGCTGATGTGGCTCACCGACCTGTTCCTGTCGCTGCCGCAGCTGCCGTTGCTGCTGCTGATCATTTACCTGTTTCGCGACACGCTGAAGGCGCTGGTGGGGCCGGAAGTCGGTGTCTTCATCCTCGTCGTCGCGGTGATCGGCTGCTTTCGCTGGATGCCGGTGGCGCGGCTGGTGCGCGCACAGTTCCTGTCCCTGCGCGAGAAGGAGTTCGTCGAGGCGGCGCGCGCGCTCGGCGCGACGACCACGCGCCAGGTGGTGCGGCATATCCTGCCCAATTCCCTCGGGCCGGTCATTGTCGCGGGCACCATCGACGTGGCCGCGGCGATTATCGCGGAATCGACCCTGTCGTTTCTCGGCCTCGGATTCCCGCCCGACGTTCCCACCTGGGGGCGCCTCCTGTACGACGCCAAGGATTACCTGGATATCGCGCCGCACTGGGCGTTGTTTCCGGGCAGCGCGATCTTTTTCGCCGTGCTCTCGATCAACTTCATCGGCGATGGATTGCGCGACGCGCTCGATCCGCGCAAGGTCATGTAGATGGCCGGCGCCCGCCTGCTCGAAATCCGCGGGCTGAAGACGCAATTCGCCACGGATCACGGCGTGGTGCACGCGGTCGACGGCGTGAACCTCGCCATCGACCGGGGCGAGACGCTCGGCGTGGTCGGCGAGTCGGGCTGCGGCAAGAGCGTTACCGCGCTGTCCGTGATGAAGTTGATCGCGAGCCCGCCGGGGCACATCGCCGCGGGCGAGATTCTGCTGGAAGGCCGCGACCTGGTTCCGCTGGGTGCGGCAGAGATGTGCGCGATCCGCGGCAAGGATATCGCGATCGTGTTCCAGGAACCGATGACCTCGCTCAACCCGGTCTATTCGATCGGTGACCAGCTCGCCGAGGTGATCCGGCTGCACCGGGGACTCTCGCGGCGGACGGCACTCGAGCAGGCGATCGACATGCTGAAGCTGGTCCGCATCGCGCACCCCGAGCGCAGGATCCGCGACTATCCGCACCAGTTCTCCGGGGGCATGCGACAGCGCGTCATGATCGCCATGGCCTTGTCGTGCAGCCCGAAGCTGCTCATCGCCGACGAGCCCACCACGGCGCTGGATGTCACCATCCAGGCGCAGATTCTGGACCTGCTCGCCGAATTGCAGGCGAAGATGGGCATGGCGGTGATGCTGATCACGCACGCGATGGGTGTGATCGCGGAGACGGCCCAGCGGGTGGCCGTCATGTACGCCGGCGAGGTGGTCGAGGAGGCGCCGGTCGCGGACCTGTTCAGCGACCCGTTGCACCCCTACACGCAAGGCCTGATCCGGTCGATCCCCAGGATAGACACCGCAGCGACGGTGAAACCGCGTCTCGAAGTGATCGGCGGCGTCGTGCCGAACCTGCTGGATCCGGCGCCCGGCTGCCGCTTCGCGCCGCGCTGCCGCTTCACGCGACCCGGGTGCACCGAGCGCACGCCGCCGCTGCGCGAGGTCCGGCCGGGCCACAAGGTCGCCTGCGTGCTGTGGGAGCGATGAACATGGGCGGACCGCTGCTGCGCGTGGAGAACCTGGTCAAGCACTTCCCGGTCAAGGGCGCGCTGTTCTCGCGCGAGGTGGATCAGGTGCGCGCCGTCGACGGCGTGAGCTTTTGCATCGACGCGGGCGAGACCCTCGGTCTGGTGGGCGAGTCCGGCTGCGGCAAATCCACCACCGGCCGCTGCATCCTGCGGCTGACCGAACCGACCTCCGGCGAAGTCTGGTTCGACGGCAGGAACGTCACCGCCATGGACGCACAAGCGCTGCGGCTGGTGCGCCGGGACATGCAGATCATCTTCCAGGACCCGTACGCCTCGCTCAATCCGCGCATGACCGTGGGCGCGATCGTGGGCGAGGCGCTCACCATCCACAAGCTCGCGAACAACGCGCAGGAGTACGACGACAGGGTGGTCCACCTGCTCGAAACCGTGGGGCTGCACGCCGATCACATGCGCCGCTATCCACACGAATTCTCCGGCGGGCAGCGCCAGCGCATCGGCATCGCGCGCGCCCTGGCGGTGTCGCCCAAGCTGATCGTCTGCGACGAGCCGGTCTCGGCCCTCGACGTCTCGGTGCAGGCGCAGGTCATCAATCTGCTCGAGGACCTGCAACAGAAATTCAACCTGACCTACCTGTTCGTCGCGCACGACCTGTCGGTGGTCGAGCACATCAGCACGCGCGTCGTGGTCATGTACCTCGGCAGGATCGTCGAGATCGCGACCGCGCGCGAGCTCTACACCACGCCCAAGCATCCCTACACCGAAGCCCTGCTGTCGGCCGCGCCGATCCCGGATCCGCAGGTCAAGCGCAAGCGCATCGTTCTCGAAGGCGACGTGCCCAACCCGATGCGCCCGCCCTCGGGGTGCCACTTCCATCCGCGCTGCCCGCGCGCGACCGAGCGCTGCGCGAGCGAAGCGCCGTTGCTGCGGGAAATTGCGCCCGGCCGCGTTTCGGCCTGCCACTTTTCGGCCTGAGGCGGAGGCGAACAGGGTAGAATTGCCGCTGCACCGCAATCCGGATTTTCCATTTCCACGGGGTGAGCTCGACATGCGTAAATACCTGCACATCAATCTCGGCGACCGCTCGGTCAGGACGGACGAACTGCACGGCGAGGCGATCATCCGCGCCGGCCGGCACTACATCGCCAAGACCCTGCTCGAGAGCGGTGTCGCCAAAGTCGACCCGCTGTCGCCGGACAATCCGCTGATTTTCTCCGCCGGGCCGTTCGCGGGGACGAACTTCTCCAACGCCAACCGCTTGAGCGTCGGCTGCAAGAGCCCGCTCACCGGCGGCATCAAGGAGGCCAACAGCGGCGGCACCTTCGGCTTCGCTCTGGGCCAGCTCGAGACCGCCGGGCTTACCCTGTATGGCGCGTCGAAGGACTGGGTGGTGATCCGCATCACCAAGGACGGCGCCATCAGCTGGGACGGCGCCGCAGCCTACATGGGCAAGGGCAACAACGAAGTCGCCGCGCTGCTGTTCGAGAAATACGGCAAGAAAATCAGCTTCGCGCTGTGCGGCCCGGTGGGCGAATATCTGGGCCTGATGGCGGGCATCGCCTTCGCCGACACCGACGGACGGCCGTCGCGGCTCGCCGCGCGCGGCGGCGTCGGCGCCGTCATGGGCAGCAAAAAAGTCAAGGCCATCGTCGTCGACGTGCACAAAATGCCGACGTTCCATGACCGCAAGAAAGTCATGGGCGCGATCCGCGAATACGGCGCGCGGCTCGCCGCCGAGCCGGCGATCGCCACCTTCAAAAGTACCGGCACGGCGATGATGGGCGACATCACCAACCGCATCGGCGGGCTGCCGGTGCGCAACTTCAGCGCCGGACGCCTGGTGGAAGCCTCCGAAGGCCCGCTCAAGCTCGGCGGCGACTTCATCCGCGAACTGAACAAAAGCCGCGGCGGGCACATCTCGCACGCCTGCATGCCCGGCTGCACCATTGAATGCAGCAACGTCTATGTCGATGCCAACGGCAAGGAGATGGTGTCGCCGCTGGAATACGAGACCCTGGGCCTGATGGGCAGCAACTGCGGCCTCGATCACCCGGACCAGGTGGCCACGGTCAACGCCGTCGCCAACGACCTCGGCATCGACACCATCGAGATCGGCGCCACGCTGGGCGTGCTGATGGAAGCGGGCGTGGGTAAATTCGGCGATGTCGAGTTCATGCTCAAGTCGATGGACGAGATCCGCCGCGGCACCGAGCTCGGCCGCCTCTACGCCCAAGGCACGGCCCGCGTCGGCGCGCACTACAAAGTCGCCCGCGTCCCCGTGATCAAGCAGCAGAGCATCAGCGCCTACGATCCGCGCGTGATCGAGGTCACCGGCATTTCCATGATGATCACGGCGCAGGGCGCCGACCACACCGCGGGCAACCTGCCGGTGTTCGACTGCAAGGACAAGACCACGGCGCAACTGGTGGAGGCGAGCCTGGGAATCCAGACCGCCTGCGCCGCGGCCGATTCGCTCGGCCTGTGCATTTTCGGGCGCTCGGTCACCAACGTCAGCGCCGAACTCATCGTCACCGCGTTGAACGACGCACACGGCACCAACCTGGACGTCGCGTTCATGAAGACCCTGGGCATGGAGACGCTGCGCAACGAGTGGGCGTTCAACAAGCAGGCCGGCTTCACCGAGAAAGATGACGCGCTGCCGGACTTCTTCTACGACGAACCGCTCGCCCCGAGCAACAAAGCCGCGCGCCACCGCAGCGCCGAAGTCAATCGGAGCATGCGCGAGTTGCTCGGCTGAGCCGCGCATACCCCCGCTCTGCGCCGGGGCCCCGGTCAGCTCTCCGGCCGGTCAAACAATATGCTCGGCCCAAGGCGGTACCTTGGTGGAAAAAACATGGAAGCCGGTCGATAAGCTGCCCAGACTAAAGCCGTTTGCTTGAGCCAGGATTTCGAGACTATTGCGCGAGAACAGGCTGATGTGCCCGTTGCGGGGGGAGGCGTACCACCAATCCAGGTCCTGGTCGGCGTGAATATTTCCGTCCGACAATAAAGTCGAAAACAGCACAAGACCATTCGCGCAAAGCAATGAACGCAGATTCGACATCAATTTGTGAACGTCAGGAACGTGCTCGAAAACCTCGAATGCCGTAATCAGGTCGAATTGTCCAAGCTGATCGAGTCGAAGGTTTCTGTCGACGAAAGGGTCATAGGAAACGGACTGCCAACCGGATGCTCTTAGAAGTTGCGTGAGAAGCCCGCTTCCTCCTCCGTAGTCAAGGTGCTTGATCGAATGCGCCCGGTCTGCGAACATGGAAATCAGATTAGCAGCGTTTGCCCGGGGTCTGGTTTCGATGTAGTCGGGATCGACGCAGACGTATTCGTCGTTGTATATCTTTTCCTCGAATTCCTCCAGCTTCCAGGTCACAAGCTCCGGAGCGAAACAGAAGCCGCATTTGCGGCAAAGGGCGTAGGAAACGGGAATTCCTGCAAAGCTGAGGAATTTGCCTTTTGCCTCTTCACATGATTTGTTGAAATCCACCGCATTCAGTAGTGAACACGGCCCACTACAGACGCGACAAAGCAACTTTTGATCCGCGATCACCAGGCTAGCGCTTAATCATTTGCCGAAAACAGTTCCAATCCGATTCATCAGTTCATGTGGACTCAAATCAGGTCGCACAATCATCGCCGCAGCGATTCCTCATAAGGATGATATTACGCCGACTTGGTAATCCAGGACAAGATAACGGCGCTGAATATCAGTGCGCATTTCTGTAATCGGTTGGCTCGCAGGGTTTCTCTCGGTGCCTTCCGGGAAACCGGGAGTCGCCGGGGTGGAGCAGAATACATGAATTGTCCGAGCGAGGATTGAGGCATGACCACAGAAACAAGAAAGGACGTCTTCTACAGCGACACGCTGGTGCGCTTTTCACATTGCGATCCGGCCGGCATCATTTTCTATCCGCACTATTTCGTAATGTTCAACGGGCTGGTGGAAGACTGGTTCAACCACGCCCTGGAAGTCAATTACGCCGACTTCATCACCACCAGGCGCCTGGGACTGCCCATGGTCAATGTCAAATGCGATTTCGTCGCCCCTTCGAAGATCGGCGAGGTCATCACCCTGACGCTGAAGATCGAGCGCATCGGCAACAGCTCGCTCACGCTGGCGACGCACGCCCTCTTCGATAACGAGATACGGATTGCGGCGCAGCTCACGCTGTGCGTCTTTTCCTTCGAAACCGGGCGCGCCGTGCCCATTCCCGACGATCTGCGGGAGCGCTTCACCGACTTCCAGCAAGGAAAACTGGACCATCCCTGGAGGCAGGCCTAGGGTGGTCAGTGCGTAACGCGTCGCGGGGTAGACCCTATCGGCGCCCGATGCGCCCGGCCACTGCGCGTATCTGGCGCGGCGCCGCCAGCCAGATGCACAGGGCAGAGGCGAGGCTGCAGCCGATGGCGAGGGAAAACGCCAGCGTGTAGCTGCCGCCGGCGTCGTACAGCGCGCCGGTAACCCAGGGGCCCAGCGCGCCGCCGGCGATGCCGATGCCCATCAGGGTTCCGAAAATGCCACCGTAGTGGCGGCCGTGGAAGATCTCGGCGGGGATAGCGCCGACGACGGAGGTGAGGCCGTAGCCGAGAAAACCCTGCGCGGCCACCATGAACCAGAGCAGGGCGGGAGTGGGCGAAGCGCGCATCGCGAGCAGCGCGGCGTAGCAGAGCACGAAGCCCGCGTTGCCCACGGTCCAGACCCACTCGCGGCCGATGCGATCGGAGATGTGCCCGAGCGCGATTTGTCCGGGAATCGCGGCGAAGCTGACGAATCCCAGCGCCCAGGCCGCGTACATCGGCGCAAATCCGGATTCGATCAGGTATTTAGTCTGGTGCACCTGCACCGCGTACCAGGAGAATAGGCCGAAAAAATAGCCGGCGGCGATCCACCAGAACCGCGCGGTGCGCAGCGCCCGGTTGAGCGTCCAGTCGATCGCCGCCCAGGCCTGATCGACGACGTTTTCGTGCTGGCTCGGCGTGCTCGAAGCCGGCGCCACACGATCGCCGTCCGGCCCGGTGCCCAGATCCTCGGGCCGGCGCCGGATGAGCAGGTTGAGCGGCGCGAGCAAGGCCAACACCAGTATGCCCATGCCGGTGCAGGCGGCGCGCCAGCCTGCCTGCTCGATGAGCGCCTGCAGCCAGGGCAGCAGCACGATGGAGCCGATGCCGACGCCGGAGAAGGCGATGCTCATCGCCAGGCCGCGCCGGCGCACGAACCAGTTCGGCAGGTGCAGCGCCTGGCCGGTAAAGCCGAGGGCCACGCTGCCCGAGCCGACGAGCACGCCGAGCGTGAGATAAAGGTGCCATGGCTGGCTCACCTGCGCGGCGAACAGCAGCCCGATTCCCATGATGCCCACGCCCACCTCGAGCACGATGAGCGGGCCGTGGCGATCCATCAGGCGGCCGAGCAGGGGGCTGAGGACCGCCGAGATGAAAAAGCCGAACGAAAACGCGCCGGCGGTCACGCCCCGCTCCCAGCCGAATTCATCGAGGATGGGCGGGAACAGGAGCGAAAACGCGGTGCGCGCGTTGACCGCCACGCCCATGGTGACGAAGGCCACTGCCACGATGGCCCAGCCATAAAAGAACGGAAAACGCGGCGCCTTCAGCTGATCACCCTGTCGGCGCAGACGGTTGCGCGAAGGCGAACTGGAGAGCACGCGGCGCGATGTGAATCCACGAAACCATGCGCGAAGTGTAATCGAAGTCCGGGCCCTGTTCCTCTCCTCGTCGCGGGCGGAGGCGGAGATCCGCGTCGCCAAAACGGATTGCGATGTGCGTCCGATTGGCTGCATAATCGCGCCACCGCTTCATCGAAGCTTCCCGCGAGACCTTATGCACCGAACATCGGTCCTTGCCCTCACCTTGTTTTGCCTGGGTTCTTCCGCCGCGGCCGCTGAAAGACCGGAAGATCGGTGGAATCTTTCCGATCTTTATGCGTCCGTCGCCGCATGGAACACCGACGCGGCGATCCTGGAATCAAAGCTCGGGGAATTCGGCGGCTGTCGCGGCCACCTCGGCGACTCCGCCCTGCGTTTCAGGTCCTGCCTCGATCTCGGCTCGGAACTCCGCCGGCGCTATGCGCGCCTCAGGGTGTATGCCTCGGAGCAGCGCGCCGAAGACACCGGCGTTTCCGCCGGCCTTGAGCTGGCGCAGCGAGCCGACGTTCTGGGCAACCGGTTCAGCCAAGCCGCCTCCTTCGTGCGCCCCGAAGTGCTGAGCCTTGGCGCGGAGAAGGTGGGCCGCTTTCTTGCGCAAGAGCCGGCGCTGAAGATCTACCGCCAGCCACTCGACAATATTTTGCGTGTCGCGCCGCACACGCTCGATGCGCCGGGCGAGGCGCTGGTTGCCACCTTCGGCCTTGCGACCGATGCCGCCGGCTCGGTCTACACCACGTTCGCCAATGCCGATCTTCCCTGGCCGACGGTCACGCTGTCCGACGGCAAGGCGGTGCGCCTCGATCAGGCGGCCTACACGCGCTACCGCGCGGCGCCGAATCGTGCCGACCGCAAGTTGGTGTTCGACGCGTTCTGGGGAAAATGGAAGGAATTCGAGCGGACGCTTGGCGTCACGTTCTACGAGTCGCTCAAATCCGATACCGTGTACACCAGGGTGCGGCGCTATGCGGACACCCGCGCCCGCGCGCTGGACCGCAACAAGCTGCCCTCTGCGGTCTACGATACGCTGATCAAGGAGACCAACGCCAACCTGCCGACCCTGCATCGCTACTTCACGCTGCGCGCCAGGATGCTCGGTGTGGCGGACATGCGCTACTACGACATCTATCCGCCGCTGGTCGGCGGCGATTTCAAATACCCGATCGACGACAGCAAGCGCATCATGCTGGACGCAGTGAAGCCGCTGGGGGATGCCTACGTTGCCGCGGTCGGCAGAGGGCTCAAGGAGCGCTGGATGGACGTGTACCCGCGCCCGCGCAAACTGTCCGGCGCGCACATGGCCGGGGCCGCCTACGACGTGCACCCCTATCTGCTGCTAAACCACAACGACGATTACGAATCACTGTCCACCCTGCTGCACGAATGGGGCCACGCGATCCATACGGACCTGTCGAACCGGGCGCAGCCCTACCCCACTTCAGGCTACGCGACCTTCATCGCGGAAATCGCCTCGACGATGAACGAGGCGCTGCTGCTCGAGCACATGCTGAAGATCGCGAAGACGGACGACGAGCGCCTGCTGTTCCTGGGTTCCGCCCTGGAGACGCTGCGCGGGACTTTTTTCCGGCAGGCGATGTTCGCGGAGTTCGAGCAGGAGGTTCACTCCAGGGTCGACCGCGGCGAGTCCCTCACCGGGGAGGCGGTGACCAAAATCTACGGCGACATCCTGCGTCGCTATCACGGCGACAAGGAGGGCGTGGTCAGGATCGACGACCTCTATACCGTCGAATGGGCCTACATTCCGCATTTCTACAATTCCTTCTACGTTTTCCAGTACGCCACTTCGATCGCCGCGAGCTCGCTGTTCGCGGAGGCGATCCTCAAAGGCGAGCCGGGCGCGCGCGAGCGCTACCTCGACCTGCTGCGCGCGGGCAATTCGGATTATCCCTACGAGATGGTGAAGCGCGCAGGCGTCGATCTCGCATCGCCCGCGCCATACCGGGCGGTCGTGACGCGCATGAACAAGATCATGGACGATATGGAAACAATACTGGCGCGCGGCAGGCGCTAGGCGTTCCGTCGCGGCGCGCATGGCCAAGATCATGGGCGCTATGGAAAACGACCGGGAATCCAATCCTGCGCTTCGGACATTCCAGGGGACCGGCTTCGCATGCCTTGCGCATGAGCCGCGCCTGCCGCTGCGCGATCCCGAGCGTCATAACGCAGCTCCCTTGCGCGCGAGAGCGACCCCGGTGACCCCACGCGATATGAACACAAGGAACGCATGCGCCAGGTTGCCGAATGGCAGCCACAGGAACAGCAATTCGACGCTGAGCAGATGGATTGCGAGCGGCAGTGGATAGAGCGGCGCTCCGCTGAGTGTCGGCTGAGGGTACGCGCTGCCCAACGCAGCCATGCCGGTGAGTAGCGGCAGGAACACGACAAACCAGCTGAAGTAGTCATCGAACCCGGAGAGCAGGCGCAACACCGGGTCGGTAAGGCGCTCGAGCAGCACCATGAGCAACCCGATGAAGGTGGGCCCGACCGCGAGATAGACCAGCGCCTCGGGCAGCGGCGGCCACGCGACGCCGGTCAGGCGCTCGATGAAAAGGATGTGCGGCAAATACCCGAACACGATCGCGGCGAGCCCGAGGTGATAGAAGTAGCCGCCGAAAACGCCGAGCTTGCCGCCTTGGCGGAACTCTTTTCGCGGAATCATTCGCGCGAAGATGCCGCGCAGCGCGGCGGCGAACCGCCGCGTGCTGCGCGGCTCGGAGAGGTCTGTCTTGGTCCCGAGCCGGAAAATCGCGATGATGCGCCATGCGCTGCCGGTGACGAGCACGAACAGGGAGAACCAGAGCGCCGGCCCGCGCGCGAATTCGAGCAGTTCCATGCTGGTTACCGTAAGGCTGGAGCCGGATCGGGCTCGAGGTACTGAGCGACGAGTTCGGTCAGACCGAGCACCGGGAGCGTCATGTGGTAAGTGTCAATCGCTTCCTCGAGGACGTTGCGGCAGTTCGCGCACGCCGTGACGAGCGCCTCGGCGCCGGCGGTCTCGACCTGTTGTTTCTTGCACGCGAACGCGGCGAAGCGCAATTTCTCGGCGCGACGGATCGCGCTCACGCCGCCGCCCCCGCCGCAGCAGAAGTTTGCTTCGCCCGGAGATGGCAGTTCGACCACGCGCTCGCTCACGCCGCCCATTACCCGGCGCGGTGCCTCGGTGATTCCGCCGCGGCGCACGAGCTGGCAGGGATCGTGGAAGGCGAAGCGGCGAGTGTCCTTGCCGCGCGTGCGCAGCCGACCCTCGCGCACCAGCTGATCGAGCAGCTCCATGATCTGCACCACCTTGAACGGATAGGGACGGCCGAGCAGGTTCGGCCCTTCCCAGCGCAGCGCCGAGTAGGCGTGGCCGCATTCCGGACTGATCACGTACTTCACCTTCAGGCGCTCCGCGGCCTCGACGACGCGCGATAACAGCGCCGCCGCCACGTCGCGCGAGCCGATCTGCACGCCGATATTGGTCGCTTCGAACCCGGCGCTGGGCACGGTCCATGACACCTTCGCCTGCTTGAAGATGCGCGCCAGCGCGCCGATAGTTTCGGGAAAGGACGCGATCTCGATCGACGACAGAATGACGAGATAGTCGGCGCCCTCGACATCGACCGGGATCTTGAGTCCGGTCTCCTTTTCCTGCTCCTCGATCTGGCGCTTGAGCGTCGGCCAGCCGATGCCGACCGGACTGCCGCTGTCGAGTGCCCGCTCCGCCACCTTGTAGAGGTCCGCCGGCGCGAAGCCGGCTGCCGACATGCCTTCGCGCGCGCGGCGCACGAGCCCGGCGATGTCGATGCCCATGGGGCAGGCCAGGGTGCACCGCCCGCACAGGTTGCAGGCGTCGTAGAGAAGTTCTGACCACTCGCTGAGCTCCGCCGCCGTGACTTCCGGTGGCGCCAGGCCCAGCCGTCTCTTCACTGCGGCGAACGGAGCGCGTTCGCGCTGGTATGCCCGGAGCATCGGGCGCAGTTTGTAGACCGGCGTGTAGCGCGAATCGCGCGTGACGAGATAGAAGTGACAGGCATCGGCGCACTGGCCGCAGCGCACGCAGGTCTCGAGCTGAAACGCGGCGTCGCGGTTGACCTGGTCTACGAATTCGCGCGCCGCCATGCGCGCATCGGGCGCGGCCGCGGACGCGAGCACCGCGCGGGCGCGTTTCTCAAGCGCGTTCGACGTCGTGGCAGTGGTACTCATTGAATCATTGTCGCAACGCCATGCCGGAGTGGCTTGACAAAAATCAACGCGTCGTGAATTAGCTGGTTGTTTTCTGTAACAGGCCGGACAGAAGCAGGGCGGCCGAATGTTTCCCCAATGGCAGCGACTCGATTTCGTTCTTGTCCGGCCGGCGTCTTTCCGCTGTTGCGGTTCAGTTCTGGCCAAGCACTGCGAGCATCGCCTCGACATCGACGATCTTGTCGCGCGGGGCGCCGCGCCGCGCGCCGCGCACTACCTCCACGTCATCGAGCTGCTTCCAGTCGCTGAACGAGACAGGCTGCACGCCGCGCTCACGCAGCAAGGAGACGATCGCATCGCGATCGGGCAGCGCCCGCGTCTCGAGCCCGGCGCCATCGGCGATCATGTGTCCGACGACGTGGGCAGACGCGCGTTTGTGCTCCCCGATCAGCCCCTGCGCTCCGCTGCGCGCCCAGCCGACGACGTATTCGTTGGCGATCACGGCGCGGCCGGCTGGATCGACGACCCGCCCGTCTTCGTTGGCGATGACCCGCGCTTTCCCGTCATAGGGGACGCCGGCAATGCGCTCGGCGGCATAACCGATCGCCGGCAACACCATCCCGACCTCGAGAACTTCAATTTCGCCGGTGCCGCGCGCGGCGACCGTGCCGTCCGGCCGCGGCTCGAGGCGGTTCTTCTCGAGCGCGAGGCCGGCCACGTTGCCTGCGGCGTCGGCGATGATCTCGGTCGGCGAGACGAGGAAGCGCAGGTGGAGCTTTTTCGCGTTCGCACGCGGCTGTCGTGCGGCGAAGGACCGGAGAATTGCCAGGTTCCTGTCCTTTTCCTTATCGCCCGTGGAGTCCGAACCGGCGCAGCGCGCAAGCTCGCCGGGGGCGATGACCGGGTCCACGCCTTGCATCTTGCCGAGTTCCTTGAGTTCAGCCGGCGCAAACGCGGCTTCGCCCGGCCCGCGCCGGCCAAGAATGAAAACCTCGCGCACCTGGCTGTTGCGCAGAGCTTCCAGCGCGTGTGCGGCGATGTCCGTCTGTTCCAGCTCGGCGCTCGTGCGCAGCAGAATTCGCGCGGCGTCGACCGCAACATTGCCGTTGCCCACTACGGCGACGCGGTGCACCGACAAGTCGATCTTCGCCTGGCGGTAGTCGGGATGTCCGTTGTACCAGCCGACGAAGACCGTCGCCGGTGTGCAGCGTGGCATGCCTTCGCCCGGAATGCCGAGACGGCGGTCGGCCTCGTTGCCGGTGGCGTAGACAATCTGATGGTAATGCCGGCGCAACTCCTCCACCGTCACGTCAGGCCCGAGGCGCACGTTTCCCAGGAACCTGAATGTCGGCCGCGCGGCCGTAGTTGCGAAAACGCGGATGACCGTCTTGATCTTCTGGTGGTCGGGCGCGACACCTCCGCGCACCAGCCCGTAGGGGGTCGGGAGACGGTCGAACATGTCGACGTCGATTACCGCGTCGGGCCGCTTGAGCAGTGCCTCTGCGGCGTAGAAGCCGGCAGGGCCCGAACCGATGATTGCGACACGCATGAACCAGCACCACCACGAACAGGAACAGGTGCCTCGCATATTACACTTGCGGCAGCCATGATCGAATCTTGTGCATAAGCTGTTGTTCCGGCGGCGGCCTGCTGAATTTCCTTCGCTTGCCGGCCAGGCCATCCGGCCCATGCCTGCAAGCCGGTGCGATTGACTGCGGCCGGCCGACTCGGAGATACTCCGGATGCAAGGCGTTGGGGGCGGCGTATGAGCATATCGGTAGCAGCCCGGGATCTCATTCTCGAAATGGAGGGCTTCAGTTCCAAGCCGGAATGGCCCGGGGGGCAGTCGGGCGTCACCATCGGTTTCGGTTACGACCTGGGCTACGTAACGGCGGACCAGTTCGAATCCGATTGGGGCGAGCGCATCAGGCGGGACGCGGGCCAGCGCCTCAAGGCCGCGGTCGGCCTGCGCGCGCTGCGCGCGCGCAACCGCGTCGGCGAACTCTCCAACATACGCGTTTCGCGCAAGGTGGCCGGGGAAGTATTCGACACCCGTAGCCTGCCGCTCTACGAGCTGCGCACTGCACAGGCATTTCCGGGCGCGGAGGCGCTGCCCGAGGACGCGCGCGGTGCGCTGGTGTCGCTGGTCTACAACCGCGGCACCTCGATGGTGGACAACTCCCCCGAGGACCGGCGGCGCGAAATGCGCGCCATACGCGCCGCGGCCGCCGCGGGCGATCTCGCCGAAATCGCGGCGCAGCTGCGCGCCATGAAGCGGCTGTGGGAAGGGAAAGGCCTCGGCGGGCTGATCACGCGCCGCGAGGAAGAAGCGCAGCTGGTCGAATCGGCGATGGCGTGAATGTCAACAAACCCTGGGTTTCTTCATCAGTCTGGGCATTAATTCACGTTGCGGAGGTGCCGGCAGGGCCGATAATCGTTTGATGCTTAACTTTCCGGCTATCCATTTTTGGCATTTGGGCGCATGCAGGCGGGATTCGCCGATCGGGCCCCGCTTCGACGCAACACGGCGCGCGGCGCATGCCCGAGGATGGAAGCGATCCCGATGACGATTAATCAGTGGAAAAATGCAGACAGACGGGAGAGTGCGCGCGTTTGTCTGGAACTCAAGCTGGCCGTCGTCTATCCTCAGCACGCAGGCCGTCCGGCCCGGCCAATGTTCCATGGAAAAACCCACGACATAGGCATGTCCGGCCTGTCGATGGTCGTTGACTACAACGTCTTTGAAGAGGGCGAAGTCGCGCTTGTCCTGGCTCTGCCACCCGCGTATTCCGCGGGGTCGCAGAAGGCGGTGACGTGCACAGCCGAGATGACCTACGCCATACACTCGTCCAAGCTCGATGCGTTCAAGATTGGCCTGACGTTCCGCGAATTCAGGGGAAGCGGAAAGGAACTGCTCGAGGCCGCCCTTCGCCAGGCGCTGAATGAGGTCGGCGGCGTCGGCATGCAGGACCCAAGCGCCGGCTCCAGGGCGAATCGGTCTAGTGACAGCCAGCCGCCGGGCTGGTGAGCCGGCCGGGGGATCGCCGCTCCCTCCAGCGCCGGCGGCAGCACCTGCCCCGAATTCTGCGCTAGCATTTGCGCTATCGTCTGATTTTGCAATGAGCCCAAAGGGGGTCACCATGACCGATCTGACCGATCTCGGCTCCTCCTCGTTCTGGCGCGTCAATCCCAGGGATGCCGATCCGCTCGAGACGCGCGAATGGCTGGAGGCGTTTGACGCCATGATCGAGGCCGAAGGCCGCGAGCGCGCGACTTATCTGCTGCGCCGGCTGCTCGATCATGCGCGCAAGCGCCGCGTGCAGCTGCCGCCGGTACTCAACACGCCTTACCGCAACAGCGTCGGCCTCGCGGACCAACCGCAGTTTCCCGGCAATCTCGAGCTCGAGCAGCGCCTGTCCTCGATCGTGCGCTGGAATGCACTGGCGATGGTGGTGCGCGCCAACCGCGCTTATCCCGAGCTGGGCGGCCACATAGCCAGCTACGCCTCGGCAGCCGACCTGTTCGAGGTCGGCTTCAACCATTTCTTCCGCGCCGGGCCGGCCGGGGAGAAAATCGGCGCAGCCGGCGGGGATCTCGTCTATTTCCAGCCGCACTCGGCGACCGGCGTCTACTCGCGCGCGTTTCTGGAAGGGCGCCTGAGCGAAGCACAGCTCGCGCATTATCGGCGCGAGACCGGTAGCGCCGCCGGCGAAGGACCGCCGGCGAGCGCCAACGGCCCGGCGCACCAGGGCCAGGGCCTGTCGTCCTATCCCCACCCCTGGCTGATGCCCGATTTCTGGCAGTTCCCCACCGGCTCGATGGGCCTGGGGCCGATCCAGGCGATCTATCAGGCGCGCTTCATGAAATACCTGGCCGGTCGCGGCATGCTCGACACCGCCGGGCGCAAGGTGTGGGCCTTCGTCGGCGACGGCGAAATGGACGAACCCGAGTCGCTTGCCGGGCTGTCGCTGGCCGCGCGCGATGGACTGGACAATCTGATCCTCGTGGTCAACTGCAATTTGCAACGGCTGGACGGTCCGGTGCGCGGCAATGGCTCGGTGATTCAGGAGCTCGAGGGTCTGTATGCGGGCGCCGGCTGGAACGTGGTGAAGCTCCTGTGGGGCTCGGACTGGGATTCCCTGTTCGCGCGCGACGACGACGGGGTGCTGCTGCAGCGCCTGCACGAAACGGTGGACGGCGAGTTCCAGACCTACGCCGCCACCGATGGCCGCTTCAACCGCGAGCATTTTTTCAACAAGTATCCGGAATTGCAGGCGCTGGTCGCGCACATGTCCGACGACGACATCGACCGCCTGCGCCGCGGCGGCCACGACCCGGTGAAAATCTACGCCGCGTATCACACGGCCATGCACCACCGCGGCCAGCCCACGGTGATCCTCGCCCAGACCAAGAAGGGCTACGGCATGGGCCACTGGGGCCAGGGCAAGATGAGCACGCACCAGCAGAAAAAACTCGACCTCGAGGCGCTGCGCGCATTTCGCGACCGCTTCTCGCTGCCTCTTTCCGATGAAGACATCGAGCAGGTGCGCTTTTTCAAGCCGGCGGCCGAAGCGCCGGAGATGAAGTACCTGCACGCGCGCCGCCAGGCGCTGGGCGGCTATCTGCCAGCGCGCTCGGCTGTCGCGCCGAAACTCGAGGTGCCGGCGCTGTCGCAGTTCGCCAGGATGCTCGAGGGCTCGAGCGGGCGCGAGCAGTCCACCACCATGGTGTTCGTGCAGATGCTGGCGCAACTGCTGAAGGATGCGGTGCTCGGCAAGCGCATCGTGCCCATCGTCGCCGACGAGGCGCGCACCTTCGGCATGCAGACCCTGTTCCGCCTGGTCGGCATCTATTCCGCGTTCGGCCAGTTGTATGAGCCCGAGGACCACGACGAGCTGCTCTATTACAAGGAAGCGAAGGACGGTCAGATTCTGGAAGAAGGCATCAACGAGGCCGGCGCGGTGTCCTCGTGGATCGCCGCCGCGACCAGTTACAGCGCGCACGGCACGCCGATGCTGCCGTTCTACGCTTTCTATTCGATGTTCGGCTTTCAGCGCATCGGCGACCTGATCTGGGCGGCGGCCGATTCGCGCTCGCGCGGATTCCTGATCGGCGCCACCGCCGGTCGCACCACGCTCGCCGGCGAAGGCCTGCAGCACCAGGACGGCGTGAGCCACCTCATCGCCTCCACCATCGAGAACTGCGTCGCCTACGATCCGTGTTTCGGCTATGAGGTCGCGGTGATCCTGCAGGACGGCATGCGGCGCATGCTGCGTGAGCAGGAGGACGTGTTCTACTACGTCACGGTAATGAACGAGAACTACGTGCAGCCGCCGCTGCCGGCCGGCGCGGAGGAAGGGATCAGGCGCGGCATGTACCTGTTGCGCCGATCGCCGCTGGCCGCTGGCGCCAAGGCCGGGGGAGCGAAGAACATGCCCCGCGTTCAGCTCCTCGGCGCAGGCACCATTTTGCGCGAAGCGCTCGCGGCGGCCCAGATCCTGGAGCAGGAGTACGACATCGCCGCGGATGTCTGGAGCGTCACCAGCTTTACCGAGCTGCGCCGCGACGGCCTCGAATGCGAACACTGGAATGGCGAACATCCCGCTGACCCGCGCGCGAGCTGGGTGGAGCAATGCCTGGCCGGCGCGCGCGGCCCGGTGGTCGCGGCGAGCGATTATGTACGCGCCGTCCCCGATCTGATCCGCGCCTGGGTGCCGGGCACCTACCTGACCCTGGGCACCGATGGCTTCGGCCGCAGCGACACGCGCGCCGCGCTAAGGCGCTTTTTCGGCGTCGATGCGCAGGGCATCGCGCGGGTGGCTGCGCGCGCCGCAACCCGTCGAGGTTGAGACGCGGATTCGAGACGGGCCTGGACCCGGCCGCCACGGGGGCGACCCAAGGGGCCGCTTGATCCAGATCAAACGCGGGCTAAGACTAAGCCCTTGACTTGGCTTATAATTAAACAATTCGGAATTGGAGGGGACGCCGCTACGCCGGCGCCCCTCAATTCCGTTACTTGGACTTGCGGAAACCAGATGCAGCTCTACGCCCTCGGCCTGAACCACAACACCGCTCCGCTCGCGATCCGCGAGCAGATGGTGTTTCACGCCGAAAAACTGCAGGGGGCGCTGCGCGAGTTGACCCAGTCCAAGCGGGTGGGCGAGGCGGCGATCCTCTCCACCTGCAACCGCACCGAGCTGTATTGTTCCTCGACCGAGCCGCACGAGGCGCTCTACTGGATGGCGGAGTATCAGCGCGTGAAGCCGCAGGAGTTGAAGCCCTACCTCTATACCTTGCCCAAGGAACAGGCGGTGCGCCACGCGTTTCGCGTCGCCTCGGGCCTGGAGTCCATGGTGCTGGGCGAGCCGCAGATCCTGGGTCAGATGAAGGAGGCGGCGCGCGTGGCCGAATCCGCGGGAACGCTGGGGACGCTGTTGCACAAATTGTTCCAGCGCTCGTTCGCGGTGGCGAAGGAGGTGCGCACCAACACCCAGATCGGCGCCAACGTGGTGTCGATGGCGGCGGCGTCGGTGAAGCTTGCCGCGCGCATTTTCCCCAGCCTGAAGGAGCAGAAAATCCTGTTCATCGGCGCGGGCGAGATGATCGAGCTGTGCGCCACCCATTTCGCCGCGCAGCAGCCGCGCGCCCTCACCGTGGCGAGCCGCACGCTGGAGCGGGCGCGCGCGCTCGCGCACCGCTTCAACGGCCACGCGATCGAGCTGCGCGACCTGCCCGAGCAGCTGCACGAATACGACATCGTCGTGTCCTGCACCGCCAGTTCGCTTCCCATCCTCGGCAAGGGCACGGTGGAGCGCGCGATCAAGGCGCGCCGGCACCGGCCCATGTTCATGGTGGACCTGGCCGTGCCGCGCGACATCGAGCCCGAGGTCGCGGCCATGGACGACGTGTTCCTCTACACCGTGGACGACCTGGGCGAGATGGTGAAAACCGGCGTCGATGCGCGCCAGTCGGCGGTGGCGCAGGCCGAGGCCATCATCGAGACCAGTGTCGGCAGTTTTCTGCACTGGCTGTCCTCGCGCGAGCTGGTGCCGACGATACGCGCGCTCCGCAGCCAGGCGGAGGAAGCGCGCGGCGAGGAAGTGCAGCGCGCGCTGAAACTGCTCGCCCGCGGCGACGACCCGAGGCAGGTGCTGGAGGCGCTGTCGCACGGTCTTACCAACAAGCTCATGCATGCGCCTACCCAGGCGCTCAACGAAGCTTCCCCCGAAGAGCGCGCTCGGCTCGCCGAGCTGGTGTCCCGCCTGTACCAGATCCGCAGCCCGCGTTAGCTGGCCGCGTTTTTGCCGTCCCCGTCATGAAGTCCTCTATTGCCCTGAAACTGGAGCAGCTTGCGCGCCGCCTGGACGAGCTCACGCGTCTGTTGTCCAGCGAAGACGTGGTGCGCGACATGGACAGCTATCGCAAGCTTACGCGCGAGCACGCCGAGATCACGCCGTTGGTGGCGCTGTATCAGTCGTTCAAGCAGGCCGAAGCCGACGCGCACACGGCGCAGGGCATGCTCGTCGATGCGCAGATGAAGTCCTTTGCCGAAACCGAGCTGCGCGAGGCGCGCGAGCGCATGGCGGCGATCGAGATCGAGCTGCAGAAGCTGCTGCTGCCCAAGGATCCCAACGACGAGCGCAACACCTTCCTCGAGATTCGCGCCGGTACCGGCGGCGACGAGTCGGGGCTGTTTGCGGGCGACCTGTTGCGCATGTACATGCGCTTTGCCGAGCGCAACCGCTGGCAGGTGGAACTGATCTCGGAGAGCCCGTCGGAGATCGGCGGCTTCAAGGAGGTGATCGCCAAGATCATCGGCCAGGGCGTTTTTTCCAAGCTCAAATTCGAATCCGGCGGCCACCGGGTGCAGCGCGTGCCCGCGACCGAGACGCAGGGGCGCATCCATACCTCGGCTTGCACTGTCGCGGTGATGCCTGAAGTCGATCAGATCGACGACGTGGTCATCAATCCGGCCGAGATCCGCATCGACACCTTCCGCGCCTCCGGCGCCGGCGGGCAGCACATCAACAAGACCGATTCCGCCGTGCGCGTGACGCATCTGCCCACCGGCATCGTGGTCGAATGCCAGGACGGGCGCTCGCAGCACAAGAACAAGGCGCAGGCGCTGTCGGTGCTGGCGGCGCGCATCAAGGACAAGCAGCTGCGGGAGCAGGCCGCCAAGCAGGCGGCGACGCGCAAGAGCCTGATCGGCTCGGGCGACCGCTCCGAGCGCATCCGCACCTACAACTTTCCGCAGGGGCGCGTCACCGATCACCGCATCAACCTGACGCTGTACAAGATCCAGGACATCATGGATGGCGACTTGGCCGAATTGACCGGGGCGCTCGCCGCAGAGCACCAGGCCGAGCAGCTCGCGCTCCTGGGCGAGGAGGCCGCGGCCTCGATCCAGCCGTGACCCGGACGTGCTGACCGTGGCGCAACTCCTGGCGCAGAGTGGCTTGCCGCCGCTGGAAGCGCGCATGTTGCTCGAGCGGGTGCTGGGGCAGACGAGCGCCTGGCTGATCGCGCATGCGGACGAAGCGCCCGGCGCCGAGGCCGCGCAGGCATTTGCGGCATTGGCCGAGCGCCGCCGCCGCGGCGAGCCCGTCGCCTATATTCTCGGTGGGCGCGAATTCTACGGCCTCGAATTCCGGGTGGCCCCGGCCGTGCTGATCCCGCGTCCGGAAACCGAACTGCTGGTGGAACTTGCGCTCGATCGAATTCCTGCGGATGCGGCCGTGCGCGTGCTCGACCTGGGAACCGGCAGCGGCGCGATTGCCGTGACGCTGGCAAAACTCCGGCCGCAGGCGCGGCTGACGGCGGTGGATGTGGACTACGCGGCGCTCTCGGTTGCGCGCGCGAACGCGGGCCGCCACGGAGTGCGCGTGAGATTTTTCTGCGGCGACTGGTTCGGCGCGCTGTCGGGAGAGACCTTCGATTTGATCGTCTCCAATCCGCCTTATGTCGCCGCCGCGGATACGCACCTGGCCATGGGCGATGTGCGCTTCGAACCGCAGCGCGCGCTGGCGGGCGGCATGGACGGCCTGGATTGCATCCGCGCCATCGTCGCCAACGCGGGGGCGCATCTGCGTCCGGGCGCCTGGCTGCTGTTCGAGCATGGTTACGACCAGGCCGAGGCCTGCGCTGCGCTGCTCGAAGCGCACGGCTATCTGGAGGCACAAACCTGGCCCGATCTGGCCGGGATCGCGCGCGTGAGCGGCGGTCGCGCCGCGCCGATCGGGTTGACCGTTGGCCGCCAGGTCGGTAGAATCCAAACCTGAGCAATTTACTCAAGTATTCGCAAAGGAATCGTAATGGACGCGCAACAACTGATCAAAGAACAGGTCTCAGGCCATCCGGTGGTGCTGTACATGAAAGGGACGCCGCAGGCCCCGCAGTGCGGTTTTTCCGCCAACGCGGTGGCGATGCTCAACGCCTGTGGGGCGAAGGAAGTATTCACGGTCGACGTGCTGGCGAATCCCGAAATCCGCCAGGGCATCAAGACCTACGCCAACTGGCCGACCATCCCCCAGCTCTACGTCAAGGGCGAGTTCGTCGGCGGCTCCGACATCATGGGCGAGATGTACCAGTCGGGAGAGCTGCAGAAGTTGTTGGGTGCGTAAGCCAGACAGCCAGCAACATCCATCCCGGCGCGCAGCCGAAGCCGTCTACCACAGGCTGCGGAAATCCCGGTAGATTCTTCCTGGATGAGCCGACCCGGTGCAGGGGCTGGTCCACTGCTATCGCGCTGAGTCCCGTATGCGGGATATAGCGCGGTATTGCGGCCATATCGAGGTCTATTTCAGGCGAATCTCCACACGCCGATTTTTTTCCTCGGCGACACCTTTCTTGTGGGGTATGAGCGGTTCGCGGCTGCCGCGACCAACGATGGAAGCGCGCGTGGTGTCAATCCCCTTGGCTTTGAGCATGCCTACTATGGCTGCTGCACGTCTGCGCGAAAGTTCATCGTTCAAGTCATCGGTACCGATTTCGTCGGCATGTCCGATGACGGTAATCTCGAAGGGCGGCAAATCCTTTGCATCGGTCAGCACACTCACCACGACCTGTACGATCTTCTCCGAATCGGGCGTCAATCTTGTCCCGCCGGTCTCAAAATACAACAGGAAGGCTCTGGGCCTAGGAGGAAGCGCGTCGAACAGTTCCTTGTAGCGCTTTTTGACGGCGATTTCGTCGGTTTGCTCCGATCCAACCTGCTTCGGCGCCACCGTGGCTACGCTGTAAGGGCGGTCAAGCACGGCGGTGGCTCCGGTCTTTGACTGCACGATGATGGCACTGGGAGTGCCGTCCGGTTGAGGCAGCAATATTACCCGCTCGCGGGTACGGTTTACATAAAGCGTTACCAGAATAACAATGACACCGAATAGCAGGCCTAGGAGCAGCGCAATATGGCTATTTTTCATTCTCATCCAGCACCTCGACGATGAACTCCGTGCCGCGTATGCCGATTGTAGCGTTGTTCGTCGTGACCTTGATCGCTTGAGGACGCGCGCGACCGATAAGACCGGTGACGTAACGCAGCGTGCCTTTCAATATCGAGGTTGCTACCTGTCCCTCTCGCGTGACAGGGTCGTAGGAGTATTTGTCGATCACCATCGTGGAATTATGGCCAATGCTAAGCAACGTTTCATCGCTCATGCTGATGCCAACGCTGCTGGCGTCCTGGACTATTACCCGATCTCTTTCATGAACCGCATCCCCGACCCTGGCTTCCAGCGTGCCGCCATCACGCTCGATTCGTACCTGCCCCCGTACGGTCTTGACCATTCCTGCTTCGTATGCGAAGACCGGTCCTGCAAAGCCCAGAATGGCAGCGCAGCAAACGAAAACGAGGATTGTCGTGCTTTTGGTCTTGCCCATGTTTGGCTCCCGGTTGTATTGGAAAGGTAACGGACGAGTGCAAGGAGAATCAAAGTATATCCGCAGTTTAATCAGCTGATTGCGTCAGATTGAAGGAACTTGTTCACACCTGAGGTCAGAAGGCCGAAATGCGCTGAGGCTACCCCAAGCACCTAGGGCCTGTTGACATTCAGCACATGAGCGCGACGGGGGTAATTTGGGATGCAGCGCAAGGCGCGAGGAGTGCCGTTTG
>Ga0156177_1205_pt1 | contig 27112 bp, 26 predicted proteins | sample RifCSPlowO2_12_FD_107830 | JGI IMG/M metagenome (GOLD analysis project Ga0156177, IMG submission 107830) | Betaproteobacteria bacterium RIFCSPLOWO2_12_FULL_64_23
TGGCCAATCTTGCCGATGGGCTGGCCAATCTTGCCGATGGGCTGGAGCAGGCGGGTTATGCCGTATCGCGCGCCGCAACCGGCGAAGAAGCGATACGGATATGCGCTGAATCGCCGCCGGACCTGGTGATCATGGATGTATGCCTGCCCGGATTGTCCGGGGTCGAGACCGCGAAAAAAATCCGCCAGACTTCGAAAACGCCGGCGTTGTTCCTGTCGGCGCACGACACCGAAGACTTGGTGAAGGAGGCCGTTGCCGATGGAGGCCTGGGCTATCTGGTCAAGCCGGTCAGGCTGAATCAGCTCCTGACTTCAGTCAAAGCCGCGCTCGCGCGCGCCGCCGACATCGAGGCCCTGGAGACGACGGAGGAGCAGCTCCTGGTCGCGCTCAAGGGCGACCGCAACGTCGGCATCGCGACCGGAATCCTGATGGAGCGCCATCGGCTCACGGCTGCCGAAGCGTTCGAAACACTGCGCGGTGGGGCGCGTGCCCGGCAGCGCAAACTGGGCGAAGTCGCAGCCGAAATCGTCGCCGCGGGCGAGACCTTGAGTCTGCCAAAATCTCGAAAATAGCGCATGGCACCATGGTTGACCGGAATAGGGATGCGGCGGCTGCGCCCAATTTCGGCTTGCTTGGTGCCTGCTTTTGTGTATGATCGCAATCATTTGCAGCCGGCTTATCGCATGAATCGGTTGGTCGGAGTTGGCTATCGCGGTTCTCCGCCCGGAAAACGCGGACCCGCCTCACCCTAGGCCCAATCCCCGCCTTGTTATCAGTCTATCCCGGCATGGAGCGCTCCTGCCGGCAAGGTGCGCATACGGCGCCGCCTTTGCGCCAACGCCGTAGCGGCGAAGGGGAGTAGATGGAATTGTTGCCGGACCGTTCCCGCGCTTGGCTGCCTCGGGCAACCGACCTGCCCGGCGTACTGCTCGCAACCCTGGCCTTCTGGGTCCTGGGATACGCCGGGCTGCGCTACGGCGCGCTGCAGCACCCCTACGTCAGCCCGGTCTGGCCGTTCGCCGGATTGGCCCTTGCCCTCATACTGGTCCACGGCTACCGTTTCTGGCCGGCAATTCTCGTCGGCACGCTCGCGGTCGACCTCCATGCGGGCGCTTCCTGGGCGGCAGCCGGCGGCATTGCGCTGGTGAACGTCCTGATCACCATACTGGTGGTATTCCTGCTGAAGCGATTCGCCGATTTCCAGGTGCAGCTCCTGCGCCTGCGCGACATCGTCAACCTCATTTTGTTCGGCGCCCTGCTGGCGCGCGCGATCGGCGCCATGCTTGCCGTGGGCGTACTCTGGCTCTGCGGCATGGTTCCGGCGGGCGAGTTCGGGATGCTCTGGTTGAACCGCTGGATCGGCGGCGTGGTCGGCGTGCTGGTGGTGACGCCGTTTTTGCTCGCCTTCACCGAGCCCGTAGGGCGCTCGCGCGGAGCGAAATGGTATGCCGAGGGATTGCTTCTGCTGGTCGTTCTGGCGGCAGTCAGTGCATTCGTGTTCACGCAACTGATGCCGTTGTCTTACGCTTATTATCCGCTCGCGTTCGCCCCGCTGCCTTTGGTCATCTGGGCGGCGATACGCTTCGAGCTCCGTGGCGCGGCCGTGGCATCGCTGCTGCTGGCGGCGGTCAGCCTGCTCGGCACCTTGGATGGACACGGACCTTTCGCACCCTTCCCTCGGCACGAAGCCCTGTTGCTGCTGGCCGTGTTCAATGGAATTGTCGCCGCGACCGGCATGGTCGTCGCCGGTGCCGTCGCGCAGATGAGGCACGAACGGTCGCTGCGGATGGGCCTGGAACTGTTGCGGCAGGTGCTCGAGCTGCTTCCCGTGGGGGTGTGGATGACCGACCCTCACGGCCGCATTGTCCAGACGAATCCGGCGGGGAGGAAGCTCTGGGGCGGAGAAAGGCTGGTCGGGCCCGCCGAGTACGGACTATTCAAGGGCTGGCGGGTCGCGAACCGGACGCCGATGGCCGCGCGGGACTGGCCCCTGGCGCGGGCGGTGGAGAGCGGTGAAACCAGCCTTGGCGAACAAGTCGAGATCGAGGGCTTCGACGGCGAGCGCAGAGTGATTCGGAGCTCGGCGATGCCGTTGCGGAACCCGGACAGGACCGTCATCGGCGCGATCGCGGTGCAGGAGGACATCACCGACCTGGTGCGAGGCGAACAGCAGCTACGGGAACTGGCGACGGCCGTCGAGCAGACGGACGACATCGTGTACGTCACCGATCGTTCGGGAATAATCGAGTACGTCAATGCCTCGTTCGTGCGGTCAACGGGTTTTAGCAGCGACGAGGCGATCGGCGGGACGCCGGCGATTTTTAAATCCGGAGAGCACGACCAGGTTTTCTATAAGGAGCTCTGGAGCACGATTCTGTCCGGCGCGGCATTCCGGCAGGTCCTATGCAACCGCACCAAGGCCGGGGAGCTGTATTACGAAGCGAAGACCATTTCGCCGATTCGCGATTTTCACGGGGAAATCACAAAGTTCGTTTCGACCGGCAAGGACATCACCGAGCGCGTCCGCGCGGAGAAGCATATAGCGCGGCTGGCGCGCGCGCGCGGCGTCATGGCCGAGTGCAACCGGGTGCTGGTGCATGCGACCGACGAGATGGAAATGCTGGAAGACATGTGCCGCATCGTGGTCGAGTCGGGCGGCCATCACATGGCCTGGATCGGCTACGCCGAGCACGACGAGGCCAAGTCGGTGCGTCCGGTCGCGCAGGCGGGACTGTTCGCCGGATCGGTGGAGGCGGCGCGCATCAGTTGGGCCGACACCGAGCGCGGCCGCGGCCCGACCGGGACCGCGATTCGCACCGGCCAGGTGCGCTACGTGTCAGACACGCTCGCCGATTTGAGTTTTGCGCCGTGGCGGGAACGCGCGCTGCGGCATGGCTTCAGGTCTGTGCTGGCGCTGCCGCTGCGCAACGGCCACGGCTGCATCGGCGCGCTGAATATCCACGCCGCCGGGCCCGACGCGTTCGACGCGGAAGAGATCGAGCTGCTCGAGGAACTTGCCGGCGACATCGCCTACGGCATCGATGCGCTGCGCACGCGCGCCCAGCGCGAGCGCGGCGAGCAGGCGTTGCGCGAGAGCGAGGAACTGTTTCGCCAGATGGCCACGAACACTCCGGAGATTTTCTGGGTGCGCGAGCTCGAAAACGAATCGGTTCTCTATATCAGTCCCTCATGGCAGGCGGTCACCGGATGGCCGCCGCCCACCGACCGGCAGGGCATGCTCGACATCGTCCATGCGCATGACTACCGCAGAGTACTGATGGAGGTGGGGAGAACGCCGGAAGGCGGGTTCGATGACGAATACCGGATCATGCACGCCGATGGTTCGATCCGCTGGCTGCACTCGCGCACGTTTCCGATCAGAGATGAGGGCGGGCGCGTGTACCGGGTGGCCGGCATGTCGGAGGACATCACCGAACAGAAAAAGGCCGAAGAACGGCTGCTCCAGCTCGCGCACTACGACAGCCTGACCAATCTGCCCAATCGCAGCTTGTTTTTCGAATCGCTCAAGCGGATGGTGGCGCAGGCGCAGGAAAATCAGTGGACCATCGGCGTGCTGTTCATCGATCTGGACCGGTTCAAAGTGGTGAACGATACGCTGGGCCACGCAACCGGCGATGAGTTGCTGCAGCAGGTGGCGGCGCGGCTGCTGGAGTGCGTGCGCATCCGTGACGTGGTGGGCCGGCTGGGCGGAGACGAATTCGCGCTGATCCTGCCTGCGCTGGACAGTCCCGATGACGCGGCGGAGGTGGCGGCGAAGGTGATCCAGGCGTTCGCCGAACCCTTCGATCTGGCGGGCCACGAGACCTTCATCAGCGCGAGCATCGGCATCACCGTGTACCCCGGCGATGCGAACGACGCCGAGGCGCTGCTGCGCTACGCCGACACGGCAATGTACCGCGCCAAGGAGGGGGGGCGCAATACCTACCGCTACTACACCGCGGAAATGAACGAACGCGCAATGGAGAAGCTCGAGTTGGAGACGGCTTTGCGCCGGGCGCTGGAGCGGCGGGAATTCCTGCTGCATTTCCAGCCCAAGCTCGACCTCGCGAGCGGCAACGTGAGCGGGGTGGAGGCGCTATTGCGCTGGCAGCGCCCGGAGGTCGGGCTGGTCTCGCCCGCCGATTTCATTCCGCTGCTGGAGGAGACCGGTCTGATCGTGCCGGTGGGCGCGTGGGTGATCCGCGCGGCCTGCCGGCAGATCAACGCCTGGGAGCAGGAAGGCGTTGCGCCGGTGCCGATCGCGATCAATCTCTCGGGCCGGCAGTTTCACGAGAAGACCCTCGCCGCGTTGATCGCGCAGATCGCGCGCGAGCATGGGGTCGATCCGCGGCTGCTCGAATTCGAGATCACCGAGGGTTCGGTGATGGCAAACGCGGAAGAGACGGTGCGCATACTGGAGGCGCTGCGGGCGGCCGGAATATCCATCTCGGTGGACGATTTCGGCACCGGTTACTCCAGCCTGGCGTATCTCAAGCGCTTCCCCATCGATGCGGTGAAAATCGACCGCTCGTTCGTGAACGACATCGTCACCGACCCGGACGATGCGGCGATCGTGCTGGCGGTGATCCGCATGGCGCACGCGATGGAACTGAAAGTGATCGCCGAGGGCGTGGAGACCGAGGCGCAGCTGCAGTTTTTGCAGGCCAACGCCTGCGACGAGATCCAGGGTTATTTCTTCTGCCGACCCCTGGCCGGCGCCGGCGTCACCGCGTTCCTGCGCGAACGCCGGCGTACAATCTCGCGCTAGCATGAGAAGCTTTTGCCGCAAGCTTTTTGCGCGGCTTGCCCAGGCGCTGCAACGCCCGCCGGCCAAGTTCGGCGTGATGCTCGGCGCGATATTCCTCGCCGAGCTGATCCTGATGCTGGCTGCCGAGCGCCTGCAGATCGACTTGGGAGGCTGGATCTGGGCGCTGATCGACGCGGCGATACTCACCGCAGCCGCCTCGGTCGTCCTGTGGCCCTTGATCATCCGGCCGCTCTACGCCGCGTTCGAGGCCGAACACGCAAAGGCGCAGGCGATCCTCGATACGGCATCCGACGCGATCATCACCATCGACGATCACGGCATCATTCAAACGCAGAACCGCGCGGCGCAGGCCATGTTCGGCATTCCCGAACAAGACGCCATCGGCCGCAATGTAAGCGCCATTATTCCTCCCCCTCATCGCGAGCAGCACGATCGCTATCTGGAACGCTACCGCCGGACCGGCGTGAAGCACGTGATCGGCGTGATGCAGCAGCTCGAGGCCGTGCGGGCGGACGGAGAAATCTTTCCGGTCGAGTTGTCGATCAGCGAGGTCCGGGCAGGGAACAAGCGCCTTTTCACCGCCATTATCCGCGACATCACCGAACGCAAGCGCCTGAGCGACAAAATACAAAGTATGGCGCATTACGACCAACTCACCGGGCTCGCGAACCGCGCCCTGTTCCATGACCGGCTGTCGCAAACCATAGCTCTCGCCCGGCGGCGGAAAAGTAAACTCGCGCTACTGTACCTCGACCTGGACCGGTTCAAACCCGTGAACGACAACTATGGCCATGCCGCGGGCGATATGCTGCTTTGCGCGGTCGCCGGGCGGCTGCGCGAATCCATGCGCGAGTCCGACACCGTCGCGCGGCTGGGCGGCGATGAATTCGCCGTGATCCTTGCGGAAATCAGCGCCCGGGCGGATGCCGATGCCGTCGCTGAAAAGCTCAGGCATTCGATCGACGAGCCATACCCCTTGGACGACGTGATCGTTGCGGTCGGTGCCAGCATCGGCATTGCGGTCTTTCCGGACGATGCTACGTTTGGCGAGGAACTGGTGAAGCTGGCCGATCAGGACATGTACCGCCGAAAACAGGCGCCAAGGGCGGTCGCTCCTCACGACCGGGAAATAAGCTCGGAGTAAGCTTTCGTCGGCCCGCGCCGGATGCAAGGACCCGACCTTGATCGGAATAGTTACTCTGACCCTGTTTTTCCCAGCACCAACATCGCGGCGCTGGAAAAGATCGGGCGTGGAGAACAACCGTAATGCCTGAACCCGACACTAGTACGATGACACATTGATATCGAAGCATGTCTGCCTTGTAGTCGTGGGAGCGAGCTTGTGCCCCGAAGGAAATCCCCTTGGGGGACAAAGCGCTGCGTCGGAAGTGAAGATTACTCGCCATATTGTTTCGCAACTAAGATGTCGTCGTACTAGTGGCAGCGGTGCAGCCTTACCGTTCTATTCTTATGGCCAAAGCCGCCCAAGCGCCAGCGCTTCACTGAACCGCCGGATTGGCCAGACTTCGATGTCCTCGTCAACGCGCAATGATCGCTCGCCCGCATAGACGAGGATGCGCCGAACGACACCCGGCAATTCGGCAATCGCGCGCAGCCCCTGCACCATGGAACGCTCGAAGCGCTTGCTCGCCTTCACTTCAATGGCAATGAACTCGCGCTGACGGCGCAGGAGAAAATCCACCTCCGTACGCATCGCCTGCGCAGGTGCCCAATAGGTGAGTTCGTCGAACAGTTTTTGCTCCTCTGCATGCGCGCGCAGCAGATGAAGCGCGAAACCTTCGAACAGCGGCCCGGTTTCCTCGGCCGAGACCGGTCCGAGTTGCCTCTTGACGGCACGCACCAGGCCAGGATCGGCCCAATAGAGCTTGGGATGCCTGCGCTCCCGCACCCGTAGCTTGGCCTCATAACCGGGGAGCCTGTACACGAGGAGTGTGTCTTCGAGGATTTCGAGATAACCGTCCACGGTCATGCGCGCGACGCCCGCATCGCGCGCGATGCCTGAAACACTGATCGCCTGGCCATGAAACAGGGCCGCGATGGGAAGGAAACGCACGAAGCCCGGGAGGTTACGCACCAGCGCCTCAGCCCGTATTTCCTCGCGCAGATAGAGTTGTACATAGGCTTCGAGCGCGGCGTCGCGCTCCTCGGCTGCCCATACCAGCGGTATCGTACCGTGGCGCAACGCCAGCCCAAGGTCGAAGTCGGCGTCCAGTTCCGCGACTGTCAAAGGGTGCATGTGCTTCCTCAGCGCCCGTCCCGCGAGCAAGTTGGTGCCCGCGGCCTTGAGCTTGCGCGCGCTCGATCCCAGCAGCGCGAACTTGAGGCGCCGGGATTCGATGAAACGGTGGACTTCGTTGAGCAGGGACGGGATGCGCTGCACCTCATCCACGATCACCCAGGAGCCTGGCGCCAGCGCGGCGAGCTCGCCGGCGAACATGCCGGCATCACCCAGGTAGTCGTGATGGCGGCGCTCATCGAGCAGATCGATCCGATGCGCGTCCGGCAGTACCTGCGCCGCCCAAGTGCTCTTGCCAACGCCGCGCACACCCAGCATGAAGAAACTTCCTCGGGGCAAGCGGGCAATTCGCTGAAAGGACTGAGTTACCATGCCGTCATATTACCATGCAAAATGACGGCATGCATTGCAATCCAACGGCGTAAATATCGGCGACCAACCGGCTCCCTTCCTGTCCCGCCTCCAGCATCGTCTTCGCTTCCTGCCACGACATCGCCTAAGCCCGCAGCAGCCGAGCCTGCGCGGGGCGAACGGGGTCAGGTCTTGCATTGACGCATTTGCGTCAATGCAAGACCTGACCCCCCCTACCGAAAACTGTTCCCCACTTGTTTTGCGCTGTACATCGCGGCATCGGCCGCCTTGATCAGCGCGTCCGCGTCCAGCGCGTCGGTCGGATAGAGCGCGATGCCGATGCTGATCCCGATTTCGACGCTCTGCTTCTGACGGCCGAGCAGGAACGGCGCGGCAACAGCGGCGATGATTTTTCTGGCGACGGTTTCCACCTCCTCGCGCCTGGCGATATCGGGCAGGATCACCGTGAATTCATCGCCCCCGACGCGGGCCAGGGTATCGGATTCGCGTACCTGGCGCCGGATTCTCGCGGCAACAGCCTGCAACAGGTCATCTCCGGCGGCATGCCCCAGGGTGTCGTTCACCGGCTTGAACCGGTCCAGGTCGAGGTACAGCAGCGCGAACTGGCGCGAGTCGCGTTTGGCCAGACTGATCGCCTGGCTTAGCCGGTCGTTGAACAGCAGGCGGTTGGGCAGGCCGGTGAGGCTGTCGTGATGCGCGACAGTTTGAATGCGTTCCTGTGTCAGCTTGTGTTCGGTAATGTCGGTGGTCACCGCAAAACAGCCCAAAATCCTCCCTTGGTCTCCGATATGCGGCACCAGCTTGACCTCGATGTGGCGGGACTCGCCGTTTGCAAGCTTGCGCGTCCTTTGGTAAGTGACCGGATGTCCCTGCAGCACTTCCAAGAAATGGCCCTCGACCTCCCGGTACGCCTCCTCCTCGACCAGCTCTCGCACGTGCTTGCCGAGAATGGTCTCGACGGGAAAACCGAAAAACGCGGCAAACCCCATGTTGGCGAAGCGGCAACGCAGGTGCTCATCGAAAAAGGCGGTCATCGCCGGCACGTTGTCGGCGAACAGGCGCAGGCTCTCCATGCTCTCGCGCAACCTGCGCCTGATCGTGCTGATGTGTCCGCCTATGATGGCGAATCCCGGCAGTAATCCTGCAAGTACCAGCCAGCTCAGCCATTCGCCGGGCACGTCGCGGATCGCTTGCGGGCGCAGTTGCATCAGCAGGTTGATGACCAGAGCGTAGGCCGCCAGCGTGTACAGCGTGATCAGCGCGAACTCGCGCGCGTCGAGGCGAAACACGCCGAACAGAAATATGACAAAACAGCCGAACAACGCGAGGTTACGACTATGATCCATGTTGTAGACGATGTACATCAGAATGGTGATCGCGGTCAGAATCTGGAAGCGGGTAAGGCTGGGATCGCGGAAGCGAAGGTTGAATCCCGAGCGAATCACCGCGTACAAGCCCAGATTGATCGCGAGATACGCCGCCGCAACCTGCAGAGCGGCCGATGCCGGCAGCACGCCGAACGCCCACGCAAGCGCCACCAGCGCCGCGCCCAAGGCATAGCTGAGCGCGGCGAGGCCGAAGCGGCGCAGACGCAGGGCCTGGCTCGCATCGAGCGTGGGCGGGATCAGAAGCGCGGCAAGGTTCATAATTTCGAAATGTCCGGCGAGCGCGGCCGAAGTGGAGGCGGTCGAGCGCTCCATATCCTAGCGCGTTTCTGGTTTATCCCGCCCGCGCCTTGGCTGGTCCCGATGCGCATGAGGAAAGCCCCTCGTGCGAACTGCCGCCGCATCATGCGAGCGTGAGCCGCGAGGCAGGCAGGGCTGTAGCGCAGTTGTGTGATTCTCAATGGCTTGATCCGATCCAGTTGCGCCACATGTCGCGATAGGCCGACTCGAGCGCACGCGCGAAGGCGGCGTAGTCCATCAGCGGCGAGGCGGCGAAGCGCTGGCGCAGACCGGCGCGCAGCCCGGCCAGCCGCGGCAGGTCCTGCGCGAGCCGCGCCGCGTTGGCCACGTACTGTTCGGCGCTCTCCGCGGCCAGCTCCGGCAGTCCGAGGTTGATCAGCATGCTCGCGCTCTGGCGGCTGGCGATGGTCTCCCCGGCCAGGGTGATCACCGGCACGCCCAGCCACAGCGCTTCCAGGCTGGTCATGCCGCCGCAGAAAGGAAAAGGGTCGAGCGCGATGTCGATTTCGGCGTAGCTCGCGGCGGCCTCCTCGATCGGCGCGAAGCCGCGCAGTTCCAGCCGCGCCGGGGCGATGCCGTGCCGCGCGCACAGCTCGCCGAAGCGCGCGCGATTGGGCGCGTCGTCGAGCGCCGCCGTCTGCACCAGCAGCCTCGAAGTCGGAACGGCGCGCAGCACCTCGCCCCACAGCGCCAGCACTTTTTCATTGAGCTTGGCCAGGTTGTTGAGACAGCCGAAGGTGACCTGGCCGCGGCGTTCGGCGGGCAGCGGGCCGACGCCGGGCATGTATTCCGGCGGCGCATAGCAAAAGCGCGTATGCGGCAGCCGCAACAAGCGCTCGACGTAGTAGCGCTCCTGGCCCGCCGGCGAGGACCAGGGGTCGCTCAGGAAATAATCCATGGTGGCGAGCCCGGTGGTGTTGAAGTAACCGAGCCAGCTCACTTGTATCGGAGCGGGTTTTCGGGCGAAGGCGAGCAGGCGGTTGTGCGTCGTGTGGCCGGCCAGATCGACCAGGATGTCGATGCGGTCGTCACGAATCCGCTGGCACAGCGCGTCGTCATCGAGGTCCGCGACCGCCCGCCAGTGCCCGGCCAGCGACTTGAGGCGCAAGGTGATCGTGTCTTCGCCGGCAAAGTTGTAATAGCACGTAACCTCGACCCGGTTGCGGTCGTGTGCCGCCAGGATGGGCGCGAAAATCGCGCTCACCGGATGGCGGCGCAGGTCCGGCGAGACGTAGCCGATGCGCAGGCGGCGCTGCGCGTCGCGCTCGTGCTCGAAGTGCGCGGACTTGGGGTAATGAGGCGCCGCCACCTGCTCGGCCCAGTGCCGGTGCTCCGCCGCCGACTGCTCGGGCGAGCAGTCCGGGTCGTAGTTCAGGCAGGCGAGCACGCTCGCGAGTGCCTCGGGAAAATCGGGCGCCAGCCGGTAGGTTTCGCGGTAGTGCAGGATCGCGTCGGTGATCCGGCCGAGCTGGTTGCAGCAGTTGGCGAGATTGTTGTGCGCTGCCGGGTTCTCGGGTTTGAGCGACAGCACCGCCTGGTAGTGGCCCGCAGCTTCGGTCCAGTGCTTGCGCTGCTGCAGGCAGTAGGCGAGCGCGAGCCTGACCTCGGCCGGATCGTCTGCGTCCGGCCACGCCTCGCGCAGCAGGTCCGCCGCCTCGTCGTAGGCCTGCGCGGCGGCCGGATCGGCGTCGGCGCAACGGATCAGCGCGCTGGCGAGCGCGTTGCGCGCGGCCGCCGCGGGCTGCAGACGCAGCAGCTGGCGCAATTCGGCCACCGCTTCCTGATGCCGGCCGGCATGGGTGAGTGCGTGGGCGAGGTTCGCGCGGGCGGCGAGATGCGCGGGATCGAGCGTGGTCGCTGCGCGAAAACTTGCCACGGCCGCCTGCGGCCGCTCGAGCGCGGCCAGCGCGTTGCCCAGGTTGTAGTGATAGATCGCCTTGTCGGCCTTGAGTGCGATCGCCGCGCCGATTTGCGCGACGGCGAGCGCATGCTCGCCGCGCTGGTGCGCGATCAGCCCGAGCAGGTGCGTGGCATCGGCATCGCGCGCATCGAGGCGCAGGATCGCGCGGTAGCGCCGCTCGGCGCCGGCGAGATCGCCGCTTTCGTGCAGCCGGATCGCCGCCTCCAGCGGCGCGGCGCTGTCGCCGCCGAACCACGCCCGCAGCGTGCGCAACAATGGCGTAAGGAAATTAGAGTTCATTACAAATGAGGGGATACCTCCCCTCATGCTCCCCTGAATGAGGGCCGTTTCGGCAATTCCGAAACGGCCTCTTATTTGGTACGGTGCGCGGCCACGATCTGCAGCAGCAGCGCGAACACCTTGGGCGTGCCGGTGACGATGTTCCCGCTGTCCAGGTAATTGCCGTCACCGTCGAAATCGCTCACCAGGCCGCCTGCTTCCTGGATCAGCAGGCTGCCCGCGGCCATGTCCCAGGGCGCGAGGCCCGTTTCCCAGAAGCCGTCCAGCCGGCCCGCGGCGACATAGGCGAGATCGAGCGCGGCGGCACCCGCGCGGCGCACGCCCGCGGTCTGCGCCATCACTTTGCGCAATATGGCCAGGTACTCGCCGATGTGCTCGAACTCGCGAAACGGAAAGCCGGTGCCGATCAGCGCGTCGTCCAGCTGCGTGCGCTTGGATACGCGCATGCGCCGGTCGTTGAGGTAGGCGCCATGCCCGCGCGTCGCGGTGTACAGCTCGTTGCGCCCCGGGTCGTAGATCACCGCCTGCGTCACCGTGCCCTTGTGCCGCAGTCCGATGGAAACGCAATACTGCGGGAAACCGTGAATGAAATTGGTGGTGCCGTCCAGCGGATCGATGATCCAGACATAGTCCGATTTGCCTTGCGCGCCGGACTCCTCTGCTAGAATCGCATGGTCCGGAAAGGCCTTCAGCAGGATCTGGATCACCGCCTGTTCCGCCGCATGGTCGACCTCGGTGACGAAATCATTGTGGCGCTTGGTCGATACGGTCAGGGCGTCGATGTCCTGCGCGGCGCGGTTGATGATGACGCCGGCGCGCCGCGCGGCTTTCACCGCGATAGTGAGCATGGGATGCATGGGATGTGGGGTCTTTGCCTGTTTTCGCGGCCTGCGCGGGAAGGGTGGATTTTAATATGAGCGCCGACCTGCTGTCGCGCATTCGTGTGGTGTTGTCGCGCACCTCGCATCCGGGCAACATCGGCGCGGCGGCGCGCGCGATGAAAACCATGGGCATGGTCTCGCTCTACCTGGTCGATCCGAAAAAGCCGCCCGATGCCGAAGCCGAGGCCAGGGCGAGCGGCGGCTTGGACGTGCTGCGCGGCGCCCGCGTCTGCGCCAGCCTGGCCGAGGCCTTGCAGGGCACGGTGTACGCGCTGGCGGTGAGCGCGCGCCGGCGCGAACTCGCCTACGTCTCGGCCGATGCGCGCAGCGCGGCGCAACTGCTGCTGGCCGCGGCGCAGGAGGGCGAGGTTGCGCTTGTCTTTGGCAGCGAAAAGTCCGGCCTGACCAATGAGGAAATCCTGCAATGCGGCGCCGTGGCGCACATTCCCGCCGATCCGGGTTATTCCTCGCTCAATCTCGCGGCGGCGGTGCAGGTGCTGGCCTATGAGGCGCGCCTGGCGGCGCTCGGCGCGCAGCCGCTTCCCGCAGCCGAATTGGCGCCGGCGCGGCACGAGGACGTGGAGAATTTCTACGTCCATCTCGAGCAGAGCCTGCTGGCGAGCGGCTTTCTCAACCCGGCCAACCCCAAGCGGCTGCTGCCTCGCCTGCGGCGCCTGTTCGGCCGTGCCCGCCTGGAGCAGGACGAAGTCAACATCCTGCGCGGCATGCTGAATTCTTTCGATAAAAATACTTGACCAAGAAACTAGGGATTAGTAAAATACGACATGGAAACGCAGGAAATGGTATTATAATTGATGTGATATAACAATAGCATGCAGTATATAGTTAATAAAGTGAATTAACATCGTATCCGAGCTTAATCGAGCAGGAGGCTGGGCAGCCAGCAGACACGCTTATGTTCAACAACATCCGTGAAGACATCGCCAGCGTATTCGACCGCGACCCCGCCGCGCGCTCGACTTGGGAGGTCATCACCTGCTATCCGGGCTTTCATGCGCTGCGCATTCACCGCATCGCGAACTGGCTGTGGCACATGAATTTGCGCTGGCTGGGGCGGCTGGTCTCGCATATCGGGCGTTTTCTGACCGGCATCGAGATCCATCCCGGCGCCACCATAGGCCGGCGCTTTTTCATCGACCACGGCATGGGCGTGGTGATCGGTGAAACCGCCGAGATTGGCGACGATGTCACCCTGTATCATGGCGTCACCCTGGGCGGCACCTCCTGGAACAAGGGCAAGCGCCATCCCACCCTCGGCAATGGCGTCGTCATCGGCGCCGGCGCCAAAGTGCTGGGACCCATAGTCGTGGGCGAGGGGGCGAAAATCGGCTCCAACGCCGTGGTGGTGAAAGACGTTCCGCCGGGCGCCTCCGCCGTCGGCATCCCGGCGCGCATCATCGTCGATGAGCAGGACCGGTCGCGCGAGGAAAAGGCGGCCAAGCTGGGCTTTTCCGCCTATGCCCTCACCGCCAAGGCCGCCGACGACCCCTTGGCGAAAGCGCTGCAGGGCTTGCTTGACCACTCGGTGGAGCAGGACCATCGTCTGGAGCAATTGCAGCGGGAAATCGAGGCGTTGAAGGCACGAACCGAGGATGACCTCGCCGTCGCGGAGCGCTTCGATCCGGGCCGCTTGCGCCAGGCGGCAGATAAATAGTTGACTAAATCAGTCAGGTTTTGCTATACTTGACTAAATTCATCGGGTATTGAGCGCAAGGGGAGACGACCATGAGACTGACGACCAAAGGCAGATTTGCGGTCACCGCCATGCTGGACCTGGCTTTGCGCCACCAGCAGGGACCGGTGACTCTGGCCGGCATCGGCGCGCGCCAGAGCATTTCGCTCTCCTATCTGGAGCAGCTGTTCGGCAAGCTGCGCCGGCATGCGCTGGTGGAGAGCGTGCGCGGGCCGGGAGGCGGCTACTGTCTGGCGCGCCCGACCGAGAAGGTCTCGGTGGCGGACATCATTCTCGCCGTGGACGAACCGCTGGATGCGACGCAATGCGGCGGCATGGAAAATTGCCAGGAAGACAAGCGCTGCATGACGCATGACTTGTGGGCCACGCTGAACGACAAGCTGCACGATTACCTGAACTCGGTGACGCTGCAGGATCTGGTGAACGAGCAACTCGCGAAAGACGGCAATGTGACTAGGCTGATGGACCGGCGTCCGGCGCGCACGCGCAAAGTCGTCGTCTCGCTGCCGGCCTGAGTCGAACCGATTCGATTGCGGAACCATTCATCATCATGAAACAACCCATTTATCTCGACTACTCGGCGACCACGCCGGTCGATCCGCGCGTCGCGGCCAAGATGATTCCCTATCTGACCGAGAAGTTCGGCAATCCGGCCAGCCGCTCGCATGCCTATGGCTGGGAAGCCGAGGCGGCGGTGGAGGAGGCGCGCGCGCACGTGGCGGCGCTGCTCAATGCCGACCCCAAGGAAATCGTCTGGACCTCGGGCGCCACCGAAGGCGACAACCTCGCGATCAAGGGCGCGGCGCATTTCTACCAGGGCAAGGGCAAGCACATCATCACGGTCAAGACCGAGCACAAGGCGGTGCTGGATACGGTGCGCGAACTCGAGCGCCAGGGGTTCAGCGCGACCTACCTCAGCCCGGAGCCGAACGGCCTGCTCGATCTGGAGAAATTGAAGGCGGCGATACGCACCGACACCATCCTGGTGTCGGTGATGATGGTCAACAACGAAATCGGCGTGATCCAGGACATCGCCGCCATCGGCGAGATCTGCCGCCCCAGGGGCATCATTTTTCACTGCGATGCGGTGCAGGCGGTGGGCAAGGTCGAGATCGATCTGGCCAAGCTGAAAGTCGACCTGATGACGGTGACCGCGCACAAGGTCTACGGCCCGAAAGGCATAGGCGCGCAGTACGTGCGCAGGAAGCCGCGCGTGCGCATCGAACCGCAGATTCACGGCGGCGGACACGAGCGCGGCATGCGCTCGGGCACGCTCGCCACGCACCAGATCGTCGGCATGGGCGAGGCGTTCCGCATCGCGCGGCTGGAAATGGCCTCCGAGAACGCGCGTATCCGCGGTTTGCGCGAACGCCTGTGGAAAGGCCTGAGCGAAATCGAGGAAGTGCACTTGAACGGCGACCTGGAGCAGCGCATCCCCGGCAATCTCAACGTCAGCTTCAACTTCGTCGAGGGCGAGTCGCTGATCATGGGCATCAAGGAAATCGCCGTATCCTCGGGCTCGGCCTGCACCTCCGCCAGCCTGGAGCCGTCCTATGTGCTGCGCGCGCTGGGGCGCTCGGACGAACTGGCGCATTCCTCCATTCGTTTCACCATCGGCCGCTTCAACACCGAGGAAGAGATCGATTTCACCATCGACCTGCTCAAGCGCAAGATCGCCAAGCTGCGCGAGCTGTCTCCGCTGTGGGACATGTACAAGGAAGGCATCGACTTGAACACCGTGCAGTGGGCCGCACATTGAAGAAGGCATTGAAGGAGTAACACCATGGCATACAGCGACAAAGTACTGGATCACTACGAAAACCCGCGTAACGTCGGCTCGTTCGAAAAGGGCGACGAGGCGGTCGGGACCGGCATGGTCGGGGCGCCCGCATGCGGCGACGTGATGAAGCTGCAGATCCGCGTCGGCGCGGACGGCGTGATTCAGGATGCGCGCTTCAAGACCTACGGCTGCGGCTCGGCCATTGCGTCGTCCTCGCTGGTCACCGAGTGGGTGAAAGGCAAGACCCTGGACCAGGCGATGGGCATCAAGAATACCCAGATCGCCGCGGAGCTGGCGCTGCCGCCGGTGAAAATCCACTGTTCCATCCTGGCCGAGGATGCGATCAAGGCCGCCATCGCCGATTACAAGACCAAGCACGGGCTGGCCGCGGACAAGACCGCCGCCGCCTCGGTGCCGCAAACCGCCTGAGGTCGCGATGCCGGTTACGCTGACTGAAAAAGCCGCCAAGCACGTCTCCAACTTCATTGCCAAGCGCGGCAAGGGCGTGGGGCTGCGCCTGGGCGTGCGCACGACCGGTTGTTCGGGCATGGCCTACAAGCTGGAGTTCGCCGACAGCGTCAACCCGGACGACGCCTTGTTCGAGAGCCACGGGGTGAAGGTGATCGTGGATCCGAAGAGCCTGCCCTACCTCGAGGGCACCGAGCTCGACTTCGCGCGCGAGGGCCTGAACGAAGGCTTCAAGTTCAGGAACCCGAACGTGAAAGACGAGTGCGGTTGCGGGGAAAGCTTTAACATCTAGGTTGCAAACGACGCCAAGGGCTGTGGATTCCGGCGCCCTTGCGTTGCAACGATTTTTTCCGCGCATGATCAACTTCCAGCACAACCATTTCGAGCTGTTCGGCCTGCCGCAGCGCTTCCATCTGGACCTGGCGCGGATGGATGAGGCGTACCGGGGAATCCAGTCGCAGGTCCATCCCGACCGGTTCGCGCAGGCGAGCGACGGCGAACGCCGCGCCTCGATGCAATCGGCGACACAGGTGAACGAGGCTTACCGCACGCTGAAAAACCCGCTGGCGCGCGCGCGCTACCTGCTCGCGCTGCGGGGCGTGGACCTCGACAGCGAAAACAACACGGCCATGCCGGCGGAGTTCCTGCGGCAGCAGATGCACTGGCGCGAGTCGGTGGAGGAAGCGGCGAATCGACCCGAGGCGCTGGCCGCGCTGGCGCGGCGCCTCGCGGGCGAAATGAAGGATCACTACACCGAACTCGAGCGCCGCCTGGATCGCGACGGCGATGATGCGCTCGCAGCCGAGTCGGTGCGCAAGCTGATGTTCCTCGAACGCCTGCGCGAGGAAATCGGCGATGCCCTCGAGCGATCGGACGCCTGATGGCCCTGCTGCAGATCGCGGAACCCGGAATGTCGCGCGAGCCGCACCAGCACCGGCGGGCGGTGGGCATCGATCTCGGGACGACCAACTCGCTGGTGGCGACGGTCCGCAGCGGCATCGCCATAGTGCTGAACGATGCCGAGGGTCATGCGCTGCTGCCTTCGGTGGTGCGCTATTTTCCCGACCGCGGCACCGCGGTGGGCTATCCGGCCCAGGCCGAGCTCGCCTGCGATCCGAGGAACACCATCGTCTCGGTCAAGCGCTTCATGGGGCGCGGGCTGAAGGACGTCGCCTACGCCGAGAACTGCCCCTATGATTTCCTGGATGCGCCCGGCATGGTGCAGTTGCGCACCTGCGCCGGCGTGAAAAGTCCGGTGGAAATCTCGGCGGAGATCCTGCGCACGCTGCGCGAGCGTGCCCAGACCGCGCTCGGCGGAGAATTGCTGGGCGCGGTGATCACCGTCCCGGCCTATTTCGACGAAGCGCAGCGCCAGGCGACCAAGGACGCGGCGCGACTCGCCGGTTTGAACGTGCTGCGCCTGCTGAACGAGCCCACCGCCGCGGCGATCGCCTACGGCCTCGACAATGCTTCCGAGGGCGTCTATGCCGTGTTCGACCTCGGCGGCGGCACTTTCGATATTTCCATCCTGCGCTTGTCCAAGGGCGTGTTCGAGGTGCTCTCGACCAACGGCGACGCGACGCTCGGGGGCGACGACTTCGACCACCGCGTGTTTTGCTGGATCGTGGAGCAGGCGCGGCCGGCGCCGCTGTCGGACGAAGACACGCGCTTGCTGCTTACCGAGGCGCGCGAGGCGAAGGAACATCTGAGCTCGCACGGCGAGGCGCGCATCACCGTGCGGCTGGGCACGGGCGAGCTGATCGACCACACCCTGCCGCTGAAAACCTATGCCGAAGTCACGCGCACGCTGGTGCAGAAGACCATTGCGCCGGTGAAGAAAGCGTTGCGCGATGCCGGCCTGTCGGTGGAGGACATCAACGGCGTGGTGATGGTGGGCGGCGCCACGCGCATGCCGCAGATACAGCAGGCGGTGGCCGAATTCTTCAAGCAGGCGCCGCTGAACAACCTGGATCCGGACAAAGTGGTGGCGCTGGGCGCCGCGATTCAGGCCGATGTGCTCGCCGGCAACCGCGCCGCCGGAGACGACTGGCTGCTGCTCGACGTGATTCCGCTGTCCCTCGGCCTGGAGACCATGGGCGGTCTGGTGGAGCGCATCATCCCGCGCAATTCGACCATTCCCACCGCCAAGGCGCAGGAGTTCACCACCTTCAAGGACGGGCAGACGGCGATGGCCATCCACGTGGTGCAGGGCGAGCGCGAACTGGTATCGGACTGCCGCTCGCTCGCGCGCTTCGAGCTGCACGGCATTCCGCCGATGGTTGCCGGGGCCGCGCGCATCCGCGTCACCTACCAGGTGGACGCAGACGGCCTGCTGTCGGTGTCCGCGCGCGAGGCGACGACCGGCGTCGAAGCGGCGGTCGCGGTCAAACCGTCCTACGGCCTGTCGGACGCGCAGATCGCGCGGATGCTGCAGGATTCGATTGTCCATTCCGGCGACGATGCGCAGGCGCGCGCGCTCAACGAACAGCGCGTCGAGGCAAGCCGCATGCTGGAGGCCGTTACTTCGGCGCTCGCGGCCGACGCCGATTTGCTCGCGCCGGGAGAGCTCGCCGACATCCGCGCGGCGCTGGCCGCATTGAGCGAAGTCGCCTCGGGCAGCGACCGCCGCGCCATCATGACGGCGCTCGAACACGTCAACACGATCACCGAGCCGTTCGCCGCGCGGCGCATGGATCGATCCATCCACCAGGCGTTCGCGGGCAAGAAGCTCGAAGACATGGAAATCTGACCATGCCGACGATTACGCTGTTGCCGCACGAGGAACTGTGCCCGGAGGGCGCGCTGATCGACGCCAGGCCGGGCGTCTCGATTTGCGACAACCTGCTGCAAAACGGCATCGAGATCGAACACGCCTGTGAAAAATCCTGCGCCTGCACCACCTGCCACGTGGTGATACGCGAGGGCTTCGACACGCTGACGCCTTCGGCGGAAGAGGAGGACGACCTGCTCGACCGCGCCTGGGGCCTGGAGCCGGCTTCGCGCCTGTCGTGTCAGACGTTGATGCCCGACAACGACCTGGTCATAGAAATCCCGAAGTACACGATCAACATGGTGAGTGAAGGCAGTCATTGAAATGAAATGGACCGACATCAACGACATCGCCATCGCACTGTCGGAGCAGCACCCCGGGGTCGAGCCGCAGTACGTGCGCTTCACCGATCTGCACCGGTGGGTGATGCAGTTGCAGGGGTTCGACGATGACCCCAAGCACAGCGGCGAGAAGATACTCGAGGCGATCCAGTCGGCCTGGATCGACGAAGTCAGCTAAGGGCCGACAATACGCACCAAGCGATAGTTCCGCAAAGCAGACCTAGTACGATGCCACATTAGTTTCGAAGCATGCCTGCCTTGTAGTCGTAGGAGCGAGCTTGCTCGCGAATTCGATGATTCGCGAGCAAGCTCGCTCCCACATAGCGGCGCGCCGGAGGTGTCGGTTACTCGCCACATTGTTTCGCAACTACGGTGTCATCGTACTAGGTCAATCGCCCACGCCTCTGCTCGATCCGGGTGATTCCGCTCACCATCTCCTGCGCACGTGCTCGCTCGCTTTGGCCTTCGTGGTTTGAGACGGCAGGGAAACATAGCCCTTGGCTACCGCGTTTTCCACGCAACCTTCGTACTCCTTGTAACCTTTGGGCGATTCTGCGACCACGTCCAGATTGAAAGCGAGATGCTGCCACCGCCATAGCCGGTTGGGGTCCAGGTAAAACCGCCAGATCAAATTCATATCTCAAGCCCTCCGCTAGGACAGTGTACGCCCTGTACGAAAACTCGCTGAGGTCCGCTTCGCGGAACCCTGGAATGGCGTGGATACGTCAGCGCCTTCGCAGGCGTACTTCGCCGGAATGGCGCCCCGATGCGCGAAAGCGGTGGAGATCAGTGTCGGGCTCATGGCACCTCCTTGGGCAGGGGCAGCCGCGGACAAGGCCGATCGCAGGAGTCGCGAATCAACCATCCTGATTGATGATCTGCACCAGTTTGGCCAGCGTAGCATCCGCTTCGTTGTTGCTCACCTGGCAGGTTCCAGCGGCCTCATGACCGCCACCGCCGTATTTGAGCATCAGCGCGCCGATATCGGTTTTCGAGCTGCGGTTGAGAATCGACTTGCCGGTGGCAAACACCGTGTTCTGCTTGTTCACGCCCCATATGACGTGGATCGAAATGTTGATCTCCGGAAACAGGGCGTAAATCATGAACCGGTTGCAGGCCCAGATCTTCTCTTCGTTGCGCAGGTCCAGAACCACGAGGTTTTTGTGTACCCTGGCGCAACGTTGAATCTGTTCCCTGGCCTTGGGCGCGTGCTCCACGTAAACGTCGACCCGCTCCTTGACGTCGGGCAGGCTGAGGATCTCCTCGATGGAATGGCCGCGGCAAAAATCAATCAAGTCCATCATCAGATCGTAATTGCTGATGCGAAAGTCCCGGAAACGGCCCAGGCCTGTGCGCGAGTCCATCAGGTAGTTAAGCAGAACCCAGCGGGTCGGACGCAGGATCTCGTCGCGATTAAACTGGGCCGAGTCCGCCTTGTCGACGGCCTCCATCATGAAATGGAAGCTTTCAGGGAATCTCCGTCCCCCGCCAAAATGGTCGAAAACGACACGCGCCGTGGAAGGGGCGTCAGGATGAATGATGAGATCCGGATGTTCCCCGGGGTTGCGCAGGACTTCCGAAGAATGATGATCGAAAGCCATGCCCACGCCGGGCACGTAGGGCAAGTTGGTAGTGATGTCGCGGCCGGTGATTGCGACCTTGCCGTCCTGCATGTCCTTGGGGTGAACGAACACGATCTCGTCGATCATGTTGAGTTCCTTGAGCAGGATGGCACAGACGAGACCGTCAAAGTCGCTGCGGGTGACTAGCCGTTGCTTGGCCATAGTGCGAATCTCCTGGCTGGTTCGGGGAATGAGATAGGGGACATTCTGTTACAGAATACACAATAACGCCAATCCGCCCGCTTTTTGCCCTCGACCGCTTCGGGTAATGAACCGGAGGACCGCCCGGACAGGCCGAGGGCCGGGACTTACGCCCCCGGCCGGTACTCCGGAACAACATAGGGCCCTTCCGGAATCACCGCGATGCGCGCATCGCCGCTGCGCCGCACGCTGGCGCGTATCGCGTCCGGCACTGAATCCATCCTGTGCACCCCGGTGAGGCTCCACGAGCCGGCATTGAGCCCTTCACTATAGAGGTGCACCGCACCCGAGCGCATCGGCTTCAGTTGCATCTGCGTCTGCCACTCGTCGATGCCGGCGTAGCGCTTGGCGCCGATGTCGGCCATGAAACCTTCCGGCCCGAGCCCGAGCAGCCGCCGCTGCGCCTCCACGTACTCCGGCGAGCCCATGCCTTCGGCGCACTCCGACACGATCAGCAGGTCGCCGCCGGGGGCGAGGATGTCGATCGGCGCGACCATGCCCTTGACTGTCTGGTAATAGGTCTTGTCCAGCGGATAGCCGGCGGCGCTGGTGACGACGGTGGCGAATCTGCGCCCGATCGGCACCACGGCGTAACGGCGGATGAAATCCACCGCCAGCAGGTGGCTTTGCACCACTTCGCCGTAATTCACGAACGACAGCCGGCGGTGTTCGTCGATGACCGTGTTCAGCGCCAGCGCGTGACCCAGTTTGCGCATGATTTCGAGTTGCTCCTCGTGCAGGGGGTTGCCCTCGAGCACGCAGTTGGCGGCGCGCGGATCGGCCATGAAGCGCGCGCTGTGGAAGGTGGTGATGGTGTCCTTGTGCGCGACCCCCGGTGCGATCACCTTGCGCCCGCCGGAGTAACCCGCCATGAAGTGCGGTTCGACCAGGCCGGTGGCGATGCGCACATCGGCCTCGACGAAGCGCCGGTCCAGCTTCACCGGCGTGCCGCGCGAGGTGGCGCCCAGATCGACGTGATCGGCGTCGTTGCGCGCGAAATGGTTCGCCACCCGCACCGTCCGCATGACCCAGGGATCGCCGACCAGTTCGTCCAGCTCAGCGCCCTCGTTGGGCCGGTGCAGGCCGGTGGCGACGAGGATGGTGATGCCCGCGGCGGGTATGCCGGCATCCAGGAGTTGACGCACCAGCAGCGGCAGGAACAAGCCGTTGGGCACCGGGCGCGTGATGTCGCACACCAGGATACAGGCGCTTTTCGCGCCGCGCGCCTCCTCGGCCAGCGGCCGCGCGCCCACCGGCCGCGCGAGCGCAGCGCGCACCGCGGCCACCGGGTCGGCGAGCAGCGGCATCTCGGGCTTCCTGATCACGGTCACCTCCCAGGCCGGGTCCAGCTCGAGGCCAAAGGTCCCTTTGCCGTATCTGAGGTCGATGTGCATTGCGCGTGCTCCTCTGGATTTTCAGGCCGGCGGCGCAAATGCGCGCAGCATGCGCAGCGCGGTGCAGGCGGCGCCGTAGCCGTTGTCGATGTTGACCACCGCCAGGCCCGGCGCGCAGCTTGCCAGCATCGCATCGAGCGCGGTGCGCCCGCCGCTGGCGACGCCGTAGCCTACCGAAGTCGGCAAGCCGATCACGCAGCCGCGCACCAGTCCGCCCACCACGCTCAGCAAAGCGGCGTCCATGCCGGCTGCAACGATCAAAACCGGGAAGCGGCGGATCTCCTCCAGCCGCTCGGTAAGTCGCCACAGCCCGGCGACGCCGACGTCGTGAAATTCGGCCGCCGCCTCCCCGTACCAGGCGAGCGTGCGCTCCGCCTCGCGCGCCGCGGGCAGATCCGAAGTGCCGGCGGAGAGTATGACCACGCGAGGCTCGCCCTTGCTCGCATGCGCCGCGCCGAAGAAAGCGGTGCGCGACAGCGCATCGTAAGCCAGGGCGGCACGCGCATTGTCGGAAAGAGCATGCAACTGTTCCGCTCCCAGGCGGGTAAGCAGCAGCCTCGCTCCGCGCTTGCGCGCCTCGGCCAGGATGACCTCGATCTGGCCGGCGCTCTTGCCGGCGCAGAAAATCGCCTCGTCCAGGCCGACGCGCTCGCCGCGGCTTGCATCGGGACGCACCTCAGGCACGCTCATACGCGGACCACAAACGCGCTGCCGTTGCGATAAGGCGCGAAACTCACCGGCTGCGCAAATCCCGCGCCCGCAAAAATGCCGCTGACCTCGGCGGCCAGCCCGGCACGCCGCTCCGCTTCGATACCGTCCAGGGTGGCGGCGTCGAGCTCCAGCACCACGCCCGCGGCGCGCACGCGGCAGCGCACCGTGCGCGGCGCGACGGCCGCATCGATCAGGCGCTCGCTCGCATGCACCAGCGAGAGCATCGCGGCATCGATGCCGATCCCGGTTTCAATGCGGCTCGCGAGGCAGGGCGCGGCGGGCAATTCGGCCACGCCGCCCAGTCCCAGCACGCGCGCCATGGCGCGCACCCGCTCCTTGTTGGCGCCAATCTCGACATAAGGGTGGCGCACCGCGTGCTCGCTCGCCGCGCGCAAGCCGGGACGGTATTCTCGGAGGTCGTCGAGGTTGGTGCCCGACACGAGTTGCGCGGCGCTGCGCGCGCGCATGGTTTCATACAGGCTGGTCTTGCAGTGGAAACACCGGTCGACCGGATTTGCCAGGTATTCGGCACGCGCGAATTCCCCCGCATCGAACACGTCCAGGCGCCAGCCGCGCGCCGCCGCCATCGCCTCCACGCGCGCGGTCGCTTCCTGCGGCACCGCCGGCGACTGCGCGTGATACATGGTCGCCCTGCTCCCCAGCACTGCGTGCGCAACCGCCGCCAGAGTGAGGCTGTCGACACCGCCGGAGAGCGCCACGCCGATCCCGCGCATTGCGCCGATGGAACCCAACAGCGCTTCGAGTTCGCACAGTTTGGTCAGCGCCGGATCATTTTCCATGTTTGGCTTCCTGCCTTAGCGCCGCCGCCTCGCTGCCGCCGCGCAAGGCTTCCCGGCCGCTGCGTTCGCCGCCGGCGCGCACGTCGTCGCTTTCGGCCTTGGCGCCCAGTTGGCCATCCGGCCGCCGCGCGATTTTGACGCGCACCTTTGCGCCGTCCGCGCCGGCGATGCTGGTCTGCTTGCGCTCGAGCACGCTGCGCGCGAGCAGCTGATGGCGCACGCCCAGCGTCGTGGTCTCGGCGAAGCAGGCATTGACGATGGCAGCGAGCCGCTGCGGCTGCGCCAGCACCTGCACTTGCGCGGCCATGCGGCCCTTCTTGCCGAACACCGGACTCTGCACCACATCGAACACACCGTCGCAGGCGCGCAGCCGCTCCAATCCCAGCGCCAGATCCTCGGGCGTCTGGTCGTCGACTTCGAAAGCCAGCAGCGCGACTTCATCCGCTACCGGCGCATCCGTCATATCGAACGCCAGCACGCGCAAGACATTGGCGAGACCCGGCAGCTTGCGTGAGCCGAAGCCCAGGCCCGAGGCGCTGAGCCGTCCCGGGCGCGGCCCCATGGCCGAAGCACAAGCCAGGTGGCGCAGGATCGCGGCCCCGGTTGGAGTGACGCGTTCTCCGGGCAAACCATCGTCAACGAACGCAAAGCCCGACAGCAGTCTGACCACGGCGGGCGCCGGCAGCGGCAGCGCGCCATGTGCGCTGTGCACACGCCCGGAACCCAGCGGCAATGCGCCGACCGACCAGGTCGCAGGACCCAGCGCCTCGATGATCCAGGCCGCGCCGACAATATCGGCAATGGAGTCCAGCGCGCCCACCTCGTGGAACTCGACTTCGTCCACGCCAACACCGTGCACCTCGGCTTCGGCTTGCGCCAGAACGGTAAAGATGGCGGCGGCACGCGCAGCGACCGCGGCATCCAGTCCCATGGCCGCAATCGCGTTGCGGACCGCGCCCAGCCCGACATGGTGATGGTGGCGGTGACCCGCGCCCGGCGCTGCGGCATCGGCAGGCAGGCTGAGCTCGAAGCGCCGTCCGCAGAGGACGCCATCGTGGTGCGCAAGCAATGCGCAGCGCGCCCCGGGCGGCAGGCCGACTTTGGCCAGCGCCGCGTCCATGCCCGCGCCGAGCGCAGGAAACGCATCGAGCAGCGCAGCGATGAACATGTCGCCGGCGATGCCGCCGACCGGATCGAGGTGCAAGTGCATAGGGAGACGGTCCGGATTACCTGAGGCGAACGCCGCCGCAGCGGCCGCATCGGCCCTGGCGCTTCGCTGCGCGCGGTTCCGAGCTTGATGCGGCGGGGTTTAGTTTATCATTCCTGCTCTTGGTTCGTGTTGACGTTCCGGCTTATCATGTGTTCCTGTTCCGGGTCGAACAACCAGCATTGCAAAGGAGAACAACCATGCCCAGCATCTCAATGCAGAACGTCCTGCGCTTTGCGGGCGCAACGCTTGCCCTTGCCTTCGCCGTCCCGGCGACGCCGTGCAGCTTGCGATCCAGCCGCAGCATATCCGCGTGCTGCCGCGTTAGCGGCCGCTGGCCGCCGGCCGCCGGCGCCTTGGGTTGACGCCCTGATCAGTTGTTCTTCGCGCCCTCGTTCACCCAGACCTTGAGTGTTTCGATATCCCTGTCCGGAAGTTTCTCCCGGCCATGCGGCATGCGGATTGAAGCATGCGCGCGTCCTTCCACCAGCATGTTGAGCGCGCTGGTCAAGGCGTCGCCCGGCTTGACCAACGGCCCGAACTTGCCGCCTTTCATCAGCGCCTGATAGCTCGTGCTATCCAGTCCGCTGGCGACGAAACCCTCCTTGCCCGGCGCGTGGCATTCGGAGCAGTTCTTCGTAAGTATCGGCTGCACGTCCTTGTTGTAGCTCACACCCGAGGGCGCGCAGGCGGTCACTGCCAGCACGGCCAGCGCAGCGAACGCGCTTCTCGATACCGCTTTGAACTCGACACTCATAACCGATCTCCTTGTAGCCGACGCTGCGAATCTATCCCCGCGGAAGACCCATGGCAATCGATCCGCCTTGGAATCTCATTTGCTTTCCATCACCCACACGCCGTTCCAGTCCTCGCCCGGGGGATGCTCGGCGAGATAGCGGCAGCGCTCGACATAGAGCTTGGCTGCCTTGTCCGCCGGGTTCATCGCCACCACTTCCGAGAACTGCTTGACCGCATCGGTCCACTTGCCCTGGCGATATTTGGCGAGCCCGTCGCGGAAATAGCCCAGCGCGTCGATCAGGCGCGGATAGGTCTCTTCGGTGTGGTAGTCGAGGATTTCGTGGATCGCGACCGGCTGGGTCTTGCCCTTGACCACCACCAGATCCACCTCGCGCGCGCGGTAGGTGCCGCGCAGCTTGGCGTAGGTGAACTCGCTCACCAGGATGTGCGTGCCGTACTGCTTGCACGCCGACTCCAGGCGCGAAGCCAGGTTCACCCCGTCGCCGATGATGGTGTAATCCATGCGCTTTTTCGAGCCGATGTTGCCCGACACCACCAGGTCCGTATTCAAGCCGACGCCGATGTCGACCGGCAGCTTGCCCTCGGCGCTGCGCTGCGCGTTCCACGCCTTCAACTCGCGCAGCATGGCGATCGCGGCGCGCACCGCGCGGTCGGCGTCGTCGTCGTGCCCGACGGGGATGCCGAACGCGGCCATGATGGCGTCGCCGATGAACTTGTCGAGCATGCCTTCTTCGCGCTGAATGCACTCGACCATGAGGGTGAAGTACTCGTTGAGCAGGGCCACCGTGGCCTGCGCGCCCAGCTGCTCCGTGATGCTGGTAAAGCCGCGAATGTCGGAGAACAGCATCGTCGCCATCACGCTCTGGCCGCCGAGCACCTCGGCCCCGCTCGCCACCAGGCGGTCGGCGATGCCCGGATCCATGTAGCGCGACATGGTCGATTTCATGCGCTTTTCGCTGCTGATGTCGTCGATCAGCAGCATCGATCCGAGGCGCTTCTTCTCCATGCTGAACAGCGGCAGGATGGTCACGTTGGCCGAGACCTTCTCGCCCTCGACGGCGAGTTCGGCATCCATCAACATGTCGGCGGCCGCGGTTTCGTCCACATGCTTCAATCTTTCCAGGATCCAGGCATTGTCGCCGCCGAAGAATTCCGCCACCGGCCGCTGCAGGATCTTCTCCG
>Ga0156177_1126_pt1 | contig 26346 bp, 24 predicted proteins | sample RifCSPlowO2_12_FD_107830 | JGI IMG/M metagenome (GOLD analysis project Ga0156177, IMG submission 107830) | Betaproteobacteria bacterium RIFCSPLOWO2_12_FULL_64_23
ATTCGCGAGCAAGCTCGCTCCCACACCTACGAGACAGGCATGTTTTGAAATTAACGTTTCATCGTACTAGGCACGTGTCTGGGGCCGGAAACGCTTGAGCATCTGCTGCATGCGCTGTTTTTCGGCCACCACTTTCTGCGCGTACTGCTGGCTGTCGTCGCTGAAGGCGCCATTGTAGAGCTGCAGACCGGGCATCAGTCCGCCTCCGCGGCGCATGGCGTCCTTGAGAATACGCGCGCCAACCAGTATGTTGGTCATGGGATCAAACACCGCGTCTTCGCCGCCGAGCGCGTCCAGCTTGTCCTGGTGATACTTGGGGATCACCTGCATCAAGCCCTTGGCGCCCATGACGCTCTCGGCAATCGGATTGAAGCGCGATTCGACCGAAATCACCGCCAGAATCAGCAACGGGTCCACGCCGGTGCGGTTACCGGCCTCATGCGCCGCTCCCACCAGCTGTTCGGTCGCATCCTGCGCCACGCTGTAGCGGCGCGCCAGATACGCGGCGAGGGCGCGGTTTTCGCCGTCGGCAGTGGACACGAGCAGGGAAATACCTTCGTGGCGAATGGAGCCGAATACCGCGGACGCCGGTCCGGACTGGGCACCCTGATCCACAAGCGGACGAGCCCCCATGATCAGGGCGATGGCCGCCACGGCCCCGAACACGGCGAAGCCGTTATGCAGGTATGCGGTGGTTAAAGCGTAGGTTCGCACGGCAAACTGTTTCAGGTTGTCCATGTGTTTCCTCCTTACCAAAAAAGCGTACCAAGTAGGCTGGATCACGTTCTCGTGACGCAGTCGTCGCAGCGCCTGCTGTTTCATCCCAAATGAAGCCAGCGCCGGTGCTGCCCAAATCGGCTTGCGTTGCGCCGCTCGCGTCAACGCAAGCGCGCTAGACACAAGCACACTGATCCTAAGCAAATACTTCTAAAATCTAGTTACTTGAAACGGCTTGTTAAAGTGCCGTTCGAACTCTAAGAAACTGCGACCAAAACCTGACTCAACGACCAGTCGGCTTCGCGGCGGATACAGACGTGATGTAATGCAACAAATGCTATTCTATTGAATCTTTTAACTTATGTCAAGCGCCGCCATCAACCGATGCTGCTGCGCAATAAAACAGCCTGAACCAGAAATTGACGCCGCCCCGGACTTCAGGCAATCTAGCTCCGGGCTCAGGCCTGCCCGAGAAACGATCCCAGCTGCATTACCTGCAATCCCGTTAAAGAAGCGGATAGCGCAGCCGGGAACAATTCAGCTTAAGGCGAATGTCCGCGGTACAGCCCTCGCTCGCGCTAAGGCTGACCGCGGGACATCCTTACCTACGCTAAGGCCTTGAGCCTGTTGGAAAAGGCCAAGCAGCTGCCGGATTCAGGGCGGTCTTCGCCCCTGGCGTCGCCGCAGTCGATGGGGCTACTGTAGCCATCATCGGACGTGCAGCCGGCATTGCCGGTTTCACAGCAGGTTTAGCCTTTTTTTTTGCCGCTTTCTTTTTGGCGGCTGGCTTTTTGGCCTTTTTAGCTGGCTTTTTCTTAGCCGCTTTTTTTTTCGCAGGCTTTTTCTTGGCGGCCTTTTTCTTGGCCGCTTTCTTTTTTGCAGGCTTCTTGGCTACTGCCCTCTTCTTCTTGGCTTTTTTAGCCGGTTTTTTCGCTGCTTTCTTTGCTTTTTTCTTCGTTGCCATGGTAAAGCTCCTTCTTCAGGTTAAAGAAAAACAACTACTGCAAATCCGGCTGCGCTAGCCCGGATTATCCGGCCGACCGGGGCGAACCCCGGCCAGCCGAATTCTTTTGCCTGCACGCTCGCCGGCCTCATGCGGCCTTGCGCTCCAGCAGGTCACGATACAAAACGGCGGGATCGAGTTCGATCCCGCCATCCCAAACCAGGGTCATTGTCGCGGGATCGATCGCCACGCGGCGAAATTGGTCCCGGTCGCGCCAGAGTTTAAACGCGCCGATCTCCAGCAAATTGCCGAGAAATACGCTTCCTTCCAGCCCGTCGTCGAAACGCAGCCACAAACTGTAATCGTTGTCGGCCCGAAACTCGGTCAACTTACGCATGTTCGCCTCCGTTCGGCACAGACGGCATGAAGGTCGCTAATCCCAACTGAGCGCGCCCCCGGTCTGGTACTCGATCACTCGGGTTTCGAAGAAGTTGCGCTCTTTCTTCAGATCGGTCATTTCACTCATCCAGGGGAACGGGTTGCCCGCCCCGGGATAAAGCTGTTCGACGCCGATCTGCTGGCAACGGCGGTTGGCGATGTAGCGCAGATATTCCTTGAACGTCGGCGCATTCAGGCCGAGCACGCCGCGGGGCATGGTGTCCTCGGCATAGCGATACTCGAGTTCGACCGCGGTTTGCATGTAGCCCTGGATCTCCTCGCGCAACGCGGGGGTCCAAAGATGGGGGTTTTCCATCTTGATCTGGTTGATCAGGTCGATGCCGAAATTGCAGTGCATCGACTCGTCACGCAGGATGTACTGGTACTGCTCCGCGGCGCCGGTCATCTTGTTCTGCCGCCCCATGGCGAGAATCTGGGCGAAACCGACGTAGAAGAACAGCCCCTCCATGATGCAGGCAAACACGATCAGGCTCTTGAGCAGCTGCTGGTCGGCCTCGGGCGTGCCGGTCTTGAACGCGGGATCGGTGAGCGTGTCGATGAACGGGATCAGGAATTCGTCCTTGTCGCGGATGCTGCGAATCTCGTGGTAGGCGTTGAACACCTCGCCTTCGTCCAAGCCCAGGCTTTCGACGATGTACTGGTAGGCGTGGGTATGAATCGCCTCTTCGAACGCCTGGCGCAGCAGGTACTGGCGGCACTCCGGCGCGCTGATGTGGCGATAGGTGCCGAGCACGATGTTGTTCGCGGCGAGCGAATCGGCGGTCACGAAAAAGCCGAGATTGCGCGTGATGATGCGGCGCTCGTCCTCGGTCAGACCGTTCGGGTCCTTCCAGGTGGCGATGTCGCGGCTCATGTTGATTTCCTGCGGCATCCAGTGGTTGGCGCAGGCGGCGAGATATTTCTCCCACGCCCATTTGTACTTGAACGGCACCAGCTGGTTGACATCGGTGCGGCCGTTGATGATGCGCTTGTCCTCGACGCGGATACGGCGCAGCGCGTCGGCGCCCGCCGCCGGCGCGGCTTCCCGCGCCGCGGCACTCGCCGACGATGCGGGCATGAATCCGCGCACCGCCTGCATGCCCAGGCCGGGGATCGGGGAAACCGCCATTTCGTCGTCAAAGTTGAGCATGTTCATCTCTTCGGTCTTCTCGCCTGCTTACTGGCATGCCTCGCACTCCGGGTCGTCGATCGAGCAGAACTTGGGCTCGGCCGCTTCGGCGCTCTTCGCCGCGGCGGGCATCCCGCCCTCGGGCACGGCGTTCAGCTGCCCGGTCTTGACCGTGGATTTCTCCGCGTGGGTCGCACCCATCGAACGCAGGTAATAGGTCGTTTTCAGGCCGCGCTTCCAGGCGAGCTTGTAAGTATCGTCCAGCCGCTTGCCCGAAGCGCCTGCCATATAGATATTGAGCGACTGCGACTGGTCGATCCATTTTTGCCGCCGCGCCGCCGCCTCGACCAGCCATTGCGGCTCGACTTCGAACGCCGTGGCGTAGAGGTTGCGCAATTCGGCCGGCACGCGGTCGATCCTGGCCAGGTTGCCGTCGAAATACTTGAGATCGGCGATCATTACTTCGTCCCACAGGCCCAGGCGCTTCAGGTCGTTCACCAGATATTCGTTGACCACGGTGAATTCGCCCGACAGATTCGACTTCACGTACAGGTTCTGGTAAGTGGGCTCGATCGACGCCGAGACGCCGATGATGTTGGCGATGGTGGCGGTCGGCGCGATGGCGAGGCAGTTGGAGTTGCGCATGCCGTGCTGCTTGATGCGCTCGCGCAAGCCCTCCCAATCCATGCTCGAGCTCATGTCGATTTCGACCAGGGGGGATGAACCGGCCCCTTCCCCTTTCAAGGCGCCGCGCTCCTCGCGCAGCAGGGCCAGGGTGTCCTGCGGCAGGATGCCGCGGTCCCACAGCGAACCGCGGTAGGAAGAGTAGCGGCCGCGCTCCTCGGCCAGCTCGGTCGAGGCCAGGTAGCCGTAATAGGCGACCGCCTCCATCGAACGGTCGGCGAACTCCACCGCCTCCCTTGAGGCGTAGGGTACGCGCAGCAGGTGCAGGCAGTCCTGGAAACCCATGATGCCCATGCCCACGGGGCGGTGCCTGAGGTTCGAATTGCGCGCCTTGCCGACCGCGTAATAATTGATGTCGATGACGTTGTCCAGCATGCGCATCGCGGTGGCTATGGTGCGCTGCAGCCTGGCGTGATCGAGCTTGACCGTGCCGTCAATGCGCTCGAGGTGGGCAGCGAGGTTGACCGAACCCAGGTTGCACACGGCAATTTCGTGCTCGTTGGTGTTGAGCGTGATCTCGGTGCACAGGTTGGAGCTGTGCACGACGCCGACATGGGACTGCGGCGAGCGGATATTGCACGGGTCCTTGAAGGTGATCCAGGGATGACCGGTCTCGAACAACATCGACAGCATCTTGCGCCACAGCTGCAGCGCCGGGATCTTGCGGAACAGCTGGTGTTCGCCCCTGGCCGCCTTTTCCTCGTAGGCCGTATACGCTTTCTCGAATTCCCTGCCGAACTTGTCGTGCAGATCGGGGCAGTCCGAGGGCGAGAACAGCGTCCACTCGCCGTTTTCCATCACCCGTTTCATGAACAGGTCCGGAATCCAGCTGGCCGTGTTCATGTCGTGGGTGCGGCGGCGGTCATCGCCGGTGTTTTTTCTCAGTTCGAGAAATTCTTCGATGTCCAGGTGCCAGCTTTCCAGATAGGCGCACACCGCGCCCTTGCGCTTTCCGCCCTGATTCACCGCAACGGCGGTATCGTTCACGACTTTCAGGAACGGGACCACCCCCTGCGACTTGCCGTTGGTGCCCTTGATGTGCGAGCCCAGCGCGCGCACCGGCGTCCAGTCGTTGCCCAGGCCGCCCGCGTACTTGGCGAGCAAGGCGTTGTCCTTGATCGATTCATAGATGCCGTCGAGGTCGTCCGCAACGGTGGTCAGATAGCAGCTCGAAAGTTGCGAGCGCAACGTGCCGGAGTTGAACAGGGTCGGCGTGGAACTCATGAAGTCGAAGGAAGACAGCACCTGGTAGAACTCGATGGCGCGCGCTTCGCGGTCGATCTCGTTCAGCGCCAGACCCATCGCGACGCGCATGAAGAAAGCCTGCGGCAGTTCGATGCGTCGCCCGTGGTCGTGCAAAAAGTAGCGGTCATACAGGGTCTGCAGGCCGAGATAGCCGAATTTCAGATCGCGCGCGGCGTCCAGCGACTTGCCCAGGCGCGCCAGGTCGAATTTGGCCAGCCGCTCGTCCAGCAGCTCCGCGGCGATGCCGCGCTTGATGAATTCCGGAAAATACTCGGCGTAGCGCTTGTTCATTTGCGCCTGCGGCACTTCCTCGCCCAGGATTTCGATGCGGATGGTGTTGAGCAGCAGTCGCGCGGTGACGAAACCGTAGGCCGGGTCCTTTTCGATCAAGGCGCGCGCCGACAGGATCGCCGACTTGCGGATTTCCTCGATCGGCACGCCGTCATACAGGTTCTTCAGCGTCTCGTTGAAAATAATGCCCGGATCGACCGCATCGCCCAGGCCCTCGCAGCAAGCCTTTAGCAGGTTTTTCAACCCGGCCAGGTCGATCGGCCGCCTCACGCCGTTGTCGATTACGTGCAGCTCGGGGGCGGCGGCCTTGTCTTTCTGCTTGGCCTGTTCCAGGGTGCGCACCTTCGCGCGCTGCTCGCGGTAGAGCACGTAGGCCCGGGCCACCTCGTGCTCGCCGGAGCGCATCAGCGCCAGTTCGACCTGGTCCTGGATGTCTTCAATGTGGAAGGTGCCGCCGCCGGGCTGGCGCCGCACCAGGGCGGCAACCACGCTTTGCGTGAGCCCGGCAACCAATTCGCGGATACGCGCCGAAGCCGCACCCTGACCGCCTTCGATCGCCAGAAACGCCTTGGTCATCGCGACCGAGATCTTGCCCGGGTCGAATCCGACCACCGCGCCGTTGCGGCGAATGATGCGGTAATCGGGATAGGCCGATTGGTTTTCTGCGGACACTTCGGCAACACTGGCACCGGCCACGGATGGCGACTTCTGTGAATCGGTGACGAGTTGCATATGCATTTTCCCAGTAGTTCTAGTGCGCCCGGCGCTGCATTTGTGCCGCTGATCTCATATTTCGGTTTCGACCACAACCACAATATATAGTATCCCGTTACCAGTTGGCAACTAATTTTAGTGATCCGCTTTTGATTTTGCAAGAAGTTTTTGAAAAATTATGTTCACGCGCAACATCGGCGCAAAAAATGCGGCGAGGCAGCGCACGCTGCCGGCGCGGTCGCGCGCTGACAAAATCGCGCTGTCGGATTTGCCGCGGCTTGCGTTGCGGCGGCGCAAGAAAATATTTTCGCGCCCTGCGCCGCGGCGTTGCCGCTGTCTTATCCGATCGAGTCGCGAAAGCGCGGCCAATCGAAGCTCGAACCGGGATCGGTCTTGCGCCCCGGCGCGATGTCGCAGTGGCCGACGATATCGGCGATCGGGTAGGCCGAGCGCAGTGCGCGCGCGAGTTGTGCGAGCACGCGGTACTGCGGCTCGGCGTAGGGCACATCGTCCGCGCCCTCCAGTTCGATGCCGATCGAGTAGTCGTTGCATTCGCCGCGGCCGCACCACGCGGAAACTCCGGCGTGCCAGGCGCGCTTCGTGCACGGCACGAACTGCAGCAGTTCGCCGCCGCGGCGGATAAGGAAGTGCGCCGACACGCGCATTCCGGCGAGGGTCCGATAATAAGGATGAGCGGCGCAGTCCAGATCGTTGGTGAACAGGCGCGCGATGCCGTCGCCGCCGAATTCCCCCGGCGGCAGGCTGATGTTGTGGATTACCAGCAGCGTGACCGGCTCACCCGGCGGCCGCTCGTCGCAGTTGGCGGAGGCGACGTAGCGCGCGGCGTCGACGCGCCCGCTGGCGTCGGCGATCATGGGCGCGGTTCGTTGATCCCCAGCCGCTCCATGCGGTAGCGCAAGGCGCGAAAGGTGATACCGAGGAGCCTGGCCGCCGCGGTGCGGTTGAAGCGCGTTGTTCCCAGCGCTTCGAGTATCGCCTCGCGCTCGAGCCGGTCCAGATAGTCCTGCAACGGCCATTTCCCGCCGGGCGGCACCTGGCCCGTCTGGCGCGCCGGCGCGAGCCGCAGATCGCCCGCCTGGATTTCGTTGCCGCCGCACAGGGCCACGGCGCGTTCCAGAATATTCTCCAGCTCGCGCACATTGCCGGGGAAGTCGTAGCCGGCCAGCGCCGCCTGCGCCGCCCTGGACAGGCGCGGCGCCTGGCCGCCGGCTGCGCTCAAGCGCTCGAGCATGGAGTCCGCCATCGCGGGGATGTCTTCACGGCACTCCTTCAACGACGGCATTTTCAGCTCGATTACGTTGAGGCGGAAATACAGGTCCTGGCGGAACCTTCCCGCCTCGACCAGCGCGGTGAGGTTCTGGTGCGTGGCGCAGATCATGCGCACATTCACCGCATCCTCGCCCGTTGCTCCCACCTTGCGCACCCGCTTCTCCTGGATCGCGCGCAACAGCTTCACTTGCATGGCGAGGGGCAAATCGGCAACCTCGTCGAGAAACAGCGTGCCGCCGTGCGCCACCTGGAAGAAGCCGTCGCGGTCGGCCTCCGCCCCGGTGAACGCTCCTTTCTTGTAGCCGAAGAACTCGCTCTCCATCAGGTTTTCCGGAATCGCGCCGCAGTTCACCGGAACAAACCGCTGGTCATGGCGCGCCCCCTGTTCGTGGATCAGGCGCGCCGCCAGTTCCTTGCCGCTGCCCGATTCGCCGCTGATGTAGACCGGCGCCTGGCTGCGCGCAAGCTTGTAAATCATCTCGCGCGCCTGCTGCATCGCCGGCGATTCGCCCAGCAGCGGCAGGCGCGCAGGCTTGGCCGCGGACAGGGGTTGCGGCAGTTTGAGCGCCGACTTGACCAGAGTGCGCAGATCCTCCAGCGACACCGGCTTGGACAGGTAATCGAACGCGCCGGCCTTGAGCGCCGCCACCGCATTTTCGGCGCTGCCGTAGGCGGTGATGACCGCCACCGGAAGGTCGCCGCAATGCTCGCCGATGTGACGCACCAGATCCAGGCCCGCGCCGTCGGGCAGACGCATGTCGGTCAGGCACAGGTCGAAGCGCTTCGCCTTGAGCAGCGCCTGCGCCTCGGCCACGCTGGCCGCGCATTCCACCGCCAGCCCCATGCGCACCAGGGTCAGCTCGAGCAATTCGCGGATATCGGCCTCGTCATCGACGACCAGCACCGCGGCGGCGACCGGCCCGCTTCTGCGTTCGGCGCGCTTCATGCGGGCCTGCCCCCGCACAGGATGCGGAAGTCCGCCCCGCCGGCCTGCGCCGGCGGCTCGACATGCTCGAGGATGGCCGCGTTCGCGGCGCACATCTCGCGCGCGATGTACAGGCCGAGGCCGGTGCCCCCGCTATAGGTGGTGAAGAAGGGTTCGAACAATTGCTGCCGCAGGTGCGTAGGCACGCCCTCGCCGTCGTCGATCACGTTCAATTCTACCCGATTGCCGCGGCGCTTAGCCACCACGCGCACGCTCGCCTCGCGCTGGCGCGAGTGGCGCCAGGCGTTGCGCAGCAGGTTCCACAGCACCTGCTGCAGGTGCACCCGGTCAAACACGATCTCGCTCGCCTCGTGCACTTGCAGCGCGAAGCTCGATGCCGGGATTCGCTCGTTCTGCGCGAATTCTTCGATGAAGGAAGGCAGAAAAGCCGCCAGTCGGATGGTCTCCGGATGCACCTGGTCGCGCCGCGTCAGTTCGAGCACGTCGCGCACCATGCGATCGAGCCGTTTGGCGTTGTCCTGAATGATGTGCAGCAAGCGTTCCCGCGAGGAATCGCGCTGCTCCTCCAGCAACAGTTCGCTCGCATGGCTGATCGCCGAGAGCGGATTGCGGATCTCGTGCGCGATATTCGCGGTGAGCCTTCCGAGCGCCGCCAGCTTCAGTTGCTGCGCCTGCTCCTGCATCCGCGACACGTCCTCGAGGAACACCAGGGAAATGCTGTCGCCTGCGGCGCCGGCCTCGACAAAGCGCGCATGCACCAGCTTGCCGCTTCCGGGCAGCAGCAGGGTCTCGGCCGCACTGCCCCCGGCGCCGCGCCAGCGCGCCAAGGCGCGCGCGATCTCGGGCGAATATTTCTCGATCTGATCGAGTTCCGGCGCCTGCCACCCCAGCAGCACGGACACCTGCGGATTGTGCTGGCGCACCAGGCCGTTGCCGTCGACCACCAGCACCGCGTCCTGCATGTCCTGGATCACCAGCTGGCTGATGCGCAGCTGATTGCTCAGGTCGACCGAGCGCTGGCGCATCACCCGCTCCTGGCGGATAACGCGCCGCGCCAGCTGGTTGGTGATCAACGCCGTGGCGAAATAGCCGATCGACAGCAGCCCCGGTTGCACGTAATCGGCGGCACTGCGATCGAAGCTCAGGATCCAGTACGTCTGCTCCAGCAGAATTGCGATGGAAGCCAGGGCGGCGTAGAACAGCATCAGCGCGCCGCGGCTCACCAGCGCGGCCGCCGCGAGCGAAATCAGCAGCATCACGCCGAGGCCGCTCCTGAAGCCGTCGCTGGCAGTCATCAGCAGCACCGTTGCGACGATGTCTGCGATCACGTGCATGCTCAGCTGGAAATTGAAATAGCTGCGGATCTTTTCCAGCAGCACCTGGAACACGACCGCCAGCAGCAGATAGGCGGCGCTGACATACTTGAACTGCGCGAGATTGTGACTGCCGAAATTGAGGCTGTCGCCGAAGATCATGACTGCGGCGAGGAACACCGCGGCGAGCAGCAGCCGGTAAATGTTGAAAAAGCGCAGCGAAACCCAGAACGAGTCCGGCTGCGTGTCGGCCGCAAAATGCCAGATAGCCATTGCGTGCCGGCGCTAGCCCGCCAGGCGGCGGTGCTCGGCGCAGCAGAAGAACCTGTCGCCTTCGCCGATGGCCTCGCTTTGCGGAAGATACAGGCCGCAATGGCCGCAGGTGACCATTTTTTCGGCTGCGGCCTCGGGCGCATCCCGGGCCGCGTCCTTGCGCCGAAAACCCTTCGCCAGCCACCACACGGCAAGCACAGCGAGGATCAGCAACAGAAGTTTGCTCAAGATGCGTCCTGGCCGGCCGGCGCCGTGCGCGCGCCCGCCTCCGGCGCGGGGGTCTGCGCGTCCACGGCGATGATGAGCTTGTCCGACATACGCCTCCTGCGCGCATTTTAGCAGACACGCGCCGCGCTTCAGCGCGCAGGAAATTCCATGCTGCCCGGTTCGCGCGCGTGGCCGAGGGCGGCGGTGTGCGTTGCCGGGCGGCTCAGGGCGGAGGCGGCTTCCCGCGCCGCAGCCTGGCTTCCTGCTCCGCGATGGATGCGGCGGCCTGTTCGGCCTGCCTCGCCCTGTCCTCGCTGAAGCGGTCGGCATCCCCGGGTTCGCGCACGATGTGGGGAGTGATGATCACCACCGTCTCCGAGGTGCTTACCGCTTCGATGGCAGTGGAGAACAGGTTGCCGATCACGGGCAGGTCTCCCAGGATCGGCACGCCGCTGCGGTCGAGCGAGCCTTTCGACTTGATCAGGCCGGCAATGAATATCGACTGGCCATCCCCGGAGATCAACTCGGTCGTGACCTGGGTGCTCTTCTTCGACGGGACGCCGGCGGCCAAGGAGGCCGAGCTGACCTCGGGCTGCACTTTCAGCACCACGCGCCCGCGCTGGTCGACCGAGGGCGTGACCTTGAGGATGATGCCGGACTCCAGGAACTGGATCGATTCGGTGGTGACCTGGTTGATGGTGGTGGTGACCTTGTAGCCGGTGCTGTCGCCGATGATCACCTTCGCTTCCTGGTTCTCCAGCGCCAGCAGCTTGGGCGTGGACAGCGTGCGCACGCGCCCCTTGGACGCGAGCGCGCCCAGGAATAGTTCCAGCCGCTTGTCGAGCAGGCTGAAAAAGAACCCCTGCGGCGGGGCGGCGAGCGTGCCGCCGGCGAGCCCGGTGGTGCCGAAGCTGCCGGTGGTGTCGCCGCCGGGCGTACCGAAGACCTGCTTCCAGTCGACGCCGAAGCGTTCCGATTCGTCCAGGGTCACCTCGAGAATCTTGGCCTCGATCATGATCTGCTTGGGCGGCACGTCGAGTTGCCCGAGGAGTTTCTCGACGCGTTCGACGAATGCGGGCAGGTCCTCGACCACGATCATTTTGCGCCCGAGGAGCGGCGTCACCTTGCCGTAGCGGGAAACGTACTTGGCGAGGATGTCCGCCACCTGCAGCGTATCGGAGTATTGCACCTTGAGGGTCTGCACCCGGTTGTTCGAGGCCGGGTTGTCGACGCCGGCTGCGCTGCCGACGATGATGGTGTACCCGCCGTCGTGCGCCTCGACCCAGTAGCCCGCGGCCCGGGCGACCGCGTAGATCGCCTCCTTCACGGTGACGTCGTACAGGTTGAGGGTCACCGCGCCGGTCACGCCTTTGGACAGCAAAATGTTGACATTGTCCTTGCGCGACAACATGTCGAACACCTGCTCGACGGGCGCGGCGCGGAAGGTGAGAGTGATGCGTTCCTCCTCGCCCGCAGGCGTGCCCGCTGGCGTTGGCGCCAGCGCGAGCGCGGGCGTCGGCCTCAGCCCGGGTGTCGTCGTGGTCGCCGGCGTGGTCGCGGGCGTGGACGCGGGCGGCGTCGGCTGCGCCGTCGCGGGCGGCGCGGGCGTGAGCGCCGCAGGCGCGGCGGCGCAACCCGGCAGCACCACGCTCAGGCCAAGTGCGAGCAGAACTGCGCTGAGTGTCCGGAAAGTCTTCATTGCTTCTCCTGCGCGTTGATCGGCGCTTCTCCCCTGCCGCGTATCGATACGACGAGCCGCTTCCTGCCCTTTTGCAATACCGCTTGTTCCTCGCCCACCTCGACCAGCACATAGCCGTTGATCGATTCGCCGATGCGGACCATTACGCCGTCGAGGTTGGCGATCGATTTCCCGGCGGCGAGCATCACCGCGATCAATTCCGGATTCCATGGCGCCTCCGCTTCCGCCGCAGCGGCCTCGCCGCCCTGCGCCGGCGCCGAAAGCGGCTGCACGGCGGAGAGCGTCGGACGGGCGAACAGATCGTGCCGCAAGCGCTCCGCCTGTGCCGCGGCGAGCCCGGGCATGCACGCCAGAACCGCTGCGGCCATCGCCACCCGGGCGCGTGCGCGGATCAACTGCCGGCTCCAGGCGCCGGCAGCGCGCGGTACAGGGCAAGCCTCACGGTCAGCGCAACCTGGCGTCCTTCGTCGATCGACTTCATGGTGAATTCGCTGACCGTCGCCCTCCGGCTCAGCGTTTGCTCGAATCCCATCAACCAATGACCCAGCGGGATGTACTTGCCCTGGGCGCTGATTTCGAATGAGGCCTCCTCGAACGACAGCACGCGCCTGCGCGCGCCTGGCCGGATGCCGATCAGCACCACCCCGTCGGTCTTGGCGGAGCGTTCGAGTTCGGTCATCAGCGAGGCCACCATCTCATCATCGGCAGCCGGCAGGCGAAGTTCGCCGGCGAGGCGGTCCAACAGCCCCAACAACTCGGCCGCCAGCCGGGGCACCTCGCCCGGCGCGTCTGCCGAACCCGAGAGCGTGGCACCCAGCGTGGCGCGGGCGGCAACCACCTTTTGGTACGCCAGGAACGGCTTTCTCAACGCAAGGTACCAGCCTTCGTACGCCACCAAGCCGATGGCGAAGAACATCAACATCAGCAGCAGGCGCGGGTCGAGCTTCGCCAGAGCGCCGAACAGCCGGGCCTTCATTTCGCCCCCCGCGCCTTCTCGTCGATCAGCAGGGAAAGCTTGAGATCGACCACCACCGCGTTGGCGTAACTCCTGCTCCCGGTATCGAGCAGGCGCACGTCGGCGACCCCGGGCTGCCTGCCCAGGCCGCGCATGAATTCGGCCAGCGACGTATGACTGAGCGCATGACCGACGATCTCGGCGTGCTGTTCGATTTCCAGCGGCTTGATCGTGGTCCCCGGGGGGGGAATGTTTTCCTTGGGCACGACGATAATCCCGGCGCGGGACCCGCCCGGGACGGCGTCGAGCCTGCCGGTGGTCAGGTTTTCGCGGCGGAAGAAATGCATCTCGTCGAACCAGATACGGTCGATGTACGCATTGTCGATCGCACGCAGCAACAGCATGAGCCGGTCGCGCCCGCGCAGCTCATCGAGTTCGGCGAGCTGTTTTTCGACCGCGCGCTTCTGCTTTCGGTACGCGTCGGCCTTGGTCGCTTCCTGCGCGGAGAGTTCCCCCCGCGCACGCAAACGCGCCACTTCCGCACCCTGGAGCGAAATGAGGATCTCGATCCCCGCCCGGCCCAGTGCCACCAGCCCCAGAACGAGCGCGAGGGCAACGAGGAACCGCCGGACGCGGACCTCGAGCTCCCGCTTCCGCGCGTAGTCGCCCGGGATCAGGTCGATGCCAGCCATTGTTGTGGCACTCCGCGCAGCGCAAGTCCGGTGGCCGCAACCACGCCCGAATGCAGCCACAGATGCTCCATTTCCCTGCCTTTCAGCGAACGCGGGAAAATCGAGGAAGGGTTAAGCACCTCGACCGGCAAGGTAAAATGTTCGCCCAGGAACCCTTCGATGCCCGGATAGCGCGCGAGGCTGCCGGTCACGTAGATCTTGTCCACGATGCGCCCGCGCGTCTTGGACGCGGTATAGCTCAGGGTCTTGTTCACTTCGGATTTCAGCGCTGCGAGTCCCGGGCGCAATACGTCCTTCAGCATGCGCTCGACTTCGCCGTTGTCCCCGCTCCGCCCCCCGCCGGCGAACCCGCGTTCGAGCAGCAGTTCCTTCGCCGCCGCTTCGGACATGCCGAGGACGGTGCAGAGCCGGGATACCAACTGGTGCTCGGCGAAGTCCACAACGCGATCGAGCAGCAGACGCCGTCCCCACACTACCGTGAGATAGCTGCTGCGCGTGCCGAAGGTGATCAGCAGCAAGTTGGGGATCTCGCCCTTGTTGTCCGCACCGATCGAAGACACCACGCGGGCCAGGGCCACCGGCCCGACCTCGAGCGCTTCAACCTGGAGCCCGCAGGCCGACAGCAGGTCCAAATAGGCCGTCACCTGGTCGCGTTCCGCCATCGCCACGATCGCCTCGTGCGGCAGGGACTGGAATTCGGGCTGACGCACCGGGACGAAATCGATGATCTTGCCCTCGAGGTCGCTGCGCAGGCGCGAGCGCAGTTCGCGCACCAGCGCATCCGCGTCGGACTCGTCCTTGGCGGGCGAGAAGCTCAACACCATCATCTTGAGCTGATCGTTCGGCATGCAACTCACGACGCGCTTGCCGCGGAACGGGTGATCGGCCAGCGCGCGCTTGATCAGCAGGTTCAGCCGCTGCCGGTCGGCGAGCAGCTCGCTGCGCGGGCAGCCGTAGCTGATCGACGCCGCGGCGCGGATCGCCGGGCCCCGGCCCTGCGGCTGCATCTGCACCAGCGTCACGCGGTCCATGCCGATATGAAGGCCGATGGGGTAGCCGCCGCGGGCCGCCAGCCTCTGCCACAGGCGGCCCATGCGGCGCCTCATGCGCTCTGCTGCCGGCCATAGTCCAGCGTCACCAGCGAACTGCGGCCGGCGGCTTTCGCGGCGTACAGGGCTTTGTCGCCCAGGGCGTACAGCGCTTCCAGCGGGGCGCTCATGCCCGCGGGCACGCGCGCGATGCCGATGCTGACCCCTGGCATGGGCGTCGCGTCGGCCGCGCCCGCCTCGGGCGCGCCGAATTCGGCCAGCGCGCGCGCGAGGCGCGGCTGCACCTCGTCTCCCTCGAGCAGCAGCACAAACTCGTCCCCGCCCATGCGCACCACGTACTCGTTCTGGCCCAGCGCCGCCAGGAACACGCGCACCAGCCGCTGCAGCACGCGGTCGCCACAGGCGTGCCCGCAGCTGTCGTTCAGGGCCTTGAAATCGTCCAGATCGACGACCGCCAGGCAGAACCCGCGCCCGCTCGCGCCGTAGCGCGCGACGATATCCGCGTACCGCTCCTCGAGAAAGCGCCGGTTGCGGGCGTCGGTGAGCGGGTCGCGATGCGACAGCCGCTGCAGCAGCTCGTTGCTCTCGCTCAGGTTGAAGCGCGCCTCGATGTGCCCCTTGCGAACGGCGATGGCGCGCGCCACCAGCGCGAGCGAAATCACCGCGGCGCTCAGCATCAGGAACTGCAGCGTCCACAGCGTTTCATGCGTGAAACGCCCCGCCACGCTCAAGGTCGAGGCGGTGAAAATGGCATAGACGACGCCGATCGCCGCCATCGCCTCGCGCAGGCCCCAGGGCACCAGCGGCACCACCATGAACAGCAGCGCCACGGTGGAGAGCAGCGTCGCGGTGAATACGCCGTAGCGGTGCGCGAGCAGCACGAAGGCGAGTCCGCACAGCGCCAGCAGCACCATGCCGAGAAGGTAGAGGACGCGGATGTCGGAAACGGCTTTCGCCGACAGCGCGATGTGCAGGGAAAGCGCCGCCAGCACGGCGAAAGTGTAGAAGTATTCGCTGCTCCGGCTCAGGGCGTAATACAGGACGGCGAGCCCCGACATCAGCACCATGGTCAGCATGCCCAGGGTGAAAATGCCCTGCACCGCCTCGCGGCGCATCACCGGCTGGGCGAAGCGCGTCAGGCTCTCGCTGTCGAAATCCGAGGAGGACCAGAGGCTGTTGAACATTTTCATGGGATCGGGGGCGGACGGCGTCAGGATACCAGATAGCTACTCCAGCGGGTCAATCTGCCACACGCAGTATGCGTACGCGCGCCGCCGTGTTTGCCGCAGCCGCCGCCGGCGCGGATGCGCCCGGCGCTCACGGCGCGCTTGCCCCGCAGGGCAACAGATAGTTGATTACAGCCCTCGGGCGCTGCCCGGAGACCGAGTTGTCGCTGCTGTTGTATTTCGCGTTACTGATCGCAACGCCGGAAGGCGAGCTGCGCAGCCAGACACCGTAATTGGAGGTCACCGTGCCCATCCAGGCCTGCGCCGCGTTGGTGATGTCCAGTACTTTCCAGCCGGTCGAGCCCGAGTACGCGGTGCTGCCGATCGTGCGGGCGTCGTAGCCCACCCCCGGCGAGGGCCAGTTGTTCACCCCGTCGTAGCGGTTCCAGGTCGCGCCGCTGCCCGAGGAACCGGTGCCCTCGACCCAGCTGCGCGTGATCAGCTGCGCATCGATCCAGCTGGCGGTGCTGGTGCCGCTATTCCCCTTGTACAGATCCAGTGTCGCCCCGGGCTGCAGTCCCCCGCTGTACCAGGGAATGATCCGGCTGCCCGCCGGAAATATCGATAAATCGAACTTGATCAGGATCTCCTGCTTGTTGCCGGCATCGAGCTCCAGGTCATTGTCGCCGCCGTAGTTCTTGTTGGGCTCGTCCTTACGTACATGTGTATCGATGCCCGCCGCCGGATTCGGCTGAATGGTGTAGGTCTTCATCGGCGATTGATAGACGTACACGCCGGCGCGGGTGAGCGTGACCGAGGCGCCCTTATAGGCGCCGGTGGAGCTCAGGCTGCGCGGGGAGCCGCTGGCCGCGTCGGCGTAGGCGCTGTAACTGGCGCCGCCGAAATCAGCGTCGGTGACCGGCGTGGCGGCGGTCGGATAGCCGCCCGCGCAGCCCGCGGCCTGCATCGCGTAATTGGCCGCCTGCAACCCCGCCTCCGCGGCGTAGCGGGCGCGCGCGCGCTCGGATTGCCCGCCGATCAGGTTGTTGGTCACGACGTTGTCGCGGTTGAGCAGGAAGGCGATGGCCGCGACCAGGCTCATGGCGAGGATCACCGGCAGCAGCGTGAAGCCGGCGCCGCGCGCGCGCGGCGCGCTCACTGCGTTCCCCCGCCCAGGCGCACGCCGCTGGCGAGCGTCACCGCCTGCGGCGCTGCGCTGGTGCCTAGCGTCAGGCTGAGCGCCGCCAGCGGCCGGTCCACCGCGCCCGCGCTCGCGGGGAGCGCAGCCGACAGTGCGCTGACGTTGCTCGCGATCACCGTGGTGCCGCTGCAGCCGGTGTCGGTGGTGACGGTCTCGATCAGCTGGCTGCCGGCGTTCCTGCAATACATGGCGGGTGAGAACCAGTCGCCGGTGGTGCCCGCGGCGGGCGTGGCGAGCAGCTTGGGCGCCGTGCCGCGCGCCGTTGCGACCATGCGTTCGAGCGCGAACCGGCCCTGGTAGACGAGCTCGTTGCCGGCGCGGCCCGAAGCCTGCGCCTTCAGGCTCTGCATGACCAGGGAGTTCAGTGCCGCGAACACGATGGCGCCGATCGCCACGGCCAACAGCAGCTCGATCAGGGTCAGGCCACGCTGCGAGCGGCGGGCCATGTCACCACCACCTGCCGGCGAGCGCATAAAGGGGGGCGGCGCCGGTGTCGGCCGCGAAATACACGCTCACGCGCAGCAGCCCGGTATCGCTTGAGCTCAGCGCCTTGGTGGTGGCGTTGTAACGGTACAACACCACCAGGCGGCGGTTGGCGGCGCCCGCGGCGTCCGAATAGGTGCTGCTCACCGAGCTGGTGGTATTGCCGCCGGGGAGATAGGTCTGGGCGTACAGGTCGGCAAACGGCCGCGACAGCACGTCCTCCATTTTGTCGCGCAGCAACAGCGGCCGGCCGGCATCGGCGGGTATCGCGCCGCCGGAGATGCCGCTGCGCAGCGCGTCCAGCGCCGGCACCAGCAGCACGGCGAGCAGAACGACCGACAGCAGCGCTTCGGCGTAAAAGAAGCCGCGCTGGCGGGAATCCGTGAGGTGAGGCCGCGGCGGCATGGACGGCGTCCCCTAGGGCCTGTTGACATTCATCGCATGAGACGCGTTGCCTAGGGCAGCGCGACGAACCCGGTGACTTCGTTCACCGACACGGTGAGGTTCTGCGCGCCCAGCGCCACGACGATGCCGCTGCCCGCCTGCAGCGTGCCTTTGTTGTTCGACGGGCCGTCGAACGCCTGCAATTGACCGCCCGGGCCGATCAGCAGTTGCGCCCAGGCCGTGCCGCCGCGCATGAACTTCGGCGTGATGCCCACGTTGGCGGAAAAAGCCGAGCCCGCGGTGTCGATGACCAGCGCGCGCTTGGTGCCCGGATCGACGAGCGCGGCGCCGGGGTTGCCCGCGCTGTCGGAGAAAAAAGCCTTGAGCTGTCCGGGCGTGCTCTTGGCGTCCACCAGGACGTAGCCGCCGCTGCGGTTCGCCTCGCCGAGCGCGAAGCGCAGCGCGCCTCCGATGTGTGCGGCGGCCACTTCGAGCTTCTTCGGGTCCTGGGAGGAAAGCAGGGGGACCGCGACCGCGGCGATGACCACGAGGATGCCAACGCTGACCAGCAGCTCGGCGAGGGTGAATCCGTGCCAACGGCCTGGTTTCACCCGGGATGAGCAAGCGCAGCGGTCTCCCGGCACGGCGCTCAATGGGTGCTGTAGGCGGCCCCCTTGCTGTCCGTCGCGTTGCTGTTCATGACGATCTGGCCGGATTTGGTATCGTAGGCCCAGCCGCCGGTCGCCGCCGCCGGGGCGATCGGCGCGCCGGTCGAGGTCACGACGATGGCGGTACTGCCGGTGATCGCATCACTCGGAATCGCTTTGCGCAGGTAGGGCCCGAACTTGTAGTCTGTCGCGTCGCTGAGCGTGCAGGTCTGGCCGGCTGCGTCCGAATACATGAGCATGCTGTCCGTGAACGCCTGCGCGGTGTTGAGCGCACCCGTTCCCTTGGTTCCCCCGGTGCAGGCGCCTGCGCCGCCGGACGATGCTACCGCGCCGGGGAAGATGTTGTTGGTGTGCTGCACCTTGTACAGTTCGATGGCGTTGCGCATCGAAGCCAGGTTGGCGTCGAGCGCGGCTTCCTTCGCATCGGCGGTGGAGCTCGAGAACTGCGGTATCACAATGGCCGCAAGGATGGCCAGAATGATCACGACGATCAGCAGTTCGATCAGCGTAAAGCCCGACCGTCCTGCGCGCCGAAGCGTCTTGGGTGACATCAAACACCTCCTCTCTGGTTATCGGACCTCTTGCGGACCCCAGGGAACAGCTTGTTCTTGAGTCCAGTCGCAATAGTACGCCGGCGAATTGTTCTTGTCGATACAGTAAGTTCTTAGAGCGCATTTCAAAATCAGCATTGAGCCAGCTACTGTGCGAGCGGGTGTGCTAACCCGAAGAACCATGTTTCTTGTACGGATGGGTTATATCCGTACAAGAAACATGGTTGGCGCGCGCAGCGCGCAGGTGTTGCCAAAACCTGCACGGACGGTAATTCCGTCCGTGCGGATCGTTGCTTGCGCGCGGATGATGAACCCATCCGCACGCAAGCAACGATCTTTGAAAAATCCGTTTTCCTCATTTTGAAATAGCCTCTTAGTGAATTGCGCGGGAAAGCTTGAAGATCGGCAGGATCAGCGAGGCGACGACCACCCCCACCACCACGCCCATCACCATCAGCATGATCGGCTCGACCATGCGGGACAGTGCGGCGAGGCGCTTGCTCAGCTCGCGGCCGTAGAATTCCGCAACGCGGGTCATCACCTTCCCCAGGTTCCCGGTCTGCTCGCCGGTGGCGATCATCTGCCGGACCATGGGCGGGATGAACCCCGCCGCGACGAATCCGGCGGCGACGGTCTCGCCCTCGTTGATGCGGCGCTGGACGTCGTCGAGAAAGTCGCGAAACACCCTGTTGCCGATGACCCCCTTCGATACGTCCAGGGCAACGCTGATCGACAGACCGTTGGTGAGCGACATGCCGAGGATGCCCAGGGCCTGCTGCAAATAGGCTTGCACGAAAATGTCCCGGATGACCGGCGTTCGCACCTTGAGCTGATCCGCCAGCCGCTGCGCTGCCGGCGTCCTGCCCCAGACGAAGAGCACGGCGAGTCCGGCCCCGAGCGCGAGCAGGATCAGCAGCCAGTGGTTTCGCAGAAGATCGGAGAGGAACATCAGGAAGATGGTGGTCGCCGGCAGCTCGTTGTGAATCGATTGGAACAGATCGCCGAACTTCGGGAAAATGAACACCAGCACGAAGATCACGACCACGACGGAGAACACGATCAGGAACGCGGGATAGGAAAGCGCCGAGATCATGCTGCTGCGCATCTGGCTGCTTTTTTCGTCCATGTCGCGCAGTTGGTCGAGGACTTTGGGCAGAAACCCGCCTTCCTCGGCCACCGCCACCAGGCTGCGGTAGGTCTGCGAGAACATTTCGGGATGGCCCGATAGCGCCTCGGAGAAGGACTTGCCCTCGGTCACGCTGTCGGCCAGGGAACCGACGATGCCGGCGAGACGCGGATCTTCGATCTGCGACTTGATCGCATCGAGGGCCTCCGCCAGGGTGACCCCGGTCTCCAGCAGCAGCACCAGCCGCTCCGTGAACAGGACGCGCTCGGCGGTCCCGATTCGACGCGAACCCAGCTGGATCTGCATGTTCAGGTTGAATTTCTTGGCCGGCTCGGGCTGCTGCGTGCTGCGCGGCGCTTTTCCGATATCGATCGCCATGTCCGCTCCTAGACCGCGTGAATGACGCGGGAGACTTCTTCCAGGCTGGTGCGCCCTTCGAGCACCCGCTGCATGCCGTCGTCGAACATCGATGCCATGTGCGACTGCCGCACAAACGCCTGCAAGTCGTCTTTGGTGGGGCGTTTTATCATCAGCCGCTGCAGATCCTCGGTGGTTTCGATGATTTCATGAATCGCCATGCGTCCCCGGTAGCCGGAGTCGTAGCAAGCCTTGCAGCCGCGGCCGCGCGTGAGCCGCGCGCCCTCCGGCCAGCCGTACTGGGCCGCGAGCTCTGGCGGCGGCAACGAGGTGGTCTTGCAGGAGGGGCACACCTGCCGCAACAGCCGCTGCGCCACCACCCCCAGCAGCGCGGAGGACAGCAGATAGGGCTCGACGCCCATGTCCATGATGCGCACCAGCGCGCCCACCGCGTCGTTGGTATGCAGCGTGGACAGCACCAGGTGTCCGGTGAGCGCGGACTGCACCGCGATGCGCGCCGTTTCCTGGTCGCGGATCTCGCCCACCATGATGATGTCCGGGTCCTGTCGCAGGACGTGCCGCAGCATTCTTGCAAAGCTGAGCCCGATCGCATCGTTGACCTGATTCTGGTTGATGATATCCATCTGGTACTCGACCGGGTCCTCGATGGTGACGATGTTCTTCTCGACGCCTTTCAGGAAATTGACCGCTGCATAGAGCGTCGTCGTCTTGCCGCTGCCGGTCGGCCCGGTGGCGAGGACCAGCCCGTAGCTGCGGCCGAGCAGTTTCTTGAACAGTTGCAGATTGTGCGGCAGCATGCCGAGTTTCTCGACATCGAGGATGGACTGGTTATTGTCCAGCACCCGCAGCACCACCTTTTCGCCGCCGACGCCCAGCAGCGAGCTGAATCGCAGGTCGACGCCGCGCCCCTGGGTCTTGATCTGTATGCGGCCGTCCTGCGGCAAGCGCCGTTCCGCGATGTCGAGTTTGGCCATCACCTTGAGGCGGGAGACGATCGCGGTGTGTATGTTGGTGCGAAGCGTCATCACCTCGTAGAGTATGCCGTCGATGCGAAAGCGCACCCCTGCCCGATCGCGGAAGCACTCGAAATGTATGTCGCTCGCGCCGTCGCGCACGGCGCGCTGGATCAACCCGTTCACCAGGCTGATGATGGGGCTGCCGCTGGCGAGCGCGTCGATGGCGTCGACGTCGGCCGCCGCCTGCTCGATCAGGGTGATGTCGGTCGGCAGATTCTCCCCGAGTTCAACCGAGAACTTGTCCTCGCCATAGGCGTTCACAAAGGCCTGCTCGATGTCGTTCTCGCGCGAAAGCACGAGGCGCAGCGTGCAGCCGGCGACCGATTCGATCTCGTCGAGGTCCGGGATGGCCATCGGGTTCGCGGTTGCGAGGGTCAACCTGTTGTGAACCTTGAACATCGGCAGCACCTTCAGCCGCCGCGCAGTTTGTTCCGGGATCAGGGATATCGCCTGCGGGTCGTACAGCCCCGGCCTCAGTTCGAGGTAGGGAAACCCGGTTTGACGACTCAGGCCCAGCAATAGATCGGCTTCGGACAGCTGCTCCCTCTGGATCAGGATCCGGCCAAGGTGCTTGCCGCCGGCCACTTGCGCCGCAATCGCCGCCGACAATTGATCCTTGCTCACCACACCCATCTCGAGCAGAATATCGCCGAGCCGCCTGCGCGCCGTCGATTGCGGTCCCTCCGCGCCGCGATGCACCGGGGAGTGCACCGGCTGCGGACCGGAATCCGACGCGACGCCGATCGCGGCAATGCCGTTCGCCACCAGGACGTCCCTGACCAGGGCCGATGCATGGGCGTACTCGAGGCTGCCTCCCAGCGCGCGCAGCTTCGTATTGGCCTCGAGAATGATCTCGAGCGCCCTGCCCCCAAGCAGCGCCACCCGCTCCAGGTCCAGCACCACACCGATGCGGTTGGAGCGGACGCAGGTGTCGATTGCTTCGGCGAGCGCGCTCTCGCCCGCCTCGTCCGCAAGCGAGCCCGCGGGGGCGACGTAGGTCAGGCCGCCGAAGTTGTTGATGCGCGCGACGGCTTGCGTCATGTCAGCCGGCTGCCGGTTTGTCGCGCCGGATTTCAAACCGCTTCAACCACTCGGGCTCGGCGGCGCAGATCGTCTTGAACGCTTCGATTATGTCCGGATCGAGCTGCGTGCCGGAAACACGTTCGATCTCGGCCATTGCCGCCTCGTGCGATCTTCCGGCGCGGTAGGCGCGCGAACTCGTGATCGAGTCGTAGGTGTCGGCCACGGCCATGATGCGCGCATGCAACGGGATTCTCTTGCCTTTCAGTCCGTGAGGATAACCCTTGCCGTCGAACATTTCCTGGTGGTGGCGCGCCCCGGGAACCGCGCCTTTGAGCTGATCGATGTGGCGCAGGATCTCGTAACTGCGCTCCGGATGCACCTTGATGAACATGTATTCGTCCTTGGTCAGCCGGCTCGGCTTGCACAGGATCGCGTCCGGAATCCCGATCTTGCCGACGTCGTGCAGCAGCGAGCCCCAGTGCAGATCGACCAGTTCGTCCGCTTCCAGGCCGAGCAGCCTGCCCATTTCCATCGACAGGAAATTGACGCGCTCGCTGTGGCCCCGGGTGTAGGGGTCCTTCGCCTCGACCGCTTCGATCAGCGCCGCAGCCAGCTGCACGACGAACTTGTCGGAGTTGTGAATCAGGAGCAGGCTGTTCGCCATGCCCGCAATCCGGCTCGCCACCACTTCCCCGAGATGGCGGTCGCTGTTCGAGAATGGCCGCTTGTGCATGTGGTTGAGCAGCACCATCATCGCGTCCACCGTGCTCGGGCCGCGAATCGGGCAGGCGAGAACGCGAAAGGGCATATCGGTAAAAATGTAAGCGCGGCGCTTGTCGCCGGCCTCGTTGAGCACAAGGGTCTCGCCCGAGGACTTGACGAAGCGGTACAGGTCGCCGCGCGTCTCGACCATCACCAGGTCGAGATTGGGGATTTCCTTGCTGAGCGAGGTCGCGTAGATGCACAGGTTGTCCTCAGGACGCACGTACGCCGCCACGTCGACGTTCAAGTGTTTCGCGGTTGAGCGCAGTATCTTCGTGAACAGATCCGAATCGCCGCCCAGCTGGGCCCGGATGTCCTCGTCCATCGCATAGACAAGATGCAGTTCCTCGTAGGACTCGGCCAGTTGCTCGCTGATCAGCAATGTATCGGAGATGCGCGCCGCGTCTTCGCTGATCCCGCCGGCGAGGTCCTCCAGCGCGTCGGCCAGGCGGTCGCTCTCCAGGGGCTTTTCCACCGCGCCGTCGCCGGGCGCGCTCACCGCCGCCCAGCCCCAGGTCGCCGTGTTTTCCTGACACAGCGGCCGGTAAAAAACCGCCGTGTCCCCGGCAAGCTCCATGCGGTTCACCCCGCTGCCGTTCTCGCGTGGCGCCTGGGCCAGTCGCCGCCCCAGTTCCGCGTCGGCTGCGCCCTCGCATCCCCACACCGGCGCGCCTTCGGCATCCACGATCTTGATCGGGCAGTCGTGCCCGACCAGCAGGTTGAACCAGCGCTGGTAGCGCGCGAAGTCGATCTCGCGCAGCACCGACTCAGCCATTGTCGCCTCCCGCGCCCGCCTGCTGGTCCGCGAACAATTGATCCAGCTGGACGATCAGCTTGCGCATGCTGAGCGGTTTCTCCAGGAAGGTAGTGTTGCGCATCGCCGCCGTCCATTGCCGGTGCTCGATGTCGGTCATCGAGGTCATCACCATGATCGGAAACGTCCGCTCGGGCATCTCCCGCTGCAGCGCCTCGCACAGCTGCTCGCCGGTCATGTTCGGCATCTGGATGTCGGTCAGCAGCAGGTCGGGCGGGTTCTCGCGGATGGCCTCGAGCGCCTTCTGCCCGTTCCTGACGATCTGCACTTGGTAGCCCGCGCGCTCCAGGAACTGCGTGATCACGCGGATCATGTGCGGCTCGTCGTCTGCGATCAGGATACGCTTCGGTTTCATGCGGCTTCCAGTTTCTCGAGTTGCGCCTGTTGCAGGGGCAAGCGGATGGTGAATCGCGACCCCTTGCCGAGTTCGCTGCTCACGCTGACGCTGCCGTGGTGAAGCTCGACGATTTGTTTGGCGAGGTACAGGCCGAGTCCGTGCCCGCTGCGCTCGAGAACCTGGTCGCTGTCGCCGCGGTAGTACTTGTCGAACACCTTGGCGCAGTCCGCCGCTGAAATTCCGATGCCTTGATCGTTGGTCACGATTTCGAGTTCGTCCGCATCGTTCTCCTCCGCGCTCAGCGTCACCGCGCCGCCGGCATGACTGTACTTGATCGCGTTGCTGACAATGTTGTCCAGGGCAATGCGGAACATGTCCTTGTCCAGCCGCGCGGGGCGCAGATTGGTCGCCGTTTTCAGCTTCAGCGACACGTTCCTCGACTCCGCCCGGGTGCCCATCGTCTTGACGGTGTCGTTCAGCAGGTCCTGGACATTCACGCGATGGCGGGTGAGCGGCATGGTGCCGGACTCCAGTCTGGAAATGTTGAGCATGTTCTGGATCAGGGTGTTTGCACGCTCCACTTCGTCGCGTATGACATTGACCGCATTCACCCGCTCCGCGTCCGCCAGGGTGGCGTAATCAAGCAGCAGTTCGCTGTAGGCCGACAGGGTGGCGAGCGGCGTCTTCAGCTCGTGCGAGACGCGGCTTACGAAATCCAGGCTCGTCTGCCTGGCAAGAAATTGCTGGCTGATGTCGCGGAACACCATCAGCATGCCGAACAAGGTGTCGTTGTCGCGCGGCGAGAACAGCGGATAGGTCCACACCGCGATCCTGCGATCGGGTTGTTCCTGCGGTGAATACTCGAAGTTCTCCGCCTGCATGGCCGCGCCGCCCTCGGCCTTGATCTGCAGCAGGAATGCCAGGACATCCTTGTGCCTGCACCACTTCTCCGGCTCCTTGCCGATCAGTTCCTCCCGGCTCACGCCGAGAATCGGCGTGACCTTCGGATTGGCGAACACGGGGACGCAGGTTTCATCGACTACCAGCATCCCGTCCGGAACGGCGTTCAGAACGGCCTCGGTTTTTTCATGCTTGTAGGACAGCAGATGGCCCGCTGCCTGGGCATCGAGGCGCTGCTGTTGCGACTCGTGCACCTTGTTCTCGACCAGCGCCATGAACGCGTCGAAGCGCTGCGTGAATTGGCGCAGATCGAAACCCTTCCCAAAGCGGCCCCCCGGCGGGCCGTAGGCCGCCGACGCTTCCTCGATGCGTTCGCTCAGCGCGGCGAGCGGCCGGATCTCCCGCCTGATCATGAACACCGACAGGGCGGTCAGCAGAAAGATCGGCAACGCCATCACCGCGACCGCGGAAAGATCGGCGAAAGGCATGAACTTGGGCCGGTCGTAGTAGCCGACCCTGACGTAGCCTTCGAGTTCGCCCTGCGTCAAGACCGGGCCGAAGAATTCCCGGATCTTGCGCCCGTCCCCGGGAGACGTCAGTAAATGCTCGCCAAACCAGGACGCGGGCTCCGCCGGCATGGAAGCCGCCGGGACGATGGTCCCCGGGGAAGCGATTTCGAAAAGCTTGGCGCCCGATTTCGAGACGACCAGGCCATAGGCGAACGCATCGCTGCGTTGAACGCCGGCGAGCGTGCTCAGCAGGCTCGTCGCTCCAGCTGCGGGCGCGAGCCGCGGCATTTCGACCAGCGACAGCGCCCGAACCATGGCGACCCCGCGAATCCTGATGTTGTCGCGATGTACCCTGACCTGATGCCAGTCCAGCAGTGCGACGATCAGACCGGCGACGAGCACGCCTGCGACCAGCATGACGGCGCCGAAGCGGTCATGCTTCA
>Ga0156177_1095_pt4 | contig 26242 bp, 30 predicted proteins | sample RifCSPlowO2_12_FD_107830 | JGI IMG/M metagenome (GOLD analysis project Ga0156177, IMG submission 107830) | Betaproteobacteria bacterium RIFCSPLOWO2_12_FULL_64_23
GCGTCTCATGCGATGAATGTCAACAGGCCCTAAGCATTGCCCTGTAGCGCTTGCGCGCCAACTCGATCTCTGCTTTCGGCGTCTTCTGTGCCTTCTTCTGGAAGGCGTGAAGCACGTAGATCGCCTCCGAGAACTTGGCTACGTAGATGACGCGAAAAGCGCCGCTGTCCTCGCGCATCCGAATCTCGCTGACCCGCAGGCCGATAGATGGCATCGGCTTGCAGTCGGTTGGTTCCAGTCCTTCCTGAACCCGTGCAAGCTCGCGACCGCTGCGCTGCTTCGCAACTTCCGGGAATCGCCGTATCGCCTCACGGCTATCTCCGGTCCATTCTATCGGTTTCCTTCGAATTATATCCATTTTGATAAGTCCAGGGAAACTTTTCAATCAGCGGTCATTATGCCGTGTACCTACTTCCTCGCCACATGAATGCAGCCTCTTGGGTCGGCGCGGATTATCTGACGGCAACGGAAACGAGATCGCTATCACTGCATGGCCACACGCTGCCGACTGTTCGCCCGTTGAGCTCTACGCGCCAGTCCTCGATACGCGGCTTGGGCTGAATAAGTTCGATCTTCATCCTGCCAATTTGCCGGGGTACGCGATACCCCCAAACCAGGGGCCGATACCCCGAAGAACACCCCCGCATATCCCCGGATTGCGATCGCACGCTGCGGACTACTTCGGAGAAGAAAAAGGCCATAAGTCTTGCGCTTACTTAGACTTACGGCCTCTATCGGACTATTTAATGGTGCCGGGTAAAGGATTCGAACCCTCGACCGTCGCATTACAAATGCGCTGCTCTACCAACTGAGCTAACCCGGCATGCGCGACCATTATACGCGGGAGATCGCGGACATCCGTCCCCCGCCGGCCGCGCCTCGCGGCGCAGCGGAACGCCTTACTTCACCCGCCGCAGCGAAGGCTTGCCTGAGGGCCGCGGCGGCCCGGGTGGCGTTTCATCGCTGCCGTCGGCCTCGGCCGGCGGGGCCGAAGCGGCCGCATCCGCCGCAATGACCTCGAACGACAAGCCCTGGCCGTTCTCGCGCGCATAGATCGCGGACACCGCGCCGACCGGGATCGAGATTTCGCGCCCCGCGCTGTTGAAGCGGGCGGAGAATTCGATCAGATCATTGCCCATCTTGAAACGTTCCACGGCGACCGGGCCGATGTTGAGCACAATCTGGCCGTCCTTGACGTACTCCATCGGCACGCGCGTGCGCGCATCCACCGTTACCGTAAGATAAGGCGTGTAACCGCAGTCCACGCACCAATCGTAGATGGCGCGCATCAGGTAAGGTTTGTTGGAGGGCTCGGACATATGCGGAAGGCGGATCCTTCGTCGCCGGACTGCTTTGAATGACCCCTATCGGGTCACTTCCGCATCACCTTTTCGGATGGCGTCAGCGCCTCGATGAACGCCGGGCGGGAGAACAGCCGCTCGGCGTATTTCATCAGCGGCGCGGCCGGCTTGCCCAGGGAGACGCCGTAGTGATTCAGGCGCCACAAGAGCGGCGCAATCGCCACATCGAGCATGGAGAATTCATCGCCCAGCATGTATTTCTGCTTGACGAAGATCGGCGCGAGCTCCGTCAGCCGGTCGGCCACATGCGAGCGCGCCTTTTCCTGCTGCTTGACCGTGCCGTCCTCGAGGATGTCGATGCGGCTGAACAGCTCCACCTCGAAATTGTAGAGCAGCAGCCGCGCGCGCGCGCGCATCACCGGGTCGGGCGGCATCAGTTGCGGGTGCGGGAAGCGCTCGTCGATGTATTCGTTGATGATGTTCGACTCGTACAGGACCAGGTCGCGCTCGACCAGCACCGGCAAGCGGTTGTAGGGATTCATCACCGCGATGTCCTCCGGCTTGTTGAACAGGTCGACGTCGATGATCTGAAAGTCCATGCCCTTCTCGTACAGCACGATGCGGCAGCGCTGGGAAAAGGGGCAGGTCGTGCCGGAATATAGGTTCATCATGATAAATTTGTATCCAAGTGGTGGGCGCAATGGGGAACGGTCGTTGGGCGGTGCGGGCGCGACGCCCGTCATTCACCACCCTTTACCACGGCCGGATTAATGCACGTCTTTCCAGAACTCCCTTTTCAGAAGATAGGCCAGCGGCCACAAAGCGAGCAGGAACAGCAGCACGAAAATGCCGATCTGCTTGCGGCTGGTGGCCGCCGGCTCGCCCATGTAGACCAGAAAGTTGACCAGATCGGCCACGGTTTCGTCGTACTGCACCGGCGTCAGGCTGCCCGGCTTCACCATTTCGTACTTGACCGCCCTGGCCGCGCCGCCGTGGCTGTCTTTGCCCTCGCCGCCCCTCGCCGCTTGCTCGACGCGCACGCGCTCGCCCTGCAACTGCCACATGGGATTGGGCATACCGACGTTTTCGTACACGGTGTTGTTCCAGCCCGTGGACCGGGCCGGGTCCCGGTAGAACCCGCGCAGGTAGCTGTAGAGCCAATCGGCGCCGCGCGCACGCGCGATCACCGACAGGTCGGGCGGGGCGGCGCCAAACCATTTCCTCCCGTCCTTCTTGGTCATGGAAACGTTCATCAGATCGCCCACTTTGCTGCCGTCGAAAATGAGATTGTCCGTGATCTGCGACTCGTTCAGTCCCAGCTCCATCAAACGGTTCCAGCGCATCAGCGAGGCGCTGTGGCAGTTGAGGCAGTAGTTGGCGAAGGTGCGCGCGCCTCGCTGCAGGCTGACCACGTCGGCCGGGTTGATCGGGGCCGCGTCCAGCCGCACGCCACCCTCGGAAGCCATCGCCGCAGGCAATACAAACAGGAGCGCAGGCGATACAAACAGGGCCGCGGGCGACGCGATGAGAGCCACCGCCGGTAACAACAGGCTTGCAATGAGATTCCTCATTAGTGGGTCACCCTTTCCGGTTCGGGTTTGGTCCTGTCCACCTTGGTGTACCAGGGCATCAGGATGAAGAACAGGAAGTAGATTACCGTGCAGATGCGCGCCGCCACCGTCGCGCGGTCGGCGTTGCCGAGCCACCCGCCGAACTGGCCCCATACCGTGATGGTTTCGGTGCCGAGGTAGCCAAGGATGAGGAACACAATCACGAAGGCGCTAAGCGCGACCTTGAAATGCGTGCCGCGGTAACGGATCGACTTCACCGCGCCGCGGTCCAGCCAGGGCAGCAGAAACAGCACCATCACCGACACCCCCATCGCCACCACGCCGGGGAACTGCGAATTGAACATCGGCGGCACCGCGCGCAGGATGGAGTAATAGGGAGTGAAGTACCACACCGGCGCGATATGCGCCGGCGTCTGCAGCGGATTGGCCGGAACGAAGTTGTTGTATTCCAGGAAGTAGCCGCCCATCTCCGGCGCGAAGAACATGATGATCACAAACACAATCAGGAACACCACCACGCCGAGGATGTCCTTCACCGTGTAGTAGGGATGAAACGGGATGCCGTCGAGCGGCACGCCATTGGCGTCTTTGTGCTTGGTGATCTCGATGCCGTCCGGATTGTTCGAGCCGACCTCGTGCAGGGCCAGAAGATGCGCCATCACCAGCCCCAGCAACACCAGCGGCATTGCGATCACGTGCAGGGCGAAGAAGCGGTTGAGCGTCGCATCCGAAATGACGTAGTCGCCGCGGATCCACAGGGAAAGATCCGGGCCGATGAAGGGGATAGCGGAGAACAGGTTGATGATCACCTGCGCGCCCCAGTAGGACATCTGCCCCCAGGGCAGCAGATAGCCGAAAAAGGCTTCGCCCATCAGCACCAGGTAAATCAGCACGCCGAAAATCCAGATCAGCTCGCGCGGCTTACGGTGGGAACCGTACAGCACCGCGCGGAACATGTGCAGATAGACGCAGATGAAAAAGGCCGAGGCGCCGGTCGAGTGCATGTAGCGGATGAACCAGCCGCCCGGCACCTCGCGCATGATGTATTCCACCGAGGCGAACGCCAGGTTCGCGTCCGGCTTGTAGTTCATGGTGAGAAAAATGCCGGTCACGATCTGGATCGCCAGCACGAGCATGGCCAGCGAGCCGAAGTAGTACCAGAAGTTGAAATTCTTCGGCGCGTAATACTCCGTCAGATGCGCCTTCCAGGTCGATATCAGGGGAAAGCGCTGATCCACCCAGGTAAGCGCGCCGTCGAGCGCGACCGAGCCGGTTCCGGTAACGGGGGGTTTTTCTGCGGCGGCCATGCGTCATGCCCCTTTCTTGTCGTCGCCGATGAGAATGCGGGTATCGGACAGATAGATATGTTGCGGCACCTCGAGGTTCACCGGCGCCGGCGCGCCTTTGTATACCCGCCCGGCAAGGTCGAACTTGGATCCGTGGCAGGGACAGAAAAAACCGCCGGTCCAGTCGCCGCCCATTTCCGCCTTGTCCTCGGCCGGTTTGGATTGCGGCGAGCAACCGAGGTGGGTGCAGATGCCCACGAGCACCAGCACCTCGGGCTTGATCGAGCGGAATTCGTTTTTCGCGTACTCCGGCTGCATCGGCACATCGGAGCCCGGATCGGACACCTTGCTATCGACGCTCGCCACGCCGTCGAGCATTTCCTTGGTGCGGCGTACTATCCATACCGGCTTCGAGCGCCATTCCACGGTCATGATCTGGCCCGGCTCGAGGGTGCCAATGTCGGCTACGACCGGCGCGCCGCCCGCCTTGGCGCGCTCCGATGGCAGCCAGCTTGCGGCAAACGGCACAGCCGCGGCCACACCAGCGGCACCGCCCGCGGCACAGCTAGCAATCACCAGATTGCGCCGGCTCGTGTTCACTTGCTTATCGTCGCTCATTCAAGGTTCCTCGATATACAAGATTCTGCTATATGCAAAAGCCGATGATTATACCTGAAAGTGCCGGCTGGATTAAAGTTTTATGCGCTAACACACTGAAATGGATGAAGAAAATCTACCTCGGTTCCAACCAGGCGCGGAACCGGCTTCATGCCGGATTTTGAATGTCGGCGAATCTTTGCTTCACGCCCGAGCGCGGCGCCAGATGCGCCTGCTGCTCCGAGATTTCCCCGCGCGCTTCCACCTGCAGCCCGTTTGGGCAATAATTCGGGAATCGGGAGACCTCCGACAGGCCGTCTGAGTAACGGTTCAGTTCCTCGCGCTGCATTGCGGCACCCATCGCATAGGCCAGCGGGAATTGCACCCGCGCACACGCCGGCATGTCACCTGCCCAACATAGCGGACTGGTTGCAACTTGGATTTTGCAACGGGCCGATCCGGGGGAGCATGCGGGGAGGTAGCCCCTCATCTCGTAACGAAAGCAAGGACACGCACCCGATGTACCGACTCTGGCTGACCTTTGCGCAGACGGCCACCATCTGCCTCGCCCTCCTGTTCGTCGTTGCTACGCTCAAGCCTGAATGGCTGCCGGGCAAGCCCGCGGTCCCGGTCCAGTTGAACCAGGCAGCAGCGCCGGCCGGGACCAGCACCGGTGACAAAGCCGCCTCCTACAGCGATGCGGTACGCAGGGCTGCGCCGGCCGTGGTGAGCATCTTCACCAGCAAGGAAGTGAAACGGCCGCGCAACCCCTTCCTCAACGATCCCCTGTTCCGCCATTTCTTCGGCGAGCGCTTCGAGGACGAGGCGCAGCGCGCCTTCAGCCTGGGCTCGGGCGTCATCATCAACGCCCAAGGTTACATTCTGACCAACCAGCACGTGGTCGAGGCCGCGGACGAAATCGAGGTGGCGCTCCCCGACGGCAAAAGACTTGTCGCCAAGGTGGTGGGCAACGATCCCGAAACCGACCTCGCCGTATTGCATGTCGACGCGCAGAACCTGCCGGCCATCACGCTGGCTCAGGCGGAAAACCTGAGAGTCGGCGACGTGGTGCTGGCCATCGGCAACCCGCTCGGCGTCGGCCAGACGGTGACCATGGGCATCGTTTCGGCGCTCCACCGGACCGGCCTGCGCATCAACACGTTCGAGAATTTCATCCAGACCGACGCCGCGATCAACCAGGGGAATTCGGGCGGCGCGCTGATCGACGCGACCGGAAACCTGGTCGGCATCAACACCGCGATATTGTCGCAATCCGGCGGCTCCATCGGCATCGGCTTCGCCATTCCGGTTTCCACCGCCAAACAGGTGATGGAGCAGTTGATCGAAACCGGCGCCGTCACGCGCGGCTGGGTCGGCGTGGAATTGCAGGAAATCACGCCGGAGCTGACCGACTCGTTCAAGCTCGCCACCACCGCCGGGGTGCTGGTCGCCGGGGTGCAGCGCGGCAGCCCCGCCGACCGCGCCGGCATCAAGCCCGGGGACATCGTGGTCACGGTGGACGGCAAGCCGGTGCGCGATCCGGATTCCATGCGCAACCTGATTGTCGCGCTGGCGCCGGGCAAGCAGACCACGCTCGGACTGAAACGCGGCCAGAGCGAGTTGGAATTGCAGGTGCAGGTGGGCAAGCGGCCCGGCGTGAATCGGCCGCGCGAGTAAACAGTAACAATCCGAATCCCGCAGAGTTGCGATTTTGCGCGGACGAAAAGCCGTCCGCGCGGATCGTCGATTGCGTACGGACGATGAACCCGTCCGTACGCAATCGACGATCTTGCATAAGAACCCACGCCGTGCTTGCTTTTAACTATAACCGTGTTTTCCGTACGGATGCGCTTTTCATCCGTACGGAAAACACGGTTGGCGCGCGCAGCGCGCAATGGCCGTTCGTGACATGCAACGGCGCTTAAGACGCCGCAGCCAACGACTCAGGGCGCCAGAAACTCCTCCACCAGCCCGATCTGCCCCGGCACATTGAGCGCGGGCGCATGGCCGCAACCGGCGATCTCCGCCAGGCGCGCCCGCGGGCCGCGCTCACGCATCGCCTGCGCCGTCTCGGCGAGCAGCAGATCGGAATCCGCGCCGCGCAGGCACAGCACTGGAATGTCGATTGCGTCGTACTCCGGCCACAGGTCGTAGTCGTGCGGAAAATTGATGAACTGCCGCACCATGTTCGGATCGTAATGCGGCGTAACGCGGCCGTCGGGCAGGCGCCTCACCGAGGTCTCGGTGAGCTTGATCCACTCGCACTCGGTGAGCATGCCGTAAGGCGCATAGATCCGGCGGAAATAGGCTTCGAGCTCGCTCACTCTGGAAAACGCCGCCGCGTTGCCGGCATAGCTGCGGATGCGCTCGATCGCGGCGCCCGCCAGCTGCGGGCCGTTGTCGTTCAGCACCAGCTTGTCGATGCGGCCGGCAAGCGCGCCATCCTTGCGGCTCGCAAGCTTGATGCCTATCGCCCCGCCCATCGAAGTGCCGACCCAGTGCATGCGCCCGATGCCGAGCGCGTCGCAGAACGCCGCGGCCAGGCGCGCATAGAACGCGAGGCAGTATTCCGCGTCGGGCGCCGGACTCCACTGCGACAGCCCGCGGCCGATGGTGTCCGGACAAATCACGCGGTAGCGCCGCGCGAGCGCTGCGGCGATGTCGTCGAAATCGCGCCCGGTGCGCGCGAGGCCATGCCACATGACGATGGTTTTATCGTTGCCGCGGCCCCACTCGGTGTAATGCAGCTCGCGCTCGAGCACCGTGATGTAACGGGAAGCGATGGTCATTTCCCCGCCCTCAGCTTGCCCACGATGCCGGCGGGAAAGCGGTACACGCTGAGGATGAACAGTATCCCCAGCCACAGCAGCCAGCGGTCCGGGTGCACCAGGTTGGGCAGGAGCGGTATTCCGACAGCCGCATCGCTGGCGAGCTTCATCAGATCCTGCAGGTAGTTTTGTGCGATGACGAACAGTGTCGCTCCGACCACCGCGCCGTACATGGTCCCCATGCCGCCAATCACGACGATCAGCAGGATGTCGACCATGATGTCGAACGACAGCGTGGTGTCGGGTCCGGCGTAGCGCAGCCACAGCGCATACAGAATGCCGGCGGCGCTGGCCGCGAGCGCCGCCACACAGTTGGCGACGCTGCGATAGATCACGCTGCGGTAACCGATCGCCTCGGCACGGAAATCGTTCTCGCGGATCGCCTGCAGCACGCGGCCGAAAGGCGAGTTCACCACCCGCAACAGCGCCAGGAACAGCATCGCCGCGCCAAAGAACACGACGTAATAGGAAACGATTTTGCCGTTGATTTCGACGCCGAACAGCGGCGTCTCGAACAGCTTTGTGCCCGGCAGCAGCAATTCGGGCAACTTGTAGGTGAGCCCGTCCTCGCCCCCGGTAAACCCGGACAGCTGCGACGCGAGAATGGCGAAAAACGTGGCCACCGCGAGCGTGATCATGGCGAAGAATATGGTCTTGACCCGCAGCGACAGGATGCCGATCAGCAGCGACAGCAGCGCCGAGCAGACGAGCGCAGCGAGGCTGCCCAGGGCGAGGCTGCCCCAAGTCGGGCCCAGCCTGGAAGCGGCGATGGCAATGCCGTAGGCGCCGATGCCGAAAAACATGGTGTGTGCGAACGAGACGATGCCGGTGTAGCCGAGCAGCAGGTCATAGCTCGCCACCAGCAGGATGAACACGCACACCTTGGCCGCGACGTCGAGCGAGCGCGTCCCCGGAAACACAAAGGGCGCGAGCGCGAGGCCAGCGAGGATCAGCAGCAGCACGACGGTGAGCGCGCGGCTGCGTGGGTAATCGCCGGATAGAAGCTGCCGTATCAAGACTACCTCTTCGCCACCGGATACAGGCCCTGCGGCCGCCACAGCAGGATCAGCACCATCAGCAGGATGTTGGAGCCCAGAGCGATCTTGGGCGCGAGAAAGCCGACGTAGTTCGCCACCAGGCCCACCAGCAGCGCGCCGATGAAGCAGCCGCCGACCGAACCCAGGCCGCCGATGATGATGACGATGAATATCAGGATCATCACCTGCATGCCCATGGCCGAGTTGACCGTCTCCTGGTACAGCGCCCACATCACTCCGCCCAGGCCTGCGAGCGCGGAGCCTGCGGTGAACACCCCGATGAATACGCGGCGGATGCGGTAGCCCAGTGACTCCACCATTTCGCTGTCCTCGACCCCGGCGCGGATCAGCAGGCCGACGCGGGTGCGGTTGAGCACCAGGAACATGGCGGCGAATACGGCGAGCCCGACAATTACCGCGAGCACCCGGTATTTCTCGATGGCGATGTCGCCGAAGATAAAACTGCCGCGCAGCGTCGCCGGTTTGGACAAAGCAATGATGTCCGGACCCCAGATGACGTGGATCGACTGCTCGGCCACGATCAGTCCGCCCATGGTGATCAGGATCTGCTTCAAGTGCTGGCCGTATACGGGCTTGATGATCACGCGCTCGAAGGCGAGGCCGAGGGCCCCGGTCACTGCCATTGCGGCGAGGATCGCCGGCAGCAGCGCCGCAAGATTCATCCACAGGCTGTCCGTCTGGGTCCACCCGGCGAGTGGGAGCAGCACGCTGGTGGCGACGAAGGCGCCGATGGTGATGAAGGCGCCATGAGCGAAGTTCATCACGTCCATCAGACCGAACACCAGGGTCAGCCCCGAAGCCATGATGAATATCATCATTCCCATGGCGAGGCCGGCGACGGTGAGCGTGACCCAGGTCGGCAGGCTGGGAATCAGCGGCAGCGCCGCCAGCGCGATCACCGGGATCAACGCGAGCGGAATCTTGTCCGGACCGGGCACGCGCAGCGCGTCTTTGGTTTGGCTCATTGATGCGCGTCCAAAGACAGGCCGAGGAGCTTCTGCTGCTGCGCCTCGTCATCGGCCAGTTCGCGCATGCTGCCGCTATGCACGATACGACCGGAATCCATGACCGCGACCGTATCGCCGAGCGCACGCGCGAAATCGAAGTTCTGTTCCACCAGCAGGATCGTGGTGTCGGTCCGTTTCAATTCGCGAAACGCCTCGACCATGTGTGCAATGATCGAAGGCGCCAGGCCCTTGGTCGGCTCGTCGACGAGCAGCAGCTTTCTCGGTTCGATGATGGCGCGCGCGATGGCGAGCATCTGCTTTTGTCCGCCGGAGAGGTGGCCGGCGGGGAGATGCCAGAATTTCTTCAGCGCCGGAAGAAACCCGAACATCCAGTCCAGGCGCCGCGTGTCGATCGGCCCCTCGCGCGCCGCCAGCGTCAGGTTCTCGCGCACCGTGAGTCCGGCGAAAATGCCCATGGATTCGGGCACGTAGCCGATGCCGAGCTGCGCCACCGCCGGCGTCGAACGGCTGCTGATGTCGGCGCCGTCGAAGTCGATGCGCCCGGCGGAGGCCTTCCACAATCCCATGATGGTGCGCAGGCAGGTGGTCTTGCCGGCGCCGTTCCGGCCCAGCAGCACAGTGAGTCCGCCGTGCGGCACGACGAAATCGACGCCTTGCAGGATATGGTAATGACCGATGTGGGTGTTGACTCCGGCAAGCGCGAGCAGATTACTCATGTCCGGCCAGCCCCAGATAGGCCTGCCGCACGATCGGCGAGGCGATTACCCCGGCCGGCTCTCCGTCGGCGACGAGTTCACCCTGGTGCAGCACGATAATACGGTCGGCGAGCGACCTGACCACGTCCATTTTGTGCTCGACCAGCAGGATGGTCTTGTCCCCCTGGTTCTTGATCTCGTGGATCAACTCCAGGATCGCCGGCACCTCGTCCGCGCTCATGCCGGCAGTGGGTTCGTCGAACATGAACAGGTCGGGATCGAGCGCGAGCAGAATCGCCACCTCGAGCTTCCTCTGGTCGCCGTGCGCCAGCGCCGAGGCCAGGGTGTCGCGCCGGTCGGCCAGCTTGACACGGTGCAGACAATGCTCGGCGCGCTCGATGAGTTCGACATGGCCGTCCCAAACCGAGAACAGGTTAAGGCCCATGCCGGCGTGCGACTGCACCGCCAGGCGTACGTTTTCGAGCACGCTCAGTCGGGGAAACAGATTGGTGAGCTGGAACGCCCGCCCCATGCCGCGCCGGGTGCGCCGCGGTGCCGGCAGGTCGGTGATGTCCTCGCCGTAGAGTGTGACGCGGCCGCCCGTAGGCCGCAGCTGGCCGGAAATCAGATTGAAGTAGGTCGTCTTGCCGGCGCCGTTGGGCCCGACGATGGCGGTGAGCGTGCCCGGATGAAACGCGCAGGACACCTGGTTGACGGCAACGTGACCGCCGAAGCGGATGGTGAGGCCGTGCGTCTCAAGAACCGGATGTTCCCCGGAGCGCTGTTCGGACATGAATGAATTTCGATAGCGGAAACTATCCGCGGGATGAACGGCGCTCGCGTCCGTTCCATCCCGCGGAGTTAAACCGGCGCGGCAGCGTCCGGCTTTAACGCTTGTTCTGAATCGGCACGGACAGTTCGGAGGCGGGAATCTCGCGCACCAGTTCCAGCAGGTCCCACTCGTTCTTCTGGCTCTTCTTGATGCGGAAGTGATACATATTCTGCATCGCCTGATGGTCTTCCTTGCGGAAAGTCATCCTGCCCTTGGGCGTCTCGAACGACATGCCCTCCATGGCGGCGATCAGTTTCTCGGTGTTGGTGCTGCCCGCCTTCTTGATCCCTTCGACCACCGCAACCGCCGCGGCGAAGCCGCCCGCGGTGAAAAAATCCGGCGGTTGGCCATGGCGCTTCTCATGCTCCTTCACCAGCCAGTCGTTCATCGCGTTCTTGGGGAAGCCGTAGTAGTAATAAATCGCGCCCTCCGCGCCCGCATAGTCCTTCCAGGTCTTCAACACCGGCAGGATGTTGCCGCCCGGCGCGAGTTCGATGCCGTAGCGTTCCGGGTTCATCCCCATGAGCTTCACCATCGGATGCGCGCCGGCCCAGATGATCCCGAGCACCTTGCGCCCAGGCTTGTCCTTCAGCACCTCGAAGATGCGCTGCGCGGGAGCGGTAAAGTCGGTGGTGGCCGCCGGCGCGTATTCCTCATGGATGATCTTCGCCCTGGGGTTGGCCTTGGCCAGCGCCTCCTTGAACGCCTTGACCCCGTCGCGGCCGAAGGCATAGTCCTGCGCCAGCATCGCAATCGAGGCATCGCCGGTCAGCGTCGCCGCGCCGGCGACCGCATCCTGCGTCGAATTGCGCGAAGTGCGGAAAACGTAACGGTTCCACTTGTCGCCGGTGATGGAGTCGGCCACCGCCGGTTCGACCAGCAGCACCTTCTTGTATTCTTCTGCTACCGGCAGCATGGCCAAGCCGACGCCGGAGTTGACCGGACCGACCGCGATGTCCGCCTTGTCGTCGCCGTAGGCGGCGGCGAGCTGCGCCTTGCCCACGTCCGGCTTGCTCTGGGTGTCCTTTTCGATTACGACGAGCTTGCGCCCAAGCAGCTCCATCTTGCCGCCGGTAGCGTACTCCAGCCCCATGGTAAAGCCGATGCTCGACTGCTTGGCGTAGGCCTCGAGCGGCCCGGTCTTGTCGTACACGTGCGCGATCTTGATGTCCTGCGCCGACGCGAAGCCGGCGCCTAGGGCGAGTGCGAAGCCGGCGATTACTGAATGTCTGATCTGCATGATTCCTCCTCTGTATCGTCTGAGTACTGAAACCGCATCGACGGGAAACCCTGCGTTCCCGGCGCAATGCTACCGGAACCGAACCCCATCGTGCCCGCATAGTTCCGCCCTTTCACCCCCCGAAAGGGTGGAAAATGCACAATATGGTCAAACGCCGCCTGCCCACCCCCCCGCTGACCAAGCTGGTCCCACCCTCGAGCGAGGCCCTGCTGCTCGCGCGGCCGGAGGTGCTGGCCGGGTTCTGCAACCTGCGCGCAAACAAGCTGGCGCTGGTCACCGCCCCCAGCGGCTCGGGCAAATCGACCCTGATGTCGCAGGGCTACCTGGCGCTCGCGGCCCAGGGCATGGACGTGTGCTGGCTGTCGCTGGATGCCTCGGACAACGACGTGCAGCGCTTTTGCGCGAGCCTGATCGCAGCGGTGCAGCGCGCGCGCCCGGCGGCCGGGGGCGACGCCTACGAGATGATGCGCTCGGCGGCGCGCGTGCCGCTGCAGGAGGTGATGGCGAGCCTGATCAATGACCTCACCACCAGCGCCGCCCCGCTGGCGATCTTCCTCGACGACTTCCAGGAAATCACCGATGGCGCGGTGCAAGCCGCAGTCAGCTACCTGCTGCAGTATTCTGCCGCCAGCATCCACCTCGCAATCGCCAGCCAGAGCCAGCCGCCGCTGGCGATCGCGCGCCTGCGTGCGCGCGGCGCGGTGCTCGAACTGGGTTTTGCCGAGCTGCGCTTTTCGCCGCTGGAGATCCGCAACTATCTGCGCGGGCTGAAACAGCTCAAAGTGTCGGAGGCGCAGATCGGCATGCTGGCGGAGCAGACCGAAGGCTGGATCGGCGGCCTGCAGCTCGCCACCATCGCTTTGGCGCAGCGCGCGAGTGCCGCCCCGCCGCTGGCTCTGGATGCGGGCGAGCGCCCGGGGGTCGCCAGTTTCGCCGACTACCTTCTCGAAGACATCGTGTCGCGGCAAACGCCTGCGCTGCGCCAGTTTCTCAATCGCACCGCGGTGCTCGATCAGTTCAGCGTGCCGCTGGCCAATGCGCTCACCGGACGGCGCGACAGCCACGCGCGCATCGGCGAACTGGAGCGGGCCAATCTGTTCATCCTGCGCCTGGACCAGGACCGTATCTGGTATCGCTACCATCACTTGTTCTCGGCCTTTCTGCGCCAGCGCCTGAAGGCGAGCGACCCGGAGTTGCTGAAATCGCTGTATCAGCGCGCCTGCGACTGGCTCGCCACCAACGACCTGCCGGCGGAGGCGCTGCGCTACGCCCTGCGCGGCGGGCTGTACGGGCCGGCGGTGCGGCTGCTCGAGCGCCACGGCCGCAACCTGCTGCGCGAAGGCAACCTGAAGGAACTGCACACCTGGCTGGAGGCGCTGCCGCGCACGGCGGTCGCGCGTTCGACCAGGCTGTGCGTGCTTGAAGCCTGGACGCATCTGTACCTCGGCGACGCGCTCGCTGCGATCCGCTCGATTCGCGCCGCCGAGCTGGCGATCGAGCGCACCGGCCCGGGCAGGCGCGCCGCCGCGGAGTTGCCGACCCTGCGCGCCGAGTTGCAGATCCTGCGCACCATGAGCGGGGTGACGCGCTACGACCTGCCCGATGTCAGCGGACTCAAAGCCGAGCTGCCGCAGGCGTTCGGACCCGAGGATCCGCTGCAGCGCGCTTATGCCCACGTGGTGCTGGGTTATGCCGAGCGCCTGGCCGGCCGGCTGGAAGGCGCGCGCGGGCAATTCACCGAGGCGGTGCGCATCTCCGACGCGAGCGAGGAAACGGTGGTGAACCTGATGGCTCGCTACAACATTGCCATTGTCGACTACCTGCGCGCGCGCCCGGACATCGCGGCCGGCGAGCTCGAGTACTGGCTGCGCGATACCCGCAACCGGCGCTGGCTCAGAACCGGCAGTGCCTGTTTCCTGCGCGTGGCCCTGGCGATCATGCGGCTCGAGGTGAACGATACTGCAGCGGCACTGGCCGAGCTGGGCGAAGCCATCGACCTGCTCGACTCCACGCAGACCTACGCCTTCGTCGGCGTGGCCCAGGTGATCCGCGCGCAGGTGCTCTCGCTGCTGGGCGAGGACGCCGCCGCCGAGGCCGACCTTGCGCGGGCGCGCGCCGTCGGCGCCGAGCGCAATATCGACCGCGTCGCTTTCCGCGCCGACCTCGCCGAAGCGCGACTCGCCTGCCGCGGCGGCAAGCTGGAACGCGCCGAGGAGTGCCTGCGCCGCGCGCGCGGCATGCTGGAGATGTCCGGCCACGCCGCAGTCGCGCTGCACACCGAGCATCACGCGTCCTGGGTGAGCGCCTCGGTCGAATTGGCGCTCGCCCGTGCGCGTTTTCCCCAGGCACTTAAACTCGCCACCGCCGAGCTGGCGCAGGCGCGCCGCGCTGGACGCGGCCGCATGCAAATCGAGTTCCGCATCTGGCAGGCGCTGGCGCGCGAAGGCATGGGGGACGCAGCGGCGGCGGCCAGGGCGATCGGCGAGGCGCTGGCGCTGGCCGCGCCGGCCGGGGTTCTGTATCCATTTCTCGCGGCGGGCGCCGGGCTTGCCGGACTGCTGCAAAGCCACGGCGGCGCGCACGCCGCATTCGCGCAGCGCATTGCCCAGACGCTGGGACAGCACCGCACCGCGGCGGCGCCGGCCGCTTCTGCGCGGCGGCCGCTGCCGCTGCACCAGCGCGAAGTGCAGATTCTCAACCTGCTCGGCCTGGGCCTCAGAAACCGCGAAATCGGCCAGCGCCTGTTCATCTCAGAGGAAACGGTGAAGTGGTATCTGAAGAAGATCTACGAGACGCTGCGGGTCGGCAACCGCACGCATGCGCTGGTGCGCGCGCGCGAGCTGGGCGTATTGCAATAGAAGCACGCTGCGCGCGCCGCCGAGCGTGACGGCTACTGCAAGCGCTTTTGTTCGGTCCCGGCCTGATCCGGTGCGCTGTCGGTCGCATCCGGCGCGCCCTTTTCCCCGGCCGCGCGCTTGCCGAAGAACCGCTCGATCAGTTGCGCCAGTAGAATGCCGCATTCGTACAACAGGCACATCGGGATCGCCAGGAGCAGTTGCGACACCACGTCCGGCGGCGTGACGATCGCGGCCACGACGAAAGCGCCGACGATCACGTAGGAGCGGACGTCCTTGAGCTTCGCCACCGTGACCATGCCGGTGCGCACTAGCACCACCTGGATCAGCGGAATCTCGAAAGTGAGGCCGAAGGCGACGAACATGGTGAGCACGAAGTTCAGGTAGGCCTCGATGTCCGGCGCGGGCGTAATGCTCTTGGGCGCGAACTGGATGATGAAGCGAAACACCCAGTTGAACACCACGAAATAGCAGTACGCGACCCCAGCCAGGAACAGCACGGTGCTGCCGAACACCAGCGGCAGGGCGAGGCGCTTTTCATGGGTATACAGACCCGGCGCGATGAAGCCCCAGACCTGATACAGCACATAGGGCAGCGCCAGCAGAAACGCGGCCATCAGCCCGACTTTGAGCGGCACCAGGAAAGGCGTGATGACGCCGGTGGCGATCATGTGCGTGCCTTCGGGCAGGGTGCGCATCATCGGCAGCGCCAGCAGATCGTAGATCTCACCCAGACCGGGCCAGAACCAGAGCAGCGCGAACACCCCGAACACGGCGTAAATCGAACGCAGCAGCCGGTCGCGCAGCTCAACCAGATGGGAAATAAATGTTTCCTGAACACTCATTCTGGTTCAGGCCTTCGGCGCCGCCGCCGCGTCGGCGCCGGGCTTGGTTTCCAGCGCCAGATCCATCTGCGCCGAAGCGGCGTGGATTTCATCGGCGACCGGGTTCGCTTCCGCAGCCGGTTCGGCCTTGGCTTCCACCGCCCCGGCGATGCTTTGGTTCAGCGACTCCCCCTCCGCCTGCAGCTCCTGTCCCACCTGATTCACCGACTGCTCCACCGACTTTGCCGCATCCTCGAAGGTGGACTTAAGGTTCTTCAGTTCGTCCAGATCGACTTCGCGCTGGATATCCGCCTTCACGTCGTTGACGTAGCGTTGTGCGCGACCCAACAGGGCCCCGAGCGTGCGCGCGACCCTGGGCAGGCGCTCCGGACCGATCACGATCAGCGCCACCAGGGCAATGACTATCAGCTCGGAAAATCCGATATCGAACATTTCGGGGACAGGGGTGAGGGAGGAAGGACAAACGGGGGCGCGGGGCAGGGCGTCCTGGGCTCACCGCGGCTTATGCGCTCTTCGATTTTTCCTTGATTTCGCCCTCGATAATGTTGCCTTCCTTCTTCTGCGAAGTGCCGGCGGCATCGGTGGGCTTGTCGGAGCCGCCCTCCTTCATTCCCTCCTTGAACCCGCGCACGGCGCCGCCGAGGTCGGAGCCGATGTTGCGCAATTTCTTGGTGCCGAATACCAGCATGACGATGATCAGAACTACCAGCCAATGCCAAATGCTGAATGAACCCATGGCTTTACTCCTTCAATGTTTTATCATCCCCGGCAGAACTTCCTTGCCGCCGATGATGTGCATATGCAAATGATACACCTCTTGGCGGCCTACGCGTCCGGTGTTGATAACGGTGCGCCAGCCGTCGCCGCAGCCTTGTTCGATGGCCAGCTTCGAGGCCAACGCGAGCATCTTGCCGAGCAGCATCTGATGGCCGAGGTCCACCTGCGCCAGCGAGTCGATATGCAGCTTCGGAATGACCATGAAATGCACCGGCGCCACCGGGTGGATGTCGTGGAACGCAAAAATGTCCTCGTCCTCGAATACCTTGTTGCACCGAATCCTGCCGTTGATAATCTTGCAGAAAATGCAGTCTTCCAAGACAGGCTCCCTACTTGCGCTCGGCCTCGACGCGCGGACTTGCGGCCCTGGCGGCCTTCTCGTCGATTCCGGAAATGCCCTCGCGACGCTTGAGCTCGAACAGCACGTCGGTCGGCCGCAGGCCGTAGTGCGACAGCATGATCAGGCAGTGAAACCACAGGTCGGCGGTCTCGCCGACGATGCGCAGCTTGTCCCCGTCCTTGGCCGCCATCACCGTCTCGGTGGCCTCCTCGCCGACCTTCTTGAGAATGGCATCTTCGCCGCACGCGAGCAGCCGCGAAACGTAGGATGCATCCGCATCGCCGCCCTTGCGCGCCTCTATCGTGTCGGCCAGGCGTTCGAGTATGTCGCTCATTTTGCTTGTCCTTGAACAAGGGGACTACGCCTCCTTGTCCCCAAAGGGGACTTTCCCCTCAAGGGGGATCGAGACCTTCGGGGCGTATATCCCCCACATCAGGGGAAGCTCCGATTGAGCCGATGCTTAGTCGGAGCTTCCTTTGCCATATATATCCTTTGGATCTTTGATCACCGGGTCCGCAACGACCCAGCTTCCGTCCGCATATTTCTGGAAAAAACAGTTGTGCCGGCCCGTGTGGCAGGCAATTCCGCCGACCTGCTCCACGCTGAGCAATATTACGTCCTCATCGCAATCCAGGCGCAACTCGCGCACCTTCTGCACATGGCCCGATTCCTCGCCCTTGTGCCACAATTTCCGGCGCGAACGCGACCAATAGATGGCTTCTCCGCCGGCAACCGTCTGCTCCAGCGCCGCGCGGTTCATCCAGGCGACCATCAGCACCTTGCCGCTCGCCGCCTCCTGCGCGATCGCCGGCACCAGGCCGTTGGCGTCCCATTTCACTTTATCGAGCCAGTCCATGTTCGCCTAAAAGGTAAGGGGTAATACACGGCGAGCGATGAAGTCGTGGCTGCGGGTTCGCGCGCTTCACGCACCGCCGTTCACCCGTTCGCCGACACTCGTCACAACCTGACTTCAATGCCCCGGGACGCCATCAGTTCTTTCGCCTGGCGCACGCTGTATTCGCCGTAGTGAAAAATGCTTGCGGCGAGCACGGCATCGGCCCTGCCCTCGAGAATGCCGGCGGCCAGATGCTCGAGGTTGCCGACTCCGCCGCTGGCGATCACGGGCACGTCCACCGCCTCGGCCACGGCGCGCGTCAACGCCAGGTCGAAGCCGGATTTGGTGCCGTCGCGGTCCATGCTGGTTAGCAGGATTTCGCCCGCGCCCAAGGTCTGCATTCTACGCGCCCACGCCACCGCATCCAAACCGGTGGGTTTGCGCCCCCCATGGGTGTAGACCTCCCAGCGCGGTTCGGCAGGTGCCGCGCCGGTGTCGGTCGCGGCGCCGACGCGTTTTGCGTCGATGGCCACGACGATGCACTGGGCGCCATAGCGGCCCGAGGCGTCGGCCACCAGCTGCGGATTGTGCACCGCGGCGGTGTTGATCGAGACCTTGTCCGCGCCGGCGTTCAGCAGCCGGCGCACGTCCTCGACCTTGCGCACGCCGCCGCCCACGGTGAGCGGGATGAACACCTGCGCCGCCACCGCCTCGACGATATGCAGGATCAGGTCGCGCTCGTCCGAACTCGCGGTGATATCGAGGAAGGTGAGTTCGTCGGCGCCTTGATCGTCGTAGCCGCGCGCGATTTCCACCGGGTCGCCGGCATCGCGCAAGCCGACGAAATTCACCCCCTTCACCACGCGGCCGCGGGTGACGTCGAGACAGGGAATGACGCGCTTGGCTAGGCCCATGGGGTGGGAGGCGGAACGCGGGTGCTGAAAACCACCCTTGCACTCAGGTTTCTCCTTTCTCCTTTTTCCCCTGTCCCAATTTGTCCGCCATCGCCTGCGCCTTCTTGAAGTCCACCGTTCCCTGGTAAATCGCGCGACCGGTGATGACCCCGGTAATGCCCTCGGATTCGATTTTGCACAGGGCCTTGACGTCGTTGAGGTTGGTGAGCCCGCCGCTCGCGATCACCGGCACCACGAGCTCGCGCGCCAGTTTGATCGTGGCCTCGATGTTGACCCCGTTGAGCATGCCGTCGCGGCCGATGTCGGTATAGATCACGGCCTCGACGCCATAGTCCTGGAATTTGCGCGCCAGATCGATCACGTCGTGGCCCGTCATTTTCGACCAGCCCTCCACCGCGACCTTGCCGTCCTTGGCGTCCAGCCCGACGATGATGTGGCCGGTGAACGCGCTGCAGGCGTCGTGCAGAAAACCGGGGTTCTTCACCGCTGCCGTGCCGATGATGATGTAGCTGATGCCGTCGTCAAGATAGCGCTCGACGGTGTCCAGATCGCGGATGCCGCCGCCCAACTGAATCGGAATCCTGCCGTCGATCGCGCTGACGATGTCCTTGACCACGCTCTCGTTGCGCGGCTTTCCCGCGACCGCGCCGTTCAGATCGACCAGGTGCAGCCGGCGCGCGCCCTGCGCCAGCCAGTGCCTGGCCACTGCCGCCGGATCGTCGGAGAACACGGTCTCCTTGTTCATATCGCCCTGTTCGAGGCGCACGGCGCGCCCGTCCTTGATATCGATCGCGGGGATGATGAGCATGTGTCGTTCTGGCTGTGAAGGAAAAGAGGGAGCGGATGCCCGGAGGGCCTAGGGATTCCAGGTCACGAAATTGGCGAGCAACGCAAGTCCGGCGGTCTGGCTTTTCTCGGGATGGAATTGCACGGCAAAAATATTATCCTGCGCCACGGCGCAGGTAAAGGGGAAAGCGTAGACGCTGTACCCGGCCACCAGTTCCGGCGCGCCCGCCTCGACGTAATAACTGTGCACGAAATAATAGCGGTTGGCGTCGGCGATGCCCCGCCACAGCGCGTGCGGCCCGGTTTGCATCACCTCGTTCCAGCCCATGTGCGGCACCTTGAGCTTGCCGCCCTGCGCGTCTTTCATCGCCTGCGGCGGAAAACGCTTCACTGTTCCGGGGAAAACCCCCAACCCGGCCGTATCGCCCTCTTCGCTGCGCTCGAACAACATCTGCAAGCCGATGCAGATGCCGAGGAAAGGCTTGGTGCGCGCCGCCTCGAGCACCGCCGGTCGCAGGCCCCTGCCATCCAGTTCGCGCATGCAGTCGGGCATCGCGCCCTGGCCCGGGAACACCACGCGTTCGGCCTGGCGCACGATCTCCGGATCGGAAGTGACCAGCACCTCGGCATCCGGCGCGACGTGCTCCAGCGCCTTGGATACCGAACGCAGGTTGCCCATGCCGTAGTCGATTACTGCGATTGAAGTCATTCGGCGCGAAATTGGACAGAATTAGCGGAAAAAATCCATGCGGCAGGCAGAAATCCGGGCAGCACCGGACTTGATTCGGTGCCCCGGCGCAATCCCGTCAACCCGGTGAAATCACAAGCTGCCCTTGGTCGAGGGAATCGTACCCGCAGCGCGTGGATCAGGCTCGGCCGCCATGCGCAGCGCCCGGCCGAACGCCTTGAACACGGTCTCGCACTGATGGTGCGCGTTGTCGCCGCGCAGATTGTCGATGTGCAGCGTCACCTGGGCGTGGTTGGCGAAGCCCTGGAAGAATTCGCGCACCAGGTCGACGTCGAACTCGCCGATCCAGGCGCGGCCGAACTTGAGCTGATATACGAGTCCGGGGCGTCCGGAAAAATCGATCACCACCCGGGACAGCGCCTCGTCCAGCGGCACGTAGGCGTGGCCGTAGCGGCGCAGGCCGCGCTTGTCTCCGACCGCTGCGGTCACCGCCTGCCCCAGGCTGATGCCGATGTCCTCGACCGTGTGGTGCGCGTCGATGTGCAGGTCTCCCTTGGCCGCGATCTCCAGGTCGATCATGCCGTGGCGCGCGACCTGTTCCAGCATGTGATCGAGAAAAGGCAGGCCGGTGGCCAATTTGGCCGAGCCGGCACCGTCCAGGTTCAGGCTGACGCTGATCTGGGTTTCGCTGGTGTTGCGTGTGACCGAGGCAGTACGCATAAATTATTGGCCGAAGGTATCGCCGGAATGCTTAACATTCTAACCCAGCGCGACGGGGAGCAATATGACACGGGCAGGATGTGCCTATTTTAGGCCAGAATCGCCCTCAGGGCTGCGATCAGTGCCTCGCATTGCAAATCCGTCCCGACGGTGATGCGCAGGTACGGCTCGATGCGCGGCGGATCCGTGAAATGCCGCACGATAATACTGCGCTCGCGCAATCTGGAGGCGAGTTCGGCGCCGCCATGCCGGCGATGGCGTGCAAACACGAAATTCGCGGCTGAAGGCAGCACCTCGAAGCCCAACGCTGCGAGATCGCCGGCGAGCTTGGTTCGGGTGGCGATCACCTTGGCGCAGGTGTGCTCGAAATAGGCGCGGTCCTCGATCGCGGCGGCGGCCCCGGCTGCGGCCAAACGGTCCAGCGGGTAGGAGTTGAAGCTGTCCTTTACGCGGCGCAGCGCTTCGATCAGTTCCGCGTGGCCGAGCGCATAGCCCACGCGCAGCCCAGCGAGCGAGCGGGATTTCGACAGCGTATGCACAACCAGCAGTTGCGGATAGCGCTCGATCAGTCCGACCGCCGACTCGGCGCCGTAGTCCACATACGCCTCGTCGACCACCACCGCCGACCCGGCGTTCGCGCGCAACAGGCGCTCGATCTCCGAGAGCGCAAGCGGCCGGCCGGTGGGCGCATTCGGATTGGGAAAAACGATGCCGCCGTTCGGCGTGAAATAGTCATCGACGCGAATTTCGAAGGTCTCGGTCAGCGGCAACTGCTTGTACTGGATGCCGTACAGGCGGCAGTACACCGGGTAAAAGCTGTAGGTGATATCCGGAAACAGCACGGCCTGCTCGTGCTTGAGCAGCGCGAGGAAGACGTGCGCCAGCACTTCGTCGGAACCGTTGCTGACGAACACCTGCGCCGGCTTGAGCTTATAGAAGGAGGCAATGGATTCCCTGAGACTGTCGCAGTTCGGGTCGGGATAGAGCCGCAGCGTTTCGCCCACCTCGGCGCGCAGCGCCGCCAGCGCCCGTGGACTTGGCCCGTAGGGGCTTTCGTTGGTATTGAGCTTGACCAGGTTGGCGAGCTTGGGCTGTTCGCCCGGCACATAGGGGGTCAGCCCGGTTACAACGCTGCTCCAGTAGGGGTTCACAATCGCACCTTGGGGTTCAGGATCGACGCAGACGGTATTCGGCGGAACGCGCATGCGCGCTCAGGCCCTCGCCCTCGGCCAGGGTGACGGCGATGCGGCCCAGGCTCTGCGCGCCCGCCCTGGACACTTGAATCAGGCTGGAGCGCTTCTGGAAGTCGTACACCCCCAGAGGAGAGGAAAAGCGCGCGCTGCGCGAGGTCGGCAGCACGTGGTTGGGCCCAGCGCAGTAATCGCCGATCGCCTCGGAGCTGTAGCCACCCATGAATATGGCGCCCGCATGGCGTATCCGGTCGACCAGCCTTTCGGGCTCGGCCACGGCCAGTTCCAGGTGCTCCGGCGCGATGCGATTGGCGATGGCGCACGCCTCCTCCAGGCTGCGCACTTCGATCAGCGCGCCCCTGGCCTGAAGCGAAGCGGCGATCACTTCGCGCCGCGGCATCCGCGGCAGCAGCCGGTCCATGCTCGCCGCCACCGCCTCGATGAAAGCGGCGTCCGGGCACAGCAATATCGCCTGCGCCACTTCGTCGTGCTCCGCCTGCGAAAACAGGTCCATCGCGATCCAGTCGGGGTCCACGGCGCCATCGCAGATCACCAGGATCTCGGAGGGACCGGCCACCATATCGATGCCGACCACGCCGAACACGCGCCGCTTGGCCGCGGCAACGTAGGCGTTGCCCGGGCCGACAATCTTGTCCACCTGGGCTATGGTGTCGGTGCCATAGGCGAGCGCGCCCACCGCTTGCGCCCCGCCGATGGTGAACACCCGGTCCACGCCGGCGATGGCCGCCGCTGCCATCACCAGCTGGTTTTTTTCGCCGCGCGGCGTCGGCACCACCATGACAAGCTCGGCCACGCCGGCCACTTTCGCCGGAAGTGCGTTCATCAATACCGATGAGGGATAGGCCGCCTTGCCACCCGGAACATACAGGCCTACACGGTCTATCGGCGTCACCTTCTGCCCCAGCACCGTGCCGTCGGCCTCAGTGTACTGCCAGGACTGCGCCAGTTGTTTTTCGTGGTAGCAGCGCACGCGCGAGGCCGCCTGCTCCAGCGCCTCGCGCTGCGCGCGCGGCAGCGCGTCGCGGGCGCGCGCGAGCAGTTCGCGCGGCAGTTCGAGTTCGCCCAGCGCCCCCGCGGTCACGCCATCGAAGCGCGCCGTGTATTCGAGCACCGCCGCGTCGCCGCGGCTTTTCACCGCCGCCAGGATTTCGGCCACGGTCCGGTCCACTGTTTGGTCCTGGGCGGCGTCGAACGCGGTGAGCCGCGCGAGGCGCGCGTCGAAATCCGCGTCGCGGCTGGACAGGCGCCCGATCTCAACCATTGCGATTCTTCTTTGCAGCCGCGGCGAACGCATCGACGAGCGGCTGGATCGCCGCGCGCTTCAGCTTCAGCGCCGCCACGTTGACGATCAGCCGCGCCGAGATCGGCATGATCTCCTCCACCGCGCGCAGATGATTGGCTTTCAGCGTATTGCCGCTGGATACCAGGTCGACGATGGCGTCGGCCAGTCCCACCAGCGGCGCGAGTTCCATCGAGCCGTACAGCCTGATCAGGTCGACGTGCACGCCCTTGGCGGCGAAATGCTCGCGCGCGGTCTGCACGTATTTGGTGGCAACGCGCAACCGCGCGCCCTGCTTTACTGCCTGCGCGTAGTCGAAACCCTGCGGCACCGCCACCATCATGCGGCAGGCGGCGATCGCGAGGTCGAGCGGCTGGTACAGCCCGTCCCCGCCATGCTCGAGCAGCACGTCCTTGCCGGCGATGCCCATGTCGGCCGCACCGTACTGCACATAGGTCGGGGTATCGGCGGCGCGCACGATGATCAGGCGCACCCCGGGCCGGCTGGTGGCGATGATCAGCTTGCGCGAAGTTTCCGGATCGTCGCGCGGCACCACGCCGGCCGCCTTCAGCAGCGGCAAGGTTTCTTCGAAAATTCGCCCCTTGGACAGGGCTATGGTGACTTGGGACACGCTGGAACCTGATCGAAAACGCGATTTTACCGCGTACTACGCGATGAAAGTGCCTTCTAGTACCATGACACGCTAATTTCGAAGCGTGCCTGCCTTATAGGTGTGGGAGCGAGCTTGCTCGCGAATCTTGGAATTCGCGAGCAAGCTCGCTCCCACAAGGTAGTGCGCCAGACGGACAAGTTGCTCGCCACATTGTTTCGCAATTAAGGTGTCGTCGTACTAGTGTATGCGCTTGATGCGCGCGCCGAGCTGCGACAGTTTCTCCTCGATGCACTCATAGCCGCGATCCAGGTGGTAGATGCGTTCGACCACGGTCTCCCCCCGCGCGACCAGCCCGGCGATCACCAGGCTGGCCGAGGCGCGCAAATCGGTGGCCATCACCGTGGCGCCGTCGAGCTGCGGCACGCCCTTGACCACCGCGGTATTTCCGGAAATCTCGATATCCGCCCCCAAGCGCTGCAACTCGAGCGCGTGCATAAAGCGGTTCTCGAAAATGGTCTCGGTCAACACCGCCGTGCCGCGCGCAATGCAGTCAAGCGCCATGAATTGCGCCTGCATGTCGGTGGGAAACGCCGGGTAAGGCGCGGTGCGCAGGTTGACGCTCATGGGCGGGCCGTCCATCTCAAGGGCTATGGCGTCGTCCTCGGCGGTGATTTTCGCGCCGGCCTCGCGCAGCTTGTCGATCACCGCTTCGAGTATGCGCGCACTGGTGTTCCGCAGCCGTACCGAGCCGCCGGTCGCTGCCGCGGCGACGAGGAAGGTACCGGTCTCTATGCGGTCCGGCATGATGCGGTGCCCGGCGCCCGCGAGCGCGCTTACGCCCTCGATGGTAATCATGTCGCTGCCGGCGCCCTCGATGTTCGCTCCCATCGCCTTGAGGCAATTCGCGAGATCGACGACTTCGGGTTCGCGCGCCGCGTTCTCGATTACGCTGGTGCCTTCGGCGAGACAGGCGGCCATCATCAGATTCTCGGTGCCGGTGACCGTCACCAGATCGGAAGAAATGCGCGCCCCCTTCAGACGCTTGGCGCGCGCGATGATGTAACCGTGCTCGACGCGGATGTCCGCGCCCATGGCCTGCAGGCCCTTGATATGCAGGTCCACCGGCCGCTGGCCGATGGCGCAGCCGCCGGGCAAGGAGACGCGCGCCTCGCCGCAGCGCGCCAGGAGCGGCCCCAGCACCAGAATGGAGGCGCGCATGGTCTTTACCAGTTCGTAGGGTGCGAGCGGCGTGTGCAGGCGGCCTGCGTCGAGCTCCAGACCAAGCTTCTCGTCCAGCGACACCGCCACGCCCATGCCGCCGAGCAGATTCAGCAGAGTCGTGACGTCGCGCAGATGCGGCACATTGCCGAGCCGCAGCGGCCCGCCCGAGAGCAGCGCCGCGCACATGATCGGCAGCGCCGCGTTCTTGGCGCCGGAAATGCGCACCTCGCCTGCGAGCGGCACGCCGCCCCGGATCAGAAGTCTATCCATGCTTCTTCAGGCGGCCGGCTCGCGCCGCCGCCTCCGTTCCTTTGTCGCGGCTCGACGGCAGCCACTGTCGGCGTCCCGTGGCAATCGCGGTCGGTCGCATCCCCATTTCATGGGGCGGCCGATGAGGCGGAGCAGGGGCCCCATCTGCAAGATGGGGATGCGACCCGAATTCGGACGCATGGGGCCGCCGGCCGCTAACGGCCGCCTCCGGGGTCAGATCCCCGGCTCGCGCCGGGGCCCCTCTTACGCCCTTCGGCGGCCCCTGCTCCCTGCTCTTGCCACTCCTCCGGCGTGAGGGTCTGCATCGACAGCGCGTGAACTTCCTCGCGCATGCGCTCACCCAAGGCCTGATACACGCGCTGATGCCGCTGCACCCGGCTCTTGCCGCGGAACTCGGCCGAGACGATCAGCGCCTGGAAATGCTGGCCGTCGCCGGCGAGTTCGATATGCTCGCACGGCAGACCTTGCTCGATGAAAGTCCTGACATCCTCCGGTGTGACCATGGTTGCCCT